>WNGL01013754.1_pt1 | contig 27599 bp, 26 predicted proteins | sample 5400591 | NCBI WGS metagenome assembly WNGL01 (sample SAMN13153377, study PRJNA577476) | soil metagenome | isolation source: 80 cm soil or saprolite under Garry oak tree replicate 1 | place: USA:California | collected 2016-06-15 | reverse complement strand
GCAACGGGTTTGGCATTGCTGTATACGGTACCGACGCCAAGATTCCGATCAGTGAACTGGTTATTGACGGCAATGAGGTGCATCACCTCAAAACCGGTTCTAGTGAGTCGCTGGTGGTAAACGGGAACGTTACGACCTTCCACATCACGCACAATGTTGTCCACGACAACAACAACATCGGAATCGACATCATCGGTTTTGAGCGCACGGCACCCGACCCTGCCGTCGACCAGGCTCGCGACGGAGTAGTAAGCGGCAATCTGGTTTACAACATTACCTCGCGCGGCAATCCGGCATACCGCAACGATGAATCTTCCGATGGGATTTACGTGGACGGTGGCACCAGAATCCTGATCGAACAGAACGTCATTCATGATGTGGACTTCGGAATCGAGCTCGCCAGTGAGCACCAGAGCCGCGCCACCAGTTACGTCATTGCGCGGAATAACCTTATCTATCACTGCCATACCGCAGGTGTTTCCATCGGGGGTTATGCGCCTGAGCGAGGACGCACCGAGCATTGCACGGTTGTAAACAACACGCTCCACGACAACGACACGTCGGGAACCGGCTCCGGTGAGTTCCAGATGCAGTGGAACATGGCGAACAACATTTTTGAGAATAACATCGTGCACGCAGGGCCCAGCTGCCTTATAACGGTGAACAAATCTCAGTTCGAAACCAACCAGCCGCCCGTCACTATCGATCACAACCTTTATTACTGTGCCTCCGGAGCGAAGGCGAGCGCCTGGAAAGAGTTCTCTGCCACCGTGACAGGATTCGATAGAGATGTTCAGTCAACCGGGAATGACCGCCATTCCCGTTTTCTGGATCCGCATTTTGTTGATGCTGCCGCTAAGGACTTTCATCTGCAGTCGGATTCTCCGGCGCTCGCTGCTGGCACGACTGACGGAGTGCCGGTGGGAGAACTGGATCTTGAAGGTTCACCGCGGGTCACATCCGGAAAAGTAGACGTCGGCTGCTACCAAAGTCAACGGGAGTGATCCATGTTGACATTAGACGTGAATCGCCGCGAATTCCTGAAGATCGCCGCGGGATCCGGCGCAGCCTTGGCCATGCCAACTTTAGGACATACTGCTGTTTCCTGCAAAATGATCGGCATCCAAGTCGGAGCAGTTTCGTTTGTGGATGAAGGCACCGAGAAAGTCCTCGATGTGCTTCAGGAACGTGCCTGCGTGAATACGCTGTTTCTTGCGGTATTCACCTACGGTCGGGGTATCGCCGGAAGACAGATTCCGGGCCAGCCGCTGCCCGATCACGGCAAGCAGGAGTACGATGTCAATTTTCACGGCGGGAACTTCGCCATCCCTCATCCCCAGTACTACAAGAACACGGTCCTCAAGGACACTCGTGCGCCCGACCACGGCGACCTGGATATCCTGGCCGAAGTGCTCCCTGCGGCTAAAAAGCGCGGCATGAAGGTCATCTGCTGGCTCGAGGACGTGTTTCGCACCGACTTGCCGAACATCGAGAAACTGCTGGAACGAGATCTGTACGGGCGGAATGCCGAGACGCTGTGCGTCAACAATCCGGACTACCGGAATTTCCTGACAGGCCTAGTCGAGGACTATGCCCGTTCGTATGACATCGACGGAATTATGTGGGGATCCGAGCGCCAGGGTGCGCTTTCGGACGGCTTGGGAGCCACGCATGACGTACCGCCGGTCGATCCTAGTAATGTAACTTGCTTCTGCGGGTTTTGTCAGAGCAAAGCGAAAGAACGCGGCATCAATGTGGAGCGTGCCAGGCAGGGATTTCTGCAGTTGGAAAAATTTGTTCGCTCGGCGCGGAGCGGCAAACGCCCCGTGGACGGCTACTACGTTCAATTCTGGCGGCTCCTCTTGCGGTATCCCGAACTAGCCGCCTGGGAAATGCTCTGGACTGACAGCCTTCGCGAGACCTACGCCGCAATACACAAAACGGTAAACACAGCCAAGCCGACGGTGCCGGTAGGTTGGCACATCTGGCACAACAATTCCTTCAATCCGATCTATCGTGCGGAACAGGACCTGCGTGAGCTCTCCAATTATTCCGATTTTATCAAGATCGTTATGTACAACAACTGCGGCGGCGAGCGGATGGCGCTGTACGCCGACAATATCGGCTCGACACTCTATGGAGATCTCTCGAAACAGAGCCTGATCGATCTTAACTATGCGCTGATGGGATTCAAGGAGCGCAGCTACGACCAGATTCCTCACACAGGGCTTTCAGCTGATTACGTCTACCGCGAGACGAAACGCGCGCTGCAGGGTGTTGCCGGCACGAGCACTCTGATCTGGCCAGGCATTGATATCGATATCCCGACCGAGCCCAATAACAGCAAGTGCACGCCGCACAGCGTTAAGGAAGCAGTCCTGGCGGCTTTCCGCGCTGGCGCGCCAGGCGTGATTCTATCTCGCAAGTATTCCGAGATGCGGCTCGCCGACCTCAGCGGCGCTGGAGAGGCGATTCGCGAGTTGAAACTATCTAGTTGAAACAGCTCGCTAGAGCGGTGCCTCGTCATATAGAGAGTGCAGAGGGCGGTACGCACTTCCCCGAAAGTCCGGTTTGAGGGCTTGGCTTCCTCATCGGACTGTGTTTACGAATGCAGCGGATTGGAGATGTTTTGCGCTCGCAGCGACGCCATGAACCTGGACTTCGTCGATCCCTCCAGCTTCGCCAACTCCAAGGGCACGGCCGGCGATGTTCCCAGGGAGGAACAGGAACACAAGGCTCCAGGGGAAAAGAAGGCGGCCGACGGTTGCGTCTCCTTGCCCATCACGGCGATGGACATGCGCAAGGGCTTCAACATGATCTTCCTCATACGCTCCGATGAAGCCTGCTTCGGCAAAGAGACCACCGCCACTGAGCGCGGCACCGCCGGCGGCACGGTTATCTATGGCGCGCGGCGAGCTGTGTAGCCTCCGGCACATCGCTGGCGAAAATGCTTCTAAGTTAACGTGTTCCGCCGCGGCGCAGAGCTGGAAGTCGGCATCCTTCTTGTCAGTAGATGTTCACGTGAGATACAACCCGGCTGATGGCGCCGTTAGGGCTGGGACAATCAGGCTGGAGTCCCAGCCGCAAGGAACAGAACAGCCCTAACAACTGGGCCAGTATCACGTCCACAGGCGCGCGGTATTCGTCGGCGAGGTCAGGCGTATGCAGGGAAAGCACATGATCCGCCAGCCGGTCGAGCTGATTTGTGGACTCGGGGGCTACCACCACCAGAAGCTTTACAAGGCGCTTTCTGCGGACTTCCTCTATCAAGTCCAGCTCATACTTTCGGCGGTGCAAATCTTGCGAAAGAAAACTCACGAATACGGTGTTCTGGTCCAGCGCCGACATGGGGCCATGGCGGAGCCCCAGAGTGGATTCCGACACAGTGGTTATTTTGCCGGCGGTCAGCTCCAGCAGCTTCAGGGCGGATTCTAGTCCTACGGCTCGCAGCACTCCCGAACCCACAAAACACACCTTCGAGAAATCTTCCTGGGCGATCGCATTCGCGACTTCCTGCGCACGTTCCAGGAAACGCTCTCCTGCTCGCAGCAACATGGAAAACGGATCCCCGTAGTCATCGGGAGAAAACACGTGGGCAAGGCACTGCCCGGCAACCACCATGTTTGTGTAAGAACTCGTCATTGCCAGCCCCAGATCGTTCGCCGTATCGTCCAACGCAAGCAAGAAGGTACTGTCGGGTTTCTTCTTGCACACCGCGGCCATCCGTCCTTGTTGGTTGCAGGTCACCACCAGGTGCCGCACCTGGGTATATTTCTTGATCGCGGCTTCCAGTACGGCCAACCCCTCGGAACTGTCGCCGGAGCGCGAAAACGATATCCACAAGTAAGGCCGGTCTGCGAACACTAGGTCTTCGAAGTTTGTCAGAAGGTCGGTGCTGGGAACTGCCCATACTTCACATCCCCACAGCCGATGCAGCAAGGGGGTTAAAGCCCGACCAACATAATCGGAAGTCCCTGCGCCTACAAGAAATACGACAGGGCGGGACCCTTGTTCCGCTCCGATTCCCACTGTCCGTAAGAATTGGCTCAACTCAGGCCGCCGCTCTGCGCAGATTTTGTGTGTCCTCCGCCAAGTTGAGGGCTGACGCAAGATTTCGTTCGGAGTGTAAAGGATGCCACGGGCTTCTTTTTCTTTCTCGCTTGCATCAACCAACGCCAACAATCCGTCCCTTCGCCCCTGGAACAAGCTCCCTCCTTCCCAACACCGCCCAAATTGCCCTATACGGGCAACCACGTACGAAACGTATAGTAAAGTTTAGAAAGCATTATAGCAATGAAACGAAAACTCGCCCGGTTCCCAAGCAAAGGACCAGAGGTCTTGCAGCGTTGCAGCGACTGGCTGAAATAGAGTGTCTTGCGCTGTGGTCAAACTCGATCTCCGTGGGCCATTGCGCGAGCCGATCACCAGGCTGAACTCTGTCGCCAACCTTACACCGGCCGCAATTTCTTCCTGCAGTATTCCGATCGCGTTCTCTTTGGCACGGATTTGGTCCCCGAACCCGTGTACCGGTTTGCATTCTCAGTTTCTGGAAACCGAGGACCGGTATCTTGAATATCCTTTCGATGGCATCTTCTTCGATGAAGCGCCAACCGATTGCAACGCCAGCAATCCGTTTCTGCCCACCCAGTTCTTGTACTACGAGACACTAACAAACTACGTGCGTGAAAAAGCGGTTTCGGGACACCTTTCGGGTGGCCGACTATGGGCTTCACCGTACAGCTCTTCATCGTCCCCCCAGAACCGCGTCGTCAATGCGGAAGCGAGAAGCTGAAAACATCGCTTCCTGCCGAGAGCGCGACGTATTGGATGCCATCGACCATGTAACTCATCGGTGAGGCATGCATCTTCTGGCCGGTGTTGAAGTGCCAGAGTGCTCGGCCGGTCTGGGCCTCAACCGCTTCCACAGACCCGGCATCGTCCCCAAAGAATACCAATTCGCCGGCGGTGGCCAGCGTCCCTCCCCAGGAATCGGCGTGTCCGACTTGGGGATAACTCCACACTCGCTTTCCCTCTGATACGGAGAACGCCAGCAGCGTCTTCTGAGCGTGTTCATCGGGTGGAAGCTTTGTGCCCGTACCGTAGTAAGTCTTGCCGGGCGTAAACGGCTTTGGGTTGCTGAAATATAGATTGCAACTCTCAAGCGCTATGACATAGAAAAGCCCAGTGTCAGGATTATACGAAGGGGAAAACCAATTGGTAGCCCCGTTGATGCCGGGGCAGATGTACGTGCCTTGCGCGGTCGGTACTCGACCCGACAGTAGGGGGCCGCCAGATGGGTCGATAACCGTGGCCCAGTTCAGCTTCTGCACGAACGGGGATGCTCTGACAAATTTGCCATTGCTGCGGTCAAGAACATAGAGAAAGCCGTTGCGGTTGGCCTGTACCAACAAGTGACGGGTTGTGCCGTTCTCTTCGACATCCACAAGCACCGGTGTTTCGTTGGCGTCATAGTCATACAAGTCGTGAGGTGTGAACTGGAAGTACCATTTCAACGCCCCAGTGTCGGGGTTGAGCGCTAAAACGCAGGCTGTATAAAGGTCGTCCCCGGGACGGGAATCTCCCACAAAATCGGGCGCGGCGTTGCTGGTTGTCCAGTAAACGGTGTCGAGTTTGGGATCGTAGGTGCCCGGCATCCACGTTGTGCCACCGCCGTGCAGATAGGAATCGCCCGGCCAACTGGCGGAGCCGAACTCGCCCGGCCCGGGAATCGTCCAGAACCGCCACTTCAGGCTCCCGGTCAGCGCGTCGTAGGCTACCAGGAAGCCGCGCACACCAGAGTCGCCTCCGGACGTGCCGACGATCACTTCGTCTTTCACGACGAGGGGAGCGCTGGTCGCGCCATAGCCGTTTCCATGTAGACGAAGTTCCGCCACACTCCCACGCCACGGTTATGATGAGCTGCGGCATCATCCAGTAGCCCTGAACTCACTGGCCGTTCGTGATGCCACAATGCGCGTCCCGTTCGTGCATCCAGAGCAAAGGCATCGTTGGCCGAGGTGAGGTACATAATGCCATTGACGACCACCGGAGTCGCTTCGAGTCTTTCGGAATTGCCAGGATGGAAGACCCACGTCGCGCGCAACTGCGCAACGTTCTGCGGATTGATTTCGTGCAGACTACTGAAGCGGCGCCCTGTGTAGTCGCCGTTGTAAGAAGTCCAGTTTGCGCCGACCGGCTGCGCGAGCAAGTCCCCTGCGCTTACGTTCACGACGGCGGTGATCGCAGATCCCTCCTGTTGTGCCCAGGCTGATGAACCCGCCATTCGAAAAGCAGCAACCAAGGCCAGGGTGAAGACCTTGCCCCATGAATTCACTTTCCGTCATTCTCCTGTGATCCCACTGGAACTTCCTGCAAAGAACCGCGGTCCAACCCAGCCCAGTCTTCCAGATGAAGCGAGATTCGGGCAGCCTTGTCAGGCGAAGCTATCTCAGTTTCGAGCGTGACCAATTCGACTGGGTCCACATCCGCCACAGGTACGCTGTTCAACTCCGCGCCGTGCTCGTTGTAGAGATGCGCCACCAGGCGCCCGGCGAAAAATACTCCAAAGGCACCGGAAACTTTGATCTTGCCATTCTCCTGATGAGTAGCTCGAAGAGGCTGTACCACAACACCAGCATCGGTCGCAGCATGAAATTCGCTTCCGACACGGGTGGGAAACCATTCCGTCTCGAGGCTGCAAGTCTCCCCGGGGCGCAATCGGCACAAGGGCGAATTGATCTCCGCCTCCAGGTAGTGTGGACCTCCATCTTCGCCCGAGCTCATGGATGCAATGCCCTCTGCATTCAACTTCACCTCGGGGCCGTTCGTCCAAAAAATGATGGACGCCTTGCCCGGATAAGCTCGAGATTCTTCAAATTGGAAACGTTCGACCATTCCGTACTTGCTGCTGCCATCGACGACGGCAAGCCAGCCCGCCGTCGAGTCCAGCCACAGTTCGGCCGCCATGTGGACATAGCGCAGTGAAAACAATCCGTCGTCTCTTATCGATGCGGCACGATTTTCCGCTGGTCCGAATCGAACGTGGTAGCGGTTGAGATAGCTGCTCGCTGGATTTGCCGGAGTGAAGGCATGGAAGTCGCGATTCATTTGCGATGGAGCGCCTGGGTGAGCCGTATCGTATTGAGAGACCGACTGCATCGACCATTGCACGGTATGACCGGTGGTGTTCTTCATGGTGGCGTGAAAAAGGATTCGCGGAGAGGTGGCGTCCAGGCGAATCGTACGCTGGAACTGAATCCCAGTCCTGGGATCGGCGGGTCCCGTGAGTTCTACTTCACAGTGCTCGCCTTCTGAAATCTTTCGAAAGGAATAGACCCCGTCGTCGAGCACGTCGGAATTTCCCACCCAATGTTGTTCATCGTCGTTCCCCTCGGGCAGGAGCCAGAGCTTGTCGCCGCCATAGTTGAACCACTGGCTCTGGCTGGGCGGTAGGTATTTGCCTTCATATTTTGGATTGACGAAGAGATAGGAATATCCGGCGAAAATCACCTGTATCAATCGCCCGCCGTTCTGCGGCAGGACAATCATTTGGACCCAGCGATTGGAGAGTCGTTGTGCGTGCCAACCCTTATAATCCGCGGGCTCAACGCGGCAGGCTGAATTCGCAGGCCTCGATTCGCTCCTGCTCAGGCCAAAGACGGGGGTCATCGCCAGACCCGCCAGAAACAATAGGACGGAAGAGCCCGGCACCCCAACGGGTTTTCGCAGCTGCAGTGGCATCGTTGTTTCCTCTCTACAGGCCATAGCGCCGAGCGTGTGAGACCCGGTTAAAGGACTCCGCGCTCCGTTGGAAACAGCTCTCTGACAACGAAAGGAAACCTAATAAAACGCAATAAACTGATGGGCGTCAAGCTTATTCTGTGGTATACCAAATTCTTCCTTGGACGAGCGTGACGTTTATTGAGGAGGTCGGAATGGGGGCCCGGAGTTCCAGTCGGCGATCATTCATTAAATTAGCGGCTGCGGCTCCACTGTTGACCCAGATTACAGCGCGAAACCTCTACGCACACGCCGCCATGGCCATCGGCAGAGATCCTAAGCAGAACGTTTACACCCGCCTCGGTGTGAGAACCGTTATCAATTGTCGCGGCACATGGACTTACCTGAGCGGGTCTCTGGAGTTCCCTGAAGTTCGCCAAGCCCAGGTAGAAGCGGGACAATATTTCGTCAATATGCTCGAACTGCAGAGGGGCGCCGGGCGACGCCTCGCGGAGTTGACCAGCGCGGAGTCAGGAATGGTCACTTCAGGCGCCGCTGGCGCCATGGCGGCCGCAACGGCTGCGTGCATGGCCGGGACCGATGACAAGCACATCTGGCAACTGCCCGATACGACCGGTCTGAAGCATGAAGTCATCATGATGGGCGGGAGAAGCGCTTTTGATAGCGCCATCCGGCTCACCGGAGCGAAACTCGTCCTCGCGTTCTCTCCCGAAGAACTAGCGAATGCAATCAACGAAAACACGGCCATGATCTACACTACCGACCTCGGGGAGAAGCTGCAGCGCGAACTCGCGATCGCTAAAGATCGCAATGTGCCGATGTTGCTGGACGATGCGGCAGGCATCCCCCCGGCGGACAACGCCAGGCTCTACGCCCGGATGAAGATTGACCTTTACGCTTTCTCCGGCGGAAAGGGCTTGTGCGGACCTCAGTGCAGCGGTTTGCTCCTGGGGCGAAAGGATCTGATCGATGCGGCTCTGATGAACTGCAGTCCGCGCGAAGGATCGGTCTGTCGAGCCATGAAAGTCGGAAAAGAAGAAATCATCGGCTGCCTGACCGCGCTGGAGACCTGGCTGAACCTGGATGAGAAGAAGGTCTACCGCGAATGGAACGGCCGCGTGGACCGCATTCGAAAGCTGGTCGACACCGTGTCAGGTGTGAAGACTGACATCTATATTCCCGATGATGGGAACCGCTTTCCGACGCTGAGAGTCTCCTGGGACCAATCAGCCTGGGGCTTCAGCACCTCGGACTGCGTTCGGAAGCTCCGCGAGAACGATCCCGTCATCGAAGTGCTCGGTTCCGACAATCCAAGTCTGGTGACAGCGGTTCACGAAGGCAATCCGAACCGGAAAGAACATAAAGAGGCCGATCACATCGAACTCGTATCCATGACCATACAGCCCGGTCAGGAAATCATTGTAGGGCAATGTTTGCGAGCGATTTTGAGTGCCGCACAGAAAGGAAAAGCCGCCGCCTAGCCTTGATCCCTAACACTTTGTGGAAGATTCAAATGCGAATATTGCTGAGCGGATTGTTGCTGTTGTTGATGCCCCAAGTCCAGGCTCAGATACGAGCTGTGGATCCCGCGCCGGCATCCAACGCGGCGCGTGTCTACTCGCCCGGTGTCGACGCTCGCGACTATCTGTACGTGTCCGGACAGGGTCCTCGTCGCCGAGACGGAAGTTTACCGCAAACCTTTGAAGCCCAAGTCCGGCAAGCTCTGGAAAACGTCAAGTCCGTCGTCCAAACCGCGGGGTTGACCATGGAGCACGTGGTTTACATCCACGTTTATCTCGAAGACATCAGCAGGTATCGGGAGATGAACCAAGTCTTCGCCGAGGTCTTCCCCAAGACCCCGCCCGCCCGAGCTGTGCTCGGGGTCGCAAGGCTTCCCGAGCCATCGGTTCAGATTAATGCGGTCGCCGTGCGCAGTCTGGCCGATAAGCGGGCCATATATCCGCCGGGCTATAAATCGGACGATTCCGCTGCGCCTGGCATTCTGACCCACGACCGGCTGTTCCTTTCCGCCATGCCCGGCAGCGATCCCTCCAGCGGCGAGGTGCCAGATGAGCCCGCGGCCCAGGTAGACTTCGCGCTTGATCGCATGAAGGCCGTCCTGGAAGCCGCCAGTCTCGATCTCCGCCACATGGTTTTCGTAAATCCCTATCTGACAGCGGACATCCCGATGCGAGTCATGAACCAGCGCTATGCGCTGCGCTTCGAATTCGGCAACACCCCGGCACGGGCCACCATAGTAGTATCGAGTCTTCCGGGCGGGGCTCACATCGAGTACACCGGCGTCGCAGTGCGCGATTTGAAGCAGAGGCGAGCGGTGCGCCCCAAGAACATGCCGCCCAGTCCAACTGCAAGTCCGTGCGTCTTTGCCGGCGAAACTCTGTATTGTTCCGCCAAGAGCGGTTTTATTCCAGGACCACACGGTGGCGTCTATGCCTCCACCACAGCCCACCAACTCCGGCAAACCATGCGAAATCTGCTCGACAACCTCGAAGAAGCTGGCATGAATTTCGACGACGTTGTAGCCACGAACATTTACTTGGACGATTTGTCGGACATGCGGGCATTTGACGACGTGTACGCCCAGTATTTCAGCCACGTCATGCCAGCACGAACAACGATTGAGCAAATTGCGCCTGCCGAACGCAAGCCCGACAACGAGGACCACTACCCGGATCTGGAACAGGTATCGCTCATCGCGACCCGAAGTCCCTCGGGCCAGTGACGAGTAAGTTTGGGAAAGGCGTCTTCACCTAAAGTGAATCCTTCCGCACTCCAGAAGTCGGCTTGTGGGAAGCGTAGCGCCGTGCAGAAGATTGTGGAGAAGCTGCGCCTGCATCTTGTTCTTCTGGGCGAGGCGTGAAGTTTGGGCTTTGCAGACACTGCGGGGCGCGCGACATAAGCGGGGCACTGCACAACCGTAGTGACACCCTCAAATATGGGGAGCAGAGACCCACATCGCGAGCACTTGATCTGCTTTCCGACATGGACCGGGTGTTGCGCCAATGCATCTTCCAGATCATGCCGAGCATGGATCAGTTTTGCGAGAATTCGTCGCCTGTCATTGGCGGAGATCATGGTTCAGAGGCACTGTGGGCCCCAGTATTCAAATAAAAATCGGCGATGTGGTCAGCTACAATTCCGGTATCGGCGTCAGCCAGATTGCTCAACACCACCACCGTCAGCTTGTCATCAATGTAACGAGAAATGTGAGTTTCGAAGCCTTGCCAGGCGCCGCCGTGATCGAGCACTCGATGACCACGTTTGGCTTGAATGAACCATGCGAAACCGTAGTGGCCGGAGTTGGACTGGCCATTCGTCAGCCGCGAGACGGTCCACATTTGCTCGAAGCTGGACTGTTTGATCAGCTTTTCTGTGTACAAAGCCGCATCCCATTTAGCCATGTCGAGGATCGAGAAATACAGGCTTCCGTCCGCAGTCGTGTTCACCGTGGGCGATACCCATTCCTGATTCTTTAACTGCTCCTTGAGGAGCCGATAGCCTGCCGCGCGGTTGGGGATGATATCTGCTTCGCTGATGATGCGTGTCGAAGTCATTCCGAGCGGACCAAAGATTCGTTTCTGCAGGAAGTCGCTGTAAAACCCGCCCGTCACCTTATGGATGAGGATTCCGAGAGTCACATATCCGAGATTGCTGTAGCGCCATTTCGTGCCGGGGGTAAAGGCCAGCGGAATGCCCTCGACGATTCTGAGTTCGTCGGCTTCGGTGTAGTCCTTGCGGAAGTTGAACTTCTTGGGATAGTCGCCAAATCCCGCAGTATGACTAAGCAATTCGCGTATCGTGACTTGTTTCCAGGTCGCCGGCGCATCCGTCAAGTAATTGGTGATCGGATCATCGAGTTTGATTTTCCCGTCTTCCACAAGCATCATCACCGCCGTCGCGGTGAATTGTTTGCCCACTGACCCTGACTGGAATACGGTTTCTGGTTTAACCGGAACCTGAAGTTCCACATTGGCGAAGCCGTAGCCTTTTGCTAGGAGAACTTTGCCATCGCGCGCAACGAGCAGCGAGAGGCCAGGGATATGCTGCCGCTGCATCTCGCCTTGGACAAAGTCGTCCACACGATCCGGCTGTGGCGCAGGCGTCTGTCCGTAACCGGAACTCGCCAAGATCAGTGCAATTAGGAAAGAATGAACAACCTTCATGCCGAGTTGCCCCAAATATAAGTTGCGAAACTCTAGAACGCAAGCCTCTCTGCTGGAGCTGATAAAGACTTCAATCGTCCAGCGGTTTACAGTGGCGGCGTCGTGGCTGCGTTTTGTCTGGATACATTGATCCAAAAGCAGAGCGCCGGTCGCAAAAACCTGGAAGATCTGCTTCGACTCATGATGAATCGATACGGTCTTACAGTTGCCACTATTTGGGAATCACTGGTAACGAAGCATTTGTTTACGGCGTTCGCCGAGACGATCATTTAGAGATGGGCCTCGACATTTCATATTCGACGACGGCAGGGTCATTTGGATATGGTTCGGTTCTTCCAGTTCTGGTAAACCCCAATCGCTCGTAGAAGCGCATACCGGGTGCGTTATTGCTCGTGACCATCAATAGGAGGGTACGCGCGTTGCGCAGATGAGCCCAGTTGAGAATCTCGTTTATCAATAGGCGGCCTATACCTCGCTCACGATGTGTGGGGGCCGTCCACATGGAGATAAGCTGTGCTCGCGTTGAATCGTTCTCGTCAAGAAATGAACCAGCAATGCCGCATGCAGTTTCGCCGTCCATCGCCAAAAATCCTGCGCCTCTCTCACCATTCATTCTTTCTATCCGTGCCAGCCATTCAGAGTCGGCAAACTGCAACTCCTTTGCGTAGGTGGAACCGAATGCATGCGGGGCATCTTGCAACGCACGAAGGCGAACAGCCTTAAAGACAAAAGCGTCTAGCGGCGTGATTGGCTTGATGGCGATCAAGAGAGTCACTCCGGAGTTCTCAAAACTGCCGCCCCGCGAAGCATGTACCAAAGTCTACGATATGGGCCCTGTGCGAATCGGCACTTAAACCTCGCTGAGATGGGGAAGGCCCAAGGAAGAACATATGGCCGAGACTCCGAACCGGCTGGGAAAACCGCCCGTCCGGGATTATCGGGGGGGTCTCCGGAAACGTGGCCGTGGTGAAAATGTGAACCCGTCTCGCAATCGAAAAGAGCGAGGACGGTAAACCTCCACCTACAGCTGACGCGCCGGAGCTCTATCCCAACCAAGGAGAGCGCTTTTCCATCTGGCACGTACCCGACACAGAGCGGGACTGCGCGTGCCCCACGGGTGGGGGAGTGTGCGGACAAGCTGTACGCTTGGCCGTTACTCATCCGAGATAAGAACTGGATGCTAATGAGCGCTCGTCCGGGTCCGTGCGGGGGGCACCAGGCAAACTGGTGTCCCTACCGCGATCGACAACCTCCCACAGACACCTATTTGCCGGTATATTCTGGTCATAGACTGAGGCGAGGGGGAGTGTAGTAGACAACATGCCAGAGAAGGCGGTTTACTTGCTCGTCGTCGAAGGCTTCGCGGATTGGGAGCCTGCCCACGCCGTTGCCGAGTTGCGACGGCAGGGCCACTATAAGGTCGAGTCTGTGGGATTGACTTCGGCGGCAGTCCGCTCCATGGGAGGTATCACCGTTCTGCCCTCAAGAACCGTTTCAGAAGTCAATACCTCAGATGTAGCTGTGTTTATTCTGCCGGGCGGCGACAGATGGGAGAATGTCCCTGTTGAATCCGAACTAGAGCAGCTACTCAAGCAGCTCGATGCGTGCAACGTCCCGATCGCAGCCATTTGCGGCGCGACAGTAGCGATTTCAAGAATCGGGCTCCTGCGACGGCGGCGCCACACCAGCAATGGGCTTGAATACTTGCGTTCGCACGTCCCCGGGTACTCTGATGCAGACAAATACGTGGACGCGCCCGCTGTTCGTGATCGGAAGCTCATTACCGCTAGCGGGCTGGGCGATGTCGAGTTCGCACGTGAGCTTTTCGAGGAACTAGAGGTGATGAGTACGAAAGAGCGGTCAGTCTGGGCGCAAATCTTCCGCAGTGCGAAACTTCCGGAGAAAACCGCCTAACATGGCTTGTAGGCCGACACCGGCTGAAGAGTGGCACCTTGGCCGCGCGGTAACGCACAGATCCGCTGATTCCGACGGGCAAGAGCTTGCGAACTGATCGGTAGCCTTACGAGCAGCGCACTCCGGTGGAAGATGCTCCCCTGTCCCAACGAGATGCCCGGCAGTGATGAACGCTACACTCCTTCCAGAATCTACTTAGTACTCCCGATCAGCTGCAATCGTCGCTCGCTTGGAACGAATCCTGTTTAACAATCGCATGTGGATCGTCCCGATCCGAAAGGCGGGCTCCGCTCGACGCCGCACCCATTTCCGTCAACCAGAACCTAGATGACCTGCTAAGAAAACTCGATAGCAAGACCCAGTGAGGCTGTCGGCGAGATAGGCACGAGCGATATCAAGAAATCACGACCAAATATTCAGGACGATACTCAATGACGACGCCGGTTCATTCAAACTGCCCTCCTGACAGACACCGATTGGACCCGCCCGCTGGCATCCTTGACACCGTAGCTCGTCTTCTTGTGAACATCCACCCCGATGTAAAACATTAGGTCGTTTGAGGAGGCTCCGTGGTTGTTCTCTGAATCAACGTTTCCGTTGAGTCAGCCTTTCGTACACCACGCGCTCCTCGCTGACTTAGCATTCAAACAACTCGTCCGGAATCGAGCTGGCAGTTAAAATAAGCGCCAGATCGAATGGCTGTCTGCCCTACCGACGGGATGCGCGGTCATCCGGCGCTGGGCGGCGCCGAGCCGATAGAGCAATACTCCGCGCGGCAACGAAACTAGATCATGGCGGTTTCGGATAGCCAAAAGGGGGTATAAAGTTCACTTTTTCTGATGATACAGCCCGACGTGTGGGCGCAGCAGGTTCCGGCGCACAAAAAAGTGCCAGAAAAGAGGGGTCGTGATGCGGCGCAAGACTTACAAGCAATCGGCCGAAGCGGGAATTACTTGCCTCGCGCTGCTCCTGGGGCCCGGGCTTGCGGTCAACGTGAGCGCAGCATTGGATGGCGGCGACAAGATTCAGGGGGCCAAGAGTCCGCGAGGCGAGGCGAACAGCGCTTTACTTTCACAAGTTCACCTGGGACCCCAAGGATATAGAGGCCGATTTCGCCAAGATGCACGAACTTGGCTACAGCATCGTGCGGTTCGACATGGTCTGGCCGTGGTTTGAACCGCGGCCTGGCGACTACAACCCGGTCGCCTTCCAGCAACTCGATTACCTGGTGTCATTGGCCCATAAGTATCAGATCTATCTTCATCCCAGCTTATTCATTGGCGGAGAAGTAGGAGAAGCATATTGGGATGTTCCCTGGCGACACGGCAGACATCCTCATGCCGATCCAGAAATGTTGCGCCTCGAAACAAATCTCGCTGCCGAGTTCGGCCGGCATTATGCCAACGAAAGCGCAATCATCGCTTGGGATCTGACAGACGAACCGCCGTTCTGGATCGTCGGAGGACAAACCACCGATGCCATGGCCATCAATTGGACCCGGCTGATCGCCAGCGGAATTCGCCAGTACGACAAACTCCATCCTATCGTCGTCGGGACCAGCGGCGAAGAAATCAGTCACGGACCCTTTCGCGCGGACGACATTGCCGGGTTTGTCGATTTCTTCAGCGTGCACGCCTTTACACTCTACTCTCCGGAATTATTTCCGGATGCGTTGCTGTCAGCGCGTGGAACCTACGGTGCGGCTTTCGAAATCGCGCTCTCCCAAGGCGCGAGCCGTCCGGTGATGATTCACGAAATGGGTGCCTCGACCGCACAATTCTCGCCAGAGAGAGTCGCGGCCTACGATCGCGCGCAAATGTACTCTGGACTGGGTGCGGGGAGTATTGGCGTCGATCTGTGGTGTTACACCGATGCCGCCCCGGAGCAATTCCGTAAAGTGCCTTATCTGCGCACCCCCCAGGAAACCGGCTGGGGAATGACCACTTGGGACCGGCAAGACAAACCGCTCGCCAAGGAGTTTAAGAAGTTTTCGCAAATCGTCGGCCAACTTGATCTCGCGGGCATCTCGCCCGCCCTTGCCAATATTGGCATCGTGATTCCGGACGAGTGGGCCAAGCCGCACGGTGACTTTTCGCATTTCGGTCTCACTGGCCCGGAAGTTGCGCCCTACGTTTCCACTGCCGACGGCGATGCGATCCCTGGCCGGCCACAGGCCGACGCGAGTGCGGCAAATCGCTTACTCATCAGTTCCGCCCTGACCTCATTCATCCTCGCGCGACGGGCCGGGCTGAAAGCTGACTTCCCGCGCGAGTATGCCGACTGGGCCAAGCGTCCAATGCTGTTCATGCCCTCTCCCATTACCAGCACAGATCCTTTCTTGGCGCACGTTCATTCTGACTTCTATGAAAAAGCGAAGAAGTATGTCGAAAGTGGCGGCCTTCTATATGCTTCCGTTGCATCCGATGGCGCCATCCCCGACATGGCGTCTCTGTTCGGCGCGCGCCTCGCTGACCGCGCTTTGAATTCGGAAGTCACGCTGAAGTTCGTTGTACCTTTTGGTGACTTCAAACCCGGGGATACTCTGCATTACAGCCTTCCCGACGCGACCATCGTCTCCTGGGGCAGTCTTTTGGACGTAACGACCGGCAGGATCGTCGCTGTTGATCAGGACGGCCATCCTGCGCTCGTGACCAATACGGTGGGCTCCGGCAAGACTCTGCTGAGTGCCTACCCGCTTGAGCACTACTTGGCCAACGTGCCTGCGGTGTTCGACAAGCCGGAGGGCACCCACCGGATTTACGCCGCGTTCCGCGACTGGGCCGGCGTGAAGCCGGAGTTGCGCGCGGATCTGCCTTCGGTTGAGGTTTCCGCATTGAAAGGCGATCATCGCGGCTACGCGGTGGTCGTGAACCACAGCGCCGAAACCCAAGAAATCAGGAGCGGTGGTGGAGTGGAATCAGTAACCGCAAAGCACAACAGCCGCCGGGGGGAAAGAGAATGATCGCAGCAGTCGACATCGGCGGAACCAAGATCGCCGTGGGCATGGTGGATTCGAAAGGCCACCTGGTGTCGCGAGCGGAATTGCCGACAGCAGCGGATGCCGGCTATTCCAGCGCCCTGAATCGCATCGCAACAATGTTGCGCGACACGGCTGCACAAGCCGGAGCGGAAATCACTGGTATCGGCATCGGCTGTACGGGGCCCGTGGATCCGGTTACCGGTGAAATTGGTGATGTCAATTTCTTTCCACACTGGCGAGGCACGAATCCGGTGCGGGATCTGGAACGTATCTTTCACGTTTCCGTGGCCATGGAAAACGATGCCGATGCTGCGGCCCTGGGCGAAGCCGGCTGGGGTGCCGGCAAGAGTAAGTCCCGTTTGGTTTATGTCACCGTGGGCACCGGCATTGGTGCGGGCATCATTCTCGACGGTGAGGTTTATCGTGGTACCGCTGGAGCGCATCCGGAAATAGGGCACCACCTGGTCGATCTCTCCGGTCCCCGCTGCTTGTGTGGCTTCACTGGATGTTGGGAATCGTTGGCGGCCGGTCCTGCCATGGTTGAATGGCTTAATCGCAACGCGCCCCCAGAATACCCACGGACTGACCTGACGGCCAAGAAGATTTGCCAATTGGCTCAGGAAGGTGACGCATGGGCTCTTCGGGCTATCGAGCACGAAAGCCGCTATCTCGGTCTCGGTCTCGCCAATTTGGTGACCATGTTCGTTCCCGATATTATCGTGCTCGGCGGCAGTGTTATGAACAGTGCAGCATTGTTTCTGGATGGAATCCGTGCAGTCATTGTTTCCAGCTGTCGCTTTGTTCCTTCTGAAAAAACGGAGTTGGCCCTGGCGTCGCTGGGGGAGCACGCAAACCTGATCGGGGCAGCCAGAGTCTGGTACCACCGGTTCGGCTCGAAGGGAGATCTCCGTGCTGGCTGATTTCTCCGTAGTCGAAGGCGCATATCTTAGCGACATTCTGGATCAACCCCGGGCGCTGGAAGATACTCTCACCGGCTTGGAGGTCTCCAAGACCCTGCAGCAGCTTGCGGCTCTCCTTCAACAGGGAAGGTTCAAGACAGTCGTCCTCACTGGCATGGGAGCTTCGTTCCATGCCCTTCATCCCCTGAACCTGGAGCTTGTGAATCACGGCCTTACGGCCATTATGATCGAGACTTCTGAACTCGTGCATTACCAGAACCGCCTGTTCGATCCGAAGACACTGATTGTTGCGGTTTCTCAATCCGGACAGAGCGCGGAAGTTGTCCGTTTGTTAGACATCAACCGGGGCAAGTCATCTGTGATAGCGATTACCAATACAGCCGACAGTCCATTGGCCGCGCAATCCAATGCAGCCATTGTGACGCGGGCAGGAACCGAATTTTCCGTCTCCTGCAAGACATACGTTACTGCTCTAGTCGCCCTGCAGTGGCTGGGCGACTTGTTATGCGGCCGCGATTTGCGGCAGACACGGGAGGAACTCAGATCTTCCTGCCCTGCAGTCCGAGATTACCTGTCCCGTTGGAAAGACCATGTACTGAGCCTGGCTCAGCCCCTCAGAAACATACGTGACTTTTTCCTGGTCGGGAGGGGATCATCACTTGCTGCGGTCGGAACGGGTGCGTTGATCATCAAAGAGTCGGATCACTTCCACGCGGAAGGCATGAGCAGCGCGGCATTTCGACACGGACCGTTCGAAATGCTCAGCGACGAGACCTTCGTTCTGGTCTTTGCGGGTGATAGCAAAACTGGCGATTTGAATCGCCGGCTGGTTGAAGATATCCGTGAACAGCAGGGTAGGGCAGAGTTGGTTTCCCAGGGGGAGGCGCTCGTCCCATACACGTTGCCTGTTGGCCCCCAGGTCTTACACCCGATCCTGGAGATCCTTCCCGTGCAGATGATCACACTGGCGCTGGCGGCGCGGGTGGGACGTGAACCGGGCCGCTTCGAACGGGCCTCGAAAGTAACGACCAAGGAATAGTTGGTGACCCACTCCATGCCACGAAACCATTACATGGTTGCTATCGTGTTCCTGACGTTCTTTGTTATGTCCTTGCTGACCAATATTCTCGGCCCAATCGTGCCAGATATCATCAGCAGCTTCAGAGTGAGCCTGGCTGCCGCCGCTCTGCTGCCGTTCTCCTTCTTTATTGCCTATGGACTGATGTCAATTCCAGCGGGGTTCCTCGTGGACCGATTTGGCGAAAAGCCCGTCATGATCGCGGCTTTCCTGGCTGGCACCGTAGGATCGTTGACTTTCGCCTTCCACCCTAGCTATCGAATGGCCGTTGTCTCCCTGTTCGTAATGGGATCGGGGATGGCCACGCTTCAGACCGCAATCAACCCGCTCCTGCGAGTTGCAGGCGGGGAAGAGCATTTCGCATTCAATTCCGCCTTTGCACAACTGATCTTCGGCCTTGCTTCGTTTCTAAGTCCCTACCTTTACTCGTACCTGGTCTTGAACTTGGGCAATGCGCATGTCAATCCGAATGGATTGCTACGGATCCTGAATCGCCTTACACCTCCGAATCTGCCATGGGCTTCGATGTATTGGATCTTCGCCGTGTTCACAGTGTCGATGGTTGCGGTTCTCTTCTTCAGTCGTTTTCCGCGTGTGGAGCGCACCGCCAACGAACAGGCCGGATCGTGGAAAATGTATGGCAGTCTTTTCCGGAAGCCTATGGTTTGGGCTTTCTTCCTCTGCGTCTTCGCCTACGTCGGCTCCGAGCAGGGGACTGCCGATTGGATTTCAAAATTCCTGTCCGTTTACCACGGTTACGACCCGCATACCTCCGGTGCTTTAGCGGTCTCGTGGTTTTGGGGACTGCTGACTGCGGGTTGCTTTGTAGGTATGCTTCTCCTGAAGATCTTTGACAGCCGATACGTACTGATCGGTGCCTGTGTTGGAGCCCTGGTGTGCTTGTCCGCCGCATTGTTCGGTCCTGCGAAAATCTCTCTCATCGCTTTCCCGGCGGTAGGCTTTTTCGCGTCAGTGATGTGGCCCATCCTGGTTTCGCTTTCGCTGAATTCAGTGTCAGAGCATCACGGTTCGTTCGGTGGAATTTTGAGCACCGCCATCATGGGCGGAGCCGTCGTGCCGGTCATCATTGGACGAATCGCCGACCACTTCGGTCTGCGCGCTGGAGGCGCGTTCCTCTATATCACGTTCGGATTCGTTTTGAGCGTGGGGTTCTGGGCCAGGCCGCTGATCACGAATGCCACCGTCAGTTTCGCCAAAGCTGAAGTTCAACCGGCGCGCGGTTGACTTGGATGAGGATACTTATGCCGGCATTGCGTCGTAAATTCTGCTTCGCAATCTTCGTCCTGATTGTCGCCGGTTGCGCTTGGGGACAAACGAAAACTGGACCCACGCAAGACAAGTCAAGGCCATATCTGAAATTGACTACGCCCCAGCACGTACTGCCCGATGCCCAGCCGTGGGAAGGTGATGAGTTTCCCCACACGCTCTCAGTTCTTGAACTCAAGCGCGGGGGGTTTCGGTACTGGGGCTGGTACGGCCTGAATGAAGGCCGAGGCATTGGACTGGTGCGCAGCAACGACCTTGTCCATTGGACCAAGTACGAACGGAATCCTCTCTGGACAAATGCGCGCTGGCCCTCAGTCCTGGCGAAGGCAAATCCAAAACGCAAGGATCTGCTCTATTTTGCTATCACCCGCGACTATGACACACCCAGCAGCCACATCGTCCTCGCCACCTCGACCGACGGCATCCACCTCACCGAAGAGAAGGTTCTTGTACCCGGCGTTCCTGAGCAGCGCAATCAGAATCCAAATCTCTTCCGCGATCCTCGATCAGGGCGCTTTTACCTGACCTTCTATCGCGGCAACGATCACGACCATTTCGAGATCGTCAGCAAGACCGCGATCACCATCGAAGATCTTGACCGGGCGCCGGAGAAAGTTCTCCTGAAGTCTGACTCGACGATCGCAGCCCCCACGCTTCTGTATTTGAAGGACGCAAGGGATGCCAAAGGACAGAAAAAAGGCGTCTACTATCTCGCCACCGAAATATATCCACATCGTTACACTGACGATCCCGAAGGCGAGTGGCAAGTAGAGGTGTTTGCTGCCGACACGCCGGACGGCGATTTTCAGCCTGTCGCGGGCAATCCGATCATGCGTGGCCAGCGCGCCTGCCTTTTTCAGAACATCTTCAATCACCGTTTCTATGGCTACGACTGTCATCTGGAAACAGCAGACAAATGGGTGCTCGAAGAGGTGGAAGCCCCGTTGGTAGCGAAGTGATGATCGAACTGTGCCGGGAAGCAGGCAGCTCTGGATTCGTGAAATTCAAGGGGCTTCGGTCTCTTTCCTCGCGTCCTCTTCCAGCGCTTGGTCCCCTGACTGGGAGTCCTTCGCCTGCTGCTGGTAGAGTTTCTCAAACTCGGCGAGTGCGCGCTGTGATTTCTCGGTTTCGCCGAGCCTGGCGTACACACGAGACAACTGGTAATAGGCTGAGCCTAGACCAGGATCGTATGTGACAGCTTGGTTTAACTCCTGCGCTGCCTGCGTCAATTGCCTGGAGTTAACCAGGAGCTTCCCCAGTTCGTAGTGCGGCAATGCATAGTCCGGCTTAAGCTGGATGGCTTTTCTGAAAGACTCCTACGGCGGGCTGCTCGGACGGCTGGACCGGCAGGGCCAGCCAACTCCTCCCGGCCATAAGTCTGTGGTGTTGATATCGCGCTCGCTGTGGTCGTTCTCGGAGGCCTACCGCCGCTATCCCGATCCGGTCTATCAAAAGATGGCGGTGGAGTGTTTGAAGTTCCTGCGCGACCACATGTGGGACAAGCAGCGAGGCGGCTATTACTTCATGGTGAGCCGGGAGGGCCGTGTGATCGACTCGACGAAGCAGTTAAATCCCATGTCCTATGTGATGGAGGGGCTGGCAGAATATGCTCTGGCTTTCCACGATAATCAAGTCGCCCGTGAGGCATTGGATTTGTTCGAAGTCATCGACCAGCATGCTCACGACAACCAATATGGCGGTTATCACATAGCGTTCACGGCTGACTGGCAGTGGATCAAGGACTATAAAGACGGGCCGAACGCCGCCGGATCATTTGGACGGAAATCCTACGACTGGCATCTCGGTTTGGTGGAAGCGTTCGCCACGCTTTATGACGTTACGGGCGACAGTCGCGTCCGCGGACGTCTCGAGGAGTTGCTGGATATATTCGTCAACAAGATCGTCGATGCCGAAATTGGCTACGGCAGATACTACGTCAGTGACGACTGGAGAGTCGCAGACCGGGACGGAGACTCAAAACAATCCGAGTATGGGCTGGATCTCGAGGCAAGCTGGCTGCTAGTGGAAGCCGCCGAGCGGGTTGGACGCGGCCAAGATCCCAAGATTCGGCACGCCAGCCTGGCGCTCGTGGACCATGCTCTGAGGGACGGTTTTGACAAGGGGCATGGCGGAGTCTATAACAACGGCCCTGCTGCTGGGCCTGCTGGCGATAAGAATATGGAGTGGTGGCAGCAAATGGAAGCGCTGGTTGCACTGCTGAATGCATACCGGCTCACCGACAATCTCAAATACTGGCAGGCGTTCGATCTTCAGGCTCGGTTTGTGATGGACCGCTTTGTGGACCATCAGTACGGAGAGGTGTACACCGCGGTCTTTCAGGACGGAAAAATCGATAGCGAGAAGGTTGGCCCCTGGAAAGCTCCTTATCACGTCACCAGGGCTTGTCTTGAAATTATCTCACGCTTGGGCGGAACCCTGTAGTTGCGGAAGATAATTTCTCTCTGCAGTTGCAGACGCTGGACGGGACCTTTCACTTCGTCGCGAAGTCTGATCTCGAAGGGTTGGAATACAGTTCGCAGCTGATGCCCTCTGACTACGGCTCAACTCGCAGCCCCAATGAATTGGACGCCGTCGTCAGATTGACTTTGGCAGATGTCCACTGGGACAGCGGCCTAACGAGGAGTGCCAATACCGGCCGCCCGCAACTGCGCCGTCATAGCGCTAAGGTCACGAACCCGGAAGTTGATCATCCAGATCTGCTTGGAATCGCCAAAATAGTCCGTGGTCTCGGGGAAGGGGCTGATCCCGCTCGGCCCTGCCTCCTGCTGCCACGGCAATTCATCATGGTTTGACGGCGTTAGTGTGACCCCAAGATGCTCTTGATACCAACGCCCCAGTGCCACTGGATCTCGGGCGCGGAAGAACACACCGCGATGGCCAAGACTTTTTCCATTTCTGTAGACGCAATCCCTCTGTTGCGCTTGAGAAATCGCAAATACTGTACACGTATTTCGCGTACTCGCTTGTCAAAAGATTGTCATCCGGTTCAAACAAGCAAGGCAATTTAGAGACTGCTGTAGAGTACTTACTGCGTCCCCGTCGACCGGGGCTCTCTGGGGGTGGTTCACTGGCTCCGGCCCGAACCGGCAGAAATGGCTCCCTTTATCACCGGCATTAACAGTTATCGCCAGTTGATTCGAAGATTCCGCTAGCGGGGGCTCACCCCACTTGATCGGAAATCAATTAAAGTGGTTAGCTTCAAGATGCACCCGTCCCGTGATCCGTAATTCCGGAATTACGAACTCGGTGAATCCGTCGTGTTTTACGGGGACGAGCGACTCGCAACATTTATGTTCTGGCGTCTCGTAACGGATGGAAGTAAACGTCCCTATGACCTGCACTTGCAGGCGAAGCGGCGCTTCAGCGTAGTTGACAAACTCGAGCACTTTCACCGATCCGCCGTGCTCACGATAGGGTACAGCGATTGTCGTCAAGCCATTCCATAGACTCACCAGCATATTCTGCTTCCCGAGCAGCCGACGGATGTCTTGGGCAAACATCTCCGGATCTGTGACAGGCTCCAAGAGCTCAAGGACTTTTCCGTTTCCAACGGCATAGGCCACCGCGTCTTCATTCAACCTGACTGGATGATCGTTCTGCCATGGATAAGAGCCATGCGCTTCCACAAGTACGACGGTCTTGCCGTGCGTTGCGAGGTCGGCGATTCGCTCACAAGCTCCTCTGTCAGGCTTTGCGAACACCACAACAACGTCGAAGCCTTCAAGCTCCCCCGATTTTAGGTCTGCGGGACGCAAAACCTTGAATGGGATGTTGTGACGGGCCAGCAGATTCATCGCTTCGTCAGTCGTGTCGAGATCATCGACCACAACTGCAACGTTGGCAGCGGCTTCCAGTCGTTGCGCGCTCGTGTCTGAGTAAAACTTTGCGTAGGACTGCACCTGGTTCCAGAGTGTCCAGGCCTCCGGATCATGATTGCTGAGAGCTCTCTGCAGGCGCTCATCAAGCTGCAGGATTAAATCAGCATGAAACGCGCCTGCCTCAGCCACTGCCAGCGAGTAATCCGTCGCTGTAAGGGCTGCTTGTTGCTGCCCGGAGTCTGACAGCCCTCCCCACGAAAAGGTGTACATTGGAACCTGCCCCTGAAGAGACCTCTGTTCAATCTTCACGAGAGCGAGGTTAGTGTCAATCCACGGTTGGGCGGTGGGACTGGATACTTCAAGCACAGAGTCTCGCTTGATTACCAGACTGCCCCGCATCTCCGGTTGCTTACCATCGGGGTTGAGGACCAGGAATCTGAACTTGGGGTGAGCCGCTCGTAATTTTGGAAGAGACTTCCGTAGCTCTGCACGCTCAGACTGACGAACAGTCAAGATGATGCCTTCCAAGCCACTCGCGGCAGTTTCAGCTGCAGCTGCAGCCTGATGTAGCGAAACTTCGACATACACTCGATAGCCTTGCCTGCGGGCCGCTTTCACCTGCGGCGAAAAGCTGTCGTTCCAGGAGAGTACCAGGTCGTTCAAGCCGAGTTCCTTTGCTGGGGGGAACGCAGACCTTGTCCAATGTACGAACACATTGCTCCAAGCGGAGGTGGATGCTAAGACGAAAACCCATACGAGAATCGTGTCACGAATGCTCATGGAATTGTGCCAAGACTGAGAGAAGTCTATAAGCCTCTGCCAAACAGAATCTGCGGACCGCCGGTCACCGTTTCAACTTGCGCCTCATGTGAAATCCAAATCGCTGAAACGTCTGCCATACTCTTGATCAATTCCTTGCCCTTCTTCGGACCGAGCAGCAGCAAGGTAGTCGACAGCGCGTCCGATACCGTTGCTGTTCTTGAAACAGCGCTGACTGTGAAAACCGTTTTCAGGGGCATTCCTGTATCCGGATCAATGATATGACCAGCTGAATCGTTCCCCAGCAAACTAGGCGCTGTCTGCTCCGACGTGGACACACTTCCATCCTTGAGCATGACCTGCGGATCTATCTTGTTCGAGGGATCTCTCAAGTGTACAAGCCAGGCTGTGTGGTCCGGAGGAGCCCCCATCGCAAAAATCGTGCTTCCCCCCGCGTTGATCAAAGCATCGCGGATTCCCATGGAGTGCAGGACTTCAGCGGCGCGGTCGACGGCGTAGCCTTTGCCAATTGCGCCCAAGTCCAACTGCAAACAGGATGAGCGAAAACTGATCCGGTCCGGGGGACTTAATTCGATCTTCTCGTAGCCGACGCAACTTCGAACGTCTTCTTGCTGCGCCCGCGAAGGCGTGCCTTCGCCGCGCAGCGCAGCTTTCCACAAATTCACCAAGGGCGCGATCGAGATGTCAAACTTTCCGTCCGAAAGCCTGGAAAACTGTACGGCCTGGTCAATGACACGGTATAAGTCAGAAGGAACCTTTTCTGCGTGAAAGTGAGCGGAGCGGTTCAGGTTACTCAGGGTGCTGTCAGGTTTGTAGTTGCTCATCAGATCGTCGAGGCGAACGATCTGCTGAAACGCCCTCTCGATCGCATTGGAGGCATGTTCGGATGATTGGTCATAGGCGGCGATTTCGAAGACCGTGCCCATGATGTACTTCTTCTTGTAGACAAGAGCTTGATTTTCTGAGCTCTGGACGAAAGAAGCGATTAAGAAGAAGCTGATCAGCGCTGCCGCTCGTCGGTTATCGCAGCGCATAAACCTCACCACTCAGGCTCGCTAGATAGATGGCATCGCCGGCGAGCACGGGAACCGACTGAACTGCCCCCGCCAGAGCAGCTCTCCACACTACATTGCCCGTCGCGCTGTCCAGGGCAAATGTACCTCCCGCTTGAATACAGACAACACCGTCGCCGATTACCGGAGGTGCGGTCACCACTTCGCCCACGGCGGCTTTCCAGCGCAAGCGGCCTGACTGAGTATCCAGTGCATATAGAAAACCGTCCTTGCTGCCGATGACTGCCAAGTCGCCAGAAACTGCCGGTGAAGACGCGATGCCTAATCCTGTTTCGTACTTCCAGCGCACCTCTCCAGTGATGGTGTTCATTGCATAAACCCAAAAATCTTCAGAGCCGATGAGGAGCAGGTCACCGGATTGGGCCGGAGATGAGTCGATGCCATTGCCGGTGGGTGTACTCCACATTGTTTTTCCGGATGAGGGGTCGAGGCTATACACTTTGCCATCTCCGCATCCGAGATAGAGTTGCTGCTCGGCCGCATAAATGGTGGAATAGACTCTTCCGCCAAGTCCCTCGACCCACAGCGTCCGCCCGCTCGCTGCGTCAACGGCGTAAACCCGCGCGTCAGCACCTCCGAAAAAGACAATTCCACTGCGCACAACAGGAGAAGCCCAGACTTCAGCTCCGGTCGGCGCTTCCCACAGCTTGCTTCCGGCATGCCGATCAAGTGCGTACACTTTTCCGTCATCGCATCCGAACAGGATTCGATTTTCGGAAAGCGAAGGCGTGGAATGAACCTGACCCGCCGCCTGAAATTTCCATTTTGATGTGCCAGTGACCACGTCGAGGGCGTGCAGTACTCCGTTGACAGACGTGACATACAAAATGCCGTCCTCAAGTATCGGCGCGGAACGCACAGAGCTGCCGGTACGAAACTGCCAAACAGCTCGTTCCGGCGACCGTACTGGATGTTGCCCCTGCCCTCCCGTGCGGGCGTTGTCTTTGAGCAGCGTGGGCCAATCTCCCGGAGCTTTGGACTTGGCCGCTTCCGTCGTCATCAATTCACGCTGAGAGAGTACGGTGATCGATCTGCTTCAGGTCTGCTGCGCCAAGGCCGAGCTTCCCAGCCGCTGCAACGTGTCCCGGCTGGCGGAAAAACAGGTTTTTCGCCGCGTCATGATAAAAGTCATTGTTGTCTGTGGTGATGCTGTTCGGATCGCGTTGCCACAAGGAAGGCGCGCCCCGTTCGCGGCGCTTCTTTTCAATCGCCTCCAATTCGATGGTGTCCAGAGCGACTGGATCCGTTGCTGCGAGCAGAATGCCGGCCTGATCGATGAAATCCTGGACTTGGGTCAGCGGTCCGCCATGCCATACCTGACGCATGCCGTCCATGATATGCAGCACAGCCTTCGAACGTAAGGGTTCGACCGTACACATCAGCCCGATCAGCGGGTTGGTAAAGGAATGGGGCGCACGATGTGAGCGCGCCACATTGTTAAATGTGCCGTAAGCCAGGTTCTTGAGGCATCCGGTGACACCGGATGCCGAATGGTCCTTCATCGTAGGCACGTTGATAATCTTCGTGACTAACTGAGCCACGATATTTGCCATGTAGGAGCGGGTTTCCCACTCGCCGAAAAAGTTGGCCGCGCAATAGACATTCGTATCGTAACCGGAAGAATCCACGAAGGCGTCCTGAATGCCTATAATTCGCACGCCTGGAGGCAGCAGGGCCTGATAGCTGCCGATGTCCATTTCGTACGAATACCGGTCATAGACCAGGATGTTACGTGCGGGAACGCCAACAGACTGAACTGAGCCGATGATCTCGCGCAGGATCTCGGGAGAGGAGCAGCAAGCAG
>WNGL01008875.1_pt1 | contig 27611 bp, 18 predicted proteins | sample 5400591 | NCBI WGS metagenome assembly WNGL01 (sample SAMN13153377, study PRJNA577476) | soil metagenome | isolation source: 80 cm soil or saprolite under Garry oak tree replicate 1 | place: USA:California | collected 2016-06-15 | reverse complement strand
AGCTTCTTCGCCTCCTCGTCGGTCACGGACCCGGCGATGATCACGTCCTCGCCCCGCTTCCAGTTGGCGGGCGTCGCGACCCTGTACTTGGCGGTGAGCTGGATCGAATCGAGGACGCGGAGCACCTCGTCGAAGTTGCGGCCAGTGGTCATGGGGTACATCAGGATGAGCTTGATCTTCTTGTCGGGTCCGATGAGGAAGACCGTCCGCACCGTCTGGTTCTCCGCCGGCGTCCGCGACCTGGCTTCGCCGCTGACCGTCGCCGGGAGCATGTCGTAGAGCTTGGAGACCTTGAAGTCCGAGTCGCCGATGATCGGGTAATTCGGCGCCGTGCCTTGCGTCTCCTGGATGTCGTTCGCCCACCTGGCGTGGTCCTCGACCGAGTCGACGCTCAGGCCGAGGATCTTCGTGTTGCGCCGCTCGAACTCGGGCTGGATGCGCGCCATGTAGCCGAGCTCGGTCGTGCACACCGGGGTGAAGTCCTTGGGGTGGGAGAAGAGAATCGCCCACTGGTTCCCGATCCACTGGTGGAACTCGATCGGGCCCTGGGTGGTCTGCGCCGTGAAATTGGGTGCTTCGTCGCCGATTCGCAGAGGCATGGAGAGCCTCCTTTCCGATGGTGAGTTAGGTCCCCGCCGGCTACGGCGCACGGGGTGGGCATCCCAGGGCACGCACGCCGGGCTGCTGCCCTGGGACGGCTCAGGGCGCTCGCACCGTGCGCCGGCGGGGCAGGGCGACGGTGAAAGTCGTCCCCTGCCCCTCCTGCGACTGCACGCCCACCGTGCCGCCGTGGGCGAGGACGACCTCGCGCACGATGAAGAGGCCGAGCCCGATCCCTCCACCCTGAGCGTCGTTCGCGCGGTGCTCGTCGCCCCGCGTGAAGGGCTCGAAGAGGTGGGCCAGCTCGGCGGCCGGAATCGGAGGGCCGTCGTTGTGGACCCGGAGGCGCACCTCGGCCTCGCCAGCGTCGATCGCGACGAGGACGGGCGCGCCAGCACCGTGCTTGAGCGCGTTCCCGACCAGGTTCGAGATGACCCGCACGAGGCGCGCCTCGTCGCACTCGAGGATCGCGTCGCCCGTGACGATGAGCGAGAGCCGCCCGTCGTGTTCGGCGTCCGAGAACTCCAGCAGCGCGCGGCGCGCGATCTCCCCGAGATCGGCGGGCTCGCACCGGACGGAGATCCCGAGGCCCTGCCTGGCGCGACTGACGTCGAGCAGGTCGCGAACGATCGCGCTCATGCGCTCGGCGCTGTGGCAGATGCGGGTGACGGTCGCGGCCTGGTGTGCCGAGAGCCCACCGTTCTCCAGCAGGAGCCCCGCCCCCAGGCGGATGGCCGAGAGCGGGGTGCGCAGATCGTGGCCCACGACCGCCACGAGCTGCTCCTGGAGCCGGCCGATGCGCTCCGCCTCGCGGCGCGCCTCCTGCTCGGCCTCGAAGAGCCGCGCCCGGTGGAACGCCTGCGCGCTCAGCTGGGCCAGCGTCTCCACGAAGTTGCGCTCGGCTGAGGAGAGGCGGCGGCCCTGCGCGAACGTGAACGCGATCACGCCGGGACAGTGAGCGCCCACGACCAGCGGCACGACCGCGCAGCCGGATTCTCCGCGCCGCGCCCGGAGCGGCTCCAGCGCTGGATACTGCGCCCGGATCTCGTCGGCGCTCTCGAGCCAGACGGAGCGTCGCCCGAGGAGCGCGTCGCGGATGGGGAGGCGCTTGCCGGCGCGCGCCGCCGCGTCCAGGAACCGGAACTCCGGCTCGCTCACGCCGCGGCCGAACACGAGCTGCAGCTCACCGGGGCGCATCATCCAGACGATCCCCAGCCCCTTCGCCCCGAGCTGCTCGAGACCCTGCTCGAACAGGACGCGGGCCACCTCCTTCATCGTCGTGGCGGACGAGAGCGCGGCGGTGAAATCCTGGAGCCTGGAGACGCGCGCGGTCGCGAGCTGGGCCTCGCGCTCGAGCACCTCGGCGCGAGCGCGAGCGACGCGCTCGGCGTCGTAGACCTGGGCGCGCGCGATCGCGAGCCCGCACTGGCCCCCGAGGTACCTGGCCAGGCGCAGCTCGTCGGCGGATGGGCACCGGAGCGGATCCGAGTAGTTGACGAAGACGAACCCGGCGCAGTCGCGCTCGACGAGCATCGGCACGACGAGCGACGCGCACACACCGATCGCGTCCATCCAGGCCGCTTCGTCCCCGACCGCCTCGGCGCGGGTGCAGAAGCGCGGCGTCTCCGCCTCGAGCGCCGTCGCGGTGGTGGGGAGGCGCTCCAGCTCGAGGACGGCGCCGGCACGCCCCTTCGGCCAGAGCTCCTGGGCGCCGCGGAGGATCCGAGGGTCTCGCTCCAGCAGGAAGAGCGCCCCATCTACGCCGCCGAGCAGCTCGACGCCTCGCTTCAAGGCGGTCGCGATCACCTGCGTCAGGTTGACGTCCTGGTTGAGCTCCTCCGCCAGCGCGATGAGGAGCTCCGCGTCGGCGCGCGCCGCGATTCGTGTGCCGCTCCGTCCACCCGCGTCCTGCGACGTCATGGGGATGCCTCGTGAGCCCCCACGTCTAACGCCGTGCGCCGGGGTCGGCAGCTCGCGGGCAGCTCGCAGCCCGTCGGGGATCCGAGCTGCCGAGCGCCCCTCAGCCCTCGCGCGCGACCAGGCGCGCCAGCTCGACCGCGGAGCGGACGCCCATCTTCTCGAACACGCGGGCGCGGTGGACCTCCACCGTCCGCACGGCGATCGCGAGCCCGTCGGCGATCGTCTTGTTGTACTCACCGGCCAGGATCCGGTCCATGACCTCGCGCTCGCGCGGGGTGAGGTGGGCGAGCCGCTCGGCGACGCTCGCCTGGGCCTCGCGCGCGCGGCGCAGCGCCTCGTCCGAGCGGAGCGCCTCCAGGAGCCGATCGACGAGCTGGTTGTCGTTGAACGGCTTCTCCACGAAGTCGAACGCGCCCTTCTTCAGCGCCTCGACCGCGAGCGGGACGTCGCCGTGGCCGGTGAGGAACAGCACCGGCATCGCGCAGCCGCGATCGAGCAGCTGGTCGTACGCCTCGACCCCGCTCATCCCGTCCATGCGGACGTCGAGCACGATGCAGCCCACCATGTCCGGCGACCAGGCGGCGAGGAAGGCCTCGCCCGAGTCCCAGCTGCGGGCGCGCAGGCCGCGCGACCGGAGCAGCCAGGAGAGCGCGTCGCGGATGGCGGCGTCGTCGTCGACCACGTGCACGGTCGGGTCGCTCACGCGGCCTCCAGCGGCAACGAGAACGAGAAGATCGTGCCGCCGCCGGGCGCGGGCTCGGCCCAGATCCGGCCCCGGTGGAGCTCCATGATCGAGCGGCAGATGTTGAGCCCCATCCCCATCCCCTCGGCCTTGGTGGTGAAGAACGGCTCGAACAGCTGCCGCTCCACCTCCGGCGAGAGCCCGCAGCCGCGATCGGCCACCCGCACCGTGATGGTCGAGCCGTTCCGCTCGGTGTAGACGAGGAGCTCGCGCCGCTCGGCGTCGGTCTCGGCCATGGCGTCCATCCCGTTCCGCAGGAGGTTCAGGAGCACCTGCTGCAGCAGGACCGGGTCGGCGTCGAGCTCGAGGTCCTCGCCCGGCAGCTCCGACCGGATCCGGACCCGGCGCTTGCGGGCCTCGGCCTCGGCGAACTCGGCCGCCTCCACGAGCAGGGCGTTCAGCCGCACGCGGATCCTCGAGGGCTCGCTCTTGCGGACGAAGTCGTGGATGCGGCGGATGATGCGGCCGGCGCGCTGGGCCTGCTGGTTCGTCTTCCGGAGCGCGTCCTTGACCTCGTCCGTCGAGGCCGCGCCGCTCTCGAGCACGTTCAGGCACCCGGTGCTGTAGCTCGCGATGGCGGAGAGCGGCTGGTTCAGCTCGTGCGCGATCGAGGAGGCCATCTCGCCCATCGCGACGAGCCGGGCCGTCGCGGCGACCTTCTCCTGGTGGTGGCGCGCGCGCTCGCGCGCTTGCTTGCGCTCGGTGATGTCGAGGATCGAGCCCATCCAGCCGGTCTGCCGGCCGTGGGCGTCGACGAGCGGCGCCTCGTAGAGCAACGCGTCGAAGCGCTGCCCGTCCCGCCGCGCGCACTCGAGCTCGATGCCGTCCCGGGGCCCGGCGATGGTGCGCGCCGCCGTGACCACGCGCTCGTTGTGCTCGCGCACCTCGGGCGGCCAGTACTGCGGGGGCGTCCCATGGCCGATGAGCTCGCTCGCCGAGTACCCGACCATCCGGCAGAAGGCGGGGTTCACGTAGACGATCCGCCCGTCGAGGTCGACGGCGCGCATGCCCGTCTCGAGCGAGTCCTCCATCGCCTTGCGGAAGGCGTGCTCCTCGCGCAGCTCCTGCTCGGTGACGAGGCGCCGCGCGATGTGGCGCCGCAGCGACCACAGGCTCCAGAACACTCCACCCGCCAGGCTCAGGATCGTGACCACCAGCACGTTCCGCAAGAGCTTCGTGTGCGAGCCGTAAGACTCCACGTGCAGCAACATCCCGTACCCGGGCGGATCGAGTGGAGTCTGGTGGGTCAGCTCGGGCCGGCCCGAGGCCGCGACGTTGGACTTCGCCGCGAGCACGCCGTCGCTCGCGTCCCGGATGGTGACGCGGTGCTTCTCGGCGAGCCACCAGGGGACGATGCCCGCCAGGAAGGACCTCAGGCTGTAGACGCCGACCACCGTACCTGCGTTCGAGCCGTCGCGGTGATACGGGACGAAGATCTCGAACTGATGGTCGCTCTGCGAGGGGTGCGGGGGGCCGTAGGCGGGCTTCCCGGTGCTCCTGGCGAGCCGATAGGCGGGCTCGCTGACCGAGTCAGGCCAGAGCTGGGTGGCTCGAGCCGGGACTCCCACCGGCGAGCTCGCCCGGAGCGCGCCGTCGCGGTCGAGCAGGACGATCTGGACCAGGCCCGGGCAGTTCGGCAGGAGGTGCTTCACCCGGAGCTCGAGCTGGCGCTGGTCGAGGTCCCTGACGGTGGAGTCCTGGGCGAGGTGCGAGAGCTGGCCCGCGTCGCTCGTCAGGCTGAACTGGATGTTCTGCTCGAGCCACAGGACGTCGCGGATGAGGCCGGCCCGGTTCTCCTCCTGCTCCTGCCGCAGTGGAATCCACACCAGACCCAGCAGCGCCGCGACGATGAGGAGGACGCCGGCGCGAGGCGCGACCCAGCGCCACCCGAGGGTGGCCCTGGAGCGGTCGTCGGGCATGGCGCGAGGAGCGGGGAACACGGTGCTGGACGCCGATTCTACACGCACCGGGGTGCGACGGTCAGGTGCCCCGGCCCGAGTGGAGGAATGGCGCCGCTGGCGGCCCCCATTCCTCCACGGCGGAGCGCGGGCGCTTCAGATCGACGCCTGGCTGCCCTTCTTCATCGCCTCGCGGAACTTGGGCCAGTCGATCTCGCCTTCCCAGCTCGCGAGCACCACCGCCGCCACGCAGTTTCCGATGTGGTTGGTGATCGCTCGCGCCTCGGACATGAACTTGTCGATCCCGAGGATGAGCGCCATGCCGGCCACCGGGATGCCCGGGACCACCGCCAGGGTCGCGGCCAGCGTGATGAATCCGGAGCCCGTGACTCCGGTCGCGCCCTTGCTCGTGATCATGGCCACCACCAGGATGCCCAGTTGCTGACCCAGCGTGAGCTCGATGCCCAGCGCCTGGGCGATGAAGAGCGAGGCGAGCGTCATGTAGATGTTGGTGCCATCCAGGTTGAACGAATAGCCCGTCGGCACGACCAGGCCGACGACCGACTTCGAGAGGCCGATGCGCTCCAGCTTCTCCATCAGCGGGATGAGCGCCGACTCGGAGGAGCTGGTCGCGAGGACCAGCAACAGCTCGCTCTTGATGTAACGCAGCAGCTTCAGGATGTTGAACCCGGACGCCGCAGCGATGGCCCCCAGCACGACCAGGACGAACACGGCGCACGTCGCATAGAAGAGCAGGATGAGCTGTCCCATCGGCAGCAACGACTTCAGTCCGAACTTGCCGATGGTGAAGGCGATGGCGGCGCCGGCGCCGATCGGCGCGGCGTACAGGATGATCCGCATGACGCCGAACAGCATCTTGCTCACGTTGTCCATGAAGCCCATGAGCGGCGTCTTGTACTTTTCGGGCAGGCGCGCCAGAGCAAACCCCAGGAGCACCGAGATCAGCAGCACCTGGAGGATGTCGCCCTCCGTGAACGCACTGAAGAGGGTCTTCGGGATGATCTTGAGGATGTGATCCTTGACCGTCATGTGCTGCGCTTGCGTGACGTAGTTCGCCACCAGCTTGGGATCGAGCTTCGAAGGATCGGCGTGGAAGCTCCTCCCCGGCCCGAAGAAGTTGCCCATGCCCAGGCCGACCACCAGGGCGAAGGTGCTGACGACCTCGAAGTAGAGGATGGCCTTGCCGCCCACGCGGCCGGCCTTCTTGATGCTGCCCGAGCCCGCGATCCCCAGCACCACGGTGCACAGGATCACCGCCGGGATGAGCATCTTGATGAGGTTGATGAACCCGTCGGCGACGGGCTGCATGGCCACGCCGGCCGCAGGGAAGAAATGCCCCAGCAAGGCGCCCAGCACGATCATGAGCGCCACCCAGTTGTACAGCTTCGACGCGGAGCGCTTCAGGCGCCCCCCGACGGACAGGGGCTTCTCGTCCGCGGCGTCCACGACGTGTATGGGCAGCTCTGCGTCCTCGCTCGCCGCGAGCTTCCGGGCGGCCTCATCCTCGACGACGTTGCGCTTCATGGGCGCTCCCTCAAAAGGTTCACGGTTCGTGAAATTGGCAAGATGTCGGCGGCGCGCGACACGTGGAACGCGTGTCGCTGGTCTCTCGGTCCCGTTGGATGGCAGCGAGAACCACTCTGCCCGGTTCCAGGCGGAGGTCGCTATTGTGGAAAACCACACGTGCGCCGACCGACCCCGCTCGCGCGCTGCGTCATTCGCCCAGGCGCAAGCTCCCGGGTCCACTCGGCATGGCTGGAGCGCTGGAGCTCGGCTGGTACCCGGTCGCCTGGTAGACCTCGCCGATCAGCGCTGCGCCGATCCGGCCGACGTGCTCCTGGTGGGCCCGATCCATGGTCGCCTTCCAGGCCGCGCGCTCCTCGGCGGTCAGCGTGACGAACTGGCACTTGCCGGAGCTCTTCACGGCGGCCAAGGCGTCCTCGTTGTCCTTCTTCGCGATCTCGTTGGCGTAGGCGGTGGCGGCCTTCAGGGCGCGTTCCAGCTGGCCGCGGATGCCTGCCGGCAAGCCGCTCCAGAACGACTTGTTCACGATGACGGCGTAGCCGAGATAGCCGTGGTTGGAGAGGGTCACGTACTTCTGCACCTCGTACATCCGCTGCGTGTAGAGGTTCGACGGTGGATTCTCGGTGCCATCCACGACCCCGGCCTGCAGCGCCTGGTAGACCTCCGAGAAGGACATGACCTGCGGGATGGCTCCCATCGAGCGCATCTGCGTGTCGAGCACCCGCGAGGACTGGATGCGCAGCTGCTGACCCTTGAAGTCGGCGGGCGTCCTCAGCGGCTTGTTGGAGCTCATCACCTTGAAGCCGTTGTCCCAGTACGCGAGGCCCTGGATGCCCTTGGGCTCGAGCTTGTCGAGCAGCTTCTGGCCGATGGGTCCCTGCGTGATCTTGTGCAGCTGCTCGTAGCTGTCGAAGATGAACGGGAGGTCGAAGAGCTCGAACTCCTTCACGCCCAGCGGGGCGAACTTGGCGAGCGAGGGCGCGAGCATCTGGACCGCGCCGAGCTGCAGCGCCTCCAGCTCCTCCTTGTCCTTGTAGAGCTCGCTGTTCGGATAGACCTCGACCCTGACCCGGCCCTGGGTGGCCTCCTCCGCGAGCTGCTTGAAGCGGAGCGCGGCCTGGCCCTTCGGCGTCTCCGTCGCCACCACGTGACTGAACTTGATCACGATGGGGGCAGCTTCGGCCAGCGCTGCCAGGGGCAGGACCAGCGCCGAAGCGATGCCGAGGCTCGTCCACAGACCGACCATGGTCCCTCCCGGTGCCATCTTTGCACAGGGAGGGACCCGCGGCGCTACTGTGGAGACCCGCAGCCGTCCCGCGACCTAGCGGGCGTCGAGGGGCCGGTATCCGATGCGCACGGCACCCCAGTGCGCGCCGCGCACGAACAGCGGCACCGAGAGGTCCACCAGCGTCTCCCCGGTGTCGCGCTGGTAACGCTGGATCAGGAAGGGCGCCTGGCTCTTCGCCGCCGCCAGACCGGTCCGGTCGTTGAAGATCCGCTTGGTGCGGTTGTTGACCAGGTCGGCGGCGGCGTTACCGGTGAGCGGCAGCGAGTAGCGCTGGTTGTGCGTCGGGAGGTACCCGAACTTGTCCACCATGACCGTGAAGAGGATCGTGGGCGACCTGGCGAGGATGCTCTCCTCGATGGAGAGGATGTCGCGGTCCGAGAGCCGGTCCCAGTCGGTGGTGTACTTCGGTGGGTCCGTCTTCGGCATCGGATAGTACAGGGAGCTGAAGAGCTTCTCCTCGGTGACCTCCTTGCTGGCGATCCATTTCTCCAGGGCGTCGGCGCAGCGCCTGGCGAAGTCGTGGGCCAGTACCAGCATCTCCCGCTCCTGCGCAGGCAGGTCGGCCGGGATGATCGCGGGCGCCCTCGCCTGTGCTCGAGCGGCGACGGGAGCGAGAGCGACGGACGCCAGCGCCAGGATCGCAAAGCAGCTGTGGAATGGACGGGTCATGGTGGGATCTCCTTCTCGAGCTAGGCGCTGAGGCGGCTCATCGCCGCCTTCATGCTGACGCGCAGGCGATCGATCGTCTTGGTCAACTGGCCGATCTCGTCGACCGCTTCCGACTTGATGGGGGTCTCGAGCTCCTCGCCCAGGCCGATCTGCTCCGCCGCCAGGGTGAGCGCGACGACCGGCTTCATCGCCCGCTGGACCACCACGAACATGGTGACGATCGTCACCAGGACGAAGCAGCCGAAGGTGGCGATGAGCGAGAGGATGAGGGCCCGCTTGCGCGCCTCGATCCGCTCCATCGACACCCCCACCCGGAACCCGCCCCAGTGCTTCCCCTTCACGAAGATCGGCGAGGAGACGTCCCACATCGTCTCGCCGGTGTCCCGCCGGTAGACCTGGAGGAAGCTCGGCTCGACGTTCTTCGCGGCCGCCAGCCCGACCGGATCGTTGAACATGCGCTTCGTCCGGTTGCCCGCGAGGTCCTGCTCCGGAGCGCCGGTCAGGGGCTTCTGGAACTGGGTGTTGTGCGTGGGCAGGTAGCCGTTCTCGTCGACGCCCACCGCGAAGACGAAGTCCTCGTACTCGAGGAACTTGTCCTGGAAGACGAGGATGGCCCGGTCGGTGACCTGGTCGTACCGGGTGTGGAACTTGGGCTTCCCGCCCCAGCTGTACCCCTTGATCTCGACGTAGCTCCTGTCGAAGACGTCGTTGACGGTCAGCACGCCGGCGTCGATCGAGTTGTCGAAGACGTCGCTGGCGGCGATCGCCGTCAGCACGAGCAGGACGACCGCGAGCGTCAGCGCGGTCTTCGCGCTGAGGCTCTTCCGGACCGCGAGAACGATGGACATCGTCTACCTCCTGGACTGCGAGACCGTGGGTCTAGACCTTCTCGATTGAGGCGAGGAACTGGGCTCGGTCGTCGGCGTCCTCGATCTGGCCGGCGAGGTCCTGGACCAGCCGGCCGCCGATCGACACGGAGAACGGTGCGTCCGGGGACACTCGCCGCACCGCCTCCTCCACGTAGACCTTCGCGATCGGGCCCACGTGGCGGGCGAGCTTCTTGGCGCAGCTGGTGAGGAACGCCGACGAGGCGGGGTCCGCCACGGCGATGGTCGAGAAGCCCACGCTCGACACCTTCGACCAGCTGAGGCCCGAGCTCCCCAGCGCGGGCTTCGACTCGCCGGGAAGCTGAGAAGAGGACGCAGAAGGTGCCCCGGCTGGCGCGGCGGCGGGGACGGCGCCGGCCGTCGGCGCTGGGGTTCCGCCTTCGACGATCGACTTGCGCACCTTGTTGGCGGCGACCCGGATGGCGACCGTGGCGAAGGACGAGTTCAGGGTCGCGTCCGCGACCACGGCCAGCGTGTGCGCGCGCCCGCCGGGGCTGCCCAGATTGCGCAGGATGAGCTTGCCGTCGGCGAACTGCGCGGTGACCGAGTCCCAGTCGGCCTGCTGCAGCTGGATCGAGTCGATCGCCTTCACCAGGGTGCCGCTCACCTGCTCACAGAGGGTGCGGTCGTAGATGGCGCGTCCCCGGTGTCCGGCGAGCCGACCGGTGCCGTCGAACACCATGGCCGCGCCCACGCCGGCCAGGTCCAGCAGCTCCTGAAGGATGGCTTCCATGATCATCCCTTCCCAAGCAGAGAGGCCTCGAGGGCCTTCTCGACAGCGGCGAGGGACCGGGCGGGCTCGATCCGGGCGGCCATCACGGAAGCTCCTGCGAAGGCGACCACGCAGGCGGTCCCCTCGCCGGCAAACGAGATCCGCCGCAGGTCGCCCAACCCCAGCTGGTCGCCGGCCTGGGTCATGGCGCTGGAGAGGAAGCCCATCACCGCGGCGACGCCCTCGCCGTCCGGCTCGCGGAGCGCGTCGAGGTATCCACCCGAGAGGTCGCCGAGCACGGCGCTCCTCACCCCCGGTACTCCGCCTATCAACGCCAGATCGAACATGGGCTCGCTCCCTGGAACACGCTGGACCGCTGCGAAGCGCTCGCCGGCATCACGGGTCACCTCGTCTCGTCGCTACAGAAGGTATCTGCGGGCTACCGACCACCGCGACCGCGGCGTCCACCGCGCGGCTCGCCCGCGGCCAGGGCGGGACGCCAGCGCCGCGGCGGCACGCATCGAGGACGGCGATCACGTCCGGTGGGGGCCAGTGGGCGGGGCGCGTCGGCAGCGCGGTGGGCGGCGGCTGCACCGACCAGCGCTCCCGGTCCGAGGCCGCCCAGGCGTGCCAGGACGTGAGCGTGCGGCAATGTCCAGCGGCGGCGAGCACCAGCATGTTCTCGGCGATGCAGTCGAGCTGGGGGAGCGCGCCTTCGGAGCGGAGCGCCATCAAGCGGAGCGCGTCGGGAGAGAAGACGATGGGCGCCGCGTGCGGCGCGAGCGTCGCCTCGACCCAGCTCCGGACGTAGGCCGGGACCTGCTCGCGAGCGAGCGGCGCGCACGCCGACGGGTCGGCCGTGAAGAACGGACGGTGAGCGAAGCCGAGCTCGCTCGCCAGGAGCCCCTCGACGGGAGAGAGGGGCCGGCGCGCCGGCGGCGAAGGCGGCGTGCGTGTCCGAGGCCCCGCCACGGACTCGCCTGCCGCCGTGAGCTCCTGCAGCACCTGCCGCCCGTCCTGCGCCAGCAGCTGCGCCGAGGCGTGGCGCTCCCGCGGCGACTTCGCCAGCGCGCGCTGGAGCAGCGCAGCGCACGAGGCGGGGAGGCCCGGCGCGACCTCGCGCGGGTCGGGGACCGGCGCGCGCAGGTGCGCCTGCTCGACCGCCGCGACGTCCGTGCCAGGAAACGGCGGGCGCCCGGTGAGGAGCTCGAAGTAGGTCGCACCCAGCGAATAGATGTCCGAGGCGGCGGTGGCGGGCTCTCCCCGCCAGACCTCCGGCGCGGTGTAATAGGGCGTCCCGGCCCGCACGCGCGCTTGCCCGACGGGAGCGCCCGCCGCGCCGAACGCCATCCCGAAGTCCCCGAGCTTGGTGACGCCGTCGCTGCCGATGAGGAGGTTCGCCGGCTTCACGTCGCGGTGGACCACGCCCGAGCGGTGCGCCGCGTGCAGCGCGGACGCCGCCTGCAACAGGACGTCGGTCGCGCGCTCCGGCGGCATGGTCCCGCACTCGGCGAGCGCCGCCTCGACCGACTGGCCGGGCACGTACTCCATCGCGATGTAGCAGTAGCCGCCGTGACGCGCGGCCCCATAGATCTGCACGACGCGCGGATGGTTGATCCGCGCGACGAGCCGCGCCTCCGCGAGGAACCACTGCACGGGGTCCTGGCCCTGGGCCTCGGCGGCGCTCCACGACAGCACCTTGACCGCGGTCGGCCGCAGCAGCGCCACGTCGTTGGCGAGGTACACGACGCCCATCCTGCCGCGCCCGATCAAGCGCTCCAGCCGGTAATTGCCGAGCTTCACGCCGACCAGGTGGGTCAGGTCCGCGGTGGACGGTGCGCCGGGCAGCGGGAAGGATGCGGAGCGGTTCATGGCAGGGAGCGGCTAGCGCTGCGCTCCGGCGGCCGCGCCAGCGCGGCCGTACTCGTCCTGCTCCTTGAAGAAGTTGAGCAGCACCACCTGCGGATCCACCTCCACCGAGAGCTCGGTCCGCTCCGGCTCGCCCTCGCCGTCGCGGCTGAAGGCGAACTCCCCGTCCTTCCACGCGAGGAGCTCCCGCACGGTCAGCTCGACCCGGCGCTCCAGCGCCGCGTGCACGTCGGCGGCCTCCACCAGGCCCTCGCGGACGAGCCGCTGGCCGACCACGTGGTCGGGCTGCTCCGCCAGGTCCTTCGGGGCGATGGCCGTGAGCGCGAGCGGCGAGACCTTCCGGGCGTGGAGGAGGAGCTGGCCGACGCCGGGAGTGCCCCCCGGCGAGACGGCGCTCGTGATGCGGCCATCGCGGAGGCGGAGCTTGCCCATCCCGGCCGCCGAGCTGCAGACGAGGAGCCCCGTGCGCCGCGCGCTCCGCAGGAACTCGAGCAGGTCGGGCAGCGCGAAGATGCTGAGCTGCCCGGAGAACATCGCGTTGGCGCCGGACCCTTCGGCGGGCCGCCGCCCCGCCGGTGCGGCCGGGCCGGGCGTCCGTGGCAGCGGGGGAGGCGCCGCCTGCGCCGCCCCGGCCTGCTGCGCGTTGGAGATGCAGCCGAGCCCGAGCATCACCGACGATCGATCCCCGGGGGTCAGCGGTTGCTCCAGGAGCCCGCGAAAGATGGTGCTCGACTCGGCGTAGCGGCCCACCTTGAGCAGCATCCAGGCCAGCGACTCGCGCGCCTGCAGGAAGCGGGGCGACGTTCCGGCGATCCGTTCCAGCGCGCCGATGGCAGCGGCGGTGGGAGGCGCGGCGTGCTCGCGCAGGAACTCGCTCGCATCGGCCTGGTTCACCAAGCCTTGGCGCAGCGCCGCGATGAGCGTCCGCACGCGGTCCGCCGCCGGAGTCGCGACGGAGCGCAGGATCCGCTCTGCCTCGGGGACGTCCTGGCGCAACAGGGCGCAGCGCGCCAGGAAGATCGGCGGCTCGTCCCCGCTCGGATCGGCCGCCCACGCCTGGCGCGCGGCCTCGGCCGCTTCTTCCTCGCGCTGCAGCGAGGACAGCATCCGGGATTGACAGAGCCAGGTCTGCGCGAGTCCCCACCGGTCTCCGATCCGCGTGAAGCGCGCGCGAGCCTCGCCGAGCCAGGCGAGCGCCCGGTCGTGATCGCCGCCGCGCGCGAGGACCTCGGCGGCGGTCCACTGGCTCACCGCGCGGGTCTCGACGTCGAGCTGCTGGGCGAGTGCGAGCGCCTCCTTGACGTGCGGGCGCGCAGCGGCGAAGCCGCCGCCCTCGAGGGCGGCGCGCGCCGTCCAGTGGAGCGCGAGCCAGCGGAAGGAGAGGTTGCGCTGCGATGGGCTGGCGACGTCACGCAGGCTGCGCGCGCCACCCACGCCATCGCCGGCCATGACGCCGCCGATCCCCTCGAGCAGGGCCTGCATCGCGCAGTCGCGCTCGGCCGCCTCCAGGGGTTCCGCGCCAGGGCGGCCGGTTGCCTCGGCGGCGCCGAGGTCCCGCTGCCGCGCGGCCGCCTCGGTGAGCTGACCGCGCACGAGCGACCAGCGCAGGCAGGCCCAGGGGTCGTCGCGGGCCGGCCCGCCCGAAGCAGCGGCCGGCTGGGCCGGAGCAACCTGCGGAGCCTCTGGCGACGGGGGCGCCGGCGCGATCGACGCCGGACGCGGCTCCGCTGGGCTCCGCTCGGGCGAGCTGGACCTGGCCGCCGGCGTCCAGGCCTGCAGCGCCTTCTCGAGCCCGATCGTCCGGCTCGCCGGATCGAGCGCCACCACGATGAACGCGTCGGGCCGGACCGCGGTCACGGTGGACGAACGGTCTCCCTTGATCGAGACGAGGTCGAGGCGCGTCAGTCCCGCGGCGATGCCGGCGGCCATGAGCTCGGACATGGCGGCTGCCGTGGCGTGGGTGTCGTGCCCGGGTAGCTCCGGCGCGCCGGTGGGCCCGCGCAGTCGCAGGCCGCGCAGGTCGGCCGTCACTGCTCCGCGGATTCCTGACAGCCCGTCGAACAGGGATGGCGTGCTCATGGGAGGTGCCGGCCGGCTGCACCGTCGTCGGTGGGGAATGCTTCGGCCATCGGCGGTTCCCGGAGATCCGAGGAGACGGCTCATGCGGCTGATTGCCGCGGACGCGGCTTATTGCCGCAGAAGGAACCGTACGGATCTCCGAGGGCGACTGTCAACGCGCTGCCCGTTCACGTCTACTTACCGTGAATGCGGACGTGAGCGACTGTAGGCGCGGCGGCGACGAGCCTTCACGACTTGAGTTCTTCGTTGGGAACGAGCCGGGAGAGCAAGCTCAGCAGCGGAGGCAGCGCCTGGACGCGAGCCCGCTCCTCCGGAGTGAGGCTGGCGACGGCCTCCCTCCTGCTGCGCGCGACCCGGATCTTCTTCTCCGCCAGCGCTTCCACCGCGTCGAAGTTCCCGTTCGGCCGCGGGGGCGCCCGGTCGGTGAGGGCGAGGTGGCGCTCCAGCAGCTTGGCATCGCCGGCGACGCCGGCCAGGTCCGGCGTCCGGGCGAGGGCCTCGCGATACTGCGGGAAGGCTGCGTCGGCGGCCCGGGCGATCGCCGGCACCCGGGTCTCCTCCGGCGTTCGCAAGAGGCCGAGGCGCTGGACGCGGCGGCCCACGCCGGAGGAGGCGACGAGCTTGGACAAGGGTGCCGAGAGCACCATCCCGACGACGGCTGGCGCGAGCCAGGCCAGCATCTGCCATGAGATGCCGTAGGCGACGAGCGCCAGCGCCACGCCTGCGACGGCGTGCCAGCGGTGGCGGCGGAGGACGAGGGACCACGGCAAGCTGGCTCCTTCGCGGTGCTGCGCCCGCCAGCCCGAGTCCCGGCCGCGCAACACGTCCGCCACCAACCCGCAGTGAATCAGCGCCTGGATGGGAGCGATGAGCGCCGAGACCAGCAGCTCCAGCAGGAAGCCGAGCGAGACCAGCAGGAGCCCACCGCTCTCGCGCAGCCGCCGCGGGCTCACGACGACCGAGAGCCACCCCAGCACCTTGGGGCCGAGCAGGATCCCCATGGTGAGGCCGAAGAGTCGGATCGCCCGCTCGGGATCGATGCGCGGCCAGAGGGGAAAGAGCGTGGGGGTGTGGGCGAAGTACTGCTGCCGTGCGAACTCGTACTGGACGCCGAGCGCCAGCGCGGACACGACGAACAGCAGCCAGAACGGCGATGACAGGTACGACATGATGCCGGCGACGAGGTGCAGTCGACTGACCCAGTGCAGGCCCTTCGCCGTCAGGACGCGCACGTGCTGGAGGTTGCCCTGGCACCAGCGCCGATCGCGGATCGCCTGGTCGACGAGCGAGGAGGGGCACTCCTCGTACGAACCCTCCAGGTCGGCGGCGATCGACACGCTCCAGCCGCCTCGCCGGATCAGCGCCGCCTCGACGAAGTCGTGGCTCAGGATGGGTCCGCCGAAGGGCGGCTCGCCCGGGAGCACCGGGAGACCGGCGGAGGTCATGAAGGCCTCCGTCCGCAGGATGGCGTTGTGGCCCCAGAAGGTGGCCTCGTCCCCGGCCCACCACGCGAGGCCCTCCCCCAGCATCGAGCCGTAGAGCCTCCCGGCGAACTGGTGCAGCCGGGCCAGCAGCGTCTTCCCCTGGTGGAGGCGCGGCAACGTCTGGATGAGCCCTGCGTCCGGGTCCGCCTCCATGCGCTGCGCCAGGCGCACGAGGGTGGCGCCGTCCATCAGGCTGTCGGCGTCCAGGATCAGCAGGTGGTCGTAGGCTCTCCCCCAGCGCTCGCAGAAGTCCCGGATGTTGCCGGGCTTGCGCGCGGTGTTCTCGGCGCGCCGGCGGTAGTAGATGCGGATGCCGTCGCCGAGACGGCGGCGCAAGGTCCATACCGCTTCCTGCTCGCCGAGGGCGATGTCGCCGCGCGTGGAGTCGCTGAGCAGGAAGACGTCGAACGAGTGTCCTTCGCCGTGGGCCACGAGGTCGTGCGCCATCGCGTCGAGCGCCGCGGCGACGCGGGCGGGATCCTCGTTGTAGGTGGGCATCAGGAGCGCCGTGCGGCTCGACAGCGCGCCGCCGTGCGGCGGTGCGCTGCCGCGGCGACCGACCACCCGCAGGAAGCCGACGACCGACACCACGAACGGAATGCTGATCCAGGCGATGTTGATGGCGAAGAGCGTCAGGGCCACGATCGAGAGGACGGTCACGTGGCCGACCGCCAGGGCGAGCCGCATCTCGTCGATCGCGACCGCGGCCAGCGCCGCGGACGTCCCGAGGACGAGCAGCCTCCGCAAGCTCGAGCGCAATCGCCGAGCGCGCCGCAGAGTTCGCCGGGACCGCTCGTCGAACCGCGCGAGGGGTTGCGACGGCATCGGGCTCGGAGCCTCGGGCGGCATGCCCCCCGCGCCCCGGTCGATCGAGATGGCGTTGTGACCGAGCTCCCTCAAGGCTTCGTCCATCGGTACAGCCAGACCTCCGCACACCGGTCTTCGTCGAAAGCCAATTCGAGGCGCAGCTCGCACACCTCCGACTTCTCCGGGTCGAGCGTGAAGGTGACCCGGTAGCCGCGGGTGAGCGGGTTGTCGCTCACGACCACGTCCTGGACCTTGCCGGCCGAGGCCGTCACGGTGGCGTTCGGCGGCGCGCGCGCGGTGCGGCCCTCCTGCTGCTCCGGCGAGTAGTCGATGACGAACCGCCGCACCGTCGTGGGGGCCTTGACGTCCGCCCGGCCGAAGGCGGTCGCCAGCACGCGGAGGCGATCCTGGGCGGCGCTCGGCTCGTCACCCCAGGACAGCCGGTACGCCACGTGGAACTCGGATCCCGCAGCCAGAGGTTTGCGGGGGCGCCAGAAGGCCACGACGTTGTCGTGGATCTCCGCGTCGGATGGGATCTCGGTCAGGATCACGTCACCCTCTCCCCAGTCGCCAACCGGCTCGACCCACAGGCTCGGGCGGCGCTCGTGGTGCGCACCGAAGTCCTGGTAGTCGGCGAGATTCCGGTTGCGCTGCATGAGCCCGAACCCCCGTGGGTTCTGATCCGCGAAGGAGCTGATCTGGAGCTTGGCCGGATTCGCCAGCGGTCTCCACAGGTGCTCGCCGCGACCGTTGAGGACAAGGAGCCCATCCGAGTCGTGGACCTGGGGGCGAAAATCGTCGACGCCGATGCGGCCGCTCGCCGAGAACATGAACATGCTGGTGCCCGGGGCGAACCCCACCTCCTTCAGCTCGACCCTGGGAAAGAGCACCGCCTCGACGAGCATGGTGGTTTCACGGCCAGGGCGGACCTCGAAGCGGAAAGCTCCCGTGACGCTCGGGCTGTCGAGCAGCGCGTGCAGCGTCACGGTGGAGCTCCGGGGCTTGGGCTCCTCGATCCAGAACGCGCGGAACGTCGGGAACTCCTCGCCCGTCGCGTCTCCGACCTTGAGGGCGAGCCCGCGCGCGGACAAGCCGTAGGCCTGGTCGCGACCGAGCGAGCGGAAGTAGCTCGCGCCCTGGAAGACCGCCACCTCGTCGAAGCGTCGCGGGTCGTTGATCGGGTAGAGCAGGCGGAATCCCGAGAAGCCGATGTCCTGCGTCGGCAGGGGCACCGGGACGAGCTTACCAATCGTGAACATGTCCGCGCGGTAGGCGAGGTGTTGAGCCTTGCCGTCCGCGATGATCGCGATCTCGACCGGGGTGGTGAAGAGGTACCCGAGCGAGAGGAGCTGCAGACGGAACTTCCGGCCCGGCTGGGCCCAGAGGCTGGCGGCGGGGTCGAAGCGAATGTCTCGATACTGATCGTACTGCAGCTTCGCCAGAGACTCGGGAACCGTCGAGACCGGTGGGACGAAGGGGGACCTCGCCAGGGCGCGGGCCAGCCCGACCACCGTCTCGGCGTCGAACGACCCGCTGCGGGCGATGCCCGGCTGGGCGGGCGAGCCCCCATCGGGCGGGCGCTCGGCCGCTCCCTGAGCCGCAGCGGCCATCGCGAAGCCCGTCCCGAGCGTGGCCAGCAGCAGCGGTTCCCAGCGCAGAGCTGGTCGGAATTTTCGTCTTGGGATTGCGGCCATTTGTGCTTTTGCTCACGATGAGGCCGGACAGCAATCCTGGGTAGTCAGCGGCCCATTTCGCCCCCGCAAGTTTCTGAGCCCTCTGAAGGGGGAATATCGTCTGCCATCCGGCCGGTTTCAGCGACCGCATGGACAGACGACCAGACGGACGTTCGAGGCTCGTCCGCACCAGCGCGTGTGTGCTGCTGTACGCTGGGCCGGTGCTGCTGGGCCTCATGCCTGCGACCGTGCCGGCGCGTGACGAAAATGCGGCGCCTCGGCCAGCCGCGGCGCAGCCGTATCGGCCCTCGCCCCAGCAGCAGGCGTTCCTCGACGAGCTCCAGCGCGACACGTTCAAGTTCTTCTGGGACGCGTCACCGTCGGGCACCGGGCTCACGCCCGACCGCGCTCCGGGGTCGGACGTCTCCAGCGTGGCCGCCGTCGGCTTCGCGCTGACGTCCTACCTGGTCGGGGTCGAGCGGGGGTACGTCTCCCGGGGCGAAGCCGCTGCGCGGACGCTGGCCACCCTCGAGACCTTGTGGCGGGCGCCGCAGGGTCCTGCTGCCGACGGCGTCTCCGGTTACAGGGGGCTCTTCTACCACTTCCTGGACAGCCGCCGCGGCGTCCGCGCGGACCAGTCGGAGCTGTCCACCATCGACACGGCCTTGCTGATGGCCGGCGTCCTCACCTCCAAGGCGTACTTCGACCGGCAGGACGAGACGGAGCGGTCCATCCGCCTGCTCTCCGACCGCCTGTACCAGCGGGTCGACTGGGCGTGGGCGTACTCGCCCCGGCACAAGCCGCTGCTCAGCATGGGCTGGAGCCCGGAGCATGGATTCATCGACATCGACTGGCGCGGCTACAACGAAGGCATGCTCCTGTACCTGCTCGCCATCGGCTCGCCGACTCACCCCATCGATCCGCAGGCGTGGGAGGAGTGGACGCGCTCCTACCCGTGGGAGAGCGCCCAGGGGCCGGCCCACGTGACGTTCGGCCCGCTGTTCGGGCACCAGTATTCCCATGTCTGGATCGACTTCCGCGGGATCCAGGATCCCTTCATGCTGTCGAAGCGGAGCGACTACTTCGCGAACTCCGTGCAGGCCACTTACGCCAACCGCGCCTATTGCATCGCCAATCCGGGACAGTGGAAGGGCTACGGGGAGCTGGTGTGGGGGTTGACGGCGTCGGACGGCCCCCTCAACGGCGCCAGCGACGGACGCGGGTCGACGCCCTTCCACGCCTACTGGGCGCGAGGGGCCGGCTCGGACCCGACGGCGGACGATGGGACCATCGCGCCCACGGCGGCGGGTGGCTCCGTCCCCTTCGCTCCGGAGGTGGCCATCCCGACCCTGATGCACCTGCGCGACCGCTTCGGGGACCGGCTGTACCGCAAGTACGGATTCACGGACGCCTTCAACCTGTCCTATCCGGACAAGTCCGGCGGGCAGGGCTGGTTCGACGATCAGTACCTGGCCATCGACCAGGGACCCATCCTGCTGATGATCGAGAACCACCGCACGGGGTTCGTGTGGGACCTCCTGAAGAAGAACGCCGACGTGACCGCCGGGCTCAGGAGGGCCGGCTTCACCGGTGGGTGGCTCGGCTCGATGGTGGCGGCGACGGACGCGGCTCCCCATTAGCCAAGCGTGCATGCCCCGCCCCGCGGCTGCCGTCTTCGACGTCATCGAGACGCTCTTCCCGCTCGCGCCCCTGCGCCCGAAGCTCGCGGCGCTGGGCCTCCCGGATGCGCTCGACCTCTTCTTCACGCGCATCCTGCGGGACGCCTTTGCCCTCGACGCGAGCGGCACGTTCAAGCCGTTTCGTGAGATCGCCGGCGGCGCGCTCGAGGTGCTCGCCGCCCAGCACGGCCTGGCGCCCGACCGTGCCGGGCTCGACGCGGTCCTCGATGCGTTCGGGACGCTCGAGCCCCACCCCGACGTGAGGCCGGCCTTCGAGCTGCTGCGCGCGCGAGGCGTCACCGTGGCGACGCTCTCGAACGGCGGCGTCGCGACCACGCGCGGCCTCCTCGACCGATGCGGCCTCCTGCCGCTCGTGGCGAGGGTCATGGGCGTCGACGAGATCCGCCGCTACAAGCCCGCGAAGGACATCTACCTGCACGCCGCCCGGACGATGGGGCTCGCCCCCGGTCGCGTCGCGATGGTCGCCGTCCACGCATGGGATCTGGAGGGTGCTCGCCGGGCCGGGCTCGTCACCGCCTGGGCCTCCCGGCTCGAGCGCCGCTACCACCCCGCCATGGAGCCGCCGGACATCTCGGCGGATGACCTGGTCGGGGTGGCCGAGGCGCTGTCGAGCCTCGACTGAGCGTCGATCTCTTCCGTGGGTGAGAGTCGCGGCGGTGGCGTGCGTCAGGGGGCACGCCGATCGTCCGTCAGGGCGCCGCGGGCGACGGCGACGTGGCCTCGCCTGCCGAGGCGGGCAGGCCGCAGAAGGACCGCAGCACGTCCGCGACGGCCTGGCCCATGCGCGCTGGGACGTATCCGCCCTCGAGCACCGCAGCGATGCGTCCATCGGTCGCGGAGCGGGTGCGCTCGAGCAGGTCCGAGGCGATCGCGTGCAGATCCGCGGGCTCGAGCAGGATTCCGCCGAGCGGATCGCCGGCGAGGCAGTCGAACCCGGCAGAGACGAGCACCATCTCCGGCGTGAACTCCTCGAGCGTGGCGTCGAGGGCCTCGCGGAAGGCATCGCGGTACTCGGCGGCCGTCGTCCCGTGGCCGAGCGGGACGTTCCGGGTCGTGCCCGCGCCTGCACCCGCGCCGCGCTCCGAGGCGGCGCCGGTGCCAGGGTAGTGGGGGTACAGGTGGAGTGACAGGGGGTAGTGGGGGTACAGGTGGAGTGACAGGTAGTAGATCGAGGGGTCCTCCCAGAAGATCTCCTGCGTGCCGTTGCCGTGATGGACGTCCCAGTCGACGATGAGCAGCCGCTCCATCGCGAAGCGCGCTTGCAGGCGCCGGGCAGCGACCGCCACGTTGTTGAAGAGGCAGAATCCCATCGCGCGGTCGGGCGTGGCGTGGTGGCCAGGGGGACGACAGCACGCGAACGCGGCGCTTGCCTCGCCTCGCGCGACGAGCTCCGCGGCCTCGATGGCGCACCCCGCCGAGGCGAGCGCCGCCTCGAAGGAGAGCGCGGAGACGGCCGTGTCGGGATCGAGCCAGCGGACGCCTCCGGCCGAGCTGGCCTCCTCCGCCGCCTTCCGCACGAGCGCCAGGTGCTCCGGCGCATGGACGCGCAGCAGGTCCTGGAGCGTCGCCGGCCGGGCTTGCACCTCTCGCACCGCGCCGCGGAGGGCCGTGTCGGCCCGGACCGCGCCGAGGATGCCCTCCAGGCGATCGGCGCCCTCCGGGTGCTCCGGCCCCGGGTCATGGCCCTGACACCAAGCGTGGTGGACGACGGCGCCTGTCACATTGCACCTCCGGATGCTTCCGAAGCTATGCACGCGGCGGAGCGGACGCACGCCTGGCGGCGACGCGCTTGCGCGCCGTGTCGGCGCGAGCTCAGTAGTCCTTGCGCCAGTTCACGCCGGCTCCGCCCGCGCGTGCGTCCCCGTAGCTGCCGTTGACGCTCCAGTGCTTCGAGAGCTGGTACTCGAGCTCCACCTCGTTGGAGTTCTCCCCGCGCATGGGGTCTGCACCGATCCGGCCCGTGAAGCCGACGTAGAACCGGTCGTTCACGTAGGTGCCGGCCTCGAGCTTCGAGCCTGCGATGCCGCTGTCCCCGGCCTCGATGGAGAGGACGTCGAGCGGAAGCTTGCCGGAGAGCGTCTTCTTCAGCTGGGACGCCGCCGCCGAACCCACGAGCGACGCCGCCTCGCCCGCGGGCGACGACTTCCCGGTGCCGTGATGGAGAGACGTGTGGCCGGTCGCGAGCAGCGTGTAGATCTCGGTCTCGGGGAGCGGCGGCTCCGAGGTCGGCTGCAGCTGCAGCTTCTCCGCCTCCCCCTGTACCTTGAGATAGACGGTCACCTGCTCGATCTCGTTCTTGTACGTCGCCGTGACGTTCAGATCGGGCTGTAACGCCGGACCCGTGAAGGAGATCTTGGAGTCCCGCTGCAGGTCGAAGCGCCGCCCGAAGACGTCGAGTCGTCCCCGGAGCACGTTCACGTCGCCGAATACTTTCGGCGCAGTGGCGTACTCGACGCGGAAGCCGTCGGAGAGGCCGATCTCGGTGTTGATGTCGTTGCCCTGGATCCAGAGGTTCCTCGGAGCATTCACGAGCACCGTCACCTGAGCTCCCGCACGCTCGGAGCCGGACGAGCCAGGCTCGGCGCTTCCGGAGCCACTGTCACCCGGCTCCGCGGCAGCGCTCGCTTCCCCCGGCGACTTCGCCTTCGTGCCCCGGATCGGCTTGCCGTTGACGGTCAACAGGACGTCCGGCGGATCATCCAGCTTCTGGACGTCCTTCCGCTGCACGTCAGGGAGCTGCACGTGCGCCTCGGGGATGTCGAGGTTCTTGATGCTCACGCTGGTCGGGGAGGCAGCGCCGTCGGCGGTGCTCCGGATCGACAGCGTCGCCGCGACCTGTCCCTGGGACATCACCGGGAACTTGTTCATCTCCGCGGCGGCGTGAAGCTTGAACTCCTTGCTGCCGGTCCGCGTCGCCAGGGCCGAGAGCTTGGCCGTTCCGCTTCCGCTCTTCGCGCTCAGCTCCTTGAGCTCGATCCGGTCGTTGTCGCCGATCGCGAGGAGGTGAATGTTCGTGAAGTCACCGTTTCCGTGAGTGGAGAGGAGGCCGTCCTTCCACTCGAGCCGGCCCTTCACCGCGGGCGATCGCATCGTCCCGGTCAGGCGGGCGTCGGCGTACAGGAGCCCTCCCACCTTCGCCACTGCGCCGGTCAGGTGCGAGAGGAAGCCCGGGTCGAAGTCCTTCGCCGTGAGCGTCGCGTCCACCGGTGTGGTGTCGAGCCCCCGGGTCCGGGTCACGGCCGGATACGAGAGGTCGACCTGGGCGGCCGCCGCGGCGTGCAGCTCGCCCTTGTTCTGCGACTTCAAGAGGAGGTCGAGCGTCTCCTTCGCGTTCACGTAATCGAAGTTGAGCGCCACCCGTCCGTCTGGCGATCTCTCCGCGCCGAGCCCGTCCACACGCGTCCGGAGCACGACCCGCGGGTCCTGGAGGGTGCCGCCCACGGCGAGCTGACCCGCGAGCGTGCCACGGATCTTCGGTGGCGCCCGCGCTGGATCCACATCGGTCGGCTGAATTGCGGCTTGCAGCTCGGACAGGGACAAGGGACCGACGCTCGCATCGAGCGAGAGCGCAGCCTGAGCCAGGCGGTCGGGCTCGTTGAGCTGCTTCGGGCCGGCGCCCACGCGGGCCTTGGCCGTGAAGACGGCCTTTCCGCGCTGCTCGGCGCGCATGTCCACACGGAGATCGTCTGCCGCCCGGAGGTGGATGCTCGCGTCCAGAGCCTTCAAGCCCTGTGTCGCGATCCCTTTCCCGCTCACGGAGACCTCGCCGGCGGGAGACATGGCCGTGCCGGTCACATGCGCCCGCGCGCTCAACGCGCCATCCAGGGGCTCGTCGCTCAAGCCTGCCTCGGACAGGAGCTTCAGCGGGAGCTCTCGGAACCTGGCCGACTGTGAACGGCGTCCTCATCTCGACGAAGCTCTTCTTCCCTTCCAGCGTGAGGTCCACGCGAGCCCCGAGCCGGCCGTCGTCTGCGCTCGCCAGGGCGACGTCCATGTCCGTAGGCCTGAGCTGCTTCACCTGGAGCCTGCGCCCCTTGAACGCGGCCTCGAGCCGCGGATCATCCGCCGTCCCTCTCAAGGAGACCTGCGCCGACAGGAGCCCGGAGATGGGCTTCTCGAGTCCGAGCTGCCGGAGCGATTCATCCAGGCGGAACTCGGGTACCTCGAGCTCCATCTTCACCGGTACGTGCCGCCCCTGCCTGAGCGCCTTCACGGGCAGGTCGAAGGCACCGGTCAGCTTGATGCCTTCGCCGTTCGCAGCGATCGTTCCCTTCGCCTCGTCCTTGGCGTAGGACGCGTCCAGGCGGAGCTGGACGTTCCGATACTTCTTGAACCGGCCACCCTGGAGATCGACCTTGGCCACCACGTCCGGCTTCCCGCTCGAGCCTTTCGCGCGTACCTCGACATTCAGGATCCCTCCGAGCGCGAGCGCCGGATCGACGAATGCCCGCGGAAGCTTCCCGAGGTCGAAGGAACGGAGCCCGAGCGACGCATCGAGTTTCGTCCCGCGCTCGAGTACCCTCGCCGAGACGGCCTCCTCACCCGACCGCAGAGTCAAGGGTGAAAGCGCGAGCAGGCCTGGGCGAGACTCGATCTGTACCGGCGCCTCCAGCGTCCATTGCGCCTCGGGGTAACGCAACGACAGCGCATTCAGCGTCCCCGCGTGACCGTCCGGAGAGAGCGTGGCCTGCGCCCGGAGGGCCAGCTCCGCGTAGCCGTGCACGGCTGCGTCCAGGCTCAGCTCCCGGCCGCTGCCGTCCACCTCGAGGTGCACCGCGCGGAATACCTTCCTGGGTGCGAGCGCCAGCGTCCTCGCCGTCACGCGCGCCTTCGTACCGGTGGGCACCTTCAGGTCCGGCGTATCGACGTGCAGCGCCAGGCCGCCCACCCGGTTCTTCTGGTACGCGAGGACGGGGAAGCTGCCGTCCGCCTCGAGCGAGGGATGCTCCACCAAGCCCGCGACCGCGAAGGAGAGCTGCCCCTGTCCCTTCAGGGAGATACCCTTGGGACCCGCGAGCTTGCCCAGAGTCCGGCTGAGCGCGCGGAGATCGCTCGCCAGGAGCTTCCCACCCAATGCCAGTCGGTCCTTGCTTGCTCGCCCCCGCGCCTCGATTCGAACGCCTGGTACGTTGATCAGGAGCTCCGGCAGCTGCACCTCGGCATCCTTCGCGGTCGCCAGCACGTGCATCGGACCCATCGTCTCGCCCGCCATCGGCGAGGAGGGCACACTCATCTCCAGCCGGCCGACGAGATCGTCGAGCGAGTTCCCTCCCCCCGACGCCTCCAGGCTCAAGGCGATGTCGGAGGATGGACCGTCGTCGGTCAGCTCGCTCAGATCCACGTGGCGAACGACGACCGTCGTCCGATGGGTGCGCTGGGTGGCCAGGTTGAAGTCCCCGTCCACCTGTGCGGTCGCCGAGGCGGCCTTGGCTTCGAGGCGCAGAGAGAGCTCATCACCGTTCCGCTTGGCCTCCGCCGAAAGCGACGCCACCGCACGGAGCGGGTAGCTCGACGAGAACGCCCGAGCAATCTCAGGCGGGACCAGGAGCGACTCGATCCTGACATCGGCGCGGCTCTCGTCCTCCATGTGCCCCGTGGCCACGAGCTTCGCCGTCCCGAGCTCGAGCGCGAGCCGCGCGTCCTTGCGCTCACCCGCGCCCGCAGCGACGAGGCCGAGGTGAAAGGGGCCTTCGAAGGGAGCAGCGAAGTTCCCGGTCATGTCCAGCCGCGCTCCGAGCGCATCCCCCACCGCCTTGGCGGAGCCATGTGCCACGAGGTCATCGAGGTGGATGTGGCGCGAGGTGCCCGCGGAGCGCTGCACGACGTCGACGACGCCGTGGGCAATCTCGATGTCCTCGAGGATGAGCCCCACGCCGCTCTTCTCGCTCGCCTTCTCGGGCTTGGGCGTCGGGTTCCGCTCCGCGATCGCGCGCTCGAGGTTGCTCCCGCTCTCGTCCTGTTCGAGGTGAAGTTCCTGCCCGTCCAGTCGGACGAGCATGACATCGAGGCGCTTTCGTACGAGCGCCGTGAGGCGAAGTCGGACCTCGAGCGCGGCGACGCTCGCGACCATCTCGCCGTCCGGGTCACGGAGCTCGAGGCCTTCGAGCATCAGGTGCCCGCCACGCAGGGAGAGCTTCTGAACCGCGATGGCTCCTTCGATGGTGGCGTTCGCCTTCTCGACGACGAGCTTGCGGAGCCGCTCTCCGCCGGACGGCGTCGCGACGTACGTGAGCGTCCCGAGGACGAGGACGAGCACGAGCCCGACGAGCGACAGCGCGGCGATGGCGAGCCATCTCAGCCCCTTGTGCCACTTCGGGCTCCGGCTCCCGCCACCGCTCGACTTCGGTGACGCCATGACGCACCCCTTGCCCAAAAGAGGGCTGCTTCCTCATAGGTAAGGGCGCCGAATCGCGACTGGAACCGCACGGCGAGCACCTGGTGGCCCGTCCGTTTGGCATGCGTGTGTAGGGCTAGAAGGCCTCGCCGATCGAAATGTGGAGGACGCAGGGGCCTTCGGGGGCGCCCGCCCTGGGTCCTCCGCTCCCGAGCCCAAAGCAGCTGGATCTCGTCGGCGCAGTGAGCGAGGTGCCGGGCGATTGAGTCACGGCCAGGGGAGGGCCGATGTCCGGACGGTAGCCGAAGTCCACACGGATCGGCCCGACCGGAGTCCGGTACCGGAGCCCGGCACCGAAGGCCACCAGGATGTCGTCGCGGAAGGCCCTCGCGTCGAGGCGCTCGCGCGTGACGAAGCCCGTGTCGACGAAGGCCGCCAGCACCAGGGCGCCGGTAAGGTTGTAGCGGGCCTCGAAGGAGGACTCGAACAAGCCGTTTCCGCCAACCGGGACGGTGTAACCCAGCGTCATCGACCCAGGCTGAGGTACGACGAACTCGGGGGAGAGCCTCCGGCTGTTGAAGCCGCGCATGTCGTTTCCGCCCGAGTAGAACCGCGAGACGATGGGGCTCGACGCGTCGTTCCCGTTTCCGGGGATGAGCGTCCCCACCTTCACCCGCGCTGCGAACGTCAGCTTGTCCTGCTCGAGGAACGAAACGTAGCCGCGAGCCTCGGGGACGATGCGGAAATAGCCGAAGCTTCCGCCCAGTATCCCGCCGCCCTCCTGGAGCGACAGGGCGAGGTAATAGCCGCGGTGGGGCTCCTGGCGGTCATCTCGCATGTCCCATTCGACGAGCTCCTCTGCGTAGGAGAGCACGCAGTTCTCCGGGCAGCCGAAGAGGAGCGCCGGTGCTGGGCCGGTGAGCTGGGCAGACCCGGACTCGAGTCGGTAGAACTCGAGATTGTACGATGGCGTGATCGTGAGGTGGTTCGTCGGCGCGTAGACCACAGCCAGCTTCGCGCGTCCCCCGTAGTAGCTATAGGCAGGCTCGAGCCCCCGCTCCAGCGTGAGCTTGGAATCGAGCTTGAGGTCGCGGGAGGAGAGGAGCCTGGGCTGCTCGAGCTCCCCGCTGAGGCTGCCCACCACGCCGCGCTGGGCGCCCGACGCGGTCGATGCGTAGAAAGTCGGAATCCACGCGTAACCGGCCATTGCGTTGAGGGTAAGCCTGCGCAGGCCGCCCAGGAAATCCCGGTCAATATACTTCGACGTCGCGCGGATCTCCTGCCGCGTCTGGTCCACCGCGATGCCGCCTCCGACGCTGAGGGTATGAAAGCGCGACTCCTGGGCGTCCACCTGCAAGGGAACGGTGAGGGTCCCTGGATCGGGCTCCGCCGGCTTCAACTTCA
>WNGL01004959.1_pt1 | contig 27612 bp, 20 predicted proteins | sample 5400591 | NCBI WGS metagenome assembly WNGL01 (sample SAMN13153377, study PRJNA577476) | soil metagenome | isolation source: 80 cm soil or saprolite under Garry oak tree replicate 1 | place: USA:California | collected 2016-06-15 | reverse complement strand
CCTGGCCGTGCACTGGCAAACCCGCCATCGTCTTTCACGACCGAGGCAAGATCTTCACCTCTGAGCGAGCACGGCAGGTGTTAGTGGATCGTTTCCAGATCATCACCGAACAAGCGCCGCCGTATTGCCCTTCAGCGAACGAGTTAATTGCATACTGCACTCCTTGCGCATGATGAGCGTGTTCTTGTTTTGGCGAATTTGTGAGCATTCTTTCGGGGAGCATCTTGACCTGGCGGCGGAAACATCGCCGCCCCTTGCTCGTTGATCCGAGACATGGGAAGCAACCCTGCCCGTCCCCAGAGCATGAGCGTTTCTCGGCAGACCCCATACGCCGAGGCGGCGTCAGAGGCATTGAGCCATCCCCGCGAAGCTAAGCGGGTGCCATGATCTTTCAAGCGGTGATAGCGTCGTAAGGAGAGCACGCGGGCAGCCGTAAAGGGTTTTCCTTCATAGGTGCGCCACCCCTGCTCGTTGAGGTGCATGGCTACCTCGACATCCGTGAAATCCTCCAACAACACATCAATGAGAGCAATCAGTTCTGGCGAGCTGCACCGCCCCCGGCCCACAGGGACCGTGATAGTTTGGGTCGCTCCTCCTTTAAAGCGGATGTGAGCAGTGATCACGTCTTCTTGCCTGAGCACCGTCACATCTTCTAGGAGCCAGCGGACCATGCGCTTGCGGTCTCGATCCGAGGTGCGCGAATCCTTCCACACCCGTGGGAAATCGTCGACCAGATCAGCAATCGCCTGTTGTTCAAGCGCAGACAGTCGACGTTGTTCAGCTACCTGTTGGCGCTCGGCTTGCTCGGTGACCTCTGCCAATTCCCTCAAGCGGGCGTTCCAGTCAGCTTCCAGCACATCAGCGACCAAACGATTCTCTGGATCGACCCGTAAAAAGCGGCGCTGCGCCAGTTCGGCGGCGTAGCGAGCACGTTCCACCTGTTGGGCACGCAGACGGGAGGCTTCTTGGACTTGAGCGTGCAGCTCCTCATGGATCTGTAAGCTGGTCTCGATAGCCAGAGGGGTCAGTTGTGCCAGCAGAAGATCAGCGATCACCGTATCCAAACCTGCTCCAAGCAGGCGCTGGCAGCATTTGTCGTCCCCCTCTTCGACATGCTCTTTTTGACAGCGGTATTCTGGGTAAAGGCGCTGGCCCTTCTTCACATCATGGTAGCCCACTGTCATGCGGTTGCCACAGCGTCCACAGAGTAAGAGCCCTTGAAGCAGCGCTGGCCCTTCCCGTGGGGGACCGTGGCGGCGATCCTCTCCATGTGCTTGGCGATTGGCTCGCAGTTGCGCGAGATTGGCTTCGTAGTCTTCCCAGCTCAGGTATCCAACGTGGACTTCCTGAATGAGAAACAGCCACTGCTCTTGAGGAAGGGTTTCAATGTGCAGTGAGCCATCAGGATGCTTGGTGGTATGGGTGCGTCCGAAGCAAAAAGCACCAGCGTAGCGAGGATTGCGCAGGACTTTGAGCACAGCATTGTGCTGCAGGGGCATCCAATGGAGCGCGCCTGCATGAGGACCGACGCGAACACGGCGCGGGAAGAGCAGCCCCTGCTCGCGAAAATACTTGACGGTGCCCCAGGCTGACCCGATGCGTTTGAAGGTGGCAAACAGCAGACGAATGGCTTGTTGGATCTGGGCATCGGGATCGAGGATGACGGTCTGGTCCTCCGCGTAGAGCAGACCGACCGGCAATGGCACTTTCAATGCTGCGCGACTGGCTTTGTGAAGAATTCCGCCTTTCAAGCGTGCCTGTAAAACATGAAGCTCGGCCTCCGACATGGTTCCCTTTAACCCCAACAAAAGACGGTCGTTAAAGGTGGCAGGATCATAGAGGCCATCTTCATCGAGAATGAGGGTCCCGGTCATGGTGCAGATTTCCAACAGGTGATGCCAATCCAGAGAACTGCGTGCTAAGCGGGAGACCTCTAACCCCATGACCAGTCCGACGTGGCCCAGTCCCACTTCAGCCACCAACCGTTGAAAACCCGCCCGATCGACGGCGGAAGCGCCGGATTGGCCCAGGTCTTGATCAATGACCACAATGCGCTCTGTGGGCCAGCCCAGAGCGAGCGCTCGTTCTCGTAGGCCATATTGGCGTGCGGTGCTTTCCGTATTTTCGAGCACCTGATGCAGAGTACTCTGCCGCACGTACAACATGGCCTGACGCGAGAGATGTCGTGCGGTGATTTTTTGCAGTGCTGCTGGCTGAACTGAGATCATTGACACACCTCCTCAATCATGGCTGCCATCAGGGTGAGCAGCGGGGTAGGAACCGGACAAGCAGAGTCGGCAGAGCGTGTCTCCAGGGCTGGTGGTGCTGGAAGTGGGTGCGTCAGACGTGCCCAGGTGATGATGCCACCGCGCACGAGGTGAGCCACTCCCGCTGGACGAGGGAGCCAGGGATGCAAGGCCCACTCCCGACAGGCTTCATATGCTGGCGTGCCTTGGCTGGTTGTCATTGTGACCCCCCTTTTTTCGCCGCCCGGGCGAGCGCGCGTTCAATACTGCGAGGATGAACGATCACCTGATGCGCCTCTCGTAACCACGCTGCAAGCTCGGTGGACGACATGGTGGCAGCCCGTGGTCGAAGCAGCGCCAGGATGTCCTCGGTCAACTTGTGTGCGTGACGAGGACCAGTAGGCTCAGGAAACAATCCGATGAGCCCGGCGCGTTCCCAGGCCGCTTGTGCGGCGTAAAAAGTGGGACGAGAGAGCGCAAACAACGCCGCCGCATGGGAGACTGACTCTCCGTCCACCCGTACCCGTCGTAAGAGTTCGTATTTGACCTGCACCAGGTCGCGCGGGTCAAAGAAGGCAGACCCAGTGGTGAAGAGCGGATCACGCACCTGATCAGGATGCGGATGAAGGGTATGAGACTGGCGCAAGTTCCCGAGTTTTTCAACGGACATGATGACCTCCTGAGATGGCAAGGCGTTTCTGCCCAGTATGACCGTTTGAGGATCAATTGTCAAGAAAATGAGATACAATAGTACTAAGGTGAGTGCTCTTTTCTCCGTAGAAAAACGGTGTAGCGTGCCGAGATATCCGGCATTATTTCCTTTACATCTGCGGCAAAATTGGCTTAACACTCTGCTGCCTCCTCGTGTCCCTCTTTGATGCGGCTAATGAGGTGGGAAAGCTCCAGCAGATCCGCCACGCGAAAGGCGGCGCGACCGGCGGCTAAGACGACACTGGGATCAGAGGGAGCAAGGCTGGTCCAGGCCGCAGGCAGCGCCCGCACCTGATCAGGAGTCTGGTAAAACGTGACGCGGTATTCCCCCCAATTGTGTCGGTAGGCGAGGATCTCAAACTGCCGGCCGTACAAAGGATGAAACGGATGGGTGACCGTGAAAACTCCTTCTGCCAGAGATGGAGACGGTGTAGTTGACGGCTGAGTCCAAGGGAACGGTGGAGGCCATCTTTCGCTGGATGACGCAGCGGTTTGAGCGGCGTTTACCCAACACGAGTTTTGGTATCCATGATGCGCAAAAAGCGGCAGAGGCCGGTGGGATGACGCTGGAGGAGCTCGAACGCTATTTTATCCGTGCGATTGTCGATGACTACCAACAGAATTGGGATGGCTTGCGCCGGCAAAAGCGCAACCTCCTCTGGGAAGAAGCGGTGCGCCAAACGGGGGTTCCCCAGTATCTGGGAGCACCAGAGGATCTCAAGCTCCTGCTGATGAAAGCGCAAAATCGCAAAGCCAGGAACCATAGCTATCAGGTTCATGATCGTTCACGCCTTTCCTTCCAGGGGAACTGGTATGTGTGCCCAGGCTTGCTCAATCGCCTGGCTGGCCGGGAATTTGAGATCTATTACGATCGGCGTGATATCTCGGTCATTTATCTGTTTGTGGACGGAGGGTATGTGGGGGAAGCGTACTGCCCAGCTTTCATGGGGCAACGCATCAGTGAATGGGAGGCGAAAGCCATGCGCCGTTCTGATACGGCAAAGGCCAAGGCTGCCGGTGCGGAAGCCGCTGAGGTTCGAGCACAGATCCAGGAGGAGATCGAAACCACCAAAAAGCAGCGTAGGAAGGCTCTCCGCGAGGGTGAAAAGGCTCGGCAGTTCGATCGACAACGCGAGGAGATCCATCCGTCTCATGTGTTAGAAGCTCTGGAAAGCCTGGCTCCCCCCGAACGGGAGAGCCTCCGGTTGCCAAAAGCAACTCCTGACCCGGAGAAAGTCTATTCGTGGCAGCCCCTGGCCATCCGCTATCGTGAGAAGGAGGTGGACCTATGACGGGTCGCAAACTCCCTCTCTTCGATGGACCTGAATTTATCGAGTAAAATGGAAAAACAAGGATGAAAAGGCCATTGTGTCTACATAACAAAGAGACCCCCTTTGAGCGCCGGTTTCAGGCTCTGTTACGTCAGGCGTGGCTCCAAAGAAGCTGGCATGTCATTGTGGCCGAACCGGGCTCCGGCAAAACGATGGGCATTGGCGACCTCAGAGATGAGGCGGCACGCCAGGCCGGAATGGTAGGAGGACGGAGGTACCCGGTACTGGCGGTGACGGCCCCCAAAAATGATCCTCGGGAAGCGGCGCTGGGAAACCTGCTCCTGGGAGCATTGGGAGTTGGTTCGCGTGGGCGCTGGAGCGAACGCAAATATTTGCTCTATGACCTGTTGGGCCAATATGGCGTCGAGTGCCTGATTTGTGACGATGCTCATGATCTCTCCATGCCGCACCTGATTTTCTTGAAAGAGTTGACTGATCACCTCTTCCTGGCTTTTCCTACCCATCCCCTTGGGCTCTGTTTAGTGACCGCCGGGCGGGGGGCATCCATTCCCCTGAAAGATGTGTTCGATCAACCAGAGACGTTGTGGATGCAATTCCGGCGACGCCTGGATTGCCTCCAGCCATATTGTCGGGTCGTCAGCCATACTGAGGGAGAGGTACGTGATATTCTGCTGGCTCTGGAGCAGATTTATCGCCCGTCTTTCCCCGAGTTGAATTTGCAGCAGTGGACCGGGAGCATCTACACATGGCTCACGCATCCCTTACTTGACCCACAAAAAAGTGGGCGGGTGCTCATGGACCACGTGATGAAACTGGTGACGACGGCGTTGAAGTGGTCGTATGCTCAAGCTGAGACCGATGTCAGCCCCAAACACCTCGAAGCTGCCGCCGAACAACTCACCCTTCGTCGGGACAAAATACAGGTGGTTGACGCTGAAAACCGTATGAAAGAAGACAAGGAAGAGAAACAGGAAACTCCAGAAGAACAAGAGAAGCCGAAGCCAAAAGGCAAGAAAGCAAAAGAGCAGGCAAAAAAACAGCCCTCTTCAGAGGAACCGGAGAACCCACCTCCGAAATGAGTCCGAACATTCACCCAAACGTTTTTTGGGTGAATGTTCGGACAAGGGGATCTCAGCCCAGTATTTCCGTCTCAACTTTCACCCAATTTACCAGCCGGTTTGGCAGCCGTACCAACATACTCCCAGTTGATTACGAGTCCCTCAGTGCTTAACCGCGTTGTAGCCACGCATAATGGGCTGACACTGGAAGAGCTCAACTCGATGATTTCTGTGAAACCGCAGTCTAACACACAACTTATTGAAATCGATGTCGAGAATAGCGATCCAGCTCTGGCGATGCAGCTTGCCAACGAGGTTAGCCAAAACTTTGCGCAATTTACAAACAGCCAATTCCCAGGCAGAGTGCAAATTGTGCCTGCACAGCTACCTGCTGGTCCTATTCGTCCGAGACCACTACTGGATACAGGGATTGGCGCACTGGTAGGTCTGGGTCTTGCACTGACCTTAATCGTTATTTTCGAATGGATCGATGATCGTCTATCCAATTCTGAAGAAGTGCAAGAGCTTCTGGGGACGGATACATTGGCGGTTTTCCCTTCGCTCTCACGCAAACAACGCAGCAAGGAGGTCGAAGAGATTCCTGCCTTAGTAGAGGGCTATCGCACGTTGTGCGCCAGTCTGAATGCTGCACAGACAACCAGGCCCTTCAAGCTAGTGATGGTTACAAGCGCCCTGGCCAATGAAGGCAAAAGCACCATTGCCGCGAATCTTGCCTCCTTTTTAGCAGTGACAGGCAAGCATGTGTTGCTGGTAGATGCTAACTCACATCATCCAGTACTGGATCAACGCTTTCAACTTGAAGATCATGAGGGATTATCAAGTGCATGGACCGAGCTCAAAGTCGAGTTGGATGGGCAAGAGACCAGGATCCCAACCTTGCGTGTGCTGACAGCAGGGTCAAATCACTCTAACTCCGCAGAGTTGCTACAATCTTCGTTAGCTAGCCAACTCTTTGATCATTTTAAAAAACGACCATTTGACTATGTCATTTTTGATACCTCTCCGCTACTTCCTGTAGCAGATACACAGATTTTGGCTTCGTACGTCCAGGCAACAGTGCTAGTTATCGATGCTTCTAAAACACCTCGCAAGGTACTTTTACGTGCCAGGCAAGTGTTGAACAGAACCCACGCCACAATAATAGGAGTTGTTCTTAATAAGAGTCCCTGGTCAGATTATGGTGATATTCGCCACTATCTAAGTGACAGGCGGCAACCTAAGGCAAAATTTGATCTGACAGAGCCTCACGCGCACCCTGTAGATGCTTCGTCTATCACTATTCCTACCACCCCTCCTACGAACGGTACGGTGGATCCAGACCCCGATATCATTGCCATTTCCCATCAAGATAAGGAATAGCGGGGAAAAATCATGATATGGCAGTTTGTTGCACTATAAACTGCCATATCTGAAAAAGGAGAAACCATTGGATCGCTTATTGCGAGAGAAGATTTCCGCACGTTCCTTGCGCGTTGGTGTTGTGGGTCTCGGCTATGTAGGATTACCACTCGCGACGACATTCGCAGAAGCTGGATTCCAGGTTACTGGCATCGACATAGACCAGCAAAAGGTCGATCAGGCCAATCGCGGTGAGAGCTACATCCCTGATATTTCGAGCGGTACATTACAGGCACTCATTGATACAAAGCGCCTTCATTTTACCAATGAATACGCTGCATTAGATGATGTCGACGCCATCAGTATTTGTGTTCCCACTCCATTGCGGAAGACACGCGATCCTGATATTTCCTATATTATTTCAGCCATACAACAAGTACGGGCACATTTGCATCCTGGACAACTCATTGTGCTGGAAAGTACAACCTATCCTGGTACAACTGATGAAGTCGTGCTACCAGAATTAGAATCCACCGGCCTGAAAGTGGGTGTCGACTTCTTCCTGGCCTTTTCGCCGGAGCGCATCGACCCAGGCAATCCCAACTTTGGCACGCGTAATACGCCTAAAATTGTGGGCGGCATCACACGAGCTTGCACAGAACTGGCACAGGCCTTTTACGGAGGGGCTGTGGAGGCAGTGGTACCTGTCTCTTCTGCACGCGTTGCAGAGATGACCAAATTGCTTGAGAATACATTCCGAGCCGTTAACATTGGCCTTGTGAACGAAATCGCCATCATATGTGAGAAACTTCATATCAATGTATGGGAAGTCATTGAGGCAGCAGCAACCAAGCCTTTCGGCTTCATGCCTTTCTTACCTGGCCCAGGCCTGGGCGGACACTGTATTCCTGTAGATCCCCACTATCTTTCCTGGAAGCTCAAAACACTTGATTATACAGCTCGCTTCATCGAACTGGCAGCAGAGATCAACAGCAGCATGCCGCATTATGTCGTGAATAAAATCAGCGAGGCATTGAACGAGCAGCGTCGCAGTTTCAATGGAGCGACGGTATTGGTGCTGGGCGTTGCCTATAAAGGCAATGTAGGCGATGTACGTGAATCTCCTGCACTTGACATTATGCAGGCGTTAATGTTGCGCAAAGCAGTCGTAATCTACAACGACGAGTATGTACCTTCCCTGACACTAGGCAATCGGACACTACATTCACAATCACTCAGTAGTGGCCTGTTGCAAGCAGCAGATTGTGTAGTCATCGTCACGGATCATAGTTATTACGATGTTTCCTGGATTGTACGTGAAGCACGCTGTATTGTAGATACTCGCAATATGACGCGAGGTCACAAAGATGAAAAAGTGTTTCTACTCTGAAAAAGGTAAGAAGCTCTCTGTGTTAATCTGATTTATGCTTTCTTATCAGGATGGTCATAAAAAATGCCTGAGCCTTCTCAGCCTTTAAGTACTGATAGTGCACAGCTGGTAGCTGTGCAGATCAAATCTGCCAATACAAAGATTTTTCGTGCATTGTTAAGTCTTGCATCCGCGGCTCTATTGATTCGTGTAGGGGGCCTGTTTAATCAGGTTGTCGTTACAGGTCACTTTGGCGCAGGAGCAAGTATGGATGCATACTTTGTCGCTTCCACCTTGCCTATCCTGATGGCGCAGCTAATTGGCAGCGCTGCTGAGTCCTCGGTCATACCAGTTTATACAAGCTTACGTTCGCGCGGGAGAAAAGAGCAAGCATCTATTCTCTTCAGTACATTATTAAATCTCTCGATTGTGGGTGCAGTAGTACTCACTTTGTTCATACTCATCTTTCGTCGTGAGGCAATTTTTCTCACCGCTCCGGGGATCAATGCTGATGTTACAAGCAGCGCTATCAGCCTGTCACCTTTTATCTTTCCAGCGCTTCTGCTGATGGTACTGATTGGTTTCATGGAATGCATTCTCAACTCAGAAGGTCAATTTGGCTGGCCTGCTTATGCTGGAATGTTGGTGCCGCTGACCACCGCAATACTTGTACTGACATTGGGCAACTCACTGGGCGTGGTCATACTTTGCATAGGCACGCTAGCTGGACTATGCCTGCAACTTGGTGTGATTATCCTGCGCGCACGACATGCAGGGATTAGCTACCGGCTCGTCATGAATCTGCGCAGCCCGGGAATCAGTGCAGTTATGATAGCCGCGTGGCCGGCACTTTTTAGTATTTTTATCACACAAGCTTCCCCTTTGGTCGATCAAATATTTGCTTCCTACCTCTCAGCAGGTAATATCTCCACACTTAGCTATGCACTGAAGCTGGATAGCGTACCTGTCGGTGTCATATTTGTATCAGTCGGACGTGCTGCACTCCCCTATCTCGCACGTCAAGCCTCCATACACGATATGAAAGCCTTCAAGGAAACACTACGCCTGTATTTGTGGGTTGTCGGTATCAGCACAGTGGTGTTGACAGCGTTCATGATTGTGCTGGCACATCCAATTGTACAACTCTTTTTTCAGCGCGGAGCCTTTACTGCTGAAGATACGAACCGCACTGCGATCGCACTGATAGGTTTCGTGATTGGCTTAACACCTATGTCTTTTGGTTTCATTATATCGAAGGCTTTTAGCGCCATAGGCAAGACCCGCCTACTTATGTATGTCACCATCTTCACTGTAATCGCTAATGCTTTTTTTGACTATATCTTTTATCGTTGGTGGCAGGGTTTCGGCATCGCCCTGGCTACCTCGGCGGTGTATTTTTGCACCATGTTCATTCTGCTCATCACGCTTCGCCACACGATCGGCAAGCTCTACCTTTTTACACCACCAACGGAGGTAATGAACGTGATTTGGAAACTGAGTAAGGGTAAAAACTACGTACAGGGGGTCATCCGGAAGGAAGGACAGCTTACCTCGTTCGATATCCCCTATAGCATACGCCGGCAGGTCGCACGCACCGGCATCATAATCGCGGCCTTCACCGCCGGGGTCATTGGCATCTTCCTGAATCCCCTTTATGCATTGCGCGCTGCCTTTGGTTCGGTAATCATAGTAGCCTTCCTGCGCTATCGCTATGCGCTGTTGATTACCTGGGCCTTGATCAATACATTCATTGGCTCAACTTTGCAAATCTTCAATGGCAATAACCTGCTTTCAGGCTTGACAATCCCAACACTGCTCTTGATGTTCTGCATGCCCGTCAAGCAGACCTTTAAGCGCATGCCAGTCCTTGCTATCCTCTTTGTCTATCTTTTATGGGTATTTGCCAGCATCGGAATCTCTGCCATTGGCGTTGGATCATTCCTGACGATCTGGCTCACCTTTCTGGATTATGTGGCGATTGGAGTGCTCACCATTAATTTGATCACCTCGCGGCAGCGCATGCTTGGACTCATTGACGCCATCCTGATACCGTCTACATTTATTGCCCTGTATGGTATTTACGGTTACATCACCAGGCAAAATGGAGTTGTAGACCCTACAACCTCATTCCGCATTTTCTCAATCTTTAGCGCGGCACCAGCACTGGCTTTACTTCTCTCAATAGTAATTCCACTTGCGATCTATCGCACATTCACATTGTCAGGGTCCAAGCGTGTGGGTGGTTTGATACTGATCCTTGTCTTTCTAGTGGCACTCGTGCTGACCTTCACACGGGGTGCCTTTATCAGCGTCCCTTTGAGCATCATTATCATGATCGTCTTCCTGCCCTCACGTAAGCTGAAGATCGGCTTGCTCAGCAGTACCCTTGTACTTGCCAGTCTCGTGGTTCTACTTTCAACAGTGGGCCATGTTCCGATCTTCGAACGCTTCTTCAGCAATGATATTACCACCTTCAATGGACGTGTCTATATCTGGCAGACAGTCCTTGACCACTTTGATCCAACACAACTGTTAGGCAACGGTCTCCAGGCTTCTGATCTCCTGTTAACCAATTTGCGCGTAGCCAGTTCAATTGCTACTGCACCATCTAATCTTTTCGTTGGTGCCCTCTATGACCACGGCATTATCGGACTGATCTTGCTCACGCTGGTTTTTATTACGTTACTTATCAGCTTGATTGCGGGAATGCGAAAAGCCACCGGCGACCATCGCGGTGCTGTTCGTGACAGCGTTAGCAGTCTTTGTCAATATGTTATTGCAATCGCTTGAGTCGAGGGATTTCTGGAACCAGGCAAATGCCATCTACTTCTGGATCATCATGGCATTACCATTTGCACTCTGCTGGTCCAGGCCGAAACAATCATCCGAGATCAAAGAAGACATCCTTAAGGAGCCCCGAATGGGGGCAATACAACTACAACGAGGAGAACGTGAACAAGTCTCTGCGGTGTGAAGTGGAGCTTCATCATACTCTGGATTCTAGAACTAGACACTAGATTTTGAGGAGTTACTTTGTGGAAGATCGTATCCGTATCTGTCTGGTATCCTTTCTGTTCTGGCCCCTAGTTGGTGGTGCGGAGGTGCAGACAGAGAAACAGGCCCGTCAGCTTCAGGCTCTCGGACACGATGTTATTGTTGTCGCATTGAGACACGATAGACGCTTGAAACGAACAGAAATGCTTGATGGCCTCCCAGTTGTGCGCGTAGGAGGAATATACAAGCGTGGAGGGGGATTGCACCTCGGCAGACTTGGACATCTGCCTATCGATATTGCAATGCTCCTGCAGCTCTGGCGCTTGCGTCACCGCTACGATGTCATTCATGTCTTCCAGGTGTCTCCTCTTGCTGCTGTGGCAGCTTTCATCGGCAAGATCACTCGTAAACCAGTTGTCATTGTCATTCCAAGTACAGGTCCTAGCGAGGCGCAAAAGGGACAGTTTCAGAGTGAAATAACGCTTATGGCTGATACCTTGACTGATACAAGTTTTCTGAAAGTCGATCTTCGGGACGTGGTGGTAGGTGACATTGCCTATCTCCCTCAAACGGCGCTAGGTGGCCATGCAATCTTGAACTTCCTGCGGAACTCGAACGCCTTCTATCAGATTCTGAGTACACGTAGCCATTCCTATCTTACCTCCCATGGATTTCGAGCTGAGCAGATTATCCATATTCCCAATGGCATCGATATGAAGAAGTTTCAACCGGCGCCAGAACGGCGGCCAAATCCAGCAAAGCCAGAACGCGATATCCTCTGTGTGGCCCGACTGGAGTATCCCAAGGGTGTTGATGCGCTATTGCATGCCTGGGGACGGATGATGCATGCTCAAGCCGAATGGCGGGCAGATCTGAAACCAAGGCTACGCCTGGTAGGTGTTGGCATGCTGGAGCCGCAATTGAAGCATATCGTTACGGAACTGGGCATTCAAGACACTGTGGAGTTCCTGGGACTACGAACTGATGTTGTTGATCTCCTGCAACAATCGTGGGGCTTCGTATTACCTTCTCGTTGGGAGGGCATGCCCAACGCTCTGTTAGAAGCCATGGCATGTGGCTTGCCTTGTGTGGCAACACGGGTAAGTGGGAGCGAGGATATCATCTCCAATGGCGTAAACGGCTTACTGGTGGAGCCGGAGCAACCCGCTGAGATGGCCCTGGCGCTGCGCAGCATCATTGAGGACACCAACCTTGCGCAACAATTGGGCCAGGAAGGATATGCAACTGTAGCCCGCGATTATCAGCTGACCACCATTGTCAAGCAGTGCCTGGAACTCTATCGCCATCTTCTCATAAAAGACAAAAATGTTTTGCCTTTTGCCATGGAAGCGAGGGGAGAATAGTGGGCAATCTACGTATCTACTTCGCCATTACTACCTTTCATCCATTGGTTGGTGGGGCTGAAACGCAGACCCTTGCACAGGGGCGAAACTTGCGCGAGAGAGGCTATGAGGCAACTATCGTTACATTCCGCTATGACAGGTCCTGGTTATCACGCGAAGAGATCGAAGGTGTGCCAGTTATTCGAGTAGCTGGCACACTCCTGGGAGGTCGAGAGAAGCTACCCAGGGTACTTCAGAAATTGTTGTACCTCATGGCTATGTTGGTCATGGTTTGGACGCTCTGGCGACGCCGTCATTGCTACGATATCTTACACGTCTGTCAGCTCAACTTGCTGGCATTACCAACTGCCCTGGTGTGTCGATTGACTGGCAAACCAATGATTATTCTACTATGCAGTGCAGGCTCAGGCAAAGCTACAACTACAAAGGTACATAATCAAGCGTCACTCGTTGCTGGGCCGCTTGATACTACAGCACCCTGGCTGAAAGTCGATGGGCAAACCTGGGTTGACGGTGATTTAGAGGGTTTGGAACGCATGGGAAAGCCTGTTGTATCACTTACCCGCTTCCTGCTACACCATATACACGCTGCAGTGGTCGTGCTTAGTTCACGTATGAAGGGCTACCTTGCTGCACATGACTTTCACCTGCCTGATGTGCAACTTATTCCCAACGGAGTAGATATCACACGTTTTCACCCGCTTGATAGTGATACTGCCACTGATGAGCGTGCGCAGGTGGTCGTCTGTGTTTCTAAATTGCGTTACGAAAAAGGTATTGACGTGTTATTGCAAGCCTGGCGCCTTGTACAAGAACACTTACCCCAGCCCTCTCAAGCACGATTGATCATTGTAGGTGATGGTCCTCTGCAAACCCAGCTTGAGTGTATGGCGCAGGCACTTGGTATTGCGAGCAGCGTTGAATTTGCAGGGTTGCAGAGTGATGTACCGGCACAACTTCATCGAGGCTGCCTCGCTGTACTTCCCTCACGTTGGGAGGGCATGCCTAATGCTCTTTTAGAGGCAATGGCTTGCGGTTCAGCCTGCGTGGCAACACGTGTGAGTGGCAGCGAGGATGCTATTGAGCACGGAGTCAATGGACTGCTTGTCGAGTCTGAAGACTATCAGGGCATGTCACAGGCGCTACTTACCCTGTTGCACGATCCGCTGCTAGCCCAGAAGTACGGACGGGCCGCCAGAACAACCAGTGAAAAATACTATGCGCTCGAATACATCATAGATAGGTATATAGAGCTTTATCAAAGAATTGCACATGGCAGAAGGCAAATTATAGAGGATCCACAACCATCTCATATTTATCACCTGCCATCGTAAAGATGTCGATACACGCGAAAGGATTCGCATTGATGTGTGGAATAGCTGGATTTATTGACAGAGAGCGTAGCCGCGACAGCGCAGATCAGCTCATAGAGGGCATGTGCAAGGCCATTCGCCACCGTGGGCCAGACGATCAGGGAGTATGGGTAGGCGATGGAGTTGCATTAGGCATGCGCCGCCTCTCAATTATCGACCTCGCAGGTGGCCATCAGCCTATCTTTAACGAAGATCAGAACATCCTCATCGTCTTCAATGGAGAAATCTATAACTATCATGAGCTTCAGAAAGAACTCCAGGAGCGTGGCCATCACTTTACCACGAATTGTGACACAGAAGCCATTGTTCATGCCTATGAGGAGTACGGTGACGATTGTGTCAAGCACCTGCGTGGCATGTTCACCTTCGCCATCTGGGACAGAAAACGCCAACGCCTCCTGGCTGCTCGCGATCGCTTTGGCAAGAAGCCCCTGAATTACTACTGGGATGGGCAGAAATTGATCTTTGGCTCTGAGATCAAATCCATCCTCGAAGCTGGCATACCGCGCGAAATCAATTCCATCGCCCTTGATGAATATCTCGTATACCGCTATGTTCCTACACCGAACACACTCTTCAAGGACGTCTTGAAGCTCCCTGCAGCCCACATCCTGGTCTACGAGGATGGGCAGATCAGCACGAAACGCTACTGGGATCTTCCCTTTACACCAACGTGCTGGGATGATGAAGCGACGACCATTGAGCGAACGCTTGCATTGCTCAAAGACGCGGTACAAGTGCGTTTGATGAGCGAGGTCCCTCTGGGCGCATTTCTCAGTGGCGGGGTCGATTCAAGCGTGGTGGTAGGGTTGATGAGTTCGATGATGTCGCAACCAGTCAAAACGTTCTCTATTGGCTTCGAGGAGGACGACTATAGTGAACTTTCTTACGCCCGCCAGGTTGCAAAGCACTTCGACACTGACCATCACGAGTTTTTCGTGCGACCGGAACTTGTATCGGTACTACCACAACTGGCCTGGGCCTATGACGAACCCTTCGGTGATGCATCCATGTTGCCTACCTACTACGTCTCCAGGCTGGCACGCGAACACGTCACCGTCGTGCTCACCGGTGATGGAGGTGACGAGATCTTCGGCGGCTATACACACTACGGTCGTGAATTGTCAATCAGTTTCGTTCCAGGATTTATACGTTCCCTGTTGGGATATGGAAGCGTGCTTATGCCCAACGGTATGCGCGGGAAAAAACGCCTCCGCAACCTGCTTCATGACCATGCCACACGCTGTGTGCATGCAGGCATGCTCTTCCCTGATGACTCGCGTTCCTCGATGTATAGCTGCGAATATTTTACTCATGTACGCGACAATGATCCTTTCGAACGACAAATCGGTGAATACCGTAGAGCCTCGCATCTGGATATAACGACGCAGATGCAATATGTTGATGCACGTACGTATCTCACTGATGATATTCTGGTCAAGGTCGATAAGGCCAGCATGTTTAACTCATTAGAGACACGCGCACCCCTGCTCGACCAGCACCTGGTTGAATACGTCTCCTCGCTGCCCTCAACGCTGCGCATGCACAACGGCACGTTGAAGTACTTGTTCAAGAAGATGGCCGCTGACCTCCTACCCGCTGAGATTTTAGCTCGACCCAAACAAGGTTTTGGAGTTCCCATCAAGCACTGGTTCCGTGGCGGTCTGACCACTTATGCCTCTGATATGCTTGACTCCTCACGAGCGCGACAACGCGGGATTTTTCAGCCAGAGTTCATTCATAACTTGCTAAAAGCACATGCCAGAACAAAACTTGTGAACCATAGCGAAGCAATCTGGGCACTTCTCTGCCTGGAACTATGGTTCCAGGTCTATATGGATGAGCCACCCCTCCACCTTGAACAGAGTCAAAAAATACACATAACAAGCAACCGGTAGGAGAAAGGTAGGTCACGCCTTAGTATCATTGACCTGGACGGCGGACATCAACCAATGTCCAACGAAACTGGAGACATCTGGATCGTCTTCAATGGAGAGATTTGGAATTACCAGGTACTCCGCAAGGAGTTGACTGAGAAGGGCCACCAGTTTCGCACGAATTGCGATACAGAGACCATTGTCCATGCCTATGAAGAGTATGGCATGGACTGTATTGCACGCCTGCACGGAATGTTTGGCTTCGCCATTTGGGATAGCTCTCGCAGGCGCCTGCTGCTGGCACGAGACCGCGCGGGCAAGAAGCCCCTCTATTACACCCGTGTCAATGGCAATCTCTTATTTGCTTCTGAGATTAAGTCGCTACTGTGCTACCCTGGCGTCAAGAGGCAGGTTGATCTTCAGGCATTGGGCGATTTTCTCAGTGTACGCTATGTCCCCGGGCCGGCAACCCTCTTTGCCAACATCTATAAAGTGCAACCTGGTCACTGGTTGCTCTGTGAGAATGATACCATCCACGAGGAATGTTATTGGGATTTCACCTTCGGCAAAACTGAGCACCGCCCACTTGAGGAATATATCCAGGGCATTCGGCAGCATGTTCACCGCGCTGTCGAGGAACGTATGATGGCCGATGTACCACTGGGCGCATTGCTCAGTGGAGGAGTCGACTCCAGTATCATCGTGGGGACCATGAGCCAATTGACGAGCCAGCCCGTCAAAACTTTCGCGATCGGCTTCGATGTACCGGGGTACAGCGAGTTACCTTATGCAAAGATTGTCGCGCAACACTTTGGTACAGAGCATCACGAATTACTCGTCAAATGTTCTGATCTGTCAAACTACTGGCCCCTTCTCACCTGGCACCGTGATGAGCCAGTTAGTGAGCCATCCGACCTGGGAGTTTATTTGATCTCCAGGCTAGCCCGAAAGCATGTCAAAGTGGTGCTCTCTGGAGAAGGTGGTGACGAGCTCTTCGCGGGTTATCCTAAATACATCGTTGATTGGCTGGCACGTTACTATCATCTGCTGCCCACTCCAATACGTGACCAGGTAATTACACCTCTGCTTGACCACCTTCCCTATAGCATGCGGAAACTCAAGCTCGCTGCAAACTCACTATCGCAACCCGCGCCACAGCGCTGGTTGAACTGGTTTGGCATCTTCAACGGTCAGTTGAAAGAAAACTTGCTCTCTGCCAGCACCAAAGCTAGCATCGATCTCGACTCTAGTCGTACCTTTCTTCGTTGGCTCGAGAAAAACCCCCAACGCGACAATCTCTCGTCGATGCTCTACCTGGACACTAAAATCTGGTTACCCGACAACCTTCTTATGAAGGGCGACAAGATGACCATGGCGGCTTCACTGGAGGCGCGTATTCCGCTCCTCGACTACAAACTGATCGAGTACGCCGCAAGCATTCCCTCGAACGTCAAAATCAAGCCTTTCCAAGCCAAATACTTGCTCAAGCGTGCTTTCAGCGACTTTCTACCCGAACCTATATTGACCCGCAAGAAGATGGGCTTCAACGTACCCACTGGAATCTGGTTCCGCGAGGGACAGCGTAACCTCGTCACGCAGCTGTTGCTCTCTGAGCAAGCTCGCAGTCGAGGCTACTTAAATGATGCATTTGTAGCGCGCCTGGTGCATGACCACCTGGAGGGCAGAACGAATTACCAGTCTCAACTGTTCATCCTTGCTAGCCTGGAATTCGCATCTTTATCGACAGTCCCCACCTGGAATTCCCACAAGTATCGACCGAAGAACTGTTGGAGTCGAAAGAAAAGTTGGCAGTTCCCAACCTGTAGTTTTCATTGTAGAGAAAAGGAATAGTATCAGCAATGCACTCTCAGAAATTGAAAGGACAAACAATAAAGCAAGCACTCCGTGTTTTGATGGTCACAGGAGTTTATCCAACAGAACAGATTCCACATGCAGGCACGTTTATCAAAAGCCAGGCCGATTCGCTTATTGCAGCAGGACTTGAGGTAGAGGTTATCCATCCAAAACCCGGTCCAGTAGCACTTCGCTATGCCTCAGCAATGACGCAGGTGTTTGTTAAGACACTGACTGGGCGGTTCGATATTGTACATGGCCATTATGGTCAGTGGTGCCTCTTCGCGCGTATGCAGTGGACCACGCCCGTCGTTGCCTCCTTCATGGGAGACGACCTGCTGGGTACAGTAACCGCCGATGCCCGCTACAGCAAAAAGAGTGCATTTGTTGTACATATCAGCCACTGGCTGTGCCGACAAGTTGACGCTGCAATCGTCAAATCTGAGGGGATGCAAAAGGCTGTTTCAGTATCAGAAGACAATATCTTCATCATTCCCAATGGGGTAGACTTTGAGTTGTTCCGTCCCATTCCGCGTGCGGAGGCTCGCGCCACATTGGGTTGGGATCTCAACCGCTACTATGTTCTCTTCGGTAATAACCCTCAAATACCTGTAAAAAATTTCCCCCTTGCGCAGGCAGTTATCGAGCGTCTACGCGCTCGAGGAATATCTGCTGAACTGGTGGTAGCTAACGGCCTGCCACAAACAACAGTTGTGCAGTACATCAACGCTAGCAATGCACTCATTCTCTCGTCGATTGCTGAAGGATCACCAAACATAGTCAAGGAAGCTATGGCTTGCAATGTACCTGTCATCTCTACCGATGTAGGTGATGTCTCTCAAATTATCGGCCGCACTAAGGGGTGCAGTGTATGCCCGTCTAATCCAGATGCATTGGCAATAGCGCTCGAGCAGGCAATTCAACATACGGAACCGACAACTGGTAGGATCGATATCGCGCACCTGGATCGCAGAGTTGTAGCGAAGCAAGTTATAGCAATCTATGAAAAAGTAACAAGTAAAAAAGCAAGGGGTCAAAGAACAGATTTTGCGTTAGAGGGGTAAGGCATCTATGGTAAAAGTCAATAAAATACTCATGCTCGTAGAAAATATTCCCGCACCTATAGATCCCCGTGTCTGGCCCGAAGCCATCGCACTACGCGATCGTGGCTTTCAAGTGTGTATTATCAGCCCTAAAGGTCCTTCGCAGCATCGTGAATCGTATATTTGCATTGAGAACATCCATATTTATCGCTACCAGTTGCCTGAACTTAGGTACAAATATTTGGTGGCCCACATTATGGAGTACGATATTGCTATGCTGATGACGTTTTGGTTGAGCCTTAAGGTATTATTTCACCATGGCTTTGATGTAATTCATGCAGCTAATCCTCCTGATATGTTCTTCATGATCGGGTTGTTCTATCGACTCTTCGGGAAAAAATTTGTGTTTGACCAGCATGACCTTATGCCAGAGATCTTCCGGGCTATGTGCAAGGATCGCATGAAGTTACTCTACAAGCTTCTGCTCTCCCTCGAAAAGTGGACGTATCGAACAGCTGATCTGGCGATCGTGGCAAACGAATCATTTAAACAGATCGTCATTAAACGCAGTGGTTGTCCTGCGGACAAAGTATTTGTAGTACGTAACGGGCCCAATTTGGAGCATATGAAGTTGGTCACGCCTGAGGCTGAACTGAAAGGAGGCCGGCGTTATCTCCTGGCTTATGTAGGAGTGATGGCCATTCAAGATGGCGTAGAGTACGCCCTGCATGCACTTCATGACCTCGTTCATAAACGTAACCGCCAAGATGTCTCATTAGTTCTAATGGGGGACGGAGACAATGCTGCTGCACTGCGTAGACTTGCTCATGAACTTGAACTAGATGCCTACGTCAATTTCACCGGCTGGATTGAATGTAAAGATGTCCTGCGGTACCTCACAGTGGCCGATGTGGGACTCTCGCCGGATCCACGAAACGGGCTGAATGAGCACAGTACCATGATCAAAACGATGGAATACATGGCGATGGGGAAGCCAGTCGTAGCCTTTGATCTTACTGAAACACGCTTTTCAGCACAGGATGCAGCCCTCTATGCTACACCGAACCTCGTGGAAGATTTCGCCAAAAACATTGAAGCCTTGCTTGATGATGATGAACTCCGCCTCAAAATGGGGGCTACCGGGCGTAAGCGTATCGAAGAGGAGTTAAGTTGGGATCATAATGAAAAGAAGCTCCTGCTAGCTTATGAGAAGCTCTTCCCTACCAGTTCTCAATCACAGGTTTCTGCTTCTGCAACACTATCAACTGGACACTAGGAACTTGTCAACAATACGATGCCAGAGTGAGGAGGTAATGTAATAGTCTGACCAGCAGGGCTACCATAAAGATCTATATATTTCCTTCCTGCCCTGAGAGTTACCTCGTACGTTTCTCCTGGGTCAGGGTTGACGATGCTTAAACCATTTGTATAGTCGCGCCAGTAAACATTTTGCGATTGATACAAATTGTCTTGCGGATTCCCAATTTGCGCGTTGTATTCATTGTAGCGGGTATCCGCTCCATACTCTTGATAAGTGGAAATGAACACAGCAGATGTGTGTTCTTTGCCCATCAGGTAGGAAGCAAGGGCCCACTGTACCTGGTCACGGCTTATTGAATGAACCTGGAACTGGTTAACGACATAGTACGGCTTATATTGTGCCTGCACGCTTTCCATAAACTGAATCCTTTGCACCCAGCTACTACCGGTCAGGTAACCACGAGCGCCGTTCGTGAAACCATCTTCATCAAGCACACCATCAATATGACTCACCACCTGTTGTACTAGCCGGTCACCTGGAGATAGATCACCAAGGGCCAGATTAGGTATTAGAGCCAATGGATGTCGCAACTGATGCAGAGCCTGCTGCATTCGCGCCAGCCAGCTTACGATATCTACACGCCATTGTGGATCATCAAGCTGCCCGCTATAACGTTGCACCCACTTACCATGTATATAGACACCACATGCATGGTAGATGTTTTGCAGATCCACATTATCTGCAGCGATAGCATCATACCCTCTTTCGCTGGCTGGCTGCGCGTAAGACTGTATCTGCCAGGACACGAGAGTGGGGTTGGCAAAATCGAGCGGCATATTTGGATCTCCGAATTCATAGGCCGGAGTGACTCGATCACATTTGTAGAGTATCCAATCTGGATGGTTGGCTTTCCAGTAGGTTAGATCGTGGTATGCACCATTGTCAGAGAATAATCCATTGTCACGATGAAAGGGGATATAGTAGCTAATATATATTTTTGAATTGCCTGAGCGAATTGCTGCAACATGACTTACTGCTGCTCCCCATACAAAATCGTAGTGTTTCGCGATGATGGCCGGGTTGGATATACTGTAATCAAAGCTTTGAAAGAGGTGGATATTGTTCCAGGTATCTATAAACTGAGCTATTCCTGGCGTATCGCCGGGAATCATACAAGGAAGTACACGGCAACTTGGAATATTTAAGCTTGTCACTGTAGGTGAGGGCGTGGGATGTATTTTCTGCTTATAAAGAGTATTCGATGAAGAAGAACTTCCCAGACCCAAAATAAGGAGAAGGGCGAGTCCTGTAAGTAAGGATGGCAGTAATTGCCTTTTCAACGGACGCGTGAATATCACAACACACTCCTGGTACAACCATACAGATAAGCATTAAACCGGCCTGAATTGCTGACGGCTCAGAAAAGTGGAGCCAGTATAGCATAAGTAGGGGTAATATGTCACTGTTCAAAGTACCCCAATTCTGGTAGAGTTAGGACACTAGAGCAAGTGTTTGTAAAGAAAGGAGAAGTGCGTTTGTCTCTCCACGACTCAAGCTGAGAGTTACAGCGCACACTAAATCAGCGTGACTACAGCAAGATATCTCGTTACAGGTGGTGCGGGCTTCATTGGTTCGCACATTGCCGAGGCTCTCCTCGATCAGGGAGAGTCTGTACGTGTGCTGGATAACCTTGCCACGGGCAGGGAGACAAATCTGGCAGCACTTCAGGGACGCGCGCAACTCATCCGGGGTGATTTACGGAATCTCGAGGCTGTGAGAGCCGCAGTAGAGGGTGTGGAGGTGGTATTTCATCAGGGGGCACTGGCTTCAGTACCACGATCCATAGCAGACCCGGTCACATCACTAGAGATCAATATCAATGGTACACAAAATGTGCTGCTTGCAGCACGGGATGCAGGCGTGAGGCGCGTGGTCTATGCCAGTTCTTCCTCTATCTATGGAAATACGCCGACACTACCCAAACATGAGCAGATGCAGCCTCACCCGGTGTCACCCTATGCTATTCACAAGCTCACAGGGGAGTTGCTGTGTGAAGTGTTTACTTCTATCTATGGGCTTGAAACTGTCGCGCTTCGTTATTTCAATGTCTTTGGCCCACGGCAAGATCCTACCTCAGAGTATGCAGCCGTGATTCCGCGCTTCCTGACGGCACTCATCCAGAAGCAGCGACCTATTGTCTTTGGTGACGGTGAACAAACGCGCGATTTTACATACATCGCTAACGTCGTACAGGCAAATCTGCTGGCCGCTACCTCACGGGCTGCCGTAGGCTATGCTATGAATATTGGCTGTGGCGAACAAGTCACTCTCAATACAGTACTGCACTTAGCGGGGGAACTTCTGGGCGTAACGCCTGACGTGGAATACCGCGAACCACGCCCAGGGGATGTACGCGATAGCCTTGCTGACATTAGTTTAGCTCAGCGCCTTTTGGGTTACAAACCAATCATTGGATTTGGCGAAGGACTGGCACTTACCCTGGATACGCTGCGGAAAGACGTCACCCGGGTCGCTGATTGACCTCTTTCCGCAAGTCCAGACCAGGGAATTACTCAATTTCTCATAAGACACATAACAGGCTTTCAGGACTGGAGTACCGGCATTGCTATCGCAGCTTTTTGTCTTTCCTGCATCTCCAACGCTTCCTGTGCGGCTGCCAGCACTCGCACGACCTCCAGGCCAACCCTTCCGTTAGCACGTGGCTGCGTACCTGTACGAATAGCGGTTGCGAAATCTTCACATTCCAGTCGCAGCGGCTCAATCCAATCAATGTGGGGAATCGTAATCGAGCCATAGCGATAGGAGACCACCGGGTCGGCATCCACGTGCGCCCCTTTGTTGTAAATCTTTATCATCTCCACCGGATTGGTGTCGTCATACACCACCATTCTCCTATCTCCAATAATCGTCACGCGCCGAATTTTACACGGATGTAACCAACTGACCTGGATATGGGCAGTCATCCCATCCATAAATTCCAGATCCAGATGGGCAATATCATGAATATGCGGCTGTAGATGGGCATGAGCCTGCACCTTGATGCGCTCTGGTTTTTTGCCTAACAGATATAACAGAATCGATACATCGTGCGGAGCAAGATCCCAGATCACATTAATGTCACTACGAAATAGTCCTAAATTCACCCGTTCCATTTCGATACAATAGATTTTTCCCAGGTCTCCACTCTGCATTAGTTTGCGTAACTCGTTGACCGCAGGACTATATTCAAACGTATGTCCCACCATCAGCACCCGTCGCTGCTTCTCCGCAAGAGAGATCAGTTCTTCGGCCTCGGCTACATTGGCAGTCAGTGGCTTTTCAACGAGTACATGTTTACCGTTCAATAAGGCTTCTTTCGCCAGGTGATAATGTGTCCGCACAGGGGTTGCAATCACCACGCCATCGACATCGGAGCTAAAAACGTCTTCTGCCCTGGTAGTCTTGAATACCCAGGATTGATATTGGTTCACCGACAGCGATGCTAAGCGACGAGCATCGCTATCTGCCACCACCGTTACCATCGAATGTGGCAAGGTCTCCAGATTGCGTGCAATCTTGGGTCCCCAATACCCCCAGCCGATGACGCCAAAATGTAGATCTGTCAGTACCATAATGTTCCCCCTACATTAACAAACATAGCATAAGCGGAGCTGATAGCTACCTTACACTACAATAACATCTCCAAGTGTTTACTCAATGAAAAAAAAGTTGAAAACAAGTTGCGTTTTCTTCAATTTAGTGATGAAAAAACCCTATAGCATGAAAGAAAAGAGGAAACGTGTGGTACGTTTTCTTTATGGCTTTGAGCCAGTCTTTACTCTTTCTCCATACCGAACATCACCAGTTAAACACCAATATCGACTATTCTGATAGCAGAATATCGAGGAAACACCATCAGTTGCAATTTCACTTTGCAAATCTATGGCCGGAGGGAAGGATATCCATGGCTGTTCAATCAATGCCTACACAGGAGACGATCATCATTAAAAAGGGCTATTGGCGAACAAAACGTGTACTTGACCTCCTATTCACACTGCTCATTCTGCTTCCTCTCTGTCTTGTCATCGTCATCATCGCAATTTTTATCCGCTTGGACTCAAAAGGCCCCATATTCTTCCGTCAAAAGCGCGTAGGAATGAATGGAGTAGAATTCGACATGTTTAAATTGCGTTCTATGTATGAAAATAGTGACGACACCCTTCATCGCCAGGCTATTGAGCAGTATATGGCCAACCAGTTACTGAACAGTAATACTACTGCAGATATCAAATACAAGCAGATCAATGATCCCCGCATCACCAGAGTTGGTCAGTTTATCCGTAAGACCAGTCTTGACGAGTTGCCACAATTCTTCAATGTTCTGCGGGGAGAGATGACATTGGTTGGCCCTCGTCCACCTCTCCCCTACGAAGTCGAACTTTATAATCCACATGACAGACTACGTCTATATGGAAAACCGGGGTTGACAGGAACCTGGCAGGTTTATGGGCGCAGTCAGGTCCCCTTTGGCAAGATGGTCGAAATGGATATTGCTTATCTTCAGCAACAATCTTTTTGGCAAGACCTCAAACTCATTTTCCTCACGGTTCCCGTCATGATCCAGGGGCGAGGAGGTGCTTGAAAAATGAACATTTATTTCTTCTTCCTATTGGCGGTTAAGAAATCTTAACCAGTATAGCAAGTACATTTTAACCATTTATTACTTGACTGTTCAATTGATGTTCCTCTATACTTTACTCTAAGCTCACCTGAGTGCCTCTATATCTTCGTTTTTAAAGAGGAATGTCATGAAATTGTTGATCGTTGATACTGACCGCGATTTGGCCAAGATGCTTTCAAGTTGGCTAAGGACGCTAGGGTACGAAGTACACTGCGCCCATACTGGAGAAAGGGCAAAGATCGATTGGGAGAAACATCAACCTAATCTCGTCATTCTGGATACTGCATTGAAGGATGTCGATGGACTGGCAATGTGTCGCGAGATGCAAAATAAATATGATGCGCTTGTGTTAGTGATCGCTTCCAGGAAAAATGTGGAGGATGAGATTTGTTGTTTGGAGTCTGGCGCCGATGACTATATGCTTAAACCTTTCTATCCTGCTCAACTTCTAGCGAGAATTCATGCACTGAATCGAAGAGTTCGTACTACACTTATACAGCATCCTCATTCTATTATTAATATTGGCCCTATTTGTGTTGACGCATCACGAAATATTGTTAGCGTTCAAGGAAAAACTTCCCGCTTAACAGTAACTGAAAGTAAACTATTGCATTTGCTTGCTGTCAATGCGAACAATGTCTGCACCGCGAACCAAATTGTTTCACATATCTGGGGGTTTGATGAAGTTGGGGATCCCAGTTTAATAAAAGCGCACATACGTCACCTACGTCAGAAGATAGAACCGGAACCAAGTAAGCCTTACTATATTTTGACCGTCTCAGGAGTCGGCTACACGTTGATACGTCGTTCTTCAGAGGATTTTGATTCCAAGAAACAAATCCTCTTCCTGAACACGAAAGAAACCGACGATCCCTACTCAGCTCTAACTCAGTAATGTACAACTGTTGAACGATGAACATGTCGAAGTCACTTTCTTCATCAGTCCTGGAGTTACGTCTGGTAGGAGGGAAAAGATGATCAACCTGGACTACATGCGCAACCTGGGCAGCAGAGGCATAGATATCTGGTGATTGTTTGCAATCCACTGCACGGATCAGTACACCTGCCCAGGAAGTGAGCTGGGCCCGACCTTCCGGCGGAACGCCGAGCATTTCAGCGATGATGGTAATGGTGAGGGGCAAGGCATATTCGTTGACCACGTCAAGATTGCCACGTTTCTGACCAGCCTGGAGGAGGGCGGAAGCCGTTGCTTCCACCCGGGGACGCAGGCCTTCGATCATGCGCGGGGTGAAAGCACGGCTCACCAGAGCGCGCAGGCGTGTGTGGGCGGGAGGATCTGCGAAAAGAAGCGATTGGCGTGAAAGGGAGAAATAGAGTTGGAGAGGATCGATGAATTCCGGAGAGGTGGCACTGGCCGAATTGCCGGCTTGGGCCTGGTGGGTGAAGCGCTGATCCCTGAGAATCTGAAGAATATCGCTATAACGGGCAATGTGCCACATGCCGCCTATCCCTGGTTCGAACGAGATCCCCCAGTGAATGGGATCACTTTCACGCAGACGCTGGTAGAAGGGATAGGGATCCTGACGAAATTCAGGCAAAAAGAAGTTAAACATTTTCACCATCCCCATAGAGAAAACAATGGGTCCAGCGGCCATTGCCAAGCTCAGTGCGGCCGGGGAAGCGTTGACTGCAGACGGGCATAGCGTGTGGGCAGCGCGGGTGGAAGCGACAGCCAGTCGGGGGGTGAATGAGGCTGGGAATCTCCCCACGAGCAGGGAGACCGCTAACACCGCTAGCGCTCTTGTCGCTATCAAGACTGATGCAGCCCGGGTCGGGCGCGGCCGAGACCAACAACTGCGTATAGGGATGCATAGGCCGCTGGATCACCTCGTCACTCGGTCCTCCTTCAACCATCTGACCGGCGTACATCACCGAAGTGTCCTCGGCAAAGTAGCGAGCGCTGGCAATATCATGTGTAATGAAGAGCAGGGCCAGGTGTTCCTCCTCTTTTAAACGCAGCAGCAGGTTGAGGATATCCAGCCGGATCGATACGTCTAACATGGAAACGGGTTCGTCGGCAAGGAGCACTTCAGGTCGGACTGCCAGAGCCCTGGCGATGGCCACCCGCTGTCGCTGGCCCCCACTGAGTTGATGGGGATACTTCTGGATAAACTGCTCGGCGGGACTCAAGCTCACGCGATTGAGCAAGGATATGATATGCTCTGTCTCCTGGGCATCATTATGTACATACCCGTAAATACGTAAAGGGCGTCCCAGGTGGTAGCGCACCGTGTGCACCGGGTTGAGCGAGGAGAATGGGTCCTGCAAGATCAACTGCACACCTCGGCGATAGGTACGCAGGTGTGAGCTGTTTGTCAATTTTGCTGGTTGCCCCCGAAAGCGAATGGTACCGGAAGTTGGACTATACAGGCCTGCCAGCATACGTGCGACGGTGGTCTTGCCGCTGCCACTTTCTCCTACGAGCGCCGTAGCTCGACCAGGGAAGAGCGCAAGCGAGGTATCCTCAACGGCATGTACAGCCTGTTTTGCTCCAAAGGGGTTCCACAAGTGCAAGGGAAACAATTTGCGTAGATGCACTGCTTCCAGGATAGGCCCTGTATGATGGCCCGTGTTAGCGTCCTCGGGTGCCTGTATCACCATTAAGCCACCGCCTTCCTGGATGTTCCTGCTTTCACGGGTCGCTCACGCCGCAAGCGCGGGTCAGCGATTTCATCGATGCCAAAGTTGATGAGTGATAGGCCGGCACCTAGAATGGCGATACAGGCACCCGGAGGAACAAACCACCACCAGAGCCCGCCGCCTAAAGCCCCCGCTTGCTGCGCCCAGTACAGCATGCTGCCCCAACTGGGGATAGTCCCATCACCCAGGCCGAGAAATTCCAGCGCCGCCCAGGTGAGTACGACATAAATGGTGGTACTCACAAAACCTGCTACCACCAGCGCAATCTCATTAGGAAAAATCTCAAAGAAGATGATACGCCAGTTGTGCTCTCCACTCACACGCGACGCCGTGACAAACTCGCGGCTCCGCATTGACAGGGTTTGCGAACGCAGCACACGCGCTTGCCAGGCCCAGTTCGTAAAGACAATCACCAGCGAGATCGTCAACGGGCCGCGTGGGAAGTAGGCCGCGAGCACAATCGCTAGAG
>WNGL01001626.1_pt1 | contig 27614 bp, 26 predicted proteins | sample 5400591 | NCBI WGS metagenome assembly WNGL01 (sample SAMN13153377, study PRJNA577476) | soil metagenome | isolation source: 80 cm soil or saprolite under Garry oak tree replicate 1 | place: USA:California | collected 2016-06-15 | reverse complement strand
GCACGACAGGTTGCGAATGATATATTGCGCTCTTTAGTTTTATGGATATATGAGCAAACAAAGAAAACCAGAAATCCAGAACTTGCTTATCAAATGCTGTTATCCTGAACTGTTGTTAAAAAGTGCAAAACTTTAGTTATTAAACTATTTGGAAATGACTACCTTTTGGAACAAAATGAGGATTGATTTCCTTTTCATTCAATTGCAATTCATCAAGATTAGAACCACCCCATTCAACTGCTGTAAATCCTTTCCGTTTCATTCGTTGAATTTTTTGCTCTTGAATAGCAACCTGTTCCTCGCACTTCTTAAAAATCATAAACACGCGGATTAGAGTATCCGGTTGTGGCTCAATCATAAGTTTTGCCAATTCTTCATATTTTTCCGTTTGAAAACTAACAAGCGACCACTCATTCTGTTTTATCATTGGCGCCCAGTAGGTAATGAAGTCTTGAGCTTCGGCGAAGTTAAGCCCTAACTGTTCAATTTTTTTCTCTAAGAATTTATCAACATTACTTCTGTTAATACAAAATCCTTCAGACCAATCCCAATCTACTTCTCCGTTTATCCCATCCCAAAAGAGGTATTTATACTGCTTTCCATTTACTTTTAATGTTCCATTTGGTGTTGCAGTTACATTCCATCTATTTCCGTCAATTTGAGGATACGTATTTGTTAATGTTCCTTTATAATTAAGTTTTACCCGTATTTGCATTTGTTTTTTGGGATACAGATAAATTACCGGTTTACGTGTGACATTAGCATTTGTTGAAAGGTCGTCAGGATAACATTTTATTGTTTTCGTTCCAGGACACTTAACAAATAACCCTTCCCGTGTGCGATATAACGAGGTTTTTTCAGGTTTGTCTTTCCCTTCCACTCTTTCTGTCAATCGTGCTCGCAGTATTGGTTTTGCCGTTATCGTTTTTTGTATTCCATCATCATCTAATACAGGATAACCATCTCTATCAAGTAAGTCAGCTGTTAGTACTTCATCTGGTGCGAGTGTTACTTTAAGTTTGGTAAAGGTAGTACCATCAGCAGGCCTAATCATTAGTGCTCCACTTGCTTCTCTTGTAATACTATGTCCTCGACGTGCACCAGACTCAGGTTTATTTGGTGAATCCATTTCTCCTTCCCTTTCAAACCGCCCTGATTTCCGTTCAGGAGGAATCTCGATTACTTCTTTTACTTTTTTTCCTGAGTGATCCCTTCTTATTCTTATAAAATCTTGAGTTAATGCTCTTTCAACACTTTTTAACGTTTGTCTTGGGTATTCATTCATTCGATTCCTATCTGTGATGTGGTATCCTCCAGTTAACCTCTCAATAAGAGGTAACTTATCGTCTGCAAAAACTTCTCCTTTTCTGATTTCCTCACCTTCTCCAGTCCACATTAATCTACGTGCGGATTCTCGTAACGATGCTGCCATAGCTCCTTCGTGAGAGTCTACTCTTTCACGATCCAGCCTTGCTACGTACTTTCTTAAACCATCTTCAAAATCATGTCCTTCTTCGTCTTTTCGTAGTCGTTCCTGTTCTGCATGTTGTCTTTCGGCTTCTGCTCGTAGTTCTGCCATTCTGTCCTCATATTCTCTTATAACTCTGGCTCTCTCGGTAATGGCTGCTTCCCGTACTTCTGTAGAAATAAGAGAATCGCTTTTGGGAAATTTGTTTCTAAAAGCAGCGAGTGCTTCTTCTCCGCCTTGTTCATCTCCGCTTAAACCTAAGGTTATTTTAACATCATCAGATCTAATTCCCTTTGCGTGTATATAATCAAATGTATCAAGTATTTGTCGTAAAAAAGCATCTTTTCCTCCTTTGGCCGGTGGATAGGAATCCATATCGAAACTCCTTAATTCATCCTCAGCAATTCTTACCCCTTCACTCCAAACATTGATTGCTGGCAAATTAGAATCAGATGGAGGAGTAAGTCTATAGGAAGGTTTTAAGTTTGTACCATAAGCCGGATTAATATCTAAGCTAATAAGAGAGTAACTTTGATCGGAGGGGTTAGGAAATTTTTCTGTTTCATTTTCTGTTTCAAATCCTGAAATAATAGATTGAGCCATACCTTCGGCAATTCTATATTCTGAGCGAACTTCGTGATCATACTGATCTTTAAAACCGTGTGCCTTTGCTCGACCAAGGAAATCATGAGGATCAGGGATATGGTTTTCTCCTGGAGATACTGGTTCTCCTTCGCCTGGTTCTAATGACATATACTCAATTTATATCAGAAATATATAGTCAAGACAATATATCCTTCTTGCGAGGTTTATTAAGGTATGGCTTACGATCCACCTGCTTGGCAAAGCATTTGGTATTCGCAGGTTTTGCAGAATATACTGTGACTGCAAAGAAAATCACTTTTTTGTATTGCTTCTACTTTTGCTAAAATATCTGCTTTTGCTTTTTCCAGATCCTCACGGGTTCTTGTTGTTGATAATTTTATATTCTCTTCAAGATAATAGAGCGTAAGAAGAATATCACTTGGATCTTTTCCCAAAATACCATCTTTGACTTCTGCAGCGGCAATTGCGTAGAATGAAAGCTGTAAATCTTCTTTAACTTTTTTTTCAGTTGGGACATTTTTTCCTGTTTTGTAATCAATAATTTCAAGTCTTCCATCTTCCAGTTTGTCAATTCGGTCAATACGTCCGCCAACCTTAAGATTTTTTAGCCAAAAGTTAAACGGTAGCTCAACTGCGATTGTTGGCGGCATGCTTACAAGCGTCTGCCGGGCAATTGAAAGAAGCATTGTTTCTGCTTGCTGGTAGGTTTGCTCTTCATGTGTTTTGCTGGTAAAACCTTTATTAATCCAATTCTTCTTAAGCACTTCTTGCATTGTCTCAGCTTGTAGTGGTTGCTTCTGGAGAAGCAGAAGAAAAAAATCACGAAGCGCATTATGGACACTCTGACCATAGCTCAACGCAGGCGAAGGAGGGGAAGGCAAATTAAGGATATATCTGAGCTTATAATGCAGCGGACACATCGCAAAGGTTTGCAATTGGGAATAGGAGATGTAGGTTATTGGAACTACTGGCTGAGGACTTGGGTCTTCTGTTTTGTTATTTTGATTTTCGATATTACTGTTGAGAACTTCAAGAAGTGAGAGTTGTTGACCGGGGGGCTTGGCAGTTTGCTTTTTGACAATTGCCTGGACTGCTGGCTCGCCGAGAGTTTCAATGACAAAGGGGGAAATTTTTCTTTCTCTTTTCCCTTCATTATAAAAGCGCGATGCAGTTAAAAAGAGATGATCCTTTGCTCGAGTAATTGCTACATAAAAAAGTCTTCGTTCCTCCTGCAGTCCTTCTTCTCCTTCAGGAAGCGCTTCCCGAATGATATCAGTGGGGACGGGAATTTGCTCTTTGCGGTCACGACTCGGAAAGCGTTGAGCAACGAGATTTACCACAAAAACTACAGGGAATTCCAACCCTTTACTTGAGTGGATAGTGAGGATATTAACAGCATTATTTCGTGTCCAATCAATTTCCGCAGCTTGTGGACTCTCGCCGAGTTCCATTGCCAAATCAAGCCAATCAACAACAGCAAAAACCGATGCATCAGTATGATTGGATGCAAAGCTCTGCAGCTTTTCAAAAAACTTTGCGATATTTTGTGCTTCTTTTTCCGTCTTGGCAGAACCCGGGTCCAGATAATATCCCAATAGTCCTGAGTCCTCAAAGAAATAATAAAGAATTTGTCCTGCCTCTTCTTTGGGAACTTTTTCCAAATGGCGTTTGATCATTTGCGTGATGCGCTGAATTTTTTCTTTTCCCTCTTGTGTAAGGGATGATTTCTCAACCTGCTCCATCGCTTCAAACAAGGAAAAATTACTTTGTTTCGCAAAGTTCAGCATTGATGCAACATCACGCGCTTGCAGATCAAACATTTGCATCGTAATGATGCGATACAAAGAGGACATATCATCAAAGTTTGATAGCACGTGCAGATACGCAATCAGATCTTTGATTTCAGATTGCTGAAAAAGATGGCCCGGCCCCAGGAATTGGTAGGGAATACGGGAGCGCTCAAGTGCTCGTTGGAACGGGGTTGAATGGTCGTTGGCTCGTATAAGTATGGCAAAATCATTGTAGGGCCGGTGGGTTTTTTTAACTTCTGCCAGAATTGCTTTTGCAACTTCTTCAGCTTCATCTTCGCCGCGGTTGCTATACAGGAAGGTGATGTCGTCTCCTTTGATTTCGCGCATGCCCATAAGCTTTTTATCTATGTTTTCCTTTACTTCCAGTCGGTCCGGATTATTGTTTTGAATAAGCGTATAAGCACCATCGAGAATGTTCTGAGTTGAGCGATAATTTTTGGTCAGGGTCACAATTTTTGCCTGGGGAAAATGATTTCGGAATTGTAACATGTTGGCAATTGCCGCGCCGCGCCAACGATAGATACTTTGGTCATCATCGCCGACTACCGTGATGTTTTGCCGCTCTCCAGCGAGTAGAATTGCCATTTCATTTTGTGCATAGTTGGTGTCCTGAAATTCATCAACAAAAACATACTGGAATTGTTTTTGGTATTGTTTGAGAACACTCGGGCGCTGCCGGAAAAGTTTTAACGTATTACTGATGAGATCGGAATAATCCATCACGCCTTCTTTTGCTTTAAGACCTTCGTAGGTTTTAAAGGCATGAGCAAGTTCCAGAGTTTTCTTTTTTTCATCCTCGTTGGGAGCGACAAGTTTTTCTGCATACTTTATATATTGTTCGGGAGAGATGTCATCATCTCTCAGCCGGCTGAAATGGGTGAGCATTCCTTGCAAAAATTTCATGGGACTTCCCAGAGGCCGGAAATAGTCAAGATTAAAATCAAACAAATGTTTTCTTAGAAAGAGCAGCGACTCAGCTTCAGTAAGCAGATCAAACCGCGGATTAAGGCCAATGTTGATTGCTTCAAGGCGTAAAATCCGATCGCAAAAAGCATGGAATGTCTCAATCCACAAGGTCGTATATCCATAGGGCAAAATTTCGTCAATGCGGGTTTCCATTTCTTGGGCTGCTTTTTCAGTGAATGTCAGTGCGAGGATATTGGAGGAGGGAATTTTTTCATCAAGGATAAGATGCTCGATCCTTTTTGTGACAACAGTTGTTTTTCCCGTACCTGCTCCGGCGATAATTAAGAGAGGACCGGTGCCATGGGTGACGGCAAGGTGCTGTTCTTCATTGAGCTTTGTGAGATCGGGCATGCAGGTATTTTACCACATATTACCTCTTATTCCAGCTTGAGTTGTTTTGCCTCTTCTGGTATCGAGGTGTCGAGCTGTTTGATAGTTGAAATTTTTTGCCCCAAGCCGAGAACGCTTTTATTAACGTTTATATATTGGTTGGAAGCATTGCCGAGATGTTTGCCAAGCAAATCAAGATTATCATTTACTTTTTCATAATCTATTTGGAGTCCGTGGAGAAGTTTGATGACCTCTTTTGATTGTGCTTCGATTTTCCGCCCTTCATAGGATAAAAGAATGGTTTGGAGATGCGCGTAGAGGGTGGTTGGTGAGACGATATAGACCCGTTGCTGTTTGGCATATTCAACAAGATCATCCATGACGACAATTTCATAAAAAACAGACTCGGAAGGGACATACATCAGTGCAAAATCCATTGTTCCTTCATCCGGCAAGATATATTTTTTGGCAATCGAATCAACATGCCTTTTGATATCCCGTGCGAATTCTTTGCGTAACTGTTTTATTTCTTCTTCGGTTTTTGCTTTTGCTAATCTTTGGAAGTTTTCCATAGGAAATTTTGCATCAATTGGCAAAATGCCGGCATCGGTTTGGATTGCCGCATCGACCTTTTCCCCAGAAGCAAAAGCATATTGTAAGTGAAAACTATTCTTGGGAAAAATTTGAGTAATCAAATCCTTGAGGACTTGTTCACCTATATTGCCGCGCAATTTGGGGCTTTTGAGAAAATCCTGCAGTTCGCGCATATTACGACCGATCTCACTCATTTGTCCGACTTCTTTCCCTACATCCCTTATCACTTCTGCTGCTTTATCAAGCCGTTCATTGAGCTGTTTGGAATTTTCCTGCAGTGTCCGGACCATTGTTGTTGAATTTGATTGCATGGATTCGTTCAGTGTTTTATTGGTTGTATCAAGTGACTGCTGCATGGTACGCAGCCATTCTAAAAGTGTTTTGTCGGAGTCTTTTTGAGTAAGTGATGAGAGTTTTTTATTGAGAAAGAAAAAAAGAAAGCCAAATCCGGCGATGATCAAAATAACGATTACGAGCAGGTCGTTTGACATAGGGGTATTGTAGCATAAATAAAACTGAGCTTTTCGTTAAGAGAAACTTATTGTTCTGCCTCGAAGTCTTTGTATTTGAGCCATTGCGTTGGTTTCTGCTCTATCAATGACGCTTCCATGATTGGTTTGTCCAAGGGCTTCCAAGACAAATTGATGTCCATCTACTTGTTCTTGTGCAGCCGTATTTATAGGATGGTTGTTGTCGAGTTCATGGTCTATTACAGAGAGATGATAGTCAATTAAATTTCGAGTATACATCTTTCCCATACCTCCGATTACTACAGCGGCTGCATGAGGCGTATCTTGCTCTTCAATTTGTGGAGTAACAGCATCTCTAAATGCATCTGGTCGCATGGGCCTTGGAGAGCTAAAGATTTCTATAAGTTCACTTGATCCCGGGTAGCTCGTTGCTATTTCGTCCTCTGCAACTTTTGCTACTGCTTCTTGTCCAAGTACACACAACACAAAACTAAGTCCTACAGCTTGTTCTTGCCAATAGGTGTCAGGGACAGGACGTTGTGGTATCGCCGTTGCAGTTCTTCTAGCATTAATTAATGCGCCGCGATAGCTTTTTCCAAGATTGGCAAGTACTCCGACAGCTGCGTTTGGTACATCTCTTTCTCCAATTCTTTTTACAACAGCATCCATAAAAGGATTAGGTTGTGGTTGTCCGTCTCGATGACGTGAAATTTCAGCTGGTTGTGCCATAGTAAAGGTGATTTTTTCTCCACCCGAAGTATATCAGAATATATCACTGAAAACAATCAGTATGGTAGGTTTAGGGGCGCATCCCTTCGTAGGCGTAGTAGCTGCCGTATTGTTTGATACAAACATAAGGTGTGTTGTCGCGCATGTTCGCTGCATGGCCGGGAGACTTTTTCCATAAAGTCACGACTTCTTTATAGTCCGGTGCTTGAGCAATATTTTCGACTGCATGAGACCAGCTTGCATAGGGAATGGTGTGATTATTTACTCGGTTATAAAAGCCGTCATGAGTAAAACCCTTTACTATCTCTTGTGCTCTTGTTGTTGCAAAAGAACAGGTTTGGGCACTACTTTTAACAGGTGACAATCCAAGTGAAGCTCGATACTCATTTACACCTTTTAAAATAAAGGTTGAGACATCGGCTAAGGCAGGACTGTTTTGAGAATCGTTTTGTTTATTGTCCGGGACAGGCGGTTGTGTCAGTTGCGGAGTTGGTGCTTGCGTGGCCGCAGCGAGAACTTGTTTGTTGTACGTATCAATGACGGAATACGCGATGAGATAGTTTTTTAGAAAAGAAAAGAAAGAAGCATTATTTTGTGTTTGTCGGGCTAGGGCTTGGTGAGGTGAGATAAAGGCGAGTAAGAGTATGCAGAATGTTAGACAGGATAACGTTCTTACCATGAGTTATCCCAATATAACAGTTTTTTTTGCACTTTGCACTAGTAAAAATTACTCAAAATATAATTCAGGATCCGCGGTGATATCTTTCCAAGGAACTGGATAGAAATTAAAATATGCAGCGGATGCAATCATGGCAGCATTGTCAGTGCAAAGATTTTTCGCTGGTGAGAAAAGTTTGGCCGTTAGTTTTTGATCATTAATCATTTGCAAAAAAGTATCACGCAGAGTTTGATTGGCTGCAACACCTCCTGAGAGGAGGATTGATTTGACGGGATGTTCTTTGGCAGCTCTGAGTGTTTTTTTAACAAGAACCTCAATGATAGCATCTTGGGTAGAGCGGGCCAGGTCGCTAGTAGTTTGAGCGTCAAATCTCTCGTCATTCTGGGGAGCATTTGCGACTCCAGAAACCGTTACGTGAGAGATTCTGGACAAGCCAGAATGACGGAAATTAGAATTTTCTTTCAGTTTAACTATTTCTCGAAGGACTGCTGTTTTTAATCCTGAAAACGAAAATTCATATGTATCCTCATGCAACAATGGTCGGGGGAAACGAAAGCGTTTTGGATCGCCATCTTTGGCAAGTTTTTCAATTGCCGGCCCTGCCGGATAAGAGAGCCCAAGCATTCTGCCGATTTTATCAAATGCTTCACCTGCCGCGTCGTCACGAGTTCCGCCAAGCAAGGTGAAATCGCCATGACGTTTCATCAGGAGCAGGTCAGTATGTCCGCCGGAAACGACCAGAGCGAGAGCTGGGAATTGGATATTAGGGTTCAGTTTTGAGTTTTCAATTATGAAATTTGCGTAGATGTGGCCGACCATATGATTGATGGGAATGATGGGCTTTTTTAGCACAAAAGAGAGCGTTTTTGCAGTCTCAACACCCACAAGCAGTGAGCCAATAAGTCCGGGACCATATGTCACGGCAATAGCGTCAATATTTGGGGGAGTAGCTTGTGCTTTTGCCAGTGTCTCTTTAATGACAGGAAGAATATATTTTACTTGTTCCCGCGCGGCTTGTTCAGGGATGATGCCGCCTGTTTTTGCATGCAGTGCAAGAGAAGTTGCCAAAACGTTTGTCCGGAGAATAACCTGATCGTCTTTTCCTTCAATGAGTGCGGCAGCTGTTTCATCACAGCTTGTTTCAATGCCTAAGATAGTCATCTTCCTATTTAAATTTTATTCCGACGTCGTCTCCTTTTTGGAAGTCATAGGTTGTTGCTTGACCGGCATTTATTTCAAGAGCTCGGTTCGCCGGAGCCGATGGTGTGTAAATAGGAAGATTAGTCTCATTTGCGTCTTTTGGAACGGGAACGTTCCTGGAAATTGAAACAATTTTGTTATCTTTAATAAAAATAATATCCAGAGGAAATTTCATGCCTTTCATCCAAAAAGCGTAGCGATCAGGAGTTTTGAAAACGAATAGCATTCCTTGATCCTGCGGCAGTGAATTTCTACCAGACAAACCTTGTTGCTGCTCTGCTGAAGTCGAAGCAACAGCAACAGAAAAGGTATGATTATCAATCGTAACTTTTGCAGGAAGAGTAGGTGTTTTGTCAATTTGTAATACAATAAAAGCGCTAAAAAGTAGCAATATTACGATAAAACCAATAATAACTTTGTTAAGACTCATAATTCATTTAATAAGTTAATTAGCTTGGTTGTTGATTTATCTGAAATTTGCGTGGTTACATCAACGACCTTGGCGCCGATTTGCTTTGCTTGCCGCTCTTTATGATGTCTACTGACATCTCCCCTTGTTGTTGCGATTATAGCAGGTTTTATTGCAAATACCAGAGCGTCATAATCCTCATTGGTCATGTGCGGCTCAAGCAGTATGATCGCATCAACTATTGATAATGCTGCAAGTATTTTGGCTCGAATTTCTTGCGAATTGATAGGACGCTTATGACCTTTGTTTTTTTTGATTGCTTCGTCTGATTCAAGTAAGACAATTACGCGCTCGCCTTGTTTTTTCGCTTCCTCAAAAAACGTGATATGCCCTATATGTACAAGATCAAAGCAGCCGCCAACGAGAACGATGCGTTTGTTCTGTTGATGGAGTCGAGTAGCTAGTTGAATGGCGTCTTTAGTTGAGAAAATTTTATTCATAAATTATTTACGTTTTCGCACCTTTCATATACACAGCCTGCCAGGGCTTGTAATTGGAAATAAATTTATCGTTAATTGTTACTTTACCGTTTTCTGTCACCGTCCGTGTGAAATATACATTGGCACCATCTGCTGAAAAATCAACTTGTTTTACTTGCCCGACAGGAAGGGAGGGGTCATCTTGATAAGAAGGTGGCGGCGCAGGACTTTGGGACAAAACAACAGGCGTAGACATACTCACTTCTCGAATGGGATCTTTTGTGCCAAACAGAGTAAAAGTGAGTTGTTGCGAGCTTTGGTCGATAGAGGTTTGGATGAGGAGTGCATGTCCGGTGTCGTTTTTAAATTTTAGATCAACTGTCGGATAATAAATTGCTGCGTCAATCCCCGGTCCGGAGTCTTGTTCATAATACCCGACTCGATAGGCATGCTGATGGCGCTCGACAATAGGCAGCCCGGCATTGAGTGCTGCACGAAAAAGCGTTGTTGAGACTTGGCAAACCCCTCCGCCGTCTCCAAGGACTGTCTTGCCGTTTTCTATTACATAAGCTTGTTTGTATCCTGAAAGCGATGAAATGTCTCCAACAGCTTTATCAAAAGAAAAGATTTCACCGGGTTTGATAATAACGCCGTTTAGTCTGCTTGCTGCAAGTGAGATATTGAAAATGCGTTCCGGGGCGGAGTGATGGAAAAGTGATGTTCCTTCCGCAACATCTTCTTTGATTCCCAACCGATTTGCTTCATCGGTGGCATTTGCGGCATGAATTGTTCTTACAGGCATGGCCATAGCAATTTTTTCCGTTTTATTGCTTAAAAATGAATCCTTCATCCGAGCAAGAATCGCTTCCTTCAGAGTATCTTCATCAAGGAGTTTTCCATCAGTTCCGAGACGAAAGGTAACTGCTTTGCCATCAACGAAGTTAAAAAGCGGATTAATTGGGTTAACATCGACTTTTCTATTTATTGCTCCAATAATGGTATCCAGCTTTTGTTCAGAATAATGATAAGATGGAGACAAATTAATCGTATAAATATACGCTTGCAGAAGGAGACTCATATTTGATACTGCGTTATTACTTGACCTGCCTACTGTCATTGCTTGATTGGCAAGAAGCCGGGCATCATAGCCAAAATCAATTTGATTGGCAGAAATAGTAGCTGTATAGTTATCGGATTGCAGCGTTATTGTGGTATGTTGGATAGTATTATTTTTTGCAAGGAAATAATTTTGTACTTCTTCGGGGGATTTACCACTAAAATTAATATTATTGACAAGCACACCTTCATACACTTTGTCGGTATGGATATTTTTATACGCAATATAAAGAAAACTCACGAAAAAGAAGAGTCCCAAAATACCACCCATTGTGAACCACAGGATATTTTTACCAAAGATTCTAAAATATTTTTTCTCCCAATGGATTTTTCCGGGTTTGAGATACTTTTTGAGATTTTTTACGATAACGGTATAATGAGGTAGGATTGCCATGTTCCCCCAGGTATTATACTATAGAATAGCACATTATGGATGAAAATGTCGTTTTTACTCCTCCAGCACAAAATAATCAAGAAAATCCGCCCACGTCGGATGTGTCAGCCGCGCAGCCTCCTGTCGAGGCAGCGCCAGATGACCAAGCAGGTAATGAAGAAGCAATAGAGGAAGGGCCACCGGGTTTTATCGGTGGCTTTCTCGGCGGAGGTCTTTTGAAAAAGTTGCTAATCGGTATTGGCTCAGTCATTCTACTTACGTTTATTATTATTTTATTGATTCCAAAGGGGCAGCCGGATAAAGCGGTCACATTACAGTGGTGGGGATTGTGGGAAGATACGAGCACCATGCAGTCGCTCATTCTTGATTATAAAAAAACGCATCCCAATGTCACGATTAATTATATTAAGAACGATCCAAGCCAATATCTCAATCGGTTGCAAGCAAGAATGCAAAATGGTACCGGCCCGGATATTTTCCTTTTTCATAACTCGTGGTTGCCAATGCTGAGCAGTGAATTGTCGCCTCTTGCAGCAAATGTTATTACGCCCGATCAATTCAAACAAAATTTTTATCCGGTGATGACACAGGATCTTACCCAAAACGGGGCGATTTATGGAATTCCTATGGACGCGGATTCTTTGGCACTTTTCGTAAATCCAAAAATTTTTCAAGATGGAGGGGTTCAAGTGCCGTCGAACTGGGATGATTTTGTCAATGCAGCAACACATCTAACTGTCAAAGATTCAAATGGCAAAATCAAAACTTCCGGTGCAGCGCTTGGAACCTATGCAAATATCAACCACGCATCTGATATTATTTCTCTCCTTTTTCTTCAGCAAGGAGTCCAAATGAATAAATTTACAGCATCAGCAAAGAACGAGGGTGATGCGCTGAAATTTTATACCTCTTTTGCACTTGGCGATAATAAGGTGTGGGACGCAACACTTGATAATTCGTTGGAGGCGTTTAGTAAAGGGAACTTAGCCATGTATTTTGGTTTTTCATGGGACGTCTTTTCAATCCAGAAATTAAATCCTAACCTAAATTTCAAAATTTACCCTGCGCCAAACCTGTATGGCAAAAAAACAACAGTTGCCAGTTACTGGGTGGAGGGTGTTTCATCAAAAAGCACAAATCAAAAAGAAGCGATGGACTTTATGCAGTATTTGGCACAAAAATCAACAGCACAGCAATTCTATACAGAAACAGCAAAGACGCGTTCATTTGGTGAGCCGTACGCCAGGCGAGACCTCCAGAGTAGCTTGAAGGAGAACCAATTGGTCTATCCTTTTGTCAGTCAGCTTGATGATGCAGGATCATCCTTTTTTGCCAGTGATACTCAAGATGGTGATACCGGCATTAACACGATGATGAATGCGTATTTGCAAACATCTGTTGATGTAGTCACTAAGGATAACGGCTCAACAGATTCAGCGATTGGAGATCTTGATAATGGTGTAGCACAAGTGCTGCAGAAATATGGCATACAGTAAGGTTTTACGTCAGTTTTTTTGCAATAAGTCCTTCTTGCGGTGTTTCTTGATTAGGAGTATCAACTGCGTAGAGAGCGATACCTAATTGCCGGGCAGTACGGAGTATGGGATTGATAAATGCTGCTTCTAGCTCCTCATCACTGACAGGCTCTTTTCTATTTTTTAACAAGAGTTTGAAAGTGTTTCTTTCCATACTTAAATTTTCAATAATCATACGTCTATCCTGCCATTTAGGCCGCGATTGTTTTTTTGTTAAAACTGATTCTGCAGTTCTAATTCCCATATAAATCCTTCCGCTTGCCACAACTAAAAATAGTTTTGCATCGTTATTACCCGTTACCGTGAGAATGTCTATAGGAGTTGGAGGATCAATTTTATTAAAAATGTTTTTTATGCGTTCATTTAATGAGCCTCCGGTTTTTTTATCAAGTGCTTTGCCTATTCTCCGGAGAGGTTTTGCTATCGCTTTCGAGGCAGCGGTAGTTACAGGGTGAGCTTTATCCACGGGATGTTTTTCATCTTCAATATCATGGATACCAGACGGATGTGAATGTACATCTCCTACGGGGACTAGTCTTGATCTTGTTTCCTGATATCTTGCTTTCCAAAAACTATCGATAGTTACTGAGTAGTTGCTTCCGCCATCAAATTCTTCACCGGGGTATCCAATAATTGAACCATCGGGCGTATAGACTAGTGCATTCCCAAATTCCTTACCAGCAGTCTCAGCATATTTGGTACTAAATTCTGTTTCAGTTAGTGGACCATCTGGGTATACTTGTCGATAACGGGCGTAGTCGCCTTCAGAAATAATACTCAGGATGAGAACATCATCAACGAGTTGTTTTGAGAGCGCTAATTCGTCGGGTAAATTCTGGGGTCTTTCAGCTTCAAGGAGTCCAGTATCAGCCTTTAAATAGGGTATTCCCTGAGAAGTTTCTGAAGGTGTCGTAATTTCCCTTGCCTTTCTAAATCTCTCCGATTGTTTTGAAGGGACAATGCGATAACCATCAGGTAGTATAAGCCTGTTGCCACCAATTTGATAGTGTCTGCCTCCAGGAGGATCTGATTCTTGTCCGTCCAAAGGTTTAAAAAAATATTCGAAAGCGGTTGAATGAAAAGTAACGGGAACCAAGGCCAGATCATGTGTCTGCGGATCAGTTAACAAGTCATCTTCTCCACCATATCTTACCCGTGATAGATACCTGATATTTTCTCTATCTCTTCCTTTCATCAAATGTCCATCTCTATCAATGAGAAGCGGCTGGATAACAAGTTTTCCATCATCTAAGTCAACTTCATGCAGCTGCCAGCTTCCTGTTCTCCCGTCGTCTAAGGTAAATGGTTGTGTTAAATCAACAGGATGTTCATATCTTGCAAATAGTCCTTCACTTACAAGGCGCATTTTTTTATCATAGGTTGCTCTATCCTCAACTCCTCCTCCGGTTTGAGCTTCAGTGGTTTCTGCCATAGCTATTTAAAACAGTATAATTCATAAAATAGTTTCATTACAAGGATTGAGATATAATATGCTTGTGGACAACAAGAGTCATCAGCATCTCGGAATCACCCAACAGGCGATACTGACAACGCTTCTGTATAGTGATATTTTTTCTTTTCCGCTCACACAAGATGAGTTGTGGAAGTTTCTTATAACGGAAAAAAAGCTATCACGTCAAGAGTTTGAACGCGGATTGCATTTGTTAAGAAAATTCATTGTTTTCATGGATGGATATTATTGTTTATCAGGGAAAGAAAAAAGCATTACACAACGCATGGAAAATCTTACCGAAGTTGAAAAGAAAATGAGACGTGCTCATGTTGTGGCAAAAAAGCTTTTTGCCATCCCTTCTATTTTATTTATCGGCGTCAGCGGGGGACTTGCAGTTGGAAACGTAACACAACAGGATGATATTGATTTCATTATTATTGTGCGAAAAAACACCCTTTTTGTGAGCAGGCTATTGATTCTTGGGATTCTGGAAAGTCTTGGAGTCCGGCGTTCTCGTAATCAAAAAAATACTGCCGATACGATTTGTGTCAATTTGTTATTGGATGAAACATCACTTGCATGGTTTGAAAAAAATAAGGATATCTATACTGCCCGTGAGATCGCTCAAATTTTTCCACTTTTTGAAAGAGACGATATCTATCAGAAATTTTTGTCCGCAAATGCATGGATCAGCTCATTCTTACCAAATGTTACTTATTCAAGAACTAATTTTAAAATTGAAAGTCATCTTGGTAATCCGCCATTTGACGGAGCATCCAGAATTTTGAGCCGATTCTGGACATACTCCTCAGGGCACAGGCACCAGAATGACGGTTTATTAGCGAAGTTTACTGAGCTTTTATTTATAAATTCTTTTCTTGAATCCTTTTTGCGATTCTTACAAATGAGCCTGATAAAACGGCACCAAACGAAAGAAATCGCTACAAAGCACGTTTTGGCCTTCCACCCTAACGACTATAGGGTTAAAACGCTTGAGCAATTAAGGCTAAAAATGCGCCAATTAGGTTTATTGACAAAGCTTTGATTATTATTTATACTGGCACAGACTTACGCTAGACCTCGTTCGAATTACTTACATAAGTACGGCGAGTCTTTTTTGTAAGAACGGTTCTTTTTATGAATGCGAAAAAAATTTATCTAACCAAAAAGGGGTTTGAAGATCTACAAAAAGAGTATGATGAAGTACTCAATAAAAGACGCCCTGAGGTTGTCGAGCGGCTCTCCGCTGCACGTGAGATGGGAGATCTTTCAGAAAACGCTGAGTATACGGCAGCTCGTGAAGAATTGGCATTTATTGACGGACGAATCGAAGAGCTTGAAGAATTACTCAAACAAGCAGAATTAATTGCAGACGGTCACCACACCACGCAATCAGTCGATCTTGGTTCTCAAGTCGTGGTGAAAATCGGAGGTAAGAATGAAACATTCACTGTAGTCGGCGAATGGGAAGCAGATCCGACAGAAAAGAAAATTTCTCACGAGAGTCCTCTGGGCAAAGCGCTTATTGGCAAAGCTGTTGGTGCTGAAATAGAAGTAGAAGCCCCAGCCGGCAAAATGCTCTACAAGATTGTCTCCATAAGCTAAGGCTGAGTTTGCAAAATGTATTTTTCGCAATAAGAAAAAGATTATAAAGAGTGAGTATTTGCATTTTAATTGTTGTCTGCCTTTCAATCCTTGACCCTCTGAGCCTGAACAAGTATAATTCAAGATATTACAATGGATGCAGCGATTGAAAAAATAAAGAAATATGTGCGGGCTGCCAATTATCTTTCTGTCGCGCAAATTTATTTACAAGATAACTTCCTTCTGCAAAGATCACTCAAGGCAGACGATATTAAGCCCAAACTTGTTGGACACTGGGGAACTTGTCCTGGTGTCAATTTTGTTTACGCGCATCTTAATTACCTTGTTAAAACGCATAAGCAATCTGCTATTTTTGTTCTGGGACCAGGGCACGGTATGTCTGCTCTCCAGGCAAATGTTTTTTTGGAAGGAACGCTTGAAAAATATTATGAGAAAGCTACCCGGGATGAAAAGGGAATTGCCTATATCTCCAAAAATTATACATGGCCCTATGGCTTTTCCAGTCACGTGAGTCCTGAAATACCAGGAGCGATCCTGGAAGGTGGAGAATTAGGCTATTCATTGGGATTGGCCTATGGAGCGATTCTTGACAACCCCGATTTGTTAGCTGCTTGTCTGATTGGTGATGGAGAAGCAGAAACCGGTGCTATTGCTGCTGCATGGCATATTAATAAGCTTGTTGATCCCGCAACCAATGGCGCAGTGCTTCCGATTCTTCATGTGAATGGATACAAAATTTCAGGACCAACAATTTTTGGCCGCATGAGTAACAAAGAGATGGAAGAATTATTCAGCGGTTATGGTTATGAGCCATTTTTTGTGCAAGGAGAGGAAGGAGATCAATTACATGAGCAAATGCTTACGACTCTTGAAACATGCTACCAACGGATTAAAAAAATCCAAGCTGAAGCACGAGGAGATAATCCTCCTTTCCGGCCTCGTTTCCCGATGATTGTCATGCGAACACCAAAAGGAATGACAACAATAAAGGAATTACGTGGACAAAAAATTGAGGGTACCATTCTTTCTCATCAAGTGGTCATGCCGACGGTACGTAATGATGATGTGGAACTTAAAGCCCTTGAAGACTGGATGAAGTCATATCATTTTGAAGAACTTTACGACAAGAAAAAAGGATTTTCACAAGACCTTTTTGATCTTGTTCCAGAAGAAGAATTTCTTATCAGTAATAATCCTCATGTTTTTGGTAAGACCTACAAACCCTTAGTATTGCCGGATGGTAAAAAATTGGCAAAGGAAGTCCGAAGGCCAGGTGAGATACAGTCAAATGCAATGCGTATGGCAGGAACCTTTTTGAAAGAAGTTTTTGCATTAAATAAGAAAACAAACAATATTCGTTTGATGTCACCAGATGAAACCTATTCCAACCGGCTTGATAACGTTTTTGAAGTTACCGGACGCGGTTGGGTGTGGCCCATTGATCCAGAGGACCGCGATATTACCCGCGATGGAAAAGTGATGGAAATGCTTTCTGAACATAATATGCAAGGGCTTTCCTCAGGATATGTTTTGACCGGAAGACATGTTGCCTTTACAACGTATGAGGCATTTGCGCAGATTATCGCAAGTATGGCCCATATGCATCAGAAATTTTTGAAATATGTGATCCGCATGCCATGGCGAGGAAATATTCCTTCAGTTAATTATCTCTTGACTTCCACCGTCTGGCGACAGGAACGTGATGGGTACTCGCATCAAAATCCGGGATTCATCTCCGGAATGCTTGAGAAACACAATGATTTTATTAAGACATATTTTCCCGTTGACGATAATAGTATGCTCGCGGTTCTTGAGGAAACGTTTGCTTCCAAAAATCAAATGAATCTCATTACTGCAAATAAGACTCCTGAGCCTCGCTGGCTCACGTATGAACAGGCAAAAGAAGCACTTAGGGCAGGGTTGTCAACGTGGGATTTTGCGAGTGATGAAAATCCACACATTGTACTTGTTGGCGTTGGAGATTATATGACGAGAGAGGCACTTGCTGCTCTTGAACTTATCAAACAGGATGCGCCTGAGATTCGTATTCGTTTTGTTAATATTTTACGTTTGCAGGCTGCTTGTTCCTGCGAAGATGCGTTTCATCCGCAAATTCCGGATGCGGAGAAATACTTTACCATTGATAAACCGGTAATTGTTAATTTCCACGGTTATCCTGAGGCAATGCAAAGTATTTTATTCAAGGTGAAAAATCCGCAACGATTTTCTGTCCATGGCTACAACGAATGGGGTGGAACAACCACGGCTTTTGATTTGTTGGTAAGAAATAAAACAGATCGTTATCATCTGGCAATCGAAGTCGCAGAAAGGATGAGCAATGAAGGAGTAATTACGCAGGAGAAGAAAGAAACAATGATCGATATCTATAAAAAAGCATTGAAAGAGCATTATGACTATATTACCACGGTTGGCGCTGAACCTGCTGAGATTGAAAATTGGCAATGGGCTGGCGAATTATCCAAAGCAACAACCGCGTTTGAGATCAAACACATGGATCTTCTCAAACAAGCCCGGACACTTGCATTCATAGGACTTTCGGAAAATCCCGAGCGACACAGCAATATCGTTGCGAAGTATTTTCAGGGAAAAGGCTACCGGATCATCCCGGTGAACCCCAATGTAAAAGAAGTACTCGGTGAAAAATCCTATGCTAGTCTTTCTGATATTCCCAAAGATATAAGGATTGATATTGTGGATATTTTCCGTAAACAGAATGAAGTCATCCCGCATTTGGCTGAAATTGTGGAGCGGGGCGGTATCAATACCGTCTGGCTGGCAGAAGGAGTGCAAAGTCATGAAGCAGAGGATTTTGCTGAGGATTACGGACTAACACTCGTTGCCAATTTTTGTATTCTCGAAGCATACAAGCAGGTACAAAAATAAGCATGAAACTTCCTCATCGTCAATATGCCTCTATCTCAAGAAGAAAGTTGCAAGCATATCTTTTATCAGAAATTCACGAAGTAGGAAAGTTTAAAGCAAAATTTTTCGATAAACTTGGTTTCACTACTACAAATTTAACCTTATTGGAGCAATCCTTACTACAGATTGCAGAATCTGAAGAAGTAACAGAAGTTATCAAATCGCCTTATGGCAAAAAATATATCTTAGATGGAGAAATTAATTCTGTTATGATACGGACTGTTTGGATCATTGAAAAAAGTCAAAAATACCCTCGATTTATCACAGCATATCCTGTATAATGAGGGAGAAATCAAGGAGAATGATATGTTTGAAGAATTAGATTCAGTTGTTTTGGCTCATGATATCAAGGGACACGGCTTAAAAGAAGGCGATGTCGGAACTGTCGTGCATGTATATGCAGGTAAGAAAGCGTATGAAGTAGAATTTGTTACCGCAAAAGGAAACACCGTTGCAGTTCTTTCTCTCACGTCTTCTGACATTCGCGCGATGAATAAAGAAGAAATTCTGCATGTCCGGGGCGTTGCATCCGCATAACCAAATGGAAGCATATAAGCAAATTAACACATAAAGATTTATTTATTAATGACAATTCGAGTTGCAACAGTAAAAGATAAAGTGCAAATAATGCAACTGTTTGATGAATTTAGTGCGCTCCTTCATGCGAAAGAAATCCCTTCCCAAATCGGGGGTAAAATTTTTGATGAGATATTAGAAAGAAGCGATACCAAAATATTTGTTGCAGAAGAAAAAGACAAACTTCTCGGCTTTGTAACATTTTATCTGTTACCCAATATCCGTCACGGTTGGCATAGAGGTCATATTGAAGATTTTTTTGTGACTGATAGCGCCCGAGGTAATAGAGTCGGGACAGAGCTCTTTACTGCTATCAAAGAATACTGCAAAAAAAACTCCATTAAAGTTATTAAGTTAGATAGCGGTAATGAATTATCAGATGCCCATCGTTTTTATCAGAAAAACGGCGGAAGATTTACTGAGAAAATGTTCCGTTTTGATCTTGAATAGGAGATCTGTACGGTGGTTAAATTTGTTCCGAGAGCACAGCTTCCAAATGTGTTACATCCGGAATAATATGTTTGACTCCAAGTCCTTCCGCTTCTTTCCGATTCAAGTGTCCTGTTAACACCACAATTGGCGTGACATGCGCGTTGTGTGCCATTTGCACATCAGTCTTTGCATCACCAATAAATACGGTTTCATCAGGCGATACCCTTTGTGTATTCATAATAGTTTCAAGCATATAAGGATGTGGTTTTGTCATTTCTTGATCTTCGATATCGTGTGAAGTAATTATTTGCGAAAAAACATCAGGGATATTGAATCTAGGAATTATTCGCTCTTTTAACATTTTTCGTGTGCTACCTGTTGCTATAGCAAGAATATACTTTTTGCTTAAGCAATTAAGTAAATCATTTGTTCCTGGTAGAAATGTTAGCTTACTAACAAAAGTATTTCCCCAATATTCTTTATCATAGACTTCACATGCTTTATCTACCAACTCAGGATGCTCTTTGAGCAATTCTTTTAGCTCCTCCCGGAAAGATTTACTCCATTTTGCAAGGATTCTTTTATGCTCTTCTTTTGGTGATAAGTGAATGCCAACTGCATTTATTGCTTTATGATAACAGGCAAAATATCCCTCCTTTGATCCGAGGGTAAATACGTCATCCCAATCAAAAATAATGAGTTTAATCATACATTTATTTTCACTATTATACATCTTTTCTCTTGCAAACTGGGCCGTTGGGTGGTAAGATCTACATGTTAATTATGAGCGGTCAAGTAAAAATCATTAAAAAAGATCTTAAGAAATTAAAACCAGCGCCCAACCTCCTGGATTACGAAAAGACCTACAAAGAATTCTCTTGGGAAAAAGCTGAGAAAGAACTCGTTGAGTTCTTTGATGATGGTACGCTCAATGTTGCTCATAATATGATTGACCGCCATGCCAAAGGAAAAAATAAAGATAAGATAGCTCTGCTTTTTGAAGGCGCTCGTGGAGAAAAGGAATCATATACCTTTGTAGAATTAAAGACTTTGAGTGATACATTTGCCAATGTTTTGGCTTCAAATGGCGTAGAAAAGGGCGACCGTGTATTTATTTTTCTGCCTCCAACGCCTGAGCGGTACGTCGCATTTATCGGAACGCTGAAATTGGGCGCTATTGTCGGGACACTCTTTGCCGCGTTTCAGGAAATTGCTCTTCGTGACAGATTGGCTGATAGTGAAGCAAAAGTTGTCATCACCAATGCAGTTCTCTATCCCCGCATTGAGAAAATCCGCAAAGAACTTCCACATCTTGAAAAAGTGATTATTGTTGAAAGAGGATCTGTTGAGCAACCAAGCGGTGAAGGGTTGGTTTTTTATGATGAAGAAATGAAGCAGTCGAGCGATTCGTTTGACATAGCGCACATGAAGAAAGATGAATATTCCTACATGTTGTATACCTCAGGAACCACCGGCAAGCCCAAGGGTGTCATGCATATGCATGGTGATATTTTGCAAGCAATGGTAACGACAAAATATGTTCTGGATTTACATGAAGATGATATTTACTGGTGTACGGCAGATCTTGGTTGGGTGACAGGAGTTGCGTATGCAGCGCTGGGTCCGTGGGGACTTGGTATAACGCAGGTATTGTTTGAGGGAAGATTTAGCCCTGAGAGTTGGTATACCGTTTTGCAAAATTACAAAGTAACTGTCTGGTATTCTGCGCCGACCGCCATTCGTCTCTTGATGGGCTCACCTATTCAGCCAAAGGATTACGACTTATCTCATTTGCGTTTTCTTGCCAGTGTTGGTGAGCCGCTCAATCCTGAAGCCATCTGGTGGGCGCTTGAGAAATTTGGTTTGCCATTCCATGATACATGGTGGCAGACAGAACAAGGTGGTATCACCATTCCTAACTATGCAGTGCTGGACATCAAACCCGGCTCAATGGGCAAGCCGCTTCCGGGAATCGTTGCGGCAATTGTTGATGATACTGGGCGCGAATTAGGTGATGAACAGGAAGGCAATTTGGCACTTCTTGCTTCCAGTGTTTCATCCCTAATGAAAACGATCTGGAAGAATCAAGAGAAATTTGATTCGTACTTTAAAGGAAAGTGGTATATCTCAGGTGATCGCGCAATGCGGGATAAGGATGGCTATTATTGGTTTATCGGGCGGGCGGATGATGTTATCAATACCTCAGGTGAACGTGTTGGACCATTTGAAGTTGAAAGCGCGTTGGTTGAGTATCCTGATGTCGTTGAAGCAGGAGTGATCGGTAAGCCTGATATGGTCAGAGGCGAGATCATCAAAGCGTTTGTCGTGGTGAAAGCAGGAGTTAAGCAGACTGATGAGTTGAAAGAAAAATTGCAGCAGCATGTTAAAAAACATCTGGCAGGGCATGCGTATCCGCGTGAAATTGAATTTATCGACAAATTACCCAAAACACGGTCCGGCAAAATCATGCGGCGGATTCTCAAAGCAAAAGAACTCGGTCTCCCCATCGGCGACACCTCAACGCTGGAAGACTATTAAATTCCTCATGACAAAAAGACAGAAAGAAGAAACCGCAAAATATTGTTTAGAAATTTCAAAGCTATGCGTTGGGTCTTTAGGATTCAATATCTTTACAGAGCAGACGGTGGAAAAAATAGTTTTGAGTGTTGGCGGATTGACATTGGCTTGCGTTTTTCTCATAATAGGCATGAAGCTTTTTAAAGAATTATGATAACTTCTGAAACGGTAACGTTAACATGGGCAATAATTATTTTAGCCTTTAGCTTTATGGCTGCTGCGATAGCCTTTATGTATTTCGCAGATAAAAAATCAAAGAAACGTTAAATTTATGGAACCTTTAGCATGGTATCTTATCACACCTGAAGAAATAATGAAAAATGTTAAAGAAGGAAAATTTGAATCAATTTTTACTAAATAAAAGTGGCAAATAGGCTGTCGTTGCTTCTTTTTCAAAAATTCTCTACAATAAACGTCATCCATGCAAATTCATAAAGATTTTGATTTGTCTCAGGTGTTGTGGTTTCGGATTGGTGGGAAGGCACAATATTTTTTGCAATGCACGAGCCGGGAAGATATTTTCAAAGCGCTTGATTTTGTTGAGGAGCATCACCCCAAACGATTATTTATCTGCGGACAGGGATCAAATCTTCTGTTCAGTGATGATTATTTTGAAGGCGTTGTTATACAAATTGCTGCGGGGGCAAAGCATCAGATTAGTTTTTCCGATACATTAGCGACTGCATTTGCCGGAGAAACTTTGGATTCATTAATCCAACTGGCATTCCAAAACAAATTAATCGGGCTCGAATGGGCTGGCGGATTGCCCGGAACTGTCGGTGCCGGAGTCAGGGGAAATGTCGGTGCTTTTGGCGGTGAGATTAAGGATCGGCTCGTTGCTGCAGAAATTTTGCAGTTTGATGATAAAAATATCGATGTCCTGGAGATGAAAAAGGAAGATTTCAATTTTTCCTATCGGCACAGTATTGTCAAAGAAAAGAAGAATATGCTTGTCACAGCAGCTCAGTTTGAACTAACTCCTGCGGATCGGGAAGCTCTGGTGAAAGCAAGAAGTATCTATGCAGGAAATATTGATTATCGCAAATCGCATCACCCGCTTGAATATCCCAACTGTGGTTCTGTCTTTAAAAATATCAAAAAGCCTGATGAAGTGGGAAAAATTGTTGATGTTTGGCCGGATATCAGGAGTTTGGTAAAAGAAAAATGGCATGGCAAAGTTAGTATGGGCTATGTTATCAATCGTCTGGGGTTTCCAGGATACAAAATTGGCGGAGCAGAAGTTTCAACGAAGCACTCGAATTTTATCAATAACATGGGAGGTGCAACCGCACAGGATGTTTTGACAATAATAAAGCGAATTCAAGAGATGACAGAAGAAACTTTTGCAATAATCCCTGAAGTTGAGGTTGAAATAGTTCAGTAGCTCTGGTAAAATAGATCAATCTTATGACATCCATTTCAATTGTTACAATTAAGACAAAGAAGCCTCTCAATTGAGGGTTTTTCTTTGTGTTTGAAACAATAAAGATCACCCCTCGAAGGAGGGTTTTTTTGTGGGGAAAATATGATTGAAGCTAAAAAACCAATGTCACAACTCTTACGTGACGCTACGAACGAATATAGGATTGCTTTTGGTGGCGAAGGTGTTTGGTGTCCGTATGTTTTAAATAATAGGCCGTGTCTGCCGAATCCTCGAATAGACGTTTTGAGTAGGCCGGGTGCAGGTAAGATCACTGCGGTTGAATTTAAAAAAGCTGCTCAATACGCTTATGAGCAAGTCATGATTGAAGGCGTGAGTTATTCGCTCACAGTTCCTGAAGCAGTAAGGACAAGGCTGGTTGATGGTAGTTTGCCGGATGATACTTATAATTATACTGGTGTCGATTGTTCGGGTTTTGCCACCCAAGTCTTACAGCATGCATTTGAAGAAAATGGTAGAGATTTTTTTGGTGAATTAAGAGTTTCATATGATAATGTCGTTAAAGGGTATGCTATGCCCGGCTGGACACCAAATCTTGATGAAAGAGCTGTAGTATTAGAACGTGCAAGAGAAAATGGCGGACTTAGTGCAAGAGAATTTACGAGGATCTTTCGTAAACATGGTCAACCAGCTAGTTCTGTTAATATAGCTCGACTCGTTTCAGATGCTGTTAAAGTGGAGGGAGATCTTCAGCCTGGTGATCTTGCAGTTTATACTCCCACGGATCCTCTAGTGATACCTCACGTTGCAATCATACTTGATACAGACAGAAATAGCGTAAATTTTGCACATTCTGGACGGATAGATCCGGCAATAGAAAGGGGCGGAGTAGAAATTTTCACATTTCCACGAAAAAGCGTCTTTGATAGAGAATTTAAACATGGTCACAGAGGTACGATGGCGATTCATAGACTCAATGCACTTGCGTCTATATAAGTTTTATAACGGTACTTACAGAGTATTTTTTTTTAGTTATTGCTATAATACATACTATGTTCTGGGCGGACGAAATAGTAAAAACAAGAAAAGGAAAAGAAGTACTTGAAGATGCGTGGACGCCATCTGGCATTGTTCATATGGGAGGTTTGAAAGGACCGGTTATTCATGATGTCTTATATAAAATTCTTAAAGAACAAAAAAAAGAAGCAAAATATATTTTCGGTTTTGATGACTTTGATCCGATAGATGGGCTTCCCGCAAATCTTCAAGAACCCTTCAAGGAATATATGGGCGTTCCGACTTTTATAGCACCTTCTCCCGATGGGAATGGTACGTTTGCTGATTTTTACGGCAACAAAATGCGTGCAATGTTTAAAGCACTTGGTATTGAAGCAGAAATTTATTTAGCATCAGTTAATTATAAAAAAGGCGTCTACAATGAAGGCATTAGGATAATGTTGGATAACGTCACAAAAGTTCGAAAAGTGTATGAAGAGATGTATAAAAATCCAGTGAAAGATAGCTGGTATCCTCTGCAGGTTATATGTCCACACTGCGGCAAGCTCGGGACAACGAAAGTAACAGATTGGGACGGAAAAGAAGTGACGTTTACCTGTGAGCCGAATTTGGTAACCTGGGCAAAGGGATGCGGTTACACTGGGGAAATTTCACCGTTTGACGGTAATGCAAAAATGCCCTGGAAACCTGAATGGGCTGTGAAATGGTACACCTTCAACGTGACAATTGAATGGTCGGGTAAAGACCATATGTCAGCCGGTGGATCTTTTGAGGTTGCTGCACATATTTTAAAGTCAGTATTCAAAAAAGAGCCTCCTATGGCAAAGGCATATGAATTTTTTCTTTGGAATGGGAAAAAAATGTCATCTTCAAAAGGACTCGGACTAACTGCAGAAGAACTGCTGGAAGTATTGCCGGCTGAGTTGGCAAGATATTTAATGATTAAAACAGAACCAAATAAAGCAGTGGAATTTAATCCAAAAGGAACGAATATTATTCCCACATTGTATGATGAGTATCAAAAAGCAGCGGATGCGTATTTTAATAAAGGGGATGAAGACTTGGCACGAGTGTTTGAACTCTCTCAAGTTGGTGGAGTGAAAAAAACTCCGGCAATACGTTTTTCAGTCCTTGCCCAATGGGTGCAAATGCCCAATATGCAGGAGCAGATAGGAAAAGAAGGATTTGAGGAATGGGCAAAGTACGCAAGTGTTTATATTGAAAAATATGCGCCGGAATCTGAGAAATTTCTCGTCCAAAAAGATATGCCTGATGCCGTAAAAGAATTGAGTGATAAGCAAAAAGAATTACTCAAAAAAATCGCATCGGAATTGGATGCGACAACCGATGCGGAGGCGTTCCAAACGCAGATTTATGAGTTTGGAAAAGCATTGGGGCTCAGTGGTAAAGAAACCTTTGCCGCTATTTATAAAGCATTGATTGGCAAGGATCACGGACCAAAAGCAGCGTGGCTCATCCTTTCGCTGGAAAAAGAGTTTGTAAAAAAACGGTTTAACGAATTACATTAATGAACTATCAAGCCTTCATAATTATTGACGAGGAAGCAGGTGGACTCTATACTGATTTTTTTGGAGAACCGATGGATTATACAAATCCACTCGAACAGATTTCAAAAAAGTATACTTTTTGCGCTGCGTCCCCGGCGCTACATAACAAACTTCAGGAAATTATACAGAGACACTCTTGACTTTATTCTCCAAAACCATTGTAATAAATATATCAGTTCCTATTAACAAGTTAATTTAGTCTTAAATGGAAAGTAAGCTCTCATCATTGGTTGTCTCTATACGCTCGTTATCAAGGAGAAAAAAGATAACTATCCTTTCTTCTTTGGTATTGGTTCTCACTTTGCCAACTCTGGTATTTGTTCTTGCACAACAGCAAAATATCAGCAGCAAAGCCGAAAGTACAACAGTGATTGAAGCAGAATCGGGAACTCTGTCAGGAAACGTTGCCATAAAGACGAGTGATCAGGCATCCGGCGGGAAATATATTCAATTTGTAGCACCGACTCAATTGCCTACACCAACTCCTTTTCAAGCACCAACGCCAACAATACATCCGACAAATCTTCTCCCTACGCCGACGATTAAAGTGATAGTCCCAACAAGTACGCCACGACCGACACCTAGGCCAACCGTTGTGCCTACTCCACGTCCTACCAGCACGCCGACACCAACGCCGACACCTGTGCACGGAAACGATAATGGGAATGATAAGCCATAAGAAATATGAGAAAATTATTGACTAAAAATAAAACGTTTTATTATTTTATTTTAGGGTTTATGCTTGTGGTTTTATTGAGCATAAAAATTGGCGTGCAATCCGTTCACGCTGTATCATCTTTTTCACCAAACATAAAAAATGTTTTTGTCATAGCGATGGAGAATCATAATTGGTCAGATATCAAAGGGAGCACGTCGGCTCCATACATAAATAACACGTTACTTCCTATGGCATCTCATGCAGAGCAATATTATAATCCACCCAACAATCATCCAAGCGCGCCCAACTATGTCTGGCTAGAAGCAGGAGCAGCTGTTGCCGGACACAATGATTGTGCGCCAACGGATTCAGGATGTAATAGCAGCGGAGGTCATTTAAGTAAATTGTTGGACACAGCAGGCATTTCTTGGAGAGAATATGCTGAAGGAGCGTCGGGAACAAATTGTATTTTGGGTTTTTCACCAGTTGATGTCAATCATGTACCCTTTTCCTATTTCACCGACGTAACCAACAACAATAATTCCAGTTCAGCCAATTGTATCGCGCATGAGCGGCCATTTACCGAGTTAGCAACAGATTTACAGAACAATACGGTTG
>WNGL01001625.1_pt1 | contig 27622 bp, 20 predicted proteins | sample 5400591 | NCBI WGS metagenome assembly WNGL01 (sample SAMN13153377, study PRJNA577476) | soil metagenome | isolation source: 80 cm soil or saprolite under Garry oak tree replicate 1 | place: USA:California | collected 2016-06-15 | reverse complement strand
TTAAGCTTTTAAAAAGTGTTACTGATGCACGTCTTAAAAACCTGTTGACTAACCAAGAAATCATTTTGCGTTCTGAAGTGACTGAAGAATTACAACAATTAGTTAAAACTCTGCAGTACTAATTTGGACAAGTCAGGAAGATAATGCAATTCGGACGACAGGGATTCGAACCAGAATGAAGCTGAAAATTGCAATTTTAAATTTGGAGTTATGTCTTAATATAAATATTTGAGGCTGCTTGGTTTGAACACCATGCCTGATCATCCACGTTGGTGACCCGTGCGGTAATCGAAACCGCCTTTCTAGGATGAGAACCTAGCGTACTAACCGATATACGAACGGGCCTTATTTTCCCTTCATCTGTGTCTAGGTTCTCGGGATGAGAACCCGACGTCCTGGACCACTAGACGATAGCGCCATTATTGCTTTTGGCTGTTGTTATTTTACCTTATTGAGGCGTGGAAGACAATAAAAGAGGGCTAAAACATATTCCAGAGAACCTGGTTGGTGATTTCGTGGTGATAGAGAATTTCTGAATCTTTTATCAGCGTTCCGAGGGCTCGTGGACTTCTGTCTGCAGCTGCTTGTTTGAAAGTAATATATTTACTTTTATTTTCTTCACCAAGTAATGCAGTAATATAATCGCTTTGTTTGAATAGCCTGATTGCATCGTTAATATTGTCAGGCAAAAATCGCAGTCGCGGCCGTCTATCATTGTTGGTTTGTAATTGGTTTCCTTCAATGCCGGTTTTCAAAATGGTATAGAATACCATATAAGGATTCGCATCAGGCGCGACGGATCTGATCTCAATTCTGGCTGTTTTTTCATTGGCAACAGGAATCCGTATCATTGAGCCCCGGTCGATAGGAGAGACTTTAATTTGATTTGGCGCTTCAAAATGCGGATCAAGGCGTCGATAGGCATTGACCGATGAATTAAGAATGAGACAAATCTCCGGTGCATGGTTTAATAATCGTGAAATATACCCCCACGCAACTTTGGATAAGCCGTCCTGTCCCTTTGCCTCATAAAAAATATTTTTGCCGTCTTTTGCTACAGAAAAATTAGTATGCATTCCTGAGCCGTTGATACCTATTACAGGTTTGGGTAAAAATGTCGCTGTTAGTCCCATATTTCGTGCGACTTGACGACAAACGAGCTTGTACAACTGTACTTGATCTGCCGCTCGCAGAACATCAGTGTAAGAAAAGTTCATCTCAAATTGTGACGGGGCAACTTCGGGATGGTCTTTTTCATTTTTGAAGCCCATTGCCCGCTGAGCTTCTGCTGATCTGTCAATAAATTCACGGAGTTTATCAAGGGGTAGAGAATGGAAATAGCCGCCGGAAGAAATTAATTTAAACCCGTGATGTAGAGCATATTCCTGCTCTGCATGTATCCCATCTACAATAAATCCTTCTATTTCTGTTGACCCATATGCTGTAATTCCTTGTTTCCTTTTTAATTCTTCAGTATAAAGTTTGAGCTGTCCTCTGAAATCCGAGATATATGGTTTGCGATCACGTCCAAGCACTGAGGCAAAAATGATAACTTTGCCGGGTCCAAAAACATCAGCAGGGAGAAAGCGAAGAGAAGCCCAATCAATATCGAGACGAAGATCTGACTCGTGCTGTGCAGAGAATCCTCTGATTGAAGAACCATCAAAGGTTAAATTCTCCAGCGAGTCCAGCATGAATTTTTTGTCGTAGTCCAACATATGGAAGCGGCCTTCTAAATCAGTGAAACAGACTGTGATTGCTTTTATCCGTGCTTCTTTTTCCAGGTAGGTGATGTGTTCTTTTTGGAGTGATTTAGGAGTCGCGGCTTCAGCTTTTGCAATGAGCGCTAAATTCATTTCCTCGAGTTTGTCGTAAGGAATCTCAAGAAATGTCTTAAGAGGTGTTTCAGTTAGTGTCATGTTAGCTAGTAATTAATTTACAGTAATTAATAATAAAAGTCAAGCATCTTATATTAAAAAAGAGCCTTTTAAATATTAAATTATATTAATAATGTGTTACTTACTGCAGTACCTTGGCATTGTGTATGGAAGAAGAGCTATCCACCAGATACTTAAAGCAGCAAGTATGAGAAAAATGATTAGTCTTTTTTTCTTTTTTCCGTGGGTCAAAAATTGGTAAATTCCGTACAGCGAAAAAAGGCTGAACGGTGCCCATAAATAAATGCTTTTTGCTGTAAGTGATACATGAGGCTCGATAAATATTTCTATCAATGGCAATAAAGCAATGAGAAAAAGCATACCCCAGTGATAAAGTCTTCTTTTTTTACTTGAGAAAATATAATAAAATCCTGCAAATATGCCAAAGTAGCCAATCAGCGAGAACCAACTGGCTCCAAACCTGATGTCCCAAAAGTGCAAATAAAATCGTAGAAAATCCAGAAAACTAACGGTGAATTTATTACTAAACAATCGAGTAAGGAATAATGATGTCCCTTTTTCGCCGTAGACGTAGCTTTCTATTTGCAAGTTCAGATTAATCGATGAATGATGGAAAAAGCTTGTAAAATCGCGACAGTTAGACCAGGCTCGTACCGTCACAAATTCTGTAACTGCTGCAAGAATAATAAAAAGGTAATTTATTTTAGTTCCCATATTTGTGCAAAAATAAGATGGTTTGGATCATCCAGATAAATATTTTTTATAACACCGTCCGGGTGGTTTTGTCCGTAAAACGGACGAAGATAGAGTACACGACTTCCCTTCCAGGAGTTTGGTTCTTTCCACGTAACTGGGACAACAGTATACTTCAGTGAATTATCATAGAAATGGAAATATACAGGAGTTCCTGTTAAATTCTCATCAACAATAATATGTTGGTGATTGTTTGCTAAGCTTGCTGTGGATAGTACAAGTTCTTTATATCCACCTCCCCAGTCGAGCTGGTTTACTTGAGGATAATGAATATAATAAAAATGAAGATACAGAAAGAATTCATAAAATGCAATTAACCCAATTACCGTCATAGTTACTATTTTAAATTTATATCGATGAAGACTTTGTATAAATGATAAAATTCCAACTGCAATAATAATCATACAAGGAAGCACAAGGGGAAGGGAACGAAGTGCATGAGGACTCGGGACAGCAAGCGCGCCGGCAAAGGGAGTTGACAATAAAAGGAGAAAAGTAGCATTTTTCAGTAATGATTTTTTTTGCTTCAGCAAAATAAAAATACCTCCCAAGAAGAAGGGAAATTGCCATCGGTAAAGTTCGCCAAAGTCAGGTATCTGATGCCTACCGATACCATCACCGTAATTAAAAAGAAAATCAAAAGAGAAAAAAGATAAGTAGTTGCGAAGATAATCAATCGGATAAATAATAAATCTCTGCAATGTATCTTTTACACCCAACTCTGGGAAAGCGGATGTTGCATTAAATCGTTCACTGCCATTAGACGATAAGGAAAAAAGAATAATAGGCAATAAAAGAAGTATTGTTAAGGCAACAAAAGGAAGGGACCGGGGATTTTTGTAGATTTTTAGATTAAAGGCAATGAATAATAATGCAAGCGGTGCGAGCACACGAAATATATGATAGGTATAGACTGAAAGAACAAAACAAAGTATGCTGGCAAGTATGGTTTTCCATGATTTGGCTTCTTTAAAAAGGAGAAAAAAGTACCCTCCCACAAGGTAAAATAGTGTCCCAACTGTTATTTCAAATCCTCCTCTTGAAAATTGGATATGCCAAGACGATATTGCCAGTAGAAATGCTGTGAGCAGAGGAAGATATTGAAGATTTTTCCGCGTTTTTTTGTCAGTTTCAAAATCCAGGAGCTTCTTTACAAACAAATACAAAACAAAAATGGTCAATGTTCCAGCAAGGACAGATGGGAGGCGGATGGCGAGTTCTGTCTTTCCAAATACGGCCATCGTGCCCACAACTGAATAAATGTAAACAGGGAGTTTGTAATCTCCAAAGGATCGAAACCATAAGGGATATGGTATTCCATATTCATCTTTTCCCGTAGTTAATATTTTATAAGCATTATAGCCGATAGAAGTTTCATCAGTATAGAGGCCGGGTGGATTATTAGAAACGTCTATAAATCGAAGAAGAAAACCCACGAAGATTATCAAAATTAAAAGGATGGTTTGTCGTTTCATGGTAGCCAGAGTTAATCTTTGGAAACAAAAAAAATAGTTGAGCTTATTTTTTAATATTTTATCACAAAGATGAATTTAAGTATATTTTTGATTGTTGTCTGTCGAGTTTTTTAGTATAATTCAAGCGTGAAGTCTATTTATCTCTCTATTGTGATACCTTGTTATGATGAGATGGCAAATCTCCAAAAAGGCGTGCTAAATAAAATAGCTCATTTTTTTGAAAGAAAGAATATTTTTTATGAAGTGATTATTGTTGATGATGGCTCAAAAGATGGAAGTGTTGAGTTTATTGAGAAGTTTATTCTGGACAATCCTCATTTTTTACTCATTAAAAACCCTCATTATGGCAAAGCAGGCGCAGTTACCACTGGAATGCTTCAAGCGAAAGGAGAATATAGACTCTTCACAGACATGGATCAAGCAGCTCCAATTGAAGAGGTTGATAAACTTTTGCCCTTTCTTGAAAGTAAAGTATACGATATCGCGATAGGTTCACGTAGTTCAGCAAGAAAAGGAGCGCCCATGATCAGGCTTTTCATTTCGCAAAGCTCTGTTGTTTTACGTAAGTATATAATTGGTATGCGAGAATTATCTGATACGCAGTGTGGTTTCAAACTCTTCTCCGGCGCAGCGACTGAAGATATTTTTACTCATTATAAAAAGCTCAAACACGGATTTACAGAGATCAAGGGAACTGCGATTACGTTCGGAGCGGATATTGAATTATTATATCTTGCTAGACAACGAGGATACAAAATAAAAGAAGTTCCTATTCTGTGGTTACACGTCGAAACAAGGAGGGTTAATCCGCTTCGTGATTCAATAACCGGTGTTCTAGATTTGATTGCTATTAAGAAGAATATTATTACTGGTATCTATCGATGACTGGCAAAAAGCTGCTTTACCCATTTTCTTTTTTTCAACAGCAGATACATGAGTTGTTTGATCAGGGGAGTACTTTGGAAAAACTTCTTTTTTTTTGGCATCTAATTTCAAGCTTAGGCCTCTTTCTTTATAGTTACACGCAAATAGATCTGGGGTTGGTGATCACGAGAGTTTCATGGCTTTATGCTATTGAAAAAAAGTTTCAATATATTGGTTATTTTAATCGACCACTTTCTGCTTTATTATTTATTTTTTTAACAATTATTTTTATTATTCTTTATCTTTTCCTTTGGCGATTGTCTCATCAGAATAAAATTAAGAGTTCGACAATGTGGAGTATCATCGGCGTTGTTACCATTATATTGACATTTTCCTACAATGCTTTTTCTTATGATCTCTTTAATTACCTTTTTGATGCAAAAATTTTAACGCATTATCATCAAAATCCCTATTTGCATAAAGCGCTAGATTATTCCCTGGATCCGATGCTTGGATTTATGCATTGGACTCACAGGACTTATCCTTATGGCCCGTTGTGGTTGGCTTTGACAATCCCACCTTCTTTTATCGGAGCAAATATTTTTATTATTACTTTCTTTTTATTTAAAATACTTATGGCGGCAAGTTTTCTTGCTTTACTTTATTATTTATATCAGATTTTAAACAAAAGTAATGAAAAAAATGTTTTAGAGAATTTCATCCTCTTTGCGTTAAATCCCTTAGTTCTTTTTGAATGTTTGGTCTCTGCGCATAATGATATTGTCATGATGGCTTTTTCGGTAGCTGCGTTGTTTTATTTATTAAAGAAAAGCTATTGGCTTAGCTTTTTACTTTTATTCATTTCAATAAGCATTAAATTCGCAACCGTAGCGATGCTGCCGGTTTTTTTCCTCGTTTTTATACTGAGGGAAAAAAAACCAGTCCCTCAAGAAAAGATTTTTCTTTTATGTTTCGGATTCATGTTATTACCACTTTTCTTTGTCACCATACGTACCAATTTTCAACCGTGGTATCTCTTGTATGTCTTGCCTTTTATTCCCTTTATCGCAAAAAGTTTTATCCGTTATTTCATTATTTCCATTTCTGTTGGGAGTATATTTCTTTATACTTCCTTTTTGGCAACAGGGGAGTGGCATAGCAAGTGGTATACAGTCCCTGAAAGTGTTATGTATTGGGTGATCGCAGTTGTTGGAGTAGCCGGCGCTCTCTATGCAACGTATTCTCTTTTTAGGATAACTTTTGTGGAAGAAAAATAACATGTTTAAAAAAATCGTACAGTTAAGCGGGATTCTCTTGGTCTTTTTATTTCTTTTTTATGTTGCTCTTTCCTGGGTTTTATTTTTTCAGGACACCAGAGCCTTACTCGCAATTAGTAATTTTTATCCTTATCTCCGTACCGGTTTGTTTGCGACACAAACGTATCTTATGCATTATAAACTCAATACAGTTCCGACATTGCTCTTTGCGCTTTTTGCAATTGCTTCATTTTTCTTTTATTTCAACTCTTTAATGCAAAATATTTCTTTACGAAAGACTATTATTTTTGGTTTACTCTTTGGTTTCATTATTTTTATTTCTTATCCAATACTTTCAACAGATATTTTTTCCTATATTTTTTCCGATCGCATCGCAACCGTCTATCATCAAAATGTCTGGCAAGTAGTGCCATTGACACATGACAATGATCCTTTTGCCATCATGGCTGATTGGAAAAATACCACACGAGTCTATGGCGGTGTAAATCAGTTAATCTATACTGGTCCGTCGTTGCTGGGTGGGAATAATTTACCATTATTAGTTGTCCTTTACAAACTCGTAAGTACTATTTTTGCACTCGGCATTTTTTTTATTCTTTATCTCCTGTTAAGAAATACTGAGAAAAACAAAAATAAACTAGCAAGAGATATGCGTATGCTCTTGTGGAATCCGCTTTTCCTTTTGGAGCTATTTGGGTCGGGACATAACGATAGTATTATGATCTTTTTTACATTGCTTGCGCTTTATTTCTACAACAAAAAAAAGTTACTGTTAACAGGTGTTGCGTTGGCACTTGCGGTGCAAGTAAAACTCATCCCTATTCTCTTGTTTGTATTCGTTATTGTTTCATTACTTCAAAAAAAGGCATATAGAGACGGCACTCTATTTGTGACAAGTTTTATTTTAATAAATTCTATTTCTTTTTGGTTGATGGGTGTCAGCCCAATAACTTTTGCTCAGCGCGTCAGTTACAACGCTGGTGTTTATTGGCAATCTTTGCCGAATCTTCTGAGATATATTTATCCCAATATTAATATGGTGTTTACTGTCAGTTTTATTTTGATCTTTTGTCTTCTCGTTATTTATCAAATCCGTTCCAAACAAAAATCACTTTTCATATACGCTTATTCATTGGTTTTCTACTTATTCTGTTTTATCACAGCATATTGGAATTGGTATGCACTTTGGGTTCTCACACTTATTCCATTATTACAAAATACACGCTTCAGATTTTTTATTCTTCTCTTTTCTTTTACTTCACTAATGGCTTATCCATTTTATTGGCTGTCGCTGCGGTATAATTATCAAAACATTTTTTGGCCGATTTCAATTTATCTCTTTGTCTTTATTTTGCCGTTAACTGTTTATTTATTTTCTAAGAAAAAGAGAATATCCGAACAGATTGCATTGCTTTTATAAGGTTGGATATAATAGTAGTAATTCTTATGAAGAGTTTACATAGATATCAATGGATAACGCTCGCTTTTATTGGACTGGTTATCCTTTATGTTTTTACACGGCTTTATCACTTAACAACTACTCTTCCTATTTTTACCGATGAGGCAATATATATTCGCTGGTCACAAATTGCCCTCAATGACGCGAGCTGGCGGTTTATCTCTTTGACCGATGGAAAGCAACCGATGTATGTCTGGATTGCGTTGATACTCCTCAAGCTTTTTCATGATCCGTTGTTTGCAGGAAGAATGGTTTCAGTTTTTGCAGGATTTTTTTCGATGATTGGGATGTTTTTTCTCGGACGTGAGTTGTTTAAAAACACCAAAATTGGATTGCTCTCAAGTCTTCTCTATATTTTTTGTCCGTTCGCGCTGGTTTATGATAAATTGGCGGTTTATGATTCACTTGTTGCGATGTTTATGATTTGGATTTTTTACTTTACTGTTTTATTGATTCGTCATGTCCGTTTGGATCTGGGGATGTTTTTGGGAATGATTATTGGCGGTGGGATGTTGACAAAGTCAAATGCGGATTTCGGATATATTATGCTGCCATTTTCCTTGCTCCTTTTTCCATTCAAAAAAAATTTTGACAAGAATAGACTTTTTAGATGGGCAATTTATGCAATAACCGCAACAATTATTGCAAATGCTATGTATCAAATATTGCGTTTATCTCCGTTCTATTATATTGTCGGGCAAAAGAATTTGACGTTCATTTACTCATTCCATGATTGGATACGCCAACCTTTTGCTTTTTTCATTGGCAACATTAAGAGTTTGCTTGCATGGTTTATCGGCTATATGACAATTCCCTTTGTTGTTTTGGCAGCATCTGCATTTTTTGTTGAGAAGAAATTTTTTAAAGAAAAAATATTACTTGTTCTATGGTTTGTATTTCCACTTGTTGCACTTGCCTTTTTCGGTAAAGTTATTTATCCGCGATTTATTTTGTCTATGACCTTGCCTATTATCGTTCTTGGAGCTTATGCTTTGTTTGATTTAAACCAAAGAGTGAAGCAGGTAAGTTTAAAAATCCTGTTATTCTTTGTCTTTACAAGTATGTTTTTGGTTAACGATTATTTTCTTTTGACTAATTTTGCAAAAGCGCCAATCCCGCTTGCCGACAGATCACAATTAATTAACGGCTGGTCTTCTGGTGTCGGAGTGAATGAGACAGTGAGCTTTTTACAACAACAATCCCAAAGAGGAAAAATTTATGTTGGTACACAAGGAACTTTTGGCCTAATGCCATATGCATTGCAGATTTATTTAGATAAAAATCCCAATATAACAATCAACGGATTCTGGCCGATTGAAAGTACACCTCCGCAAGAACTGCTTAACGCAAGTAAAAAAGAGCCAACATATGTCGTTTTCTACCAAACTTGTTCCACCTGTCAGGCAATCGGGAAAGCTCCCTTGACCTGGCCTGTGACAGAAATTTTTACCATTAAAAAAATAGAGAAAAATACCTATTATACTTTGTATAGAGTCAATCCTTAATAAATTTTCTCATCCTCTATTTGTAAAATTGATAGGGAAGAAATATAATAAACCAATGGCAGAACTCCTGAAATTTAATTTTTTCCCCGACAAACTAACAGCGGTACTACTGTTGTTCATCGTTTTATTGAGTGCTTCATTACGATTAATCGACGTGACAAATATACCTCCGGGACTTTACCAGGATGAATCAGCCATTGGCTATAACGCGTATTCTATTCTTCAAACAGGTAAAGATGAATACGGAATAAGTCATCCGCTTTATTTCAAGTCTTTTGGTGATTATAAATTACCGGTATATATATATCTTACTGCTGCTTCAATTAAAATTTTCGGACTCAACGAATTTGCAGTGAGATTCCCCTCAATTTTGGCAGGAATATTGGCTGTTGCTCTTGTTTTTCTTTTTGTCAGATATCTTACTCGTAATAACACCTTGGCTTTTTTTGCTGGGTTAATACTTGCGTTAAATCCTATTCATCTCTTTTTTTCGCGCGCAGGATTTGAAGTGAATGTTGCTCTGACTTTTGCTCTTGCCGGGTGTTACTTTTTTATTCTCGGAGCAACAAAGAAAAAATTTCTCTTCATTGTATTTTCTATCTTTTGTTTTGGCTTCTCGTTGTATTCATATAATGTTACGAGGCTTATTGCACCACTCTTTTTAGTAGGACTTGTGGTTTTATATTGGGAGAAAATAAAAGAAATTAAATTAACCTATAAAATAGTAGCGATTATTTTATTCCTTCTGATTCTTCTACCTTTTTTAAAGGGATTTTTTTCGGCATCAGGAGTAATGTCTGCAGGATCTACATTGATAACAAGTACTGACATTTCGGCAAAAGATATTGAGTTTAGAAGCTACATTTCATCCTTACCTCATGTTTATACAGCGTTATTTTACAACAAATATATTTATATGATTTTTCAATATCTGGAAAATCTAGCAACAATAATTTCCGGCTCATTTTTCTTTGTAAATGGCTCCACAGAACTAAATCAAGGAATTGGGAATGTTGGATTTTTTTATGTTTTTGATCTGCCTTTTTTTATCTTAGGGTTAATTGTTTATTATCAAAAGAAAATAAAATCTTTTCAGATTTTTGCTTTATGGCTTTATGCATCTGTTTTTGTGCTTGCCTTGAGTAAAGAAGTTCCTCAAGCAACAAGGGGATACTTTCTTATTTTACCTATTGTCTGTTTTACTGCATTAGGAATGTTCTCCTTTTTTTCTTACGTTTTAAAATATAGAAATAAATTGTTATCTTATGCTTTTCTCACAATTTTTGTTCTTTTTGCAATATATAATCTTCAGTACTATTTTTTATCATATTATTTCCGTTTTCCAGTACTCTATGCTGACGCTTGGAGATCAGGAGACAAAGCACTTTCTTTATATCTTAAAGCAAATGATAAGAAATACGATAAAATTATTATCGAACAAAGTAGTGATTTTATTTATACATCTTATTTGTTTTATGATGCATATCCGCCTGAAGAGTTTATTGATACGGCTAAGAGATCTCGAGATGGCGTTTTGATTAAGGCAAACGCCTGGGGGATATATACTATCAGACAAATTGATTGGGAAAAAGATTTAACAATTCCTCACACATTACTTATTGCTGCCCAAACAGATATACCAAAATCTACTATAATATCCAAAACAATATATAATCCCACAATATTTACTGTTTTGTCAGTAAATGATCGGATTATGAGCGCTCCTCAAAAATCTATTAAATATGTCCTTGTTGATACTGACAAAAATATTGCTTATATGTTGCTTAATCAGCAGCGGCTTCAGAAAATATTCCAAAAATAGAATGTTAGTAAGGTAACTCCGCTTTATAAGCGTGGTTGATACATTTTTCTTAAACCTTGTATAATGGGGATACGATGAGCTTTTTAAAGAAATACGCAGATTTCCTTATTATTATCGTCTTATTAGTATTTACTGTTTCTCCGCTTTTTTCTTCCGGGTGGTTTCCTGTACATGATGACGAACAAATAGGACGTTTGTTTGAACTCAATAAAGATATAATGACAGGACAATTGCCACCGCGTTTCGCGCAAGACTTAGGATTTGGATTTGACTATCCACTTTTTAATTTTTATCCATCATTTGTCTATTATGTAGCTGAATTGTTTCATCTAATTGGATTTCCTTACATTACTTCAACCAAACTCATGATCGGTTTGGGATTCCTTCTTGCTGGGATTTTTATGTATCTGTTTAGTAAAGAATATGTCGGCCGGATTGGAGGCGTTGTTGCAGCAATTGCTTATTCGTATACGCCATATCATTCAGTTGATGTCTATGTGCGGGGCGCTTTGCCTGAATTTTGGTCGTTTGTCTTTGTCCCCGCACTTTTTTGGAGCTTTTTTCAATTAGCAAAAAAGGGGAACTATTTCTCTATTGTATTATCTGGAGTTTTTGTTGCTTGTCTTGTGTTGACTCATGATCTCATTGCGATGATGAGCAGCTTTTTTCTTGGCGCTTTTTTTATCTATCTTATTTTACAATCCAAAAATAAAAAAGTACTCTTTGGGAAAATTTGTTTAAGTGTTGTTTTGGGTTTATTATTTTCTGCATATTTTTGGCTGCCGGCATATCATGAAAAGCAATATACGATGGTCTATCTATTGACTCAGCAGAATGCCGACTTTCATCTCTATTTTGTCTGTATCAAACAATTTCTTAATTCACCATGGGGTTATGGGGGATCAATTCCCGGCTGTAGTGATGGCATATCATTTCAAGTCGGCCAAGCGCAACTACTTTTAATGCTTGTATCATTAGTTTTTTCAGCATTTTTTTTATGGAAGAAAAAAAAGGGATACAGCATTGCTCTTTTGTTTGTTATATTATTTTTATTTTCTCTCTTTATTCAGACTAAGTATTCAGTTTTTATTTGGGACAAGATACAGCCATTTTCTTATATACAATTTCCGTGGAGATTTCTCATCTTTTCTGATTTTACAGCTGCATTTCTTGCAGCCTTTATTTTCTCTCAGCTAAAAAGAGAAAAAATAAAAATAATAATTGCCGCACTTATGCTTTTGCTTTTGATTCTTATGAATAAAGACTATTTTAGGCCAGAGAAATACTTACAAAACATTACAGATGCAAATTATACGGCAATGTCAGTACTCAATTGGCGAACAAGCAGTATGTCATATGAATATACACCAAAAGGAATAGCTATTATACAGCCAAATTCCGGAAATGCTGTGATCAATATCAAGCCGCAGGAAATTTCAACGAAGAGTTTTTCAATCATTCGTGGTAAAATATCAGTCATACCTATGGAGGATATTCCTCAGCAAAAAGTGTGGTATGTCACTGTTTCACAATCGGGAATTCTCAGACTTAATACGTTTTCTTTTCCTGGATGGAAAACCTATATTGATGATAAAGAAGTATCATATTCAGACACTAATAAATTTAGATTAATAACGATTGCTGTTCCAGCAGGCCAACATGTTGTTAGGGCAACATTTACCGATACACCTATACGTATATTTGCGAACAGTTTAAGTTTAATTACTCTTATCGGTGTTATTGGTTATGGAATGTTAATAAAAAAAAGGAAAAATAAATGAGTTATAACATTTATGAATACAAAAAAATCTAAAGTTGAGATTACTATTCCCGTGTATAATGAAGAAGAAGAGCTTGAAAAGCATATAAAAATTCTTGCAAATTATTGTGAAAAAAATTTATCAAAGTATGATTGGCATATAACGATTACGGATAATGCTTCAACGGATAATACACCGGTTATCGCAGCAACACTTGCCAAAAAGAATTCACAGATCAGTTTACTGAGACTTGAACAAAAAGGAAGAGGTCGTGCAGTTAAAAAATCATGGATCAGCAGTCATGCGGATATATGCGTTTATATGGATTTGGATTTATCTACAGACTTGGTTCATTTGCCAAAGCTTATTAAAGCTCTGCAAAACGGTTATGATATTGCTATCGGATCCCGTCTCGCAAAAGGCGCGAAAGTTGAAGGGAGGACGTTTATTCGTGAGATAACTTCACGTGCACTTAATTTTTTCTTTATCCAAATGCTTTTTAATACTCATTTTACCGATGCGCAGTGTGGGTTTAAAGCAGTTACAAAAAAAGTCGTTGAGGATCTCATTCCAGAAATTCAGGATAACAGTTGGTTTTTTGACGGTGAGTTGTTAATTGTCGGAGAAAAGAGCGGATATAAAATTTATGAAGAACCAGTACATTGGATAGATAATCCTGGCTCAACAGTGCGGCTTATGACAACCATTTTTGGAGATATTAAGGCCATGAGTCGTTTGATATTAACAAAACCTTGGACTAATCATTAGAATTTATGGAAGATTTTGATTTACAAATGGTTGCGAAGAAATCTGTCAACGGGATATTTGCTCTCGTTGGGAGGACGTTTCTTGTGCAAGTGTTGACGGTAGTTAGTAATTTTGTTTTGACGATTTATCTTGAGCCGTCAATGTTTGGTATCTTTTTTGTCGTTAGCACTATCAATATTTTTCTTTCTTATTTTCAAGATATCGGTTTGGCAGCACTTATTGTTCAGAAAAAAGAACAGCCGACCGTCGAGGAACTTCGTACTACCTTTACCATTCAGCAAATACTTGTTGTCACAATCGTCATAATTGTTTTTCTTTTGTCTCCGATTTTTGTTCATCTTTTCCATTTGACACAAGATGGATTATATGTGTTGTATGCATATTTAATCTCCTTTATTCTTTCATCGCTTAAAACTATCCCTACAGTTCTTCTTGAAAGAAAACTTGATTTTCACAAATTAGTTGCTCCGCAGATTGCCGAGGGATTGGTTTACAGTTTGGCGCTCATTATTTTTGCTGTATGGGGTTTGGGAATTAATACATTTACGATTGCGATTTTATTACGCAGCATCGTTGGATTACCCATTATTTATTATATTCAACCATGGGATATCGGATTCGCATTTAAAAAAGATTTGATAAAACAACTTTTATCATTCGGTTCACCATTTCAGGCAAATAGCATTCTCGCGCTTTTGAAAGATGATTTATTAAATTTATATATTGCATCAGTTTTACCGCTAACGCAAGTCGGCTACATTGGTTTTGGGCAAAAATGGGCAGCAATGCCATTACGATTGGTCATGGATAATGTCATTAAGGTAACCTTCCCTTCATATAGCAGAATGCAACATGACAAGAATGCGCTGAGAACTCTTGTTGAAAAATCACTTTATTTAATAGCTTTCTTTATTTTTCCAGTCGTTGCAGGTATCATCGTTTTCTCACCATATCTAATTGAATTATTACCTCGATATGTAAAATGGGAACCGGCTCTTATTGCATTATTATTCTTTTCTCTCAATACCCTTTTCGCGTCAATTACCGTCCCACTCACCAATTTACTTAACGCGATTGGAAAAGTAAAAATCACTTTGAAATATATGGTCTTTTGGACATTTCTCAATTGGGGGCTCACCGTTTTATTTATTAAATTTTACGGTTTCAACGGCGTTGCAGCTGCGTCATTTGTCGTTGCTGCAAGTGTTATGCTAATCCTCCCTCAAGTAAAAAAATATGTAGATTTTTCTTTCTTTGGTTCAATTTGGAAGCAACTTTTGGCATCGGTTTTGATGAGCATTGTGGTTTTGGCATGTGGCCATTGGATAACTTCACTGATAAAGCTTGGGATTATAATGATTGTTGCAGGGATTGTATATGTCGGCATTCTTTTTATTATTTCAAAAAAGGAATTGATGAAAATTTTTCAGTTTGTTAATACAACATTACGTAAAACATAATAGGATGCATAACATAACCATTAGAAATTATAAGAAAAATGATTATATTTCTGTTAAGGAGATACTTGTCGAAGGTGGACTCTTTGATTCGACATGGGACAATGAAGAGATTTTGGGAAAGAGGATTACTGAGAAAGCTGATTCGATAGTGATTGCAGTTATCGAAGATGAGGTAGTTGGTTGCGTCTATTTAGTAGATGATATTCTTCCTTTAATTTTTCGCCTATGTGTAAAAGAAAAATATAGAAGAAAAGGAATTGGAAAGATGCTTATTGAAGAAGCGGCTAAGCGGTTAAAGAAACATGGACATAATGAAATTGGCATATTTGTTGAAAACAAAAAAGAGGGTCTAAAAAAATGGTATCGCAAACAAGGTTTTCAAGAAACAAAATCATTGTGGCTTGGTTTTTATAAAGAAATATAGAATATGGTAAAACTCTCCGCAATTATTCTTACTAAAAATTCTGAAGATTTGATCGCTGATTGTATTGATTCTGTTTCTTTTTGCGATGAAGTTATTGTTATTGATGATTACTCAACAGATAGAACTGTGGAATTGGCTAAACATCTCGGTGCAATAGTTTTCCCGTATTCATCGGAAAGTTTTGCAAAAAGACGAAATTTGGGACTGAAGAAAGCAAAGGGAAGATGGATCCTTTATCTTGATGTCGATGAAAGAGTAACGTCTGAACTCGCAAAAGCAATACAAGAAGTTTTAGAACGTAAGAAAGATATCTATGCAGCTTATCGTTTGCAGCGAAAAAACTTTTATTTAGGTAACAACGAGTGGCCGAAAATTGAAAAGTTGGAACGGTTATTTAAAAAATCAAAATTGGAAGAATGGTATGGTGATCTTCATGAAAGTCCCCGAGTCAATGGGGATATCGGCGATTTGGAAAATGGGTTTATTCGACATTATACACATCAAGATTTGACTAGTATGCTCAATAAAACTATCCAATGGTCTAAAATCGAGGCTGATTTGCGTCTTCATGCCAACCATCCACACATGTCGTGGTGGCGTTTTTTCAGAGTGATGGCAACGGCATTTTATGATTCCTACATCAGGCAAAAAGGATATAAAGTAGGGACTGCTGGTTTGATAGAAAGTATGTTCCAGGCTTTTAGTATGTTTATAACTTATGCTCGCCTTTGGGAATTACAACAGGGAACGAAAAAAAAGAATTAGTAACGTTTCATCTTTCACCACGCGTAACATATTTCAACACCACAAAAGAATTTTCAGTTTTCCACATTTTTACTTTCTTGTATTTATCGGGCTGGGAGCGGAAATGAATAAAATCCTGAACTTTTGCATCATTATTCATGGGAATAATAAGATAAATAGTATTTGATGAGTGTTTTATTATTCCTGGATCGTACGGAACATTTTTATGCGCCGTCCAGCGGAAGAGATACGAAAAGTCGTAGGTATAAATTGAAGAGTTGTATGCATAGACTGTATAATCAGTATTTTTGGCATCATTACTAATTATCTTGACCACGTCTTCCTGTTGTTCAAAATGTGAGGTGTGGTTATGAAAATATATGATAAATGTGGCAACATTGACGCAAATTATAATGATAGTATAAAGTATTAAGCCTTTGCGGAAAAGGGAAAACCGACTAGTAAAAAAAGTGAGCATAAGCAAAAAAAGAATATCCACGCCAATAAAGTGGTATTCCCAAACCGGGTTTTTCGCCGTTAAGTAAATAAATAAATTACCTGCAAAGAGAGAAGAAAGCAGCAAAAAAATTCTGGCATCCTTTTTTTTATAGATAATTTTATGTTTAAAAGTGAAATAAATAAGAGTAATAATCAGTATGACAAGAACTATGCCAGCCGGTAATACCGGCATTTGGAGTAGATTCCCAAACGATTTAAGAAATGTCTGAAGAATTTGTGTTTTATTCATCCCGGTTACGGTCACAACAGCGCCAAATTTAAATAATGTGTGCGCAAGGATTTGTGTTTGGTGGAACCCATGTCTTGCTTCAAAAATTAAGGCTGGCAAAAAGGAAATGAATAATCCGAGGAAAATGAAAATTACAGAGTAGATTCTTTTGACCCAAAATATTCTTTTAGATTTTTCAGCATTTAAAAAAAATGTAACGAGCACATCCGCAATGAAAAAAATGATTGTACCTGTAAGAAATGCCAGTCCAAATGAGATATGAAAGTTAATGAGAAGGCCAATGAGGAAGCCTATTGTTGCCGCAATAAGTGTTTGCCTCTTTGTAATTTCTGTGAACTTGGCAAGGATGAGCAGATAGATAACAATAAGGGATATCAAAGGCGCCGGATAGAGATTCCATAATTGTGTTGCGTATGTCATCCCACTGCTAAAGATAAAAAGCAGCCAGCCGATAACGACAGAAGTTCTGTCAAAAAATTTTGTGAAACGAAACCAGATCAAGGGGAAAAGGATAAAGTAAGGAATTGTTGCGGTGATAATAGTAACAATGAGAGGATTTTTTGAAAAAAAGAGTCCAATACTTAGTAGCCAGATCCAGTATGGTCCATAAAATATTCCCGGAATTCCTGAGGGGGGGCCGATGAGTGTGAATTTGGAAAGATTATCCCAGGCGGACAACAAGTCACGAGTATTGTCATACCAGAAAGTTAAGTTTATTGAAAGAATTAGTACCAATGAAAGAGTTAAAGGAAGTAAGATAGCAAAAAGAACAATGAAATAATATCGTTGCTGGATATAGCTGGAGAGGCTCTTCATGTCGTTTAATTATTATACTTGTTGTTAAGGGGAATTTCTAGAGAATAGCAGAGTGGCATTGTCGGATATAGGTATGCAAGATGAGTGAAAATTGATAGAATTAAAGAGATTGCTTTGTTCTGTTTACACAACTCGCAATAACGCATTATGAGAATTGGTGTTTTTGATCCGTATCTTGATGATCTCGGAGGTGGAGAGAAATATATGATGTTTCTTGCTTCTTATCTTTCTCAAAAGCATGAAGTGACCGTTTTTTGGGACAGGAGGGAAGATGTGGATGCACTAAAAAAGCGATTTGGCATATCCACTGAGAAAATTATTGTTTCTAAAAATATTTTTTCACCGCTTGTTAGTTTTCTTGAAAAAATAAAAGCCTTTCGAAAGTACGATGCTTTTATTATATTAAGTGATGGAAGCATTCCGTTTGTCTTTCCAAAAAAATTATATCTGCATATTCAACAACCACTTCCCAACCACAGTTCAAATTTCAAAAATAAAGTAAAGAGAAAACATATTTCTGCAATATTTTATAATTCACAATTCACTAAAAAGTTTAATGATCCATTGTTTTCCGGTGTAAAATCAACTGTTATTTACCCACCGGTGAGTTTAGAATCAAGAAGTAAAAATCAAGAAGTAAGGAAAGAAAACGTTATTCTTCATGTAGGTAGATTTCGGGTTAAAAATATAGCAAGTGAAGATTATAAAAAGCAAGGTTTTATGATTAAATCTTTTAAAAGATTAGTCGATGGAGGACTAGGAAATTGGGAATTTTACCTAGCATCCAGTATAAAAAAAGAAGATGAAGAAGCCTTTGAAGTAGTAAAAGATAATGCAAAAGGTTATCCGATTGCGTTTCATATTAACAAAACAAATAAAGAGCTTTTTGATTTATATTCAAAAGCAAAAATATATTGGCATGCATCAGGGTACGGAGAAGACATCCAAAAACATCCAGAGTTGGCAGAGCATTTTGGTATGACTACTGTTGAAGCGATGGGTTCAGGTGCAGTGCCGGTAGTGATCAATAGCGGTGGACAAAAAGAAATTGTGACAGATGGAGAAAATGGTTTGCTCTGGAATACTCTTGAAGAACTATTGCAGCAGACAAAATGGTTAGCAAATGATGAAAAATTGTGGCATGAACTTTCCCAGAACGCTCAGATACGGGCAAAGGATTTTAGTGAAGAAAGATTTTGCCATGAAGTACAGCGATTAATTACCGAATGAGAAAAAGTGCTTTTTTTCCATTACTCATAATAGTACTTCCTATCTTTTTCTTCTTCCATTCTTTTCTTCTCCAAGGAAAGTTACCGATTCCATCAGATACTATAGTAGCGTTATATCATCCTTTTATAGATTTTTCTGCCAAACACTTTTCCAATGGTGTGCCCGTTAAAAATTATATAATGACCGATCCGGTACGCCAACAGTATCCTTGGCGATGGCTTGCGATTTCCCTTGAAAAGAGTGGACAACTTCCCTTATGGAATCCATATAGTTTTGCCGGTACACCGCTCTTGGCAAATTTCCAGACCGCAGCTTTTTATCCGTTAAATATTTTTTTATTTATCTTTCCATTTTCTTTTGGCTGGAGCGTTTTAATCCTTTTGGAACAACTCCTTGCTGGAATTTTTCTCTATTGGTATTTGAGTAATTTGCGTCTTGTGTATTCAGCACGATTTTTAGGGAGTATTGTGTACACGTTCTGTGGTTTTATGACTGCATGGTTGGAATGGGGTACGCTCGATCACGTAGTGCTGTGGTTGCCATTGATTTTGTTGTCCATAGACAAAATCCTATTCATAAATAACAAATACTTATTAAGCATAAAAAATGGTTGGAGCTGGGTTTTTTTATTATCTTTAACATTTTCCTTTTTTGGTGGCCACTTACAACCATTTTTTTATCTTGCCATTTTTACCATTTGCTATTTCTTTGCGCGGTGGATACAGATCGGAAAGCCGAAAGATGCATTGGTTCTTTTTGTACTGCTTACAGGGCTTTTTTTCATTATTACCGCAATTCAATGGCTACCGACAATGCAGTTTATTGCTCTTAGTGCCCGGAATGCAGATCAGCTGAACAGATGGAGACAGCCAGGTTGGTTTATCCCTTGGCAAAACTTAGCGCAATTTTTTGCACCTGATTTTTTTGGTAATCCAACAACATTAAATTATTGGGGAATTTGGAATTATGGAGAATTTATCGGATATGTGGGGATTTTCCCGCTTATCATGGCATGGTTTGCTTTGTTTTACCGAAGAGATAAAAAAACATTTTTTTTTGGGATATTCTTTTTTCTTTCTCTTATTTTTTCACTCCCGACGATTTTTGCAGAAATTCCGTATTTCTTGCACATTCCTTTTTTTGGCACTTCTCAGCCAACGCGTCTTCTTTTTATAACTGATTTTTCATTGAGTATTCTTGCCGCTTTAGGGCTTGATTATTATCTCCGTGATGGGTTGAAGAAAAAAATGGTATATCCGATTCTCTTTATTTTTATCGTTTTTGTAGGACTGTGGTATTTTGCTTTATCCGGGTATAAACTGTTGCATATTTCTCAAGATTTCGCTACTATCTCAAAACACAATTTGTATTTTCCAACTGCACTCTTCCTGCTGAGTGCTTTATTGCTAAGTGGTACGGTCTATTTTAAAAATGAAAAGATCAAAATTGCGCTCATCAGTGTTTTATTAGCTCTTACTGTTATTGATCTTTTCCGTTTTTCCGATAAATTTATTCCCTTTGTTCAAAAATTATATCTTTTCCCTCAAACGCAAACGTTATCTTATTTGCAAAGCCAACAAGGTCAATTTCGTATTATGACGACAAGTTCTGAAATACTTCCGCCAAACTTTTCGATAGTGTATCATCTGCAAAGTCTTGATGGTTATGATCCTCTCTATCTTCATCGGTATGGTGAGCTTATAGCAGCAATTACGCAAAACAAGCCAGATATTAATTCATTTGTTGGATTTGATCGGATTATTACTCCGAAGAACACGGGTTCCCGGCTCATTGATCTCTTTGGAGTAAGATATGTTTTGAGTATTTCGAATCTGCACGAGCCGAAATTAAAAAAAGTCTTTAATGAAGGGAAGACATACATCTATGAAAATACCCAAGCATTCCCCCGAGTATTTTTTGTGCAGAAAGTAAAGCCAGTAATAGATAAAAATCAGGCAATCAACGTATTATTTGATCCGCATGTAAATTTATATCAAACGGCAGTTGTTGAAGGATGGGATAATCATTCCACAAATTTTAGTAGCGGATCAGCAAATATTACCAACTATCAGGAAAATAGCGTAGTAATTACAACGCAAAGCAGTAATAGGGCTTTTTTAGTTTTGACAGATACGTTTTATCCGACGTGGCATGTAACGGTAGATGGCAAAGAGGAAAAAATATATCGGACTGATTATAATTTTAGAGGTGTCTTGCTCCAGCCAGGAAATCACCATATTGTCTTTTATGATAGCCTGCTATAATAGGCTAATTAGTATTCCACGAGATGAAGAAATTATCTATCATTATTCCTGTTTATAACGAAGAGAAAACAGTTGCTAAAATTCTTAAAAAAGTTCTTTCTACCAAACTCCCTGTCAAACACATTGAATATATCGTCGTTGATGATGGATCAACTGATGCTTCGGCATCTATAATTTCCAATTTCCAATTTCCAATTTCCAAATCTAAATATAAAGTTATTAAACATAAAAAGAATATGGGAAAAGGTGCTGCAGTAAAAACAGGATTAGAAAAAGCAAAAGGGGATTATATTATCATTCAAGATGCTGATTTAGAATACGACCCAAGAGACATCGGAAAATTAATTGATGCAATTACAAAAGATAAGCCTGTTGTCTATGGAACGAGATTAAAGCGCTTGCCTAATTTCAATCGTGATGAACGTACTCCGGTTTTCCTTCTCCATTATGCAGGAAATAAATTCCTCAGTTTGTTTACAAGCATTTTATACCGCCATTGGCTCACGGATATGGAATGTTGTTATAAATTATTTCCTCGTGAGGCATTAAAAGATATCCATTTAAAAGCTAGAGGCTTTGAATTTGAACCGGAAATCACAGCAAAATTGCTTAAAAAAGGGTTTAAAATTGTAGAAATTCCCATTTTAACCAAGCCTCGCGGGTATGGGGAAGGGAAAAAGATATATGCTTTTAAAGATGGAAGCAAGGCACTTTGGACATTGTTAAAATATCGTTTTATCGAGTAAAATGAAAAGGATGAGATATATTATACAAAAAAAATGGGTGGTATTTTTACTGGCAATATCGGTTTGTCTATCATTTTTTTTTGCTGTTTATAAAAGTAATGTTGCGCCGCCAGGCTTTGATGCAGATGAGGCAGCATTTAGTTATAATGCTTATTCGATTTTAAAAACAGGTGCTGATGAATACGGACATGTTTTGCCGATAAGATTAAAATCTTTTGGTGATTACAAAATGCCTTTATATTCTTATTTATCCATTCCTTTCATTGCAGTATTTGGAATAAATGAGCTAGGTGCGCGCGCACTTAATATTTTTATTGCGATGCTTTTTCCTTTAGCAATATATTTTTTTGCAAAACAACTTTTTAAAAATAGAACAATTGGTGTTATCGCCGCTTTTTTAATTAGCGTTAGTTTGGGTAAAGGTATTATTGAGCGTCAGGCCCATGAAGCTCTTTTGGCAGCTTATCTTATTACATTGGCATCTTTTTTCTTCCTAAAATTTGTTGAAAATCAAAAATATCGTTATGGTATTTCTTTTGTTGTAGCACTTTTTTTAGCACTCTTTTCTTATCAATCAAGCAGATTATTTGCTCTTTTCTTTTTTCTTTTTGCAATAGGTTATTACTTTTTTAAGAAAGTAAAATCAAAAAAAAGTTTTAGTATTCTTGTACTTTTTATCGTATCGTTATTACTATTTGCAACGACCGATATCATTTATAAACCAACGCGTGTAGAGAATTTATTTTTAACAAACACCTCCGGTTTTGCAATGAGAGTAGGACAACTGCGTGGTGAAGGAGGTAGCCGCATATTTTACAACCCGCTTACCATTGGTGTCCGTGATGCGCTCTCTGCATATTTACTCTACTTTTCTCCGCAATTTCTTGTAGAACATGGAGACAGTAATGTTCGTTTTGGTTTTGAAGACATGTCTCCCATCACTGCTCTTGAGTTTCTTTTTGTATTTATCGGTTTTTACTTTCTTTTCAAAAATAAAGAACGATGGAGATATTTTATCCTGGCCCTATTTCTTATCTCACCTTTAACAGCAGCATTATCGTGGGCTGATCTTTCTTTTACCCGTGCTTTCTTTATAATAATTCCTGTTTTGATTGTCGCATCCTACGGATTTTATCAGTTTCTACTTACTTTCAAAAAGAGAAAAGTATTCCCGTATCTTCTTGTTGGATTAGTGCTCATCGAGTCCATTTCTTTATGGTATTCGTGGGATTTTTATCTTAACCATTATTCAAAACGAGCTCTTCCTGCTCAGGCTTGGCAAGCCGGTTATAAAGAACTTGGAGACTATATAAAAGAGAATTACAACAACTACAATACATTTTATATTACTCAAAAGAATGGTGAACCCTATATCTTTTTATTATTTTATTTAAAATATCCACCACAACAATACCAGAAGCAAGCAACTCTATCGGCACTTGATCAATTTGGGTTTGGCCAAGTAGAAAAGTTTGATAAATTTGATTTTTTTATTCCCTCAGAAGCTTTTCGGCAGCAACATGTAGCAATCATTGGTTACCCGGATGACTTTAATGGTATTCAGTTAGATCAAAAGAAATTAAAAAAGATAGTAATTAATAATTTCCCGATCTTCTGGATTTATGAAAGGTAAATCGTTTATCATCGTTTTTCTGCTCGTTTTTTTTGTTGGTAGTTTTTTCCGTTTTTATCAGTTAGGTAATATTCCCGGGTCAATGGATTGGGATGAAGTTTCTTTTGGCTACAATGCTTATTCGGTTCTGCATACAGGAAAAGATGAGTATGGTGTTTCCCACCCCTTAACTTTTCGCGCGTTTGGAGAGTACAAGCAACCTGTTTACGTATATTTAAATGTTGTTTCGATTGGATTGTTTGGATTAAACGCATTCGCGGTACGTTTTCCTTCTGCTTTTTTTGGGTCACTCAGTATTATTTTTGTTTATTTCCTGACCTATGAATTATTTAGAAAATATAAATTTTCAAAAAATCTTGCGCTTCTTACTATGTTTTTATATGCTATCTCTCCTTGGTCGATTCAATTTAGCCGTGTTGCTTTTGAGGCAAATGTTGCGCTTACTTTGACTATTATTGCTGTTTGGTTATTTCTAAGAGGTTTGTCCTTAAAAAATAATTGGTACTTGTATCTCACAACCGTATTACTTTGTTTGAGTGAGCTAACCTATATCAGTCTGAGACTAATTGGTCCCTTACTTTTAATTACACTGCTGATTTATGGTTTTTCTTATTTTAGAAAAAAGAAAACTATTTTAATTATTCTGATCTTACTTTTTATTTTGGGAAGTGGTATCGGGTATCTAAATTCCAAGAGTCTTGCAAGAGGTCAGGATGTTCTTTTTACCAATCAACAGACGCAGGTGCTTGGGTCATCAGTTAAAAAGTTACAATATATTAAAGAACATCATGATATTTTTGGCGAAATTATCTATAATCGCCGTGTTATCTATACAGAAAAATTTGTTGAAAATTATTTTTCACATTTTAATGCTCAGTGGCTTTTTTTGACGGGAGATACAGTCCCGAGGCATCACGCTCCTGGAATGGGCATTCTTTATCTTGTTTCTCTCCCATTTATTCTTCTGGGTATATACTTTTTGTTTGTGCGTTACCTTGCTACTTCATGGATTATTTTTGTGTGGTTTTTACTTGCACCGTTGGCTTCATCATTAACAAGTGATGCGCCAAGTGCTTTGCGAAGCTTGATTTTTCTTCCAACTTGGCAGATATTTGAGGCTGCCGGAATTATTTTTATATTTGAAAAAATAAGAAAAAAGAATTTGTTGTTTGCTTTGCAAATTATTATTTTAAGTTTGTATACAGTTAACGTTTGTTATTATATCCAGCAGTATTTTGTTTTTACCAACAAAAATACCCAGTTTCAAAAAGCGTGGCAATATGGCTACGAAGATGCTGTTTTATTTGCTGGTAGATATAAAAATTCAAGCAACCGTATTGTTTTCTCAAAAGATTTTGAACAGCCATATATTTTTTATCTCTTTTATTCTCGTTACGATCCAGCAGCTTATCTCGCATCAGGTGGTTCGTCTAGGATAGCTAAAAGTTGTTTTACTATTAATACTGTTTTCTTTGGTGATTGTAAAGCAAAGTTACGAAAAGGGGATATTTATATTGCGTTAGGAGCTGACTCATCTGAGGTAGGAAAATTTATTAATAAAGTTAACTATAGCAATGGAGAGCCAGCAATTATACTATATAAACACCAATGAATAAATTATCAGTAGTTTTAGCTGTATTTAACGAAGAAAAAAATTTAGAAGCATGCCTCATATCGGTAAAGGATATCGCTGATGAAATTGTGATTGTTGATGGATCGTCGACTGACCAAACAGTTGCTATTGCGAAAAAGTTTAATGCCCGCATTTTAATAAAAGATAATCCGCCAATTTTTCATATCAACAAGCAAAAAGCAATAGATATGGCAACAAATGAGTGGATTTTGCAATTGGATGCCGATGAGCGCGTGAGCCCTGCTTTGGCAAAAGAAATTATGAAAGTTATTTCGATGAGTGATGAAGAAATTGAATCTTATCAACAATCGTTAACAAAGAAAAAATTATTTTTACGACATCAAGAAATCCTTGAAAAACGTGATGGAGTGATTGGCATAAAAAATGGTTCTTACGCGGCTTTTTTTATCCCACGACTTAACTATTTTCTTGGAAGATATATGCGCTATGGTGGTGTTTATCCTGATGGGGTTATTCGTTTGATTCGAAAAGAAAAAGCATATCTTCCCTGCAAAGATGTTCATGAACAAATGGTTGTAGAGGGAAAGGTAGGATGGCTTTCTCATGATCTTTATCATATCGACTCACCAACATTTAGCCGCTATCTTGTGCGAAATAAGCGATATATAGACTTACTGGCAAAGGATTTACAAAAAAGTAAAAGGAACACAACTCTTTTTGCCCCTGTTCAGTATCTTATTTTTTTGCCGATGTGGTGGTTTCTTTTAACGTATGTAAGACATAAAGGATTTCTCGACGGATGGCCCGGTTTGGTTTTTTCCTTTTTTTCTGCGCTTCGGTTTCCGAGATCATATCTCAAATCGTTATCTTATAAATGAAATATTTTTATCTCTTTTTTTGCGTGGCAAGTGTACTTTATGGTATATATCTTTTTGCATTGCATTTGTTTCTGGGAGATTTACTTTTCCATACAGATATAGCGAGAGATTTTTTATTAATTCAAGATATTGCAATAAATCATAAATTGACACTTATTGGTCCGCGAGCAGGAGGTATACCGGGAATGTTTTTTGGACCAATTTGGCTTTATTTAAATCTGCCGGCGTTTCTTATCGGAAACGGTAATCCTCTTGTTATCGGTTATTTTTGGCTGCTTCTCTTTCTCTTTGGAGTCGGAGCTGTCTATTATGTTTCCAGAAAAATCTTTGTGACAGCTGTTGGCTTAATTGCGATAACAATATTCATTTATACAATAATTTTTTTAGCTCCAGGATACACGCAAAGTTTTGCACCAATTGTCTTATCGCCAATTCTTCTTTATACCGTTTATCTTTTTGTTGAGAAGAAAAAAATCCGCCATCTCTATTGGTCGGTATTTTTATGCGGGCTTCTTATCCAATTTCAGCCGGCATTCGGTTCTATCATAACGGCTATAACGTTCATCCTTTCACTGATAATCTTGATAAAGAGAAAGCAATTAAAGTATCAATTGGTTTGGCTTCTCATAATTATTCCTTCAGCTACTTTTATTGTTTTTGAACTGAGACATAATTTTCTTCAGACACATGTACTTTTCAATTTTATTTTTCATCACAGCTCGCTGGCATTTGCTCAGATAACTTCTACACAGTTAGCACAAAATAGACTGGGAGGGTTTCTTGATTCTCTAAATCTTATCAATATCAATACTCCTCTTATCAACACCTTTTTTGTTCTTCTCAATGCTTTCATTTTTTATACATGGTTCAAATCAAAAAAATCAGGACAACGGACCTTCATACTGCTTGTATATTTCTATTTTGTTGGTTTTTGGATAACGACATTTTTATTTAAAGGTACCGTATGGGACTATTATTATTGGGGTATGTTTCCTCTTTTGTCTATTACGTTGGGTTCACTTTTTCTCAAAGTAGACAAACGTCTTTTCCTTGTTCTTTATACGATACTTACGCTTCTTATGATAAAAAATGGCTACAATACAGTTAAGGAGTGGCAAAATAAGATATATGAGAAAGATACATCTTCATGGATAGTTAATAAGGAAGTTGCAGAGTATATTTATAAAGATGCTACGCAAGATTTTGGTTATTATGTTTATTCAACTGATAAATTGGGCTATTCAAAAAAGTATGCTATGAGTTATCTGGGTAAAACCGATAATTACCCAGTTTCCGGTACGTTATGTGCAAAAAGGCCGCTAACCTATCTTATTTATGGACCTACAGGAAGGGGATCAGCTACCAATCCTGTGTATTGGAAAAACAGAAGAATTCATATTTCGGCAAAACCTGTTTCTGTAAAGATGATCGAAAGCATTAAAATAGAAAAATATAAATTAACACCAAAGCAACTCCAAAATCCTGCCTCATTAGGAATCATCTG
>WNGL01001680.1_pt1 | contig 27631 bp, 32 predicted proteins | sample 5400591 | NCBI WGS metagenome assembly WNGL01 (sample SAMN13153377, study PRJNA577476) | soil metagenome | isolation source: 80 cm soil or saprolite under Garry oak tree replicate 1 | place: USA:California | collected 2016-06-15 | reverse complement strand
TAATCTTGCGAGGGCCGGTCAAGATCCCTATCCGTGTCGATAACCTGATCATGCCGATGACCTGGCGCTGAGCCCTTGATGTATCTCTGTCAAACCGCTCCCTGACCAGGCACGACAGGACGATGAAACGGGCTCATTGGACAGCGTGACCGCGTCGGCCACCTCCCGGGCGGCCGGGTGCGCGTTCGCCACCACCACCGCACACCCGACCCAGCTCAGCATGGTCACGTCGTTGGGCATGTCGCCGAACGCGAGCACGTCGGCCGGTGCGATGCCCAACCGCCCGGCGAGGGACGCGAGCCCGGTCGCCTTGGTCACCCCGCGGGCCGACATCTCCACGAGTCCGCCGTACGAGGAGTGGGTGGCCTCCACCCGGTCCGCCACCGCGGTCAGGACGAGCGCGGCCAGCTCGTCGGGGTCGCGGTCCGGAGCGCGCCCGAGCAGCTTCACCGCCGGCCGCGCGACGACCTCGGACAGCGGCACCTCGCGGGCGTCCCCCTCGAACACGACCGGGTAGGCCGGCTCGTGCACCATCCGGCGGCCGTCGTCGATCTCGGCGGCGAAAGCCATCCCCGGTACCGACGTCGCCAGCTTCGTGCACACCTCGGCGAGCACGTCCGGCGCCAGCGGTCGGGATTCCAGTACCGTGTCCGTCGCCGGGTCGTAGGTGACGGCGCCATTGGCGCAGATCGTCGGGTACCCCGCGTCCAGCTCGTCGTAGACCTGGTACACCCAGCGCAGCGGCCGGCCGGTGACCAGCACGACGACTGCGCCTGCCGCGGCAGCCTGGGCCAGTACCTTGGCGCTCCGGCGGCTGATCACCTGGTCCCGTCCGACGAGCGTGCCGTCCAGGTCGGTGGCGATCAGCCGGGGAAGTGTCAATCCTGACCCCGCCACCCCACCCGGTGCCGGTCCTGACCCCCCCACCCCCCTGCTCACCGTTCCGACAGTAGCCGGTCGAGATAGCGGGCTACGCCATCGTCGTCATTGGTCGACGTCACTTCGTCGGCGATCGCCAGTACCTCCGGATGGGCGTTGGCGACTGCGACCCGGCTCCACCCCGCCCAGCCGAACATCGGCAGGTCGTTGGGCATGTCCCCGAAGACCAACACCTCCCGCGGATCGACCCCGAGCGAGTCGGCGACCACCGCGAGCCCGCTGGCCTTGGTCACCCCCGGCGGGCAGATCTCGATGTACCCGAGGCCCGCCTGGGTGATCGTCACCTCCCGCGACGGCGGCAGTTCGCGGGCCATGGCTAGCAGCTCGTCCGGGTGGTACCGCTCCGAGTACGCGAAGGCCTTGAGTACCGGTCCGGCCAGCGCGTCGGACCGGGTGCGGAACTCCAGCGCATCCGGGTACCGCCAGGCCGGATGGGCCTCGCCCCACAGCGGCGCGTCCGGGTGGTCCAGCGCCTCCACCATGACCACCAGCGGCCCGGCCACCGCCTCCAGCGCCTCGATCACCCCGGCGACCAGCGCACCGGTGACGGTCTCCGCGCGCAGCGTCACCGGCATGCGCCGGTCGGTCACGTCCACCACGCGGGCGCCCTGGGCGAGCACGAGGAAGTCGGCCTCGGGGATGTCCTGGCGGCAGAGCCCGACGATCCGCGGGCCCCGCCCGGTCACGCCGACGATCGGGATCCCGGCTGCCCGGACCCGGCCCAGCACCTCGTGGGAGTACGCGCTGACCGTGTCGTCGGAGCGCACCAGCGTGCCGTCCAGGTCGGTGGCGATCAGTTTGGGCAGGCCAGGACGGGTCATGGGGTCCTCCTTCACGAGGCGGACCCGCAAGGTTACTCCGCGACGGCCAAAGTGGGCAGCCGTCAGCCCAAGACGTCACGACCGCCGAGGAACGGGCGGAGCACCTCGGGGACCCGTACCTTGCCGTCCGGTTGCTGGTGGTTCTCCAGGATCGGGATGAGCCAGCGGGTGGTCGCGAGGGTGCCGTTGAGCGTCGCGGCCACGTGCGGCTTGCCGTGCTCGTCGCGGTGCCGGACGCCGAGCCGGCGGGCCTGGAAGGTGGTGCAGTTGGAGGTGGAGGTGACCTCGCGGTACCGGCCCTGCGAGGGGATCCACGCCTCGCAGTCGTACTTGCGGGCCGCGCTGGTACCCAGGTCGCCCGCTGCCACGTCGATCACCCGGTACGGGATCTCCACCTTGGCGAGCATCTCCTCCTCCAGGGCCAGCAGGCGCAGGTGCTCGTCGTGCGCCTCCTCGGGCCGGCAGTAGGAGAACATCTCCACCTTGTCGAACTGGTGGACCCGCAGGATCCCACGCACGTCCTTGCCGTAGCTGCCGGCCTCCCGCCGGAAGCAGGTGGACCACCCGACGTAGCGCATCGGCTGGTCCAGGTCGAGGATCTCCCCGGTATGGTAGGCGGCGAGCGGCACCTCGGAGGTACCCACGAGGTACAGGTCGTCGGCTTCCAGCCGGTACACCTCGGAGGCGTGGGCGCCGAGGAACCCGGTACCTTCCATGGACTCCGGCTTGACCAGCACCGGTGGGATCACCGGGGTGAACCCGTGCTCGATGGCCTGCTGGAGGGCGACCTGCAGCAGCGCGAGCTGAAGCAGCGCGCCCACCCCGGTCAGGTAGTAGAACCGGCTCCCGGACACCTTCGCGCCGCGCTCGATGTCGATCGCACCGAGCCCCTCGCCGATCTCCACGTGGTCCCGGGGCGCGCCGAGGTCGGGCGGTTCCCCGACGTGGCGGATGACCACGAAGTCGTCCTCGCCACCGGGCGGGGCACCGTCCTCGACGACGTTGGGTATCGCGAACTGCGCCGCCCGCAGGTCGGCCTCGGCCCGGTCGACCTCCGCCTGGGCCGCCTTGACCTGCCCGGCCAGTTCCTTTGTACGGGCGAGCAGCGCCGCCCGTACGTCGCCCTTCGCGCGCGCGACCTGCTTGCCGCGCTGGTTCTGCTCCGCCCGTACCGCCTCGAAGGCGGCCACTGCAGCGCGCCGAGCCTCGTCGGCTGCGAGCAACGCATCGACCCCCGATTCAGACTCGCCCCGGGCCCGCTGGCTCGTCCGTACCCGGTCCGGATTCTCGCGCAGGAGTCGCAGGTCAATCACAACTGGTCAGGATACCGGTGGTGGTCAGCGGTTATCGGGCCGGGCGAAGAAGCCCTCGTCCAGCGGCGCCATCGGGGTCACGGTCAGCTCGCGCTCGCCGTCCGGCCCGAACACCTCGGGCTCCTCCTCCTCCGCGGCGGGCGACGGGGCCGGCGCCGCGGGCCGGCGGTTCTGTTGCAGTCCGGTCGCGGTCACCGCGCCCGCGACGAGCAGCAGGACGCCGGCGAAAGCCAGGTAGACGCCCGGGCCGGTGGTCAGGTTCGGCGTCGTGTCCGTGCGCGGGGCCAGGCCGAACCCGGAGAGGGTGTCGAAGGTGTGCAGCGCCGCGCGGGCGACCATGATGACCAGGAGCAGGTTGCCCGCGGCAACCCCGAGGGTGGTACCCATCGCGACCCGCCGCCGCGCCGCCGAGGTCGACAGGGTGTACCCGACGGCGCCCAGCAGCGCGATGACGCCAAGCTGGTACGCGAAGCTCTCGTTGGACACCACCCGGTCGAGCGTGACGGCGAGGTCGTTCGCGGTCGTCGCATCGGTACGCAGTGCCGTGGCGGTGCCGAGGTCGATCCGGGCCCATGGCGCGAAGTCGGCGATCGCCAGCAGGACGAAACCGGCCGCGGCAAGGCCGAACGCGCCGATCCGGGGGGCCGAGAAGCGCAGCCGCGGCAGCCGCCGTCCGGTCCGCTCGACGCTGCCCCACTCCACCGTGTCCACTGCCGCATCATGACATGTAACCCGGCTGATCGACCCCCTGCCGGGAACGTCGGCTAGGTTCAGAGCTATGCCGACTCGTTCTTCAACCGCCAACTGGCAAGGCACCCTCAAGGAGGGCGCCGGTACCATGCGCCTGGCTTCGGGCGCGTACGAGGGCCCGTTCTCCTACGTCTCGCGCTTCGAGGAGGGCCCGGGTACCAACCCGGAGGAGCTGATCGCCGCCGCGCACGCGGGCTGTTACTCGATGGCGCTGTCCGCAAGTCTGGGCAAGGCCGGGTTCACCCCGACCGCGGTCGACACCACCGCCACCGTGCACCTCAACCCGCCGGCCGGTATCACGAAGATCGAACTGTCCACCGTGGCCGAGGTACCGGGCATCGACGAGGCGGACTTCCTCAAGTACGCCGAGGAGACCAAGTCCACCTGCCCGGTCTCCCAGGCGCTGTCCGCCGTCGAGATCACCCTGACCGCCCGCCTGGCCTGACCATGCCGGTCCGGATGGGCCGGGACCGGTTCGAGGAGCTGGTCGGGGACGCGCTCGACGCGGTACCCGCCCAGCTCCTCGACCTGCTCGACAACGTAGTGATCCTGGTCGAGGACGATCCGCCGCCGGACGATCCGCACCTGCTCGGCGTGTACGAGGGGTACGCGCTGACCGAGCGCGGCTGGGACTACGGCGGCGTGCTGCCCGACCGGATCGTCATCTTCCGCCGGCCGATCCTCGCCATCTGCGACACCGAGGAGGACGTCGTCGAGGAGGTACAGGTGACGGTCGCCCACGAGATCGCCCACCACTTCGGCATCGACGACGCCCGCCTGCACGACCTCGGCTGGGGCTGAGTGTCGGATCCGCGGCCGGGTTGTTCGACGTACCGGGTGGAGGGTGAGGCATGAAGTACGTGCTGTTGTTCTGTGGAACCGCGGAGGACGCCGCGGCGTTCGAGGGACTGTCGCCCGACCAGCTCCGGGCCCGGTACGCGCAGGTCGGCGCCTGGTTCGCCGAGCACCGGTCGAAGATCGCACCTGCTGCCATCCCGCCCTCGCGCCCGAGGCACGGGTGGCGTTGACCTGCGTACCGTGTGCGGGCTGAGCACCGCCGAGATCGGCAACGCGTTCATGGTGTCGGAGTCCGCGATCGCGCAACGGCTCACCCGCGCCCGAGGCAAGATCGCCGTAGCCGGCATCCCGTACCGGGTACCGGCCGACGATAAACTCGGCGACCGGCTGAACGATGTCCTGGCGGTGACCTACCTGCTGTTCAACGAGGGGTACCTGTGCAGTGCGGGCGACCGGCCGCAGCGGCGGGACCTGACCGACGATGCCGAATGGTTGGCCGCGCTGCTGGCCCGGCTCATGCCGACCGAGCCGGAAGTGCTCGGCCTGCTCGCGCTGATCAGGCTCCATCGCGCCCGGGCTCTCGCTCGTTTCGACCGCCACGGGCGGCTGGTGTTGCTGCGCGACCAGGACCGTACCCGATGGAACCGGACCGAGATCGCGGCCGGGGCCGATCTGGTCGTGCACGCCGCGCGGCTTCGCCGCCCCGGGTCGTACCAGCTTCAGGCGGCCATCGTCGCCTGTCATGCCGAGGCCCGGTCCTGGGAGGACACCGACTGGCTGCAGATCCTGCTGCTCTACGACGAGATCGGGCAGCGGGATCCGGCCGGCTACCACGTCGTAGGGCACCGGTGACCCGTTCAGCGTCACCTCGCGTACCTCGGCGTCGGCCAGCTCGCAGAACGATCCAGCGCCCGGCTCGGCGCAGCCACCCGGACACTCTAGGCGAAATCGCCGGCCCGCATCCGGGCCAGCCAGGCCGCCGAGTCGGCGAAGTCGTCGACGGCGGGCCGGGCCGTGCCGGTACTCCCGCCGGATCGTGGATAGGAGCCGAGGAAGCGCACGTCGGCGCAGGTACGGCGGAGTCCCTGCAGGGCCTCGCCGAGCCGGGCCTCGGCGACGTGTCCCGAGCAGTCGAGGAAGAACACGTACCGGCCGAGTTGCTCGCCGGTCGGGTACGACTCGATGCGGGTCAGGTTGATCCCCCGCACCGCCAACTCCATCAGTACCGCGAGCAGCGCCCCGACCCGGTCGTGGGCGATGTAGACGGCGAGCGACGTGACGTCGTCGCCGGTCGGTTCCGGCGGCGGGCCGGGCCGGGCGACCAGCGCGAACCGGGTGACCGCCTCCGGATGGTCAGCGATCTTGTCGGCCAGTACCGCGAGCCCCTGCCCGGACGCCCCGATCGGCGCGCAGATCGCGGCGTCGTACTCGCTCCGGGCGACCGACACCGCGGCAGCCGCGTTGGACAGCACGTCGACCACGGTGGCGTCCGGCAGGTGTGCCCGCAGCCAGTGCCGGCACTGGGCGCTGGCCTGCGGATGCGCCGCCACGGACCGGACTTCGGGGAACGCAGCGCCCGGTCGCGCGGCGAGCACGAACTCGACCGGCAGCACGACCTCCCGGGTGATCAGCAGCGGGCTACCGTTGACCAGCTCGTCGAGCGTGACACCGACCTGTCCGCCGATCGAGTTCTCCAGCGGTACCAGTGCCGCGTCCGCATCGCCATTGCGCACCGCTTCCAGCGCCTCGGGCACGCTGCGCGCCGGGATCCGGGTACCCTTCGCGGCCGCCGGCAGGGTCAGCATGGCCTGTTCGGAGAACGTCCCCTCGGGTCCGAGGTACACGAAGCGGGTCGGCGGTACTCCTGGCATCCGCCCAGCCTAGTCACACACAGTGGGCGAGCGAGACGATGCCGGCCGGTGCCTGGGTGCGGACCGTTCCCGAGCACACATCCGTACCGGCCGTGACCAGTTGCAGCGCTTCCGGCGCGCCGCGCGTGACCACCTGCAGCGGCTCCCGCCCGGTGACGCTGAGCACCGTGTACTGCCAGCTTCCCGCGCACAGCGGCCCGACCTGGACGGTCACGGAAGCCGAACCGGCCAGTACGCCCTTCGTCTTCAGCAGCGCGATGACCCGCTCGGCGCCGGGGTGCCCCGCGCAGCTGACCGCGACCGTGTCGCCGAACCCGGTCGCGCTGGGAGTCGTGGGTACAGGTACCGCGACGGGCGGCGCGGGTGCCTCGGTCACCGGCACCGGCGACGGGGAGAACGACGGCGACTGTGGCGCCGCGCTCGGCCGGGACACCGAGGACGGTACCGGCGTACAGCCGGCCATTGCGCCGACCACCACCGCACACAGGGCGCTACGCGCAGCCCACATCACGGGACGTGCTCATCAAATCTGCGAGAAGAAGGTCAACGAGCCGACGACCTTCCGTCCGTCGAAAAGCGGGGTCGCGATGGCGTCCACCGTGCGGATCTCCTCGCCGGCCTGGACCCGCAGGAGCCCGCGGGCGAGCCGCCCGGAAGTGCAGGCGAGGATCGGCGGGATCTTCTCCATCTCGCTGTCCGGCAGCCGGGCGCCGGCCGAGCTGAAGTCCAGCAGCCGTAGTACCCCGGCGAACAGGTGCAGGCCGACCGCCGCGGCCTGGTCACTGAAGCCCAGCATGGTGGCGGCCGCCGGCGAGAGGGCAACGATCTCGCTGGACAGCGCGTCGAGGACGAGGCACGGTTCGCTGGCGCGGGCCACGGCCGTCGCCCAGTGCTCGACCGAACCGGTCGCCTCCGGGACAGCGGCCTCGGGCGAGACCGAGAGCTCGACATGGGCCACCGGGCGCCTCCTCAACGCTGCGCTGTACCACCATAACCCTCGGTCTACTGTACGCCGAGCCGACAAGCCGAGCCGGTATCAATGTCCACAGTGGACGCTGGTACCGGCCGGTCGAGCCGAAGTCCCGACGTTACCGCCGTGGCGGCTTCTTGTCAGTCACCGCTTCAGGCGAGTACCACTTGTACGCCTCGACCTGCGCGTCCGGCGATGGGATCTGCCAGGTCACCGGGTGGCGGGCGATCGAGAAGAGCTTGTTGACGGTACGCGGCGCGATCCGCTCGCCGTACGCGCTGAGGATGTAGTCGAGTTCCCGGTACGAGGTCACGAGGCACCCCTTCGGCACGCCGTGGACGTCGATGGCGCCATTGCCGGCGAGGGCGATCACCGGGGTGACCGGTACTGTGCTGCCCACCGTCCGGGACAGCGCCCGGGTCACCTGCTCGGCGAGCAGCTTCGCCTCGGCCACGTACTTGTGCCGCCGGCCGTCCACCTGGACGAGGTCACCGGCGAGCCGGACCCGACTGCGTCCCTGCGGCTTGACCACCACGACGAACACGCCCCCAGGCCCGATGGTCAGGAAGGTGTTCCGGATCGGCAGGCCCAGTTCCTCGATGTCGAGGACCTTCCACGCGGAGCCCAATTTGGCCAGCCGGTCCACCGTCCGGCTGCGCCCCGCCTCCTCGCGGCGTGCCGCACGGTCGATACGACGGTGCCGCGCCCATCCCAACTGGATTGAGCGCGGCGCTTCAAGAAGCTTGTGGCGCGGGTTGTAATCCGCGGACAACAGGCCTGGGGGACGACTGGCGTCGATGTATCCGGTCATGGCGAGACCTCCGGGTACAGCGATGTACTTGTTTGTGTACTTGTCTGTCTCACTACGGTACGTGGCCAGTCGCCTACATTACAGCCCTGAGTCAAGAGTGATTGGGCGAGTGAATCGCGTGAATGTCCGGTTCACGCCGTAAGATCCCCGACCCTTCCCGGTCAGCGCAGGGTGATTTGCCGCCCGACCAACCCCTGCCGGGCCCGGCGCTCGGCGGCCGTCGGCGGCTCGCCGACGGCCACCGCGTCCCGGTACCGCTTCGCGAAGTCGGCGGCCGGGTCCTCCCAGTCCTCGGCCGGCGGGTCGTGCGGCAGGTCCCAGACCGGCACCAACAGACCGTGCGCGCGGAACATCCCGGCGAACCGGGTACCCACGCCGAGCGGCAGCCCCCCGGCCGCCGCCAGCCGGGCCAGCGCGTCGAGCGCCACGTCCTCGTCCTCCGCCAGCACCCAGCGCACGTGCGCCTTCTCCGATACCCGGCACCAGTACGCGGCCCGCCCGGCGGCCAGCCGGACCGTGGGGTAGATCGAGGCGTTGGCCCGCTCCAGCGAGGCGGCCACGTTCGGGTCGTCGCCGGCCTCGTCGTCGAGCCAGAACTCGAACCCGTTGTGCACCCTGACGTCCAGCGGCCCGTCGGCCAGCACGTCCTGCAGCCGCGGCCCCTCGCCGGGCAGCGCTGGTACCGAGACCGTGCCGCCCGGCTCGGTCTCCAGTCCGCGCAGCAGTGCGACGGCGACGTCGCGCGAGACATCGCCGGACTGGACGTGGCGCTGGAGGCCGATGAAGACCCGCCCGTCCAGCTTGGTCATCGCCGGCCAGGCCATCGGCAACACAGTCGCGAGCAGTACCGGCCGGTCGCCGTACTGCTCGGCATACGCGGGCGCCAGGCGCAGCGGGGCGGAGGCGGCCGGTACCAGCTCGCGCAGCGCGATCCATTCCGGCTCGTCGGCCAGGCCGGCGAAGGGGCGGGGGACGAAGACGTCGCGCAGTTTCTGCCGCTTGGGCGCCTCGGCAGGAGAACTCTTCCGACCACGCTTGCTCACAACCGGGCTCCGCTCCGCTACGCCCGACCGCGAGGCACGAGGGCACTGCGCCTGATGGTTCTACGGACATTCCGGCTCCCGGTGCTTCGCCGGGCGGCCCGGAACATCCGCTCACTGCGTTCGCTCACGGGCGTTCAGCCTAGTCGGTGGGTCGGGTGCGGCCTTACGGTAGCGCCGGCGCGTCGGCCGTAACCGGTTGGCTCAGCCGGGCCCACACGCTCTGGCCCAGCCCGTCGGTGTCCACGCCCCACGTCTCGGCCAGCACCGACACGATCGCGAGCCCGCGGCCGTCGATCGACTCCGGGCCCACCTCACGCTGCCGGGGCGCGTCGCCGGCCCCGCCGTCGGTGACCCGTACCTCCAGATGCTGGCGCCCGTTGCCGGTGCGGATCTTCCAGGCGACCCGGATGACGTCGCCGGGTAGCGGCGCGGCATGCCGGATCGCGTTGCCGACCAGTTCGGCGATCACGGCGACGGCATCGGCGAGCAGTTCGGTGCAGGCGACCGGGCTCAGCTCGCTGGCGAGGCGGTGGCGCGCCACCCGGGCACCACGGGCGTGATGGGGCACGACGACGCACCAGGCGCGCTCGGCAACCGCCGTCCCCCCCACGCTCACGCCTCCCCGGGCCTTAGGTCCGCACGCGGCAAACGTACCTCTGCGACGGTACCGCCCCGTTCCCGGGGACGTAAGGACACCCACCCGTTTTGTCGTTCTATTATCCGTCGGACCAGGTACAACCCGAGTCCGACGCCGCCGAACCGGCGCTCGTTACCGGATTCTGCCTGCCAGAACCGCTCGAACGCCCGCTCCACGTGCTCCGGGCGTACCCCGATCCCGCCGTCGGTGACCCGGAACCCGACGGTACCGACATCGACCACCCCCGACAGCTCGACCAGCGCGTCCGGCGGCGAGTACTTGATCGCGTTGGTGATCAGCTCGGCGAGTACCGTCGCCAGGCTGGCCCGCTCGCCCAGCGCCTTCGGCAGCGGCTCGGGCAGCTCGACGCGTACCTGCCGGCGGGTCTCGGTGGGCAGGTCGGCGACCGCCGCCCGGACCGCCTCGCCGAGGTCGAACGGCAGCGGTACGGGCGATGCCAGCCCCGAGCCGTCGCCGACCGCGGACAGCAACCGCTCCACCAGCCGCGCCAGCTCGCCGGCCCGCTGACCCAGCCGATCGGCGGACTCCCGGCGGCTCGGCTCGTCCAGCTCGTCCCAGTGGTCGACGAGGGTGTCCGCGTACCCCTTGATGACCGTCACCGGCGTGCGCAGCTCGTGACTGGTCACCGCGACGAACAGCTCGCGGGCCTGCTCCCGGCGGTGCGCCTCGCTGATGTCCCGCAGCGTCACCACCCGGCCGTCGCCGCCCGGCAGTTCGGTCGCCAGGATCTGCAGCCACCGCCCGTCCGGTAGCCGGTGTTCGAGCACCTGCCCGACCGCCGGCAACGGTACCGGCAGCGGCCGGCCCAGCGCCGCGCCCGCGGAGCGGCCGATGACCGTGGCGGCCGCGGGGTTCCACGAGCGCACCACGCCGCCCGGCCCGACCACCGCGATCGCGTCCGCGAGCGTGGCCATGGCCGGCGCCTCCGCGTATACCGGCAGGCCCCGGCCGTCCGCGTACAGGTGGGCCGCGATGCCGGCGAACATGGTCAGCGCCGAACGCTGGAACGGGCTGGCGGCACCGGCGTCGGCGAAGTACCCGTGCAGCGTGCCGACCAGCTGGCCGGCCACCTCGACCCGGGTCGCGAGCATCCGGCGGATCCCGCGTCCGGACAGCTGGCCGGCCTCGCCGGGCAGCTCCTCGACCCGCACCTCCACGATCCGGCCCCGGGTGGCGTCGGCCGCTCCGCCGGCAGCGGGGGCGACCTGCCGGCCGACCGTCCACAGGGAGGCGCCGCTGGCCGCGATGACCCGGCCGCCGGCCGCCCCGTACTCGGCGAACGACGCGCCGGTCGCGTCCAGGGCGGTCTGCGTGAGCTCCACCAGGCGCTGGATCGCGGGTAGCCCGGCCTCGCCGGCGTTGACCATGTCGGCCAGCCCACTGAGGTCCGCGAACGTCCGCTCCAGGTCGGCCATGGTTCCCTAGTCTGCCCGCAACGCCGCGCGCCCGGCAGACCCCCTGTGCGGGGTTATCGGCCCAGGCGCTCCAGGACGTAGCGGGGACGGTCCGAGATGATCCCGTCCACCCCGCGTTCCAGGACCAGGTCCACGTCGCGGGGGGTGTTGACGGTCCAGACGTAGACCTGGTTGCCCTGGTCCTGCAGCCGGCGGACGAGCCAGCGGTGGTAGCGCACCAGCCGCACGCTCGGGCCGGCGAGGGACACCCCGGCCGGCAGCCGCCCGTAGCGCAACCAGGGCGGCAGGAACTCCAGAAGCTGGACGACCGGCAGGTGCGGCGCGGCCTCCCGGACCCGGCGGACCGCGCTGAACGAGAACGACATCATCGTCACGCTCAGCCCGCCCGGGTCGGGCTTGTCCAGCCCGTGCCGGCGCAGTACCCGTACCAGCTCCTCCTCGACCGCGCCACCGAACCGGGTGGGGTGCTTGGTATCGACGAGCAGCCGCATCGGCCGCCCCGCGTCCCGGGCGGCGCCGATCAACCGGTCCAGCGTCAGTACCTGGGTCGGCGCGCCACTGTCCGGGCGGTCCAGGATCAGCTCGTCGCTCGCGGCGGACAGGCCCGGATGCCACGAGCCGAAGTCCAGCGCATCCAGCTCGGCCAGGGTGTGTTCGCTGACCGGCCCGCGCCCGTTGCTGACCCGGCCCAGCCGGCGGTCGTGCAGGCAGACCAGGTGCCCGTCGTTGGTCAGCCGGACGTCGCACTCCAGCCCGTCGGCGCCCTCCTGGATGGCCCGCAGGTACGCGGGCAGCGTGTGCTCGGGCAGCGCGTGCGAGGCGCCCCGGTGTGCGAAGACCAGCGGCTCTTTCACAGGACGGTCGGTACGTCTCCGTCTTCGCTGACCAGCGGCCGGCCGGCGGCGGACCAGCCGACCATACCGTCGGCCACGTTGCGGACGTTACCGAAGCCGCGTCCGAGCAGGTACCCGACGACCTCGGCCGACCGGTGTCCGGAGCGGCACACGATCACCACGTCGCCCTGCTCGGGGATCTCCGCCAAGCGCGCGGGCAGCTGCATCATCGGCAGGTGTACGGCGTCCGGCGCATGGCCGGCGAGCCACTCGTCGTCCTCGCGGACGTCGATCAGGTATGCGTGGTCCGCGACCTCGCGGGCACGGACGGCCGGGATGGGCGGGCGACCGAACACGAGATCTGAGCCTACTGCCGCGGTGGCCGCCGGGTACCGGGTTTCACAGGTGGTTCATCCACATCTGGTTCGCCGTTACCCAGGTGTCCACCGTGTCGTCGACGATCGCCCGATACAGCCCGGCCGCCTGCTCCTCGTACGGCAGGACGTAGCTGATCCCGCCGAGGTACTCCGCGTAGGACGGCAGCCGGATGGGTACCCGCAGGTCGCGGGGGATCGAGATCAGGTACGCGCGGTCCATGGTCGCCGGTACGCGCAGGATGATGATTGTGTCGGAGCGCTCGCCGTCGACTGTGTCACCCGGCCGCTGGTCCGACCCGAGTAGCAGGAAGTTCAGCGGGCCGGCGAGGTGGACCGGCCCGCCTCCGGTAGTCGGCTGGACCCGGGAGCCCGGGTCGAGCAGGTCCGCGTGGTTGACCGCCGAGTTGTACCGGTGCGCCAGCGCGAGCCCGGTGACGACGGTACCGGCGGCGAGCAGGACGAGTACCGTACCGGCCGCGATCAGCGCCTTGGCCCACAGCGGCGCAGGCTGCGCTTCCTCGGGTGGCGCCGGCTCAGCTCGCCGACACCCAGTCGCTGTGGCTCAGGACGAAGTTGTCCACCGTGTCGGAGCGGACCGCGCTCAGCAGCTGGAGGCTGGTCTCATTCAGCGTCTCCACGTCGCCCAGCCCGGAAACCGGCTCGGAGTGGAACTGGCCGCCGTTGGTCTTGATCGTCATGAGGTCGTTGCCACCGATGTTGCGCATCGCGAAGATCCAGTCTTCCAGCGAGATGTGGCCGCTGTCGACGATCATCGCCTTGCCGACGACGTTGAGCACGTTGCGCAGCTTGCCCGGGTCGGTCAGCACCTTGCCGCTCAGGATCTCCTTGAAGATCGCCTTGATGAACTGCTGCTGGTGGCGCTGCCGGCCGTAGTCGCCGTCGGGGATCCACTCGCGCTGCCGGACGTAGTCCAGTGCCTCCCAGGGGGCGAGGTGCTGGTACCCGACGTTGTAGACCTTGGGGTTGATCCCCGCAATCGCGTGGGCGTGGGTGGACGAGTCGATCCAGGCCGGTGGCTTCTGCTTGCCGGTCTTGGCGTCGTAGCCGATGTGGATCGAGGGAGTCCGCTCGTCGACGTACATGTCGACACCGCCGAGGACCGAGACGACCTCCTGGAAACCGGCGAAGTCGACGATCGAGCCCGCCTGGAAGTCGATGTTGTAGTTCCGCTTGATCGTCTGCTGGAGCACCAGGAAGCCCTTCTTGCGGGAGTCCAGCCCGGTCAGGCCCTGCCCGCCGAAGGCGAACGCGCTATTGATCTTGTCGTGGCCGCCCCGGTACTGCGTCTTTCCGTTGTCGAACGCGGGAATCTCGGCGTAGGTGTCGCGCGGGATGGACACCAGGTAGGCCCGGTCGTGGGAGGCCGGGATGTGCAGGATGATGATCGAGTCGGCGCGTACCAGGTCGGACGTGTTCTGGTTCGGTCGGCTGTCGATGCCGACGAGCAGGATGTTCTTCGCCCCGTTGATCGTGACGTGCTGCGCAGGAGCGGCGGGGTCCAGCAGGTCGGTCTGGTTGATGCTGCCGACCGCGGCCGCGAAGATCAACCGCTGGCCGATGATGACGGTACCGCTGGCGAGCATCATCAGTGCCCCGAAGATCACCAGCAGCTTGGCCCACAACGGGTCCTTCGGCCGGCGCCCGGTCCGGCTGCCCCGGCCGCGCCGGGGCGGTGGCGCCGCTCGCCGGCTACGCCTTCCGTCGTCGTCACGCGTCGAGTCGATCAGCGCGCTGGACGAGTACTGCAAGGCCGGCTCCTGGTGGCGAGGGTCGGGTCTGATCCGGGCTAAGAGGCCACTGTACGGACGACCCGGTGCTGACGCGAGCCCCTCCCGCTCGCATCAGCGGTCTTTCAGGACGAACCGCCGCTAACCACCCGAGGTCGGCGACGGCGCGCTGGATGCCGACTTCAGGTACTGCGCGACCGTGTCCTTGGCCACCGCGTCGTACAGGGCGGCCGCCTTGGTCCGGTCGGAGAGCACCACGCTCTGGTCGCCGACCTTGCCGAACCCGCTGAACGGGCTGGTCATGAACGTCAGGTCGTTGCCACGCAGGTTGTGGAACTCCAGCGCCATGTCCTTCAACGAGAAATCCTTGTCCACGGTCATGGCCTTGGTCATCGCATCCAGGAACGCGGTGAGCTTGCCCGGGTTGGTCAGCGTGCCGGAGCTGGCCGCCTTGTCCATGATCGCGCGGAGGAACTGCTGCTGGTGCCGCTCGCGGCTGATGTCGCCGTCGGCGAACTGGTACCGCTGGCGGACGTAGTCGAGCGCTTCCGCCCCGGTGAAGTGGTTCATGCCGGCCTTGAAGGTCCGGAACGGCTTGTGGATCGACGTGATCGTCTGGTCGACGTTCATGTCCACGCCGCCCAGCGCGTCGGTGACCTTCTCGAATCCGGCGAAGTCGATCACAGCGAGGTGGTCGAGGTGCACCCCGGTGAAGCCCTCGATGGTCTGGATCACCAGGGGCAGGCCGCCGTACGCGAACGCGGCGTTGACCTTGTCCCGGTCGTGGCCGGGGATCGGTACGTACAGGTCGCGCGGGATCGAGATCAGGTACGCGTGCTTGTGGTCGGCCTGGACGTGCATGAGGATGATCGTGTCCGAGCGCGACTTGTCCGCGTTTGCGGCGGTGAAGTCTGGATCCCGCGAGTCGGAGCCGAGCAGGAGGATGTTCATCGCGCCGGGCGCCACCTGCGCCGGCCGCCCGCCGGTGATCTGCGAGAACGGGTCGGTACGGCTGATCTGGTCGTCGAGGTGGTTGGCGTACAGGTACGCCCCGAAGCCGCCGAGCCCGCCGAGCAGCAGCAGTGCCAGGCCCACGACGAGGGCGATGCGACCCCACCGCGGCCGGGGGCCGCGGTGGCGGTACGGGGTACCGCCGGGGACCGGTGGCCGCGGGCCGGAGCCGCCGGGTCCGCCGGGTCCGTCGGCGCGCACAGGCTGGGTCACGTCGATTGCGGCGCGACCGGTCGCGGACGGAGTGTCGGGGACTCTGGCCCGACCCGTGGGAGTGGTCATGGCACCAAAGGTACCGAGGAGTCCTTAACCGACCTTGCCGCCACGACGGATCCGGCACGAACCGGGGAGGAGATTTATACCGTTTCCGCGAAGTGCTGGATGGTGCGACGGAGCCCGTCCTCGGGGCTGACCTGCGGCTCGTAGCCCAGCCGGGTGCGGGCCAGGGTCAGGTCGGGGCGGCGCTTCTCCGGGTCGTCGACGGCGCGGGGTACGAAGGTGACCGGCGAGTCGGACCCGGCCAGCTTGGCGATCGTCTCGGCGAGCTGGCGCATGGACATCTCGTGCTCGGTACCGCAGTTGATCGGCCCGGTCTCGGTCGAGTCGAGCAGCAGCACGATCCCCCGGACGAGGTCGTCGACGTAGCAGATCGAGCGGGTCTGCTCACCGGTGCCGTGTACCGTGATCGGCTCGCCGCGCAGCGCCTGGGCGATGAACGTCGGGATGGCCCGCCCGTCGTCGGGGCGCATCCGCGGGCCGTACGTGTTGAAGATCCGCACGATGCCGACGTCGAGGCCGCGGGCCCGGTGGTAGGCCATGGTTGCCGCCTCGGAGAAGCGCTTGGCTTCGTCGTACACGCTGCGGACGCCGTTGGGGTTGACGTTGCCCCAGTACGACTCCGGCTGCGGGTGGACCAGCGGGTCGCCGTACGCCTCGGAGGTGGAGGCCAGGATGAACCGGGCGCCGTCGTGAACGGCGCGCTCCAGCAGGTGCAGGGTGGCGACCGAACCGACCCGCAGGATCTCGATCGGGAGCTGTTCGAAGTCGGTCGGGCTGGCGGGCGACGCGAAGTGCATGATCGCGTCGAACCGGCCGGCGAGCGCGGGGTCGTGCGGCAGGCCGTCCGAGATGTCGGCCTTGACCAGGGTGAAGAGCGGGTTCCCGGCCAGGTGCGCGATGTTGCTCTCGGTACCGGTGACGAAGTTGTCTACCGCCACGATCTCGGCGCCCCGCTCGATCAGCGCGTCGACCAGGTGCGACGGGACGAAGCCGGCGCCGCCGGTGATGATGATCCGGTGGCCCTCGCCGTACCGCTGTGTGATCGCCATAGCGGTCAGCCTAGCCGCGCAGCTTGTCGGAGCGGCTACCAGCCGGCGATCGTCAGCCGCGCAGCTTGTCGGAGCGGCTACCAGCCGGCGATCGTCAGTCGCGCAGCTTGTCGGAGCGACTACCGGCCAGCGATCGTCAGTGGTGCCGGACGGGGCGGACATCGTCGGCCGCCCCGCCCCTTCCAGCAGGCTCAGTAGGCCGGGCTCAGTGCGCTCCGGCCCCGGTCAGCGACCGGACCTCCAGCTCGGCGTACTTCTCCTCGTCGCGCTCCTTCGCGGACAGCGCACCGACCGCCGCACAGAGGAACCCGAGCGGGATGGAGATCAGACCCGGGTTGCTGAACGGGATCGGCGCCGGCGTGGTGCAGCTGAACAGCGCCGTCGGGTTGTTCACCTGGGTCGAGGTGGCCGCCACACCGCAGTCCTTGGCCTGCGCCGCGGTCAGCTTCGCGGCGGGCAGCGCCTTGCTCGCCCCGCCCCAGACGACCGGCGAGAGGAGTACCACGAGCACCGCCGAGATCAGGCCGCCGTAGATGCCCCACACCGCGCCGCGGGTGTTGAACCGCCGCCAGAACAGCGAGAACAGGATCGCCGGCAGGTTCGCCGACGCGGCGATCGCGAACGCCACCGCCACCAGGAAGGCGACGTTGAGACCGCGCGCGAAGATGCCGAGCACGATCGCGATGGCGCCGATCCCGACGGCGGCGTACCGGGCCACGGTCACCTCGTCGCGCTCACTGGTCTGCCTGCGGTGCACCACGTTCGCGTACAGGTCGTGCGCCACGCTCGACGACGACGCCAGGGTGAGCCCGGCGACCACGGCGAGGATCGTGGCGAACGCCACCGCGGAGATCAACGCGAGCAGCACCGCGCCGCCGGTGGCCCCGCCGAGGTACCGCTCACCCAGCTTCTGCGCGAGCAGCGGCGCGGCGATGTTGGCGCCCGGGTCCTGCTTGAGGATGTTCGCGCTGCCGACCAGCGCCGCGGCACCGAAGCCGAGCGCCAGGGTCAGCAGGTAGAAGGTACCGATGATGCCGATCGCCCAGACCACGCTGCGCCGGGCGACCCGCGCGCTGGGCACCGTGTAGAAGCGCACCAGGATGTGCGGCAGGCCGGCGGTACCCAGGACCAGCGCGGCGCCGAGCGAGATCAGGTCCAGCTTGCTGATCGTGGAGGCGGTCAGGTTGCCGGCGATGTCCTTGCCGTACCGCAGCCCCGGGTCGAGGAACGAGCCGCCCTTGCCGGACTTCGCCGCGGCGTCGCCGAGCAGCGTGGACAGGTTGAACTTGTATGCGACCGCGACCAGCAGCGCCATCAGGATGGCGCCCATCATCAGCAGGAACGCCTTGACGATCTGGACGTAGGTCGTACCCTTCATGCCACCGATCACCACATACACGATCATCAGTACACCGATCAGCGCGATCGTGGCGATCTTCGCGGCCTCCGCCGACATACCGAGGAACGTGTGGCCGGGCGTGATGCCCAGCAGCAGCGCCACCAGCGACCCCGCGCCGACCATCTGGGCCAGCAGGTAGAAGATCGAGACCACGATCGTGGACACCGACGCGGCGGTGCGTACCGGCGCCTGGCGCATCCGGAACGCCAGTACGTCGCCCATCGTGTACTTGCCCGAGTTGCGCATCAGCTCGGCCACCAGCAGCAGGGCCACCAGCCAGGCGACCAGGAAGCCGATGGAGTACAGGAAGCCGTCGTACCCGGACACGGCGATGATCCCGGCGATGCCCAGGAAGCTGGCGGCGGACATGTAGTCCCCGCCGATCGCCATGCCGTTCTGGAAGCCGCCGAACGAGCGGCCACCGGCGTAGAAGTCGGTGGCGTCGCGGGTCTGCCGGCTGGCCCAGATCGTGATACCCAGGGTCACCAGGACCAGCAGGATGAACAGGACGATCGTGATGGTGCGGGCGTCGCCGCTCATCGGCCGGCCCTCCCTTCGATCTCCTCGCGCAGCTTGTCGGCCGTCGGGTCGAGCTTGCGGTCGGCGAACCGGGTGTACGCCCACGCGATCAGGAACGTCGAGACGAACTGCAGCAGCCCGAAGACGAGCGCCACATTGATGTTGCCGACGAGCTTGTGGCTCATGAAGCCACGCGCGTAGGCGGACAGGAGCACGTACAGCCCGTACCAGACCAGGAAGGCGATCGTGGTCGGGAACACGAAGCCGCGGAACGCCTTGCGGAGCGCGGCGAACTCCGGCGACTGGTCGACCTCGAGATACCGACCCTCCTCGGGCGGCACCCGCGGGGCAGGGGTATGGGTAGCCATGGCGGGACGGTAGAAAGCGATCGACCGCCTTGATCCGGTGCCGACCGCTACCTGCGCCGAACGGCGGTACCCGTGCGCCGAGCGCGCCGCCCGTTACCGCTCATCGAATCAGCGCAGTTCGTGGTACCGGCCCCGGTAGTGGACCAGCGGCTCGTCGGCGGTACCCAGCTCGACCCGCTCGACGGTCGCCTCTACCAGCAGCGCCCAGCCGACCGGGCGGGCCGCGTCCAGCCGGCAGCCGGCCCAGGTCGCGGCGTCCGCCGGTACCGGACCGTATCCGGTGTCGCGCCAGTCGCCGGTGGCGAACAGGCCACCGGGCGCGGGCAGCAGGCCGGCGAACCGGTCGGCGAGCTGGCGGTCCGCCGGCCGCAGTGGTACCAGCGCGAAGCGCCCGGCCGCCTCAATCGCGGCCCACAGCTCGGACTCGTCGTCGAGCAGGCCGAGGACCCGGCCGGGATCGCCGTCCACGATCAGGGTCGAGGAGACGGTCAGCCCGGCCGGGCCGGGCGCGGTCCACAGCGCCACCGGCGCCGCCAGCCGGCCGCGCAGCCGGCGCAGCGGCGAACGCTCCCCCTCCGGCGTCGCGAACGGATCCGTGCTGTGGATGCTCATGTCACGAGGGGCTGGGTTCATGATTCGCTCGCGGACGCTCGCTCATCGCCTCGGCGTCACCGCGACCAGTAACTCGGGGCCGCGCCGCTCCAGGGCCTCGCCGCCGATGTAGGTACCGATCAGCAGCGCGGCCAGCCCGTACGCGATCCCGAACGGGGCGACGAGCGGCGCCAGGCTGCCGTGCAGGAGGGCGGCGAGGAGCAGTACCGGGCTCGCGGCCGCGGCCGCGCCGACCATCCCGGCGAGCGCGAGGAAGGCCTTGGCGCTGCCGGTACCGGTGTTGACGCTGAACGCGTTGCGACTCTCCGGCATCGGGTATGCGGCGTAGACGGACAGGACCGACTCCATGCCGAGCACCGTGCCGAACATGCCGGTGATCGTACCCAGCGCCGGTACCAGATCGGCCAGGTCGTGGATGAACACGGCGAGGACGACCGCCAGGACCAGCACGACCGGCAACACGATCACCGACAGCGCGGCGGCCCGGGCGCGCAGCTCGGTGCGGCCGGGTACCGCCGCCAGCAGGTGCATCGAGTACGCGGTGCCGTCGTAGCCGAACTGGTTGGCCACGAGAACCGCACCGACCAGTGCCGGGAACGCGGCGACCAGGGGCAGCGGCCAGCCCTGCCCCGGCCCGCTGGCTACCCGGAGCCCGATCGGAACGACCGCGCCACCGACCACGGAGGAGATCAGGCCGGCCCGGCGGCGCGGGTCGCGCGTCCAGTAGCGCAGCTCCCGGGCCACCACACCGAGAAAGAGGTCGGGGCGGGCGGTACGCACCAGTCGCGGTACCAGCGCACTGACGGCGCCGCCCCGCGTCGGCCCGCCGCCGGCCGGACCACCGGACGAGGTGCCGAGCATGGCCGATTCCAGCGTGCGCGACCACCACCACAGCAGCCCGACGACGGACAGTGCCATGATCGCCAGGCGGGCCAGCGCGACCAGCGGCTGCCCGGCGGCCAGGTCGTACGGCGCGACGAACCCGGCCCCGAGCGGCGTCCAGCCGAGGATCCGGGCGGCCCGCAGCAGCGGCGCGAAGCCGGTGTGCAGCGCAGCCGAGTTGAGGAACAGCTGGATCGGCCCGATCGAGGCGGCGAACAGCGCGAGCAGGAGCGCGGCCAGATCCCGTACCCGCCGGGAGCGCAACAGTGCCGCGAACCCGCTGGTGATCGCGCGGCTGGCCGCGACGCACAGCAGCAGGCTCAGGCCCGCCCCGACCAGGCCGACCAGGGCGCCGGCCGGGCCCGCCCGGATCCCGGCCGCGACCATGGCGCCGGCGAGCGCCACGGCCGTGGCCAGACCCGGGATGCCTACACAGGCGGCGGCGAGCATGCCGAGCGCCAGCGTGCGGCGGGGCAGCGGCAGCAGCGCGAACCGGGCCGGGTCGAGGGTCTCGTCGACGCCGAAGAACAGTACCGGCAGCAGCAGCCAGCCGAGGACGACGGCGGTACCGGTGAATGTGGCGATGACCAGCCCGACCTCGGCGCGCGGGAGGGCACTCCCGAGGAACCAGAAGAAGCCGGAGAGCGCTGCCGAGACCCCGAAGATCAGCCCGAGCACGAAGCCCAGGACGCGCGCCCCCGACGAGCGCCGCCTTGCTGGTCCGGACCAAGTGCCGGCCCACGACCCACGCAGGCCGTTGCCGACCAGGCGCAGCTTGAGCTTGACGAAGTACCGCAGCTTTACAGCCACGACAGCTCTTCTCCGGTGGCGACCCGGCCGCCGACCGTCTCGACGAAGACGTCCTCCAGGCTCCGGACACCGCGCACCTCGTCCAGCGTGCCGACCGCCTTGATGGTGCCGGCGGCGAGGATCGCCACGTGCGTGCAGAGCCGCTCGACCAGCTCCAGGACGTGGCTGGAGAAGATCACCGTACCGCCCCCGGCCACGTACCTGGTCAGGATGTCCCGGATGGTCGCGCCGGACAGCGGGTCCACCGCCTCGAACGGCTCGTCGAGTACCAGCACCCGGGGCGCGTGCAGCAGGGCGCAGGCCAGTCCGATCTTCTTCTTCATCCCGGCCGAGTAGTCGACGACGAGGGTACGGCCGGAGCCGGCCAGGTCGAACACGTCGAGCAGCTCCTTCGCCCGCTCGTCGACGACCTCGGGCGGCATGCCGCGCAGCAGACCCTGGTACGCCAGCAGCTCCTGCCCGGACAGCCGGTCGAACATCCGGACGCCGTCGGGCAGCACGCCCAGCAGCCGCTTCGCCCGTACCGGGTCAGCCCAGACGTCGTGACCCAGCACGTACGCCTGGCCATGGGTCGGCCGCAGCAGGCCGACCGCCATCGACAGGGACGTGGTCTTGCCGGCGCCGTTCGGGCCTAGCAGGCCGAAGAACGAGCCGGCCGGCACGTCGAGGTCGACGCCGTTGACCGCGACGATCCGGTCGAACACCTTGACAAGGCCCCGCATGGCGAGAGCCGCTTCCCCATCGATCACAATCGTCGACGGTAGCTCCCCGGCGCACGCCCCGATCAGGTCTGCGGTACCGTCCGCAGGCTGGTCCGGGTCGCCGCGTAGATGAATGGCCCGGGCTCGTCGCTCGTCGAGTGCGCGAAGGATATCCCGCCAGCGCGACATCACGACCTCGAGCTGCGCGAACGTACTCCGGGTTTCTTCGCCGACAAGAACCACCATCCGTGCGCCGTGCTCCCGTACCGCAGCAATTTCCCGCCGGTGTTCCCGGATGTGGCGATCCCGCGTAATGATCAACCAACCGCGCCGCGCTACCTCGGGTATCCACACGTCATCGCTGGTCGCGCAGCCGGGCTTGACCCTGCTCACGCCGCCCGCTGGGCGTTCTCGTACGCCAGGGCCCAGCGCACGTCAGAGGCCGTCAGCTGGTACAGATCGGCGACGTCGTCGACCTCTTCACCGGAGTCGACCTGCTCCCAGATGGCCTCGGTGCTGATGCCCTTCACCGAAGGGCGCCCGAACCGGACGTCTGGCAAGATCTGCACGGACGACTTCGGATTCGGATCCGGACGCCAGCCCGCCGCCACGTCGCCTTCCCAGACGACCCGCTGAACAAAGGCCTCCGACGGTGGCATGAGCATCAGTTGGCCGCTCACCGCCGCGACGAGCCAGAACTCGGGATCGAGTCCCGCGGCGTCCTGGGCCTCCAGCACCAGTTCGCGACCGACGACATAGGGACGCCGATCGGCCAGCGGGTAGGGCACACCGAAATCCTGACGGAGGCGATCAATGAACGCGCGCAGTTCCGCCATGGGAACACCCTTGGCGCGCCGGTACTCCCGGAGTAGACCCGCCTCGACGAACTCGGCCCAGGTCACCGAACGACCGTTCCCGGGTTCGATCCGGATCACCGGCTTGTACCGCTTGCCGCGCTGGTCACCGCCCTCCAGCCAGTAGTGCAGCGTCGACTGTGGTACCTCCAACAGCCGGGCCGCCTCCGCCTCGGAGTACATCTCCCGCTCCAGCACGCTCACCACGCGGTCAGTCTCGCATCTCGCCCCCGCCGGAGTCGCCAAGCTGGCCGAGCCTGTGGACAAGCCTGTGGATCGTCATAGCCCGAGGGCATCGGGGGCGTGCAGGCGGAGCATCGTCGTACCGACATCCGCCGGTACCCGGCGGCGGCTGGCCAGGGAGCCGAGCACCATGACCGCGAACGCCAGCGGTACCGTCCACGCCGCCGGTACGTTGACCAGGATCGCGGCCCAGCCGGACAGCGGCGGCCCGACCATGGTGACGAGTACCGCGGCCACTGCCGCACCGCCCCCGGCGACCAGGCCGGCCACCGCGCCGACCGCGGTCAACCCCCGCCACCACAGGCCCAGTACCAGCAGCGGGCAGAAGCTCGACGCGGCCACCGCGAAGGCGAGCCCGACGACCTGGGACACGTCCAGCTCGTTGACCCGGGCGGCGAGCAGCATCGGCACCGCGCCGGCGACGATCGCGGAGACCCGGAAGTCGCGCACCGAACCGTGGCCGATGACGTCGGTCGACAGTACCCCCGCAACGCTGGTCAGCAGCCCCGACGAGCTGGACAGGAACGCGGCGAACGCGCCCGCCGCGACCAGCGCCCCCAGCACCTGCCCGGTCGTCCCGCCGCCCAGCGCGGCCGCCGGCAGCCGCAGCACCACGGCATCGGTCGCGCCGGTCATCATCAGTTGCGGGGTGTAGACCCGGCCGAGCACGCCGTAGAGCGCGGGCAGCAGGTAGAACAGCCCGACCAGGCCGAGGACCATCAGCGTGGTACGCCGGGCGGCGGCGCCGTCGGGGTTGGTGTAGAAGCGCACGAGTACGTGCGGCAGCCCCATCGTGCCGAGGAACGTGGCGAGGATCAGCGAGTAGGTCGCGAGCAGGCCGCGGTCGCCGTGCCGGGTCGAGCCGGGCAGTAGCCAGTCCAGGCCGGTGTCCACGTCCCCGCCGGCGACGCGCGGGATCGGCGACCCGGCCGGGAACACCCGCGTCGTGTGGGTCGGAACGTCCACTGTGGACCTGTCGGGCTGGACGAGCCGGGTCGGCTGGTCGAAGGTGACCGTCGTCTGGTGGGCGAACGTCGCCCCGCCCGGCGGGGCCAGCGCCGGGCGGCCGTCGGCCTCCCAGTGCAACAGCAGGAACAGCACGGGTACCAGCAGCGCGGTGAGCTTGAGCCAGTACTGGAACGCCTGCACGAAGGTGATCGCGCGCATCCCGCCGAGGGCGACGTTCCCGGTCACCACGATGCCGACGAGCAGGACGCCGACCAGGTACGGGCTGCCCGCGACGGTCTGCAGGGTGAGGCCCGCGCCGCGCAGCTGGGGTACCAGGTAGAGCCAGCCGATCACGATGACGAACGCGGTCGCGAGCTTGCGCAGCCGGACCGAGCGCAGCCGCAGCTGGCAGAAGTCGGGCAGTGTGAAGGCACCCGACCGGCGCAGCGGAGCCGCCACGAACAGCAGCAGCGCGAGGTACCCGGCGGCGAACCCGACCGGGTACCACAGCACGTCCACGCCGTGCTTGAGCACCAGGCCGGCCACGCCGAGGAAGGACGCGGCCGACAGGTACTCGCCGCTGATCGCCGCGGCGTTCCAGGCCGGGCTGACCTCGCGCGAGGCGACCAGGAAGTCGGAGGTGGTACGGGCCAGGCGCAGCCCGTACGCGCCGATCGCCACCGTCGCCACGATCACCGCGACGACGGCCGGAACGGCGTACGGGTTCAGTGCCGCTCCACGAGGTCGCTGAAGTCCCGTTCGGTGCGCTCGGCCAGATGCACGTACGCCCAGCCCACGACGAACAGGAACGGGTACGCGGCGACGCCGAGCAGCAACCAGGGCAGGACGACGCCGAACGGCCGCGCGCCCGCCACCGCCGGCGCGACGGCGAACAGCAGCGGAAGCGCGCCCAGCCCGACGGCGACCACGGCGGCGCAGCGCAGGGCGAGCGCGAGCTGTGCCCGGACCAGCCCCTTCACCAGCGCCTCGCCGATGCCGGTCTGCTCGGCCAGCTCCACCCGGGTCGGCCCGCCGGCCTGCCGGGGGCCGGCCATGTCGGCCAGCACGACACGGACCCGCTCGGGCTGCATGGGCGGCAGTGTCGCCCCGTCACCCCGGCGTTGACAAGGGGTCAGCCGGCGGTACCGGGCAGGCTGACCCGGATCCGGCAGCCGCCGCCGGGCGGGTCCACCACCGCGATCGTCCCGCCATGCAGCTCCACCACCCACTGCGCGATGGCGAGCCCGAGACCGGTACCGCCGCTGTGCCCGGCGGCGCGCTCGCCCCGGGTGAACCGCTCGAAGACCCGGGCTCGCAGGTCCGGCGGGATCCCCGGACCTTCGTCGGTCACCTCGACGACCAGGTGCTCCGCCTGCGCGCGGGCGCCGACAGTGACGGTACCGCCGGGTGGGCTGTGCCGGGACGCGTTGTCCAGCAGGTTCGCGACGACCTGGTGCAGCCGGACCGGGTCGGCGACCGCCTTGCCCGGTTCGGCGTCGACGGCGAACCGCACGTCCCGCCCGGCCGCGGTGACGGCCACCTCGGCCTCGCGTACCGCCTCCGCCAGGAACCCGGCGACGTCGAACGGCTCCAGATCCAGCGGTACCACCCCGGCTTCGATCCGGGACAGGTCGAGCAGCTCGGTGACGAGCCGGCCGAGGCGCTCGGTCTGCGCCAGGGCGGTCCGCAGCGTGTCCGGGTCGGACACCCCGTCGACCACGTTCTCCAGTACCGCCTGGATCGCGAAGATCGGGGTACGCAGCTCGTGCGACACGTTCGCGATCAGCTCCCGCCGCTGCCGGTCGGCCGCCGCGAGATCCGCCGCCATCTGGTTGAACGCCGTCGCGAGCTGGCCGACCTCGTCGCGCGAGGTGGCCCGTACCCGCCTGCTGTAGTCGCCGCGCGCCATCGCCTTGGCGGCCGCGGTCATCTCCCGCAGCGGCCGGGTCATCCCGTGTGCCAGGATCTGCGAGATCAGCAGGGCGACGGCAACCGCGGTGAGCGAGGTCGCCGGCGGCTTCCAGCCCAGCACGCTCCAGAAGACCGCGAGCCCGGCCAAGCCGCTGGCCACGATCACCAGGCCGAGCTTGAGCTTGATGAACGGGACGAAGTCCAGCGGCCGGGGCATCTTGGCCAGTCTCATCGGGATACCTCCAGGGAGTAGCCGACGCCGTGGACGGTACGGATCACATCGGCGCCCAACTTGCGGCGCAGCGCCTTGATGTGACTGTCGACCGTGCGCGTCCCCGATGCGTCGGCCCAACCCCAGACCTCGGCCAGCAGCCGCTCCCGAGGCAGGACGGTGCGCGGCCGGCCGGCGAGGTGCGCGAGCAGATCGAACTCGGTCGGCGTCAGGTGGATCTCCGCGCCGCCCAGCCGTACCCGCCGCTCCGCCGGGTTGATCTCCAGATCCCCGATGGTGATCGGGGGCGCCGGCTCGGTGCGGCTCACCGCCAGCGCCTTCTCCATCCGCCGCAACAGCGCGTGTACCCGCGCCGCCAGCTCCCGTACCGAGAACGGCTTGGTGAGGTAGTCGTCCGCCCCGACCGCGAGCCCGACGAGCAGGTCGCTCTCCTCGTCCCGCGCGGTCAACATGATCACCGGTACCGGTCGCTCCGCCTGGATCCGCCGGCACACCTCCAGCCCGTCGAAGCCGGGCAGCATGATGTCCAGTACCACCAGATCCGGCCGGATCCGCCGGGCCGCCGCCACCCCGGCCGGCCCGTCCGCCGCGATCTCGACGGCGAACCCCTCCGCCCGCAGCCGAGCGGCGACCGCCTCGGCGATGGCCCGCTCGTCCTCGACCACCAGGATCCCCGCAGCCGAGCGGCGACCGCCTCGGCGATGGCCCGCTCGTCCTCGACCACCAGGATCCGCCGCAGCTCGCTCATGTGCGCAGCGTATTCATCCAACGTGGGTAAGCCGAGGATGCGATGTGAAAGAGCCGTGGAGAAAGTGGCCCTGTGGATAACTCTCTACGCTGTCGGTAGGTCCACCAGAATGGGAGCCATGACGATGACCTCATCCCCTCCGGCCCAGCCGGGGCACGGTGGCGCGTGGACGATCGAGGACCTCGTGGACCTGCCAGACGACGCCAACCGGTACGAGATCCGCGACGGGAGCCTGCTGGTGACGCCACCCCCGACGGTTTCCCATGGCGGCGCCGCCAGCCTGTTGAACCGCCTGCTCGATCGTGCGGCACCGGACCGGTTGATCGTGTCCACCGCCGGCTTCGGGATCAACATCGACCGCCGCCGCACCTACTACGTCCCCGATCTGATCGTGCTGGACCGGGATGCCCTGAAGACCCCAGGCTTCGCGGTGGAGCCGTCCGACGTGCGGCTCGTCGTCGAGGTGCTCTCGCCGAGTAACCGAGGTCATGATCTGGTGACCAAGCGCCACGACTACGGCATGGCCAGGATCCCGCAGTACTGGATCCTGGACCAGGCCAAGGAGACGCTGACCGTGCTCCGGCTCGACGGGACCGGGGAGCAGTACGTCGAGACGGCCGTCGTCCGACCAGGGGAACGGTGGCACACCGACGAGCCGTTCCCGCTGACCTTCGACCTGGGAGAGGTTCTCTAGCGGTTCCAGTTCTTGGCGGCGCGG
>WNGL01002218.1_pt1 | contig 27638 bp, 25 predicted proteins | sample 5400591 | NCBI WGS metagenome assembly WNGL01 (sample SAMN13153377, study PRJNA577476) | soil metagenome | isolation source: 80 cm soil or saprolite under Garry oak tree replicate 1 | place: USA:California | collected 2016-06-15 | reverse complement strand
CATAGTAGCGATTACCACTGACATTCCCGGGGAGGTGAGGTGGCGTTTCCTCCTGGCCTGAAGGCCGGGGCCTGCACGCCGCGATCCTAATGACTGAACCGTCACCACGTTTCCGTTCGATGCTCGAGAGCATGCCCGTGTACAAGCCCGGCCGGGTACCGGTGAGCTCGAGCGGTCAGACGCACAAGCTGTCGTCCAACGAAACTCCCTTCGCGCCGCTGCCCTCGGTGGTGGATGCCATCGCCGAGGCGGCGCGATCGGTCCACCGGTACCCGGACAACGGCGCGCAGGCCCTGATCGGGGCCATCGCGGACAAGTTCGGCGTCCCGGCCGAGCATGTCGCGGTCGGGTGCGGTTCGGTCGGAGTAACCCAGCAGCTCCTCGCGGCGATCGGTGAGCCCGGTGCCGAGGTGATGTACGCGTGGCGCTCCTTCGAGGCGTACCCGATCCTGGCCGACCTGACCGGCGCCGAATCGGTCCGGGTCCCGCTCCGCCACGACACCCACGACCTGGACGCGATGGCGGCCGCGATCTCCCCCCGGACCAGGCTGATCTTCGTCTGCAACCCGAACAACCCGACCGGCACCGTGGTGCACACGGCCGAGCTCGAGGCCTTCCTTGACCGGGTGCCCGCCGGCTGCCTGGTCGTGCTGGACGAGGCCTACCGGGAGTACGTCCGCGACGAGGCCGTGCCCGACGGCCTGGGCCTTTACCGCGACCGGCCGAACCTCGCGGTGCTGCGCACCTTCTCCAAGGCCTACGGCTTGGCCGGCCTGCGCACCGGGTTCATGATCGCGCCCGAGCCGGTCGCGGCCGCGGCCCGGACGACCATGCTGCCGTTCAGCGTGAACAGCATCGCGCAGGCCGCCGCGATAGCCTCGCTGGCCGCCGAGGACGAGCTGTTCGAGCGGGTGGAGGACACCGTCAAGGAGCGGACCCGGGTGCGCGAGGCGCTGGTCGCCGACGGCTGGGAGGTTCCCCCCACCGAGGCCAACTTCGTCTGGCTCGGCTTGGGCGAGCACACCCTGGACTTCGCCGCGGCCTGCTTCGACGAGGGCATCGCCATCCGCCCGTTCGCCGGTGACGGCGCCCGGATCAGCATCGGCGACACCGAGGCCAACGACGCCTTCCTGGCCGTGGCGCACGCCTACCCGCACCGCGCCCAGCCTTAGATCTGGCCAGCCTAACCAGCAGGGCGGGATCGCCCCGGAATATCGAGCTCGGCCCAGGCGGCCTCCCACAGCGTGCTGACGGTCACCCGGATCTGCTTCGCCGCGGGCGCCACCGGCGGCCAGAACCAGAACTCGCGGCTGCCCTCGGGTCTCCCGCCGCCGCTGCCGGCCATGCCCCGGTGCTCCGCGCCGGTGTCGTCGGCCGCGCGCACCGCGAAGCACGGCACGATCATCGGCCAGTACTCGCCGCCGATCCACGGGTGCCCGTACAGCTGGATGGTCACGAACTCGTCCTGCGCGGCGATGCTCTCGATCACCGCCGTGGCCTGCCCCAGCGGCAGGGTGACGGCCAGCCCGGCCCGTTCGGGCTCGTTGTTGAACACCTGGCCCGCGGCAACCGAAGCATTATCCAGCGCGGCCAGCACGGCCGAGGCCACGTCGCCCACGTAGCAGCGGGTGTCCAGCGAGGTGCCGGCGCCGAACGGTATCCGCAGCCGCCCGGCCCGAACCCTCCGCAGCACGAACTCCTCCCGGCGCTGCCCATCGTGCTCCCCGTAGATCAGCGACAGCCGCAGCGCGGCGCCGATGAACAGGGTGCCGCCGAGGATGAGGACCCGCATGCCGTTACCCGGCCTGCGCGGTCAGGCTGGCGTCACCGGTCACCGGACTCGGCTGGCTCGAAGGTGAAAACCTGCGGGCCGATCTGCATGCTCCAGCCGGGCGGGAGCGGGCTGGGCTCGGTGCCGATTCGCGTCCACTGCTCGCCACCGGGCGGGCTGAAGTAGGTCCCGTGCATCGAGTCCGCGTCGCGGACCAGCACGACGCCGTTCTCGACCGAGACGTACGCGTGCACCCGCGAGATCACGTGGTCCGGGTCCTGCAGCTGAACCGGCGCGGCCTCACCGCTCTCGACCGCGGGATCCTGCCGCGGCTCCCGGCCGAGGACGTAGACGCGGTCCAGGACGATCGGCGGCCCGTCCGGCGAAGTGAGCACGCCGAGCGGCGCGTGCATCGCCGACGGCTGGGGTTGCATCGCGGGCGACACGGTGGTGGGCTGAACGGCCGGGGCCGGGTCTGATTCCCCCCGGCCGGGGGTCATCTCCTGCTCACCGGTCCGTACGATCATCGTCGGCTGGTAGTTCGGGGGCTCAGGCTGGTGGTTCGGGGGCTCAGGCTCGCGGTCCGCGGGCTCGGGCTGGCGGTCTAGGGGCTCGGGCTGGCGGTCCGGGGAGTCGGGTTCGTTGTTCATGGGCCCGGGTTCGTTGTCCGAGGGCTCGGCCCGGAGCGCCCAGGGCTCCTGCGGCCGGTCGTCTGCTGGCCGCGGCGCCTCCCCGGACGATGGCCACGCGAATCCGCCGGAGTCGCCGTCGGCGGCGGGCCCGGCCGGTTCGGCCGGTTCGGCCCGGGACGCGCTCACGGCGTCGGCGAAGCCGGCCCCGGAATCAGAAAAACCAGGCTCACCAAACCCGGTCCTGGGCTCACCGAACCCAGCCCGCGGCTCAGAAAAACCAGCCCCGGGCTCGGCCAGACCGGCCTGCGGCTCGGCGAAGCCCGCTCCCGGCATGCCCGCGGTCCGGACCAGGACGAAGCCCTCGCCCGGCACCACGCCGGCCCGAAGGTCCGACAGCGGGTCCGCCTCGACCGGCCGCCCGGCCGCGCCGCCGATCGCCAGCCGTTCGAACGTGCCGGGCACGATCAGGTCAACCCAGGTCAGGGCCTGCTCTCCGGATACTTCGCGGGTCGCGCCGCCCTCGGTGATCGTGCACCACACCGCGCCGCGCAGGAACATGACCACGCCGTCGCGCATCGGGGCCACGATCCCGAACGCGGGAGCCTCCCCGGACATGTGGCCGATGACCCACTGAGCCAGGCGGCTCGCGATCGCGTTGGCCGGCGCCTGCCGGTCGGAGCCGACCTCGGCGGCCAGTTCCAGCAGTTCGTGAGCGACATCGTCGGGGCGAGTGTCCGCCCCGCCGCGAGGGATCACAATGACCGTGTCACCGAACCGGCCGACAAGGCCAAGGCCGGGTTCGATGCCGATGCGCGTCGTCAGCTGCTCCATCGTGCTTCCTCTTCGTCCGGGGGCAACGTGGGCATTTTGTCATGCCATAGAACAAGCAGAAACAGCAGCTGAATACCCCGAAAGACTCAGGCGGTAACAGCGGTCACGTCGGCGCCTAGCGCGTTGAACCGCTGCGCGATGTTGGCGTGCCCCCGGTCGATCGGATATCCGGGCGTGACCAGCGTCTCGCCTTCGGCGGCCAGCCCGGCCAGGACCAGCGCGATGCCGGTCCGCAGGTCGTGCGCCACGACCTCGGCTCCGGTAAAGGTACAAGGGCCGTGCACCACGACCGCGCCCCGGTCGAGCTCGACGGACGCGCCCATCTTGACCAGCTCGCCGACCAGCGTGTACCGCCCGTCGAAGATCGTCTCGCGGATGTACGAGGTGCCCTCGGCCAGGCAGGCCAGCGCCATGATCGGGGACTGCAGGTCGGTGGCGAACCCGGGGTACGGGCTGGTGATGACGTTGATCGGGCGCACCGGGCCGTCCATCCGGACCGACACCACGGCGCCGTTGGTGCCGAACTTGACCCCCATCTGCTCCAGCTTCCAGCGGAAGACCCCGAAGTGGTCCAGTGAGGCGCCGACCAGGTTGATCTCCCCGCCGGTGATCGCCGCGGCCATCGCGAACACGCCAGCGTCGATCCGGTCCGCCATCACGCTGTGCTCGACCGCGGTCAGCTCGTCCACCCCGTGCACGGTGATGAAGCCGGTGCCGCCGCCGGTGATCCGCGCGCCCATCTTGGTCAGGAACGCGATGACGTCGAGGACCTCGGGCTCCTGCGCGGTGTTGTCGATCACGGTCCGGCCGGGCGCCAGGCAAGCCGCCATGATCAGGTTCTCGGTGCCGGTGTGCGACGGCGTGTCCAGGTACAGGTGCGCGCCCTGCAGCTTGCTGGCCTTGATCCGGATGGTCGTGTCGCCCTCGTCCACGACCGCGCCGAGCCGGGCGAAGCCGCGGTAGTGGAAGTCCAGGTTCCTGTTGCCCAGGTTGCACCCGCCGACGCCCTCGATCACCGCCTCGCCGAACCGGTGCAGCAGGGCCGGCACGAACAGCACCGAGCTGCGGAACCGGCGGGCGATCTCGGCCGGCAGCACCGGGCTGGTCAGGTTGGACGCGTCGACCACCAGCGTCCGCTCGGTCTCATGGAACTCGACCACAGCGCCGACAGCCTCGGCCAGTTCGACGGCGCGGCGGACGTCCTCGATCGGCGGGACGTTCCGCAGCACCGTGTGGCCGTTGCCGGTGAGCAGAGACGCGGCGATCATCTTCAGCGCCGCGTTCTTCGCGCCCTGCACGAAAACCGTCCCGTGCAGCGGAGCGCCTCCGCGCACGCGGTAACTCGTCTCGGGTCCCAGAGTCATGGGCGTTAGCTTAGCCGGGAGAGCCGCTCGAAGACTGGAGCTAGCGCCGCAACGTACCGTTCCGGCCTGAATGCGGAGTCCAGTGCCCCTTCGGGCAACCGAACCGCGCGTGTCGCGGCCTGTTTGCGCAGCGTGTCGCGGAACGGGGTGCCCGCGTCCCAGGTTTCCATGGCCGCCGCCTGTACCAGCTCATACGCGTCCTCACGCGACAATCCCGCGCTGACCAGCTCAAGCAGGACCGCGGAGGAGTACATCAGCCCGCCGGTCAGGTCCAGGTTGGACCGCATCCGCGCCACGTCCACGGTCAGCCCCGACACCAGCCCGGTGGTCAGGTGCAGCAGGTAGTCGGCGGCGATGGCGGCGTCCGGCAGCGCGACCCGCTCCACCGACGAATGTGAGATATCCCGCTCGTGCCACAGCGGGATCCCCTCGGTGACCGGCGTCACATAGCCGCGCACCACCCGCGCCAGCCCGCAGATCCGCTCCGAACGGATCGGATTCCTCTTGTGCGGCATGGCCGAGGAGCCCTTCTGCCCCGAACGGAACGGCTCGGCCAGCTCCCGCACCTCGGTCCGCTGGCAATGCCTGACCTCCAGCGCGACCGCCTCGCACACGGTGGCCGCGATCGCCAGCGCGCTCACCCACTCGGCGATCCCGTCCCGCATGACGACCTGGGTGGCCACGTCCGCGGGCCGCAGCCCGAGCGCGGGCATGACCTCGGCTTCGATGGCCGGGTCGATGTTGGAGTAGCTGCCGACCGGCCCGGACAGGGTGCCGACCGCCACCGCCTCCCGGGCCCGGACCAGGCGGTCCCGGCTGCGGGCCATGGCGAAGGCGAAGTCGGCGACCCGGTGCCCCCACACGTCGGGTTCGGCGTGGACGCCGTGCGTCCGGCCGGGCCGCAGCGTGTCCCGGTGCGCCAGCGCGTGGTCCCGCAGCACCGCCACCAGCCCGGTGGCCTTGGCGATCAGCAGGTCGCTGGCCTCGGCCAGCTGGACCGCGAGCGCCGTGTCGAGCAGGTCGGAGGAGGTCATGCCAAAGTGCACCCAGGCGGCCGCCGAGCGCGGCTCGGTGTTGTCCGCCCAGGCGGTCAGGAAGGCGATCACGTCGTGGTCGGTGACCGCCTCCACCGCGGCTACCGCCTCGGGGGTTGGCGATGGGGCCGAACGGACGGGTTCCACGCTCTCGGCCGGCACCGTGCCCGCCCGGGCCTGCGCCTCGAGGACCAGCACCTCCACCCGGCACCACAGCTCGTACTTGTGCGCGTCGCTCCAGACCCGCCCCATCTCGGGCAGCGTGTACCGCTCGATCATGCGTCCACCGTATCGACCGTCGCCATCCGCTCAGCCGCCCGCCGCTCGACGACCAGCGCTGCCGCCACGATCACGGTGAGCACGGCCATCTCGGCGGCGACGCTCAGCGTCACGCCGACCCAGGACGCGGCCAGCGCCACGACCGCCGCGGTCAGCCGGTAGCGCCCAGGGCCGATCCGCAGCGCGTGCCGGAACGCCGCGCTGCCGGCCAGGAACAGCGCGACGCCGCAGCCCATCGCCACGCACGGCCCGGCCGGCAGCGTGTTCCCGGTGTTCACGATCGCCTGCTTGACCCCGGAGGCCAGCGCGACGATCCCGAGCAGCATGGGGATGTAGGCGTAGAAGTACGCGGCCAGCGCGAGCGCCGGTCGGAGGGCCGGGTCCGCGGCCGTCATGGCCCGTTCGGCCCTCTCGTCGTCCTCGGCGCCGAAGTAGGCCCACCACAGCGCCGCGGTCAGCGCCAGCCCCAGCACGGCGGACAGGGCCAGCGAGACGGTCACCGGGTGCCCCTCGGCGCCGATCCCGATGTCCACCACCGACTCGCCGAGCACGATGATGACCAGCGCGCCGTGCCGCTCGGTGAAGTGCGAGGGCTGGATGGCGAACCGGCCGCGCACCGGGAGCACGAACGGCGACAGCACCTGCACGGCCAGCGCGGCCGCCCACAGCCCGTAGGCGGCCCCTCCCTCGACGATCCCGGCCGTGATCACCAGCAGCGCCGCGACCAGGTTGAACGGCGTCACCCGCGCGATGTTCCTGTTCACCCGCTGGTACAGCCAGCCGTGGATGAGCACCACGATCAGGTAGCCGATGCCCAGCGCCACGCCGTCCCGGCCGAACGCCTCCGGGATGGCCAGCCCCATGATCAGGAACCCGGCCATGCCAGCCAGCATGAGCAGCCGCTCCGTGGTGCGCGACGGAGTGCGCGCGTTGGCCAGCCAGACGTAGCCGCCGTACATCCACCACAGCACCCCGAAGATGAGCAGCACCCGCAGGCCGGCGGCCACGCTTACGTCGTGCGACAGGATGCTGGTCAGCTGCGTGATGGCGAAGACGAAGACGAGGTCGAAGAACAGCTCGAGGGTGCTGACCCGCAGCGGGGCTTCCCCTTCCCCCGCCAGCACATCATCGGTCATGGTGCTGCTTCAGTCACAAGCGTGCCGCTATGTCACGACGGTACCAGCCGCCCCGCAGCGAGACCGTGGCCGCGAGCTCGTAGGCGCGGGCACGCGCGGCCGCGACGTCCGGCCCGGAGCCGACCGCGTTCAGCACCCGGCCGCCCGCCGTCACCAGGGCGCCCGCGGCGTTCCTCGCGGTGCCCGCGTGCAGCAGGTAGGCGTGGTCTTGCCCGGGCCGTTCGGTGCCTATGATCTCGTCCCCCCGGACCGGAGCCTCGGGATAGCCGTCCGCGGCGATCACCACCACCACGGCCGCGCCCGGGTGCCATTCCGGGGGAGCCGCGCCGGCCAGGTCCCCGGCCGAGGCGGTGGCCAGCAGCGGCGCGAGCGGGCTGCTCAGCCGGTCCAGCACCACCTGCGTCTCCGGGTCGCCGAACCTGGCGTTGAATTCCACCACCCGCAAGCCCGCCCGGGTCAGGCTGAGCCCGGCGTAGAGCAGGCCCAGGTACGGCGTGCCGCGGCGGCGCATGGTGTCCACGGCGGGCAGGATGACCTGCGCCATCGCCTGGTCCGCCAGGTCAGCGGGAGCCCAGGGGAGCGGGGCGTAGGCGCCCATGCCGCCAGTGTTCGGCCCCTGGTCACCGTCGCGGGCCCGCTTGAAGTCCTGGGCGGGCAGCAGCGGTACCGCGGTCACGCCGTCGGTGACCGCGAACAGCGACACCTCGGGGCCGTCGAGAAACTCCTCGATCACCACCGTGCCGCAGGCGCCGGCGTGCGCCCGGGCCGCCGTCAGGTCGGTGGTGACCAGCACGCCCTTGCCCGCGGCCAGGGCGTCGTCCTTGACCACGTACGGCGGGCCGAACGCGGCCAGCGCCCGGTCCGCCTGGCCTGGCGTAGCGCAGGTGAACGAGGCGGCGGTCGGGATGCCCGCCTCGGCCATCACCTGCTTGGCGAAGGACTTCGAGCCCTCGATCCTGGCCGCGGCGGCGTCCGGGCCGAAACACGGGATGCGGGCCTCGCGCAGGGCGTCGGCGGCGCCCGCGACCAGCGGTGCCTCCGGGCCGATGACGACCAGGTCGGGGCCGAGCTTGCGGGCCAGCGCGAGGATGCCGTCCGGCGTGGGCGGCGTGTCCGGGTGGGTCTGCGCCAGGGCCTCGATGCCCGGGTTGCCCGGGGCGGCGTGGACGTCGTCGCGGCCAGGATCGAGGGCGCGGACCAGGGCGTGCTCGCGCCCGCCCGACCCGATGACGAGGATGCGCACGCCAGGAGCCTACCGGCGCTACCGGAGCAGGTCTCTGATCTGCAGGGTCTGGTCCCGGCGCGGGCCGACCCCGACCGCGCAGACCGGGGCGCCGATCATCTCCTCCACCGCGCTGATGTAGGCGCGCGCGCTGGCCGGCAGGTCGTCGGGCGAACTGGCCTTGGAGATGTCCTCCCACCAGCCGTCGAAGTACTCGTAGACCGGCACCGCGTGGTGGAACTCGGTCTGCGTCATCGGGACCTCGTCGTAGCGCTTGCCGTCCACCTCGTAGCCCACGCAGACCGGCACCTGCTCCAGGCCGGACAGCACGTCCAGCTTGGTCAGGAAGTAGCCGGTGATTCCGTTCACCCGGGTCGCGTACCTGGCGATGACCGCGTCGAACCAGCCGCAGCGGCGCGGTCGGCCGGTGGTCACGCCGTACTCGGCGCCCGCCTTGCGCAGCCATTCACCGGTGTCGTCGCGCAGCTCGGTGGGGAAGGGACCCTCGCCGACCCGGGTCGTGTACGCCTTGACGATCCCGATGACGTCGGAGATCCGGGTCGGGCCGATGCCGGCCCCGGCGCAGGCCCCGCCCGCGGTGGGGGAGGACGAGGTGACGAACGGGTAGGTGCCGTGGTCCACGTCGAGCATGGTGGCCTGGGCTCCCTCGAGCAGCACCACCTTGCCCTGGTCCAGCGCCCGGCCCAGGGCCAGGGCCGTGTCGGCCACGTAGGGGCGGAGCCGCTCGGCGTACCGCTCGTAATCGGCCGCGACCGCCTCGGCTTCGATCCCGCGCCGGTTGTAGACCTTGGTCAGGATCTGGTTCTTCTCCCGCAGCACCAGGTCGAGCTTCTGCCGCAGGATGCCGGGGTCGAACAGGTCCTGGACGCGGATCCCGGTCCGGGCGATCTTGTCGCCGTAGGCGGGGCCGATGCCGCGGCCGGTGGTACCGATCCGCGCGCTGCCCAGGTACCGTTCGGTCACCTTGTCCAGCGCCCGGTGGTACGGCGTGATCAGGTGGGCGTTGGCCGAGACCAGCAGCTTGGCGCAGTCCACGCCGCGGGCGGCCAGGCCGTCGATCTCGTCCAGCAGCACCTGCGGGTCGATCACCACGCCGTTGCCGATCACCGGGACGACGTTCGGCGACAGCACCCCGGAGGGCAGCAGGTGCAGGGCGTAGCTCTCGTCGCCGATGACGACCGTGTGGCCGGCGTTGTTCCCGCCCTGGTACCTGACCACGTAGTCGACGCGGTCCCCGAGCAGGTCGGTGGCCTTGCCCTTGCCCTCATCGCCCCACTGAGCCCCGACAACCACGACGGCGGGCATGCGGTATTCCCCTCGGCCTCACATCACATGCGGAAGCCCCCGCACGGGCGCAAGCGCGGCAGGGGGCTCTTGCGACTTGACATTACCCGGAAAAACGCCAGGTAACCTCGTGCCCGCGACCGCTTCGCCCTCCTTTGCTCCCCGGCTCTTCCCGCATCGTCACAGCTGGTCGGCGGCGAGCGCCGCCGCGGCGGTCGCGCTGCTGTCCCGCAGGAACTGCGCGCAGCGTTCCGCCTCGTCGTCCTCGCCGATCGCCGCGGCGGAGGCGCCCAGCATGTACAGCGCGCGGAGGAAGCCGCGGTTCGGCTCGTGCTCCCACGGCACCGGGCCGTGGCCCTTCCAGCCCGCCCGCCGCAGCTGGTCCAGGCCGCGGTGGTAGCCGGTCCGCGCAAACGCGTAGGCGGTGACCGGGTCGTCCTGGGCAAAGGCCCGTTCGGCCAGCGAGGCCCAGGCCGCGGAGTAGGCCGGGAAACGCGCCGCGATCTTCTCCGGCGCCTCGCCCGCGTTGATGGCGGCGTCGGCCTCCTCGTCCGGGAGCAGGTAGGTGGCGGGCGGCTCGCCCAGCAGGTTCCTGTGTTCCATCAGCTGACCGCGTGCCCGGCCGACAGCAGGTCCTCGCAGGCGTGCACGACCCGGGCCGTCATGCCCGCCTCGCCCGCCTTGCCCCAGCTGCGCGGGTCGTAGACCTTCTTGCTGCCCACCTCGGCGTCCACCTTGAGCACGCCGTCGTAGTTCCTGAACATGTGGTCCGCGACCGGCCGGGTGAACGCGTACTGGGTGTCGGTGTCCACGTTCATCTTGACCACGCCGTAGGAGATGGCCTCCCTGATCTCCTCGAGCGCCGACCCGGAGCCGCCGTGGAAGACCAGGTCGAAGGGCTTGTCCTTGCCGTACTTCTGGCCCACGGCCTCCTGGATGTCCTTCAGCACCGACGGCCGGAGCTTGACGTGGCCCGGCTTGTACACGCCGTGCACGTTGCCGAACGTGGCGGCCAGGATGTACCGGCCGCGCTCGCCGAGCCCGACCGCCTCGGCGGTGGCCAGGGCGTCCTCAGGCGTCGTGTACAGCTTCTCGTTGATCTCGCCGACGACGCCGTCCTCCTCGCCGCCGACCACGCCGATCTCCATCTCCATGACGATGCGGGCGGCCGCGCAGTCGGCCAGCAGTTCGGCCGCGATGTCGAGGTTCTCCTTCAGCGGCACCGCCGAGCCGTCCCACATGTGCGACTGGAACAGCGGCTCCTGGCCGCGCGCGACCCGCTCCTTCGAGATCGCGACCAGCGGGCGCATGTAGCCGTCCAGCTTGTTCATGGGGCAGTGGTCGGTGTGCAGCGCGACGTGGACGGGGTACTCGTCCGCGACCACGCGCGCGAACTCGGCCAGCGCGGCCGCGCCGGTCACCATGTCCTTGACCGCCTGGCCGGACAGGTACTCCGCGCCGCCGGTCGAGATCTGGACGATCCCGTCGCTGCCGGCGTCGGCGAAACCCTTCAGCGCGGCGTTCAGCGTCTGGGTGGAGGTGACATTGATCGCCGGGAACGCGAAACCGCGATGTTTCGCCGTGTCCAGCATCTGTGCGTAGATTTCTGGGGTCGCGATAGGCATGGCAGAGACTCCCTCGGTTGAACGTCAACCCACTCTAGGCACCAGGACCCGACCGCTCTAGGGACCTTGGGCCCGACAACTCTAGACATGAAGCACGCATTAAGTTGCGCAGGGCAGTGCCGCGGATGAGGTACAACAGACAGCCATGGAGAGCTTTCTGACCGACTGGGGATACGCGGCGCTCATCCTCTTCGGCTTTCTCGAGGCGGCGTGCATCCCGATCTCCTCCGAGATCACGTTCGGCTTCGCCGGGGTGCTCGCCTACCAGGGCCATCTTAATCTCGCCCTGGTCATCATCGTGGGCACGCTGGCCGAGCTCGCAGGTTCTTACGCCTCCTACGCGGTCGGCCGGATCGGAGGCCGGCCGCTGGTGCACAAGCTGGGCCGGTACGTGCTGGTGACCGAGTCCGACGTGGCGCGGGCCGAGCGTTTCCTTGAGGGCCGCGGCGCCTGGGCGATCCCGGTGGGCCGTATGCTGCCGTTCGTCCGCGCCTTCATCTCGATCGTGGCCGGGCTGGTGCGCGTCCCGGCGGGCCGGTTCGGCATCCTGAGCCTGATCGGCACGGTCATCTACGCGGCCGCGCTCTCCTCGATCGGGTACGCGCTCGGCAGCGCCTGGGAGAGCGTCAACCACGGCCTGACCATCGTGGGCTACATCCTGTTCGCCCTGATCGTCATCGCGATCGTGGGCTTCGTCATCTACCGCCTGCGCGCGTTCCGGCGCGAGGCCCGGCTGAAGCAGGCCGCCGCCGCTTCCCCCGGCGACCCTGCCTCTCCCGGTCGCCCTGCTTCCCCCGGTCGCCCTGCTTCCCCCGGTGACCCTGCTTCCCCCGGTGACCCTGCTTCCCCCGGTGACCCTGTTTCCCCCGGCCACCCCTCTGGGCCCGGCCGCCACGCTGCTCCCAACCGGTTAGACGCCGAGGTCGGCTAGCTCGTACGCGGCCCGGTAGATCAGCCCGCGGCCGGTCACGGCCGGCCGGGCGCCCCGGTCGGCCAGCACGGCCACGCCGGCTACCTCCGCGCCCGCCTCGGCCAGCGCGTCGACCGCGGCCAGCACGGACGCGCCGGTCGTGGACGTGTCCTCGACCGCGAGCACCCGCCGCCCGGCCACGTCCGGGCCCTCGATCCGGCGCTGCGTGCCGTGCTCCTTGTCCTGTTTCCGCACCACGAACGCGTCCACCGGCGTGCCCCGGGCGGCCGCGGCGTGCATCATCGCGGTGGCCACCGGGTCCGCGCCCAGGGTGAGCCCCCCGACCGCGTCGTAGGCCAGGTCCGCGGTCAGGTCGAGCATGACCCGCCCGGCCAGCGGCGCCAGCCGCCCGTCCAGCAGCACCCGGCGCAGGTCCACGTAGAAATCGGCGCGCCGTCCCGAGGAGAGCACGAAGTCGCCCCGGATCACCGCCTTGGCCCTGATCCCCGCGAGGAGTTCGGCCCGGTCGTCGCTCACGCCTTCCCCCTTAACCTCACCCTTCACCCGCACCCGCTGTCCGGCCGGTCACCCTTCACCCCCGCCACCCCAAGCTCCGGCCGCTCATCGCGATCCTAGGCGATGGCCCGCCGGCGCCGGTTTTCCAGTCCCCCTCAAATAGGGGAACCCAGGGCTTGGACCTGCGGCGAACCCCTCGCACCTGTTTCTACAGACGTTTTCTACATTCCTCAGAACCCCCGCCATCTTTCGCGGACGCCTGGCATTTGCCGCCGCGCGAAGGTGCGGCGGAAGGGCGGCGCGATCGACGTGATCGTCTGGCAGACCGGCACCGCCCGGCTGCTGCCCCGGCTGCTGAAGGGCCGCAAGACCGGGCCCGTGTTCCTGACCGACCGGCGCGCCCGCGTCGAGCTGCCGCCGTGCGGCATCGACCCGGCCAGCGGCCGGGCCCGGCTGTCCTACCGGCAGGCCGAGGACCTGTTCAAGGCCGTATCCGGCGGCGCGACGCTGCACCAGCTCCGGCACAGCGCGCTGACCCACGACGCCGAGGCCGGCGCGTCCACGCCCATGCTCATGGCGAAGAGCGGCCACACCTCGGTCGCATCGCTGGCCAGGTAGGCGAGGCCATCCGTCGAGGCCTAGCCCGGTGGCGGGAACGTAACGACCAGGCGAGGCGACGATGAGCAGTTAGCCGGAGCCGGGCGAGCCTGCAACTTAACTTTCATTCGAAGTAGCCGCCTATAACTTTTTCCGGCTTTAGTTATAGGTTAGCGCCGTGGATGCAACTAAGTTTGTATCTCCCGAGTGGGGCCGCGCCATCCGGACGGAACCCCCGGGATCCTTTGCCGCCTTCATCCCAGAGCACGTGCCGCGAGAGCTCGGGCTCTCTGCAGACACGGTCATGCTGCTGTCCGAAGCAGACGCAGCACTCGGTCGGCTAGCCGGGTCAGGGCGCCTTCTGCCCGATCCTCACCTGCTAGTCAACGCCTACATCACCCGCGAGGCGGTCTCGAGCTCGCGGATCGAAGGAACGCAGGCGTCGGTCACGGAGGTCTTCGATGCTGCCGTGACAGGCGAGACAAAACGGGATGATATACGGGAAGTCCGAAACTACGTGACCGCCCTCCAGCATGGCGTGCATCGGATGCAGGACGATGGCTTCCCGATATCGCTCCGGCTGATCAGGGAGATGCACAAGATCCTTCTGACCGGCGTCAGGGGCCAGGACAAGACACCAGGTGAGTTCCGGACGAGCCAGAACTGGATCAATTCGCCTGACAATCGCCCCGAAACGGCGACCTTCGTGCCGCCTCCTGTCCACGAGATGTGGCAGGCGCTCGATGACTGGGAGAAGTACCTGCACGATGAGGCGCCACGCCTGCCGCTGCTCATACGGTGCGCCCTGCTGCACTACCAGTTCGAGACCATTCACCCGTTCCTTGACGGCAATGGACGCCTGGGGCGGCTCTTCATCGTGCTCTATCTCACCGACCGTGGGAGGCTGCCGGGGCCGCTGCTGTATCTCTCCAGCTACTTCGACCAGCGTAAGAGCGACTACTACGACCGGCTGCAGTACGTCCGAGAGCGTGGCGAGATCACCGAGTGGCTCCAGTTTTTCCTGGATGGCGTCGCCGTCCAGGCCAACGACGCGGTTGAACGAGCCGAGCAGCTATCCGATCTGCGCGAGGGCTACCGATCGCGCCTTCGGGGGGGAGGCCGGGCACACCTGGTCGTTGACCTGCTGTTTGCTAACCCGATTCTCACAGTCCGGCACGTAATGGACAGCCTGAATGTGAGCCAGCCCGGCGCTTCCAACCTCTTGCGCAAGCTCGGGGCGGAAGGCATCGTGCAGGAGATCGGGACGGGCCCCGGCGTACGGCATCGGTGGGTATGCCGCGATGTGCTCAAGGTCCTGGATCCTGAATCCGGGCCTTAGAGCACCAGTGCGCTGACGCTTCTGCGCACGGCCGTCCTCCGAGGGGCTGGCCCGGTGGCAGGAGCAGAACGACCCGGCGCGGCGCAGGTAAGTCCGCGACGAAGCCTAGTTCACCGGTCGGCGAGGGCATGCTGGGCTACTTCAAGCTCTGCCCGGATCGGCGCCACCATCTCTTTTTCAATCTGGCGGCTGAGTGGGGTTGCGGCGCCGCTGAGGACAATCTCAGCGACCATTTGAGCAGGCAGGCGCGTGTGATCAGTCTCGTCAAGGGCCTCGATAGCGGCCCGCAACGCCCCCGTCATGGCGACTCTCTCCGGTCTCTGGGGTCAGGATACGGGCGCAGCATGAGGGTTCCCAGGCCGGAAGACAACGATTTGAGGATCCACCGACGCCATCATGTATCTCCGTGAGGATGAGACGAGAAGCCCGGCTGCTCAGGACTCGCGCCCTCGCGTCTCTGCGGTCGGCGGCTACGGCCTTCAACGGCATGACCTCAGCTCCTACGGCCACGGCAGCGTCAAGGCGGACATCGCCGCGGCGAAGGCTGCGGGATTCTGCGCCCGGAGCTGAGCCAAACCAAGCCGGTGCCCCGCCGGTCGAGGACTGGCGGGGCACCGTACGCGTTGGCACACGTTGCGCTAAGCATACGGCCGTCCAGCCCGCCCCGCGGATCGAGATGAGGCCTTGACTCTGGGGACGGCTCGGCGGATGGTGAGGGGTATGCAAGCTCGTGCACACTCCTGCAAGGAAGGCTGCCATGGCACTTCGGCTGATCGGCGTAGACCCGGATTCCCCCAATAACGGCTCACCAACCATCTAGGTCGACGAGGAAGACCAGAGCATCGTGATCCAGGGCTGGAAGATCACCGATGATGACACGATTTCCGAGATCACGGCCACCAAGCCGGTCCCCGATCACGAGACTGTGGTGAGGCTCCCGGCGCGCATGGCGCCGTTCCTCCTGGAGGTGTGCGGTGACGGCAGAACCGCTGGCATACGGCCTGCTCCGCTCGGCTGAGCGCAGCGCAGCCCACATGGAGATGCGGGACGCCTACACGCCGGACGACCCGGACTGGCAGGACTGGCAGGCCGGGAACCGGTTCGACCCTGAGGACCGGTGGGCCAGCTGGTCCGGCCTGATCCGCGCCACGACAGCCCGCGGCGTCACCGTGCGGCGCCTGCGCCTGGTGTCCGAGCCGGTCACCGACTACATCAGGTTCGAGTACGACGTCACGGCCGCGCACAACCTTGCCGCCGGCGAGCAGGTCCGCTGGCTGCCCCGGCGCGCCGCGGCCGGGCTGCTGGTGCCTTGCAGCGACTTCTGGCTGATCGACGGCCAGGTGGTGCTGTGGAACCACTTCGCCGGCGACGGGTCCTGGGTCGGCGAGGAGAAGTGCGATGACCCGGCGGTCGCCAAGCTTTGCGCGACGTCGTTCGACGTTGCCTGGGAGCGCGCGATCCCGCACGAGTCGTACCGGTCGGCCTGACCGGCGTCCCGGCCCCGTCGATGCCCGCGCCCCCGTCGTACTCCAGCGCATGGCAGGCCCGGCAGGCCCTCGGCGCGCGGCTCGGCGAGCTCCGCGCGGACTCCGGGCTCACCGGCCGGGCCCTGGCCCGCCTGTGCGGCTGGCACGAATCGAAGGTGTCGCGGATCGAGCACGCCCGGACAGCACCGTCCGCCGATGACATCCGCGCATGGTGCCAGTACTGCGGGCAGCCGGGCGAGACCGAGGACCTGATCGCGTTCCTGCGCACCGTCGAAGGCATGTTCATCGAATGGCGGCGGATGGAGCGCACCGGCCTGCGCCGCGCCCAGGAGGCCGTGCTGCCGCTGTGGGAACGCACCCGCCTGTTCCGTGCGTACTCCTCGTGGCTGATCCCCGGAGCCGTCCAGACCAGGGCCTACACCACGGCGGTGCTGCGCGCCATCGCCGCCCGGCGGGAGCTGCCTGACGACGTCGATGACGCCGTGGCCGTCCGCGCCGACCGGCTCCGGCTGCTGCGCGAAGGTGATCACCGGTTCCTGGTGCTGATCGAGGAATCGGTCCTGCGGACCGTGATCGGCGGCCCGGAGGTGATGGCCGGCCAGCTCGGCCACCTGATCACCGTGGCGTCGCTGCCGTCGGTCTCGGTGGGGATCATCCCGATGGGCCTCGGCCGCGATGCCGCGTGGCCAGTTGAGGACTTCTGGATCTTCGACGACCGCCAGGTGAACGTCGAGCTGGTCTCGGGCTGGCTCACGCTCACCCAGCCGCGCGAGATCGCCGCGTACGCCAGGACGTTCAGCGAGCTGTCAGAGATCGCGGTCAGGGGCGCCCACGCGCGAACCCTGATCACCGGCGCTATAGACGGCCTCGGCTAATTTCACTGCAAACACGTGCAAGTTCCTTTACCCGTACCCAGCGTGTGGGGTTGGCTACCTGTATCCCGCGATTGGCACACGCAAGGGAGGGCTCGTCATGGCACGGGCGGCAGGACCGCAAGCTGCCGGGAGGCAGCCCGACACCGCAGGACGACCCGGAGGCGATACCGGCGACCTGGAGGAACTCCGGCACCACTGGGGGTCGGCGTACGACATCGGGTTCGAGGCCGGCCGGTGGGCCGCGCAGCGCAGGGACGGCAAAGGGCGCGCCCCTGACCGACCCGCAGCCCGCGGGGCTGCGGGAGAAGATCGCGGTCGACTACCTCGCCAGCCCGATACCCAGGGACCTTCAATGAGATACCGCGACGACAAGCCCGAGGACCTCGAGCGGGCTCGCGAAGCCGTGAGGGACTGGCGTGCCGCGGACCCGGACGGCACCCCTGACGAGATGCTGGCTGCGCTGGCCGGCGAGTTCCATCCGGACTACGGGCCGCTGCTCCGCGCGGTCTTGTTCAGGACCGACCTGCGCGACGCGAAGGTCACCACTGGCATCACGATCATCGCCGGGGAAGACCTGTGAACGGCCGGGTCGCCGCGGCCGCAGGGGCGTCCCGGTGAGCCATATGCACCGGCTGACGCTGTCTGAGGAGTTCCGGCTGCAGGCGTTCCGCGCGGCGCGCCCGGACGTGATCATCGGCCCGCTCGGCTTCGAGGCCTGGCAGGCCCGGTTAGCCCGAGGAGAACGGGAGACAGTGACCAGCCGGCACACCCTGAAGGAACTGCTCGACCGGCTCGACCAGCTCACCAGCGAGCCGCCCCAAGGATTTACCCAGGCCGCAGCACCATATCCCCCCGTGGTGCCCCGCTAGCGGCCGACCGCGGGTCAGCAGCGGGCGAGTTCCCGCCGTATCTGGCTGCGGATCGCGTCGGCGGCGTCCAGCATTGCCTTCCGATAGTCCTCCAGCGCCTGTCTCTCCCGCAGAGCATCCTGGTCGAACTCGGGGGCTGAGGCCGCGGGCTCCGTCGGCCATCCGGATCATGACGTCGGCGTTCTCGATCTGCCGGGCGCATTCGGCCCACCGGTCCAGCAACCGCTGGACCTCCTCGCTGCCGTATGCCGTGACCAGCGCCTCGATGCGCCACCGCTCCCCGGGTTGCAGCGGATCCGGCGCGAGAACCGGGCCGAGGAATGGGTGCACTGACCTTGCCAGTCCTCAAAGCGCGACAGGTACTCGCCCAGCGCGATGTACGCCTGGTCGAGTCGTTCCTGGACCCGGGCCTCCCGGGCCATCTTCTGCTCGTGCTCGTAGCCGCGCTTATCTCGTCTTGAGCCGAGCCATCCGGCTAGCAAGCCGGTTGCCACTGAACTCACGGCAACGAGCCCGCCGCCGGTCAGCAAGGTCAGGTACGCGTTCATAATGACAGTCTGCCGCGCTGGGAACCTACGGTATTCCGTCAGGTCAGCGACCTAATGTCAGGCAGGTGCCTTGGCGAGGGATTCCGCGCGCCGCTCGGGCTGCGGCAGGGTGAGGCGTTCGGGCTCGCGCTCCGCGACGTTGACTTCCTGCGCCGCACCGTCCATATCGACACCCAGGTCAAGATCGTGGGGGCGCCCCGCATTTCGCTCCGACGAAGACGAGGAAGACCCGCGACATCCCGCTCACGGGCCTGTGCTCGCCGAGCACGTGCGCTTGCACGCGCCCGTCGCGGTGACGCTTCCATGGCACGACCCGCGGGACCCGAAGATGCACGGCAAGCCGGTCACCCGTGAGCTGGTGTTCACGTGGCACGGCCACGAGGCGATCATCCGGCAGTCATTCAACCCGGTTTGGGCCGCGCCTGGCGGGCCGCTGGCATCCCGGATCGGGGGCCCCTGAACGGGTTCCACGTCACCCGGCACACCGCCGCGAGCGCGTGGCTGAGCGGCGGAGTCGCGCTGGCGAAGGCCGCCGCCCTGCTCGGCGATACCCAGGAAGTCGTGCTCTCGACCTACTCCCATTTCCGGCCCGGGGATGAGGACCGGGCCAGGGCCGTGATGGAGCAGTTCTGGGCCGCCGAAGCCGGCCCGTGTGCCCTGAATGTGCCCGGGCGAACGGCTGATGCACGTTGATGCAGGCCCGCCGGCGCCGGTTTTCCAGTCCCCCTCAAACTGGTCTCCCGGCGCCGGCGGGGGCTTAGCGGGCCAACTCGTCCACCAGGCGAAGCGCCTCGGTGAGCCGCCCTGGCAACGGGGTCATGCGGATCTGGGTGCCGAACGCGGCCTGGATGTTCCGCCGCAGCCTGGCGTACCGCAGCGGCAGGTCGCGCCGGGCCGGGACCAGGGCGATGGCCGGGCCCGGCTTGGCCAGGGAGAGCGTCTCGCCGCCGGGGAAGGCGGCCCGCAGGTCGCGCCCGACCAGGATGGGCAGGGCCAGCCGGCGCCACGGGTCGGGACGGCGCGGCAGCCCGACCACGAGCAGACGGTGGGTCTCGGCCGGGCTGGTGCCGCCCTGTTCGGCCTCCCGGTACACCTCGGCCAGCCGGGTGCGCAGGTACGACAGGGTGGCCAGGCCGCTGAGCGGGTCCTCGCAGCCACCATGGGAGAACTGGCTCACGCTCTCCTCGGCCCACCCCTCCGCGATCGCCCCGACCAGCCGCAGCGCCGGATACCACCGCCCCCCCTCATCCCGGCTCGGCACGCCTGCCCCTTCCCCCTCACCACTGCCGAGCACGCCCGTCCTTTCCCCCCCACCCCCGCCGAGCACGGCGAACAGCGCGGCCAGGTCGTCGATCGTCTCCGCGACGCCGACCCCGGCCCGCGCCCGGGACCGGCCCAGGCCGGCGCAGGCCGCGGCCAGGGCAGTCGCCCCGACCGCGGCCAAGCCAGCCTCACCGCGCGCCAGTGCTCGGTTCCGGCACGCGGCGAGGACCTCGTCGACCGCCTCGGTGTCCCAGTCGTCGGGCATCCGCCAGCCGGTGGCCAGGCTCCGCCGGCGCCACTCGTCCCTGAGCCGGGTTTCCCAAGGCTGGGTTACCCGGAGACAAGCTGGCCCGGCGGAGCGATCTTCCCGGTCAGGCTCCATATGGAGGTCGGTCCCTTCCCCTCGGGTGATTGCGCTTCCGAGGTAGTGACGGCAAACCTGTCCCGGCATGACGCCGTATGATCCAGGATTCTTTGGGTAACTATCCGAAGTCAACCAAGGACGGTGAGTAATGGAGAGTCCCCGGGATCCATTGCCCGCATACTTGTCCGCGGAACCGGACTCCGCGGACCCCCCGCCCGCCGAGGCGACGGGCCAACAGTCGACCCAGCCAGCGGCAGGGCCCGAGCCCGCGCCCGCGGTGCCCAGGCCGAGAGACCCCGGCGGGTCCACGGAGCTGCCCCCCAGCGACGCGGACCTGATCGCGGCCAGCCGGGCGGGAGACGCCGCGGCGTACGACTCCCTCTACCGCCGGCACGTGGCCGCGGCCCACGGCCTGGCCCGGCAACTGGTGCGCAACCGCGCTGAGGCCGACGACGTGGTCGCGGAGACCTTTGCCAAGATCCTGGACTTGCTCTACCGCGGCGGCGGCCCGGACGACGCGTTCCGGCCCTACCTGCTGACCGCGGTCCGCCGGGCCGCCTACGACCGGCACCGCGCCGAACGCAGGCAGCTCGTCACCGACGAGATGGAGGCCTTCGACCGCGGCGTCCCGTTCGCCGACCCGGCGGTCGCTGACCTCGAGCGGACGATGATCGCCCGCGCCTTTGCCTCGCTGCCCGAACGCTGACAGGCCGTGCTCTGGCACACCGAGATCGAGGGCGCCAGGCCCGCCGACGTGGCCCCGTTGCTCGGGCTGACCGCGAATGGCGTCGCGGCCCTGGCCTACCGGGCGCGCGAGGGCCTGCGCCAGGCCTACCTGCAGATGCACCTGTCCCGCGCGGTCCGCGACGAGTGCCGCCCGGTCGCGGCCAAGCTCGGCGCGTACGTCCGGGGCGGCCTGGCCAAGCGGGACGCCGCGGTGGTAGGCGCCCACCTGGACCTATGCGCGGAATGCCGCCGGGTCTTCGCCGAGCTCGGCGACGTGAACGTGGCGCTGAAGGGCATCGTGGCGCCGGTCGTCCTCGGTCCGGCCGCCCTCGCCTACCTGGCCTCGGCCGCGGGCAAGGGGTCGGCAGGCGCCTGGATCGCGGGCCGGCTGGGCTGGTTCCGGCGCGCGCCCAAGGGCCAGCAGGCCGGGGCGGCGGGCGTCGCGGCCGCGGCCGTCGTCGGCCTGGCCGCCGCGGCCCTGGCGCTGACCGGGCACTCAGGTCCCGCACCGGCGTTGGCGCACCGCGCCCTCCCCCCGGCGGCCGCCGGAAACCGGGCCCCCGCCTCGTCGACGTCCCCCGGTTCCGGCCCGGCAGGTTCCCGCCAGCCCGGTTCCGGCCCGTCCGCTCCCGGCCACCCCGCTCCCGGCGCCCCAGGTTCCGGCCCCGGCGCCCCAGGTTCCGCTCCCGGCGCCGCGGCCGGTGCTCCGGGCTCCGCGCCGTCCGGGGCCGCGCCGACCCAGCCCACCCAGGGGTCACCGCCGACCCAGGCTGCCCCCGGGTCGCCCCCGAGCCAGCCCGCCCCGGCGGCCCCGCCACCCTCCGCCGCGTCGGGCAGCGCACCCAGCGGGACGTCCCCGGGGTCGCCAGCGACCGCGCCCGCCGTGGCGCCTGCCCCGCAGGCCCAGATCGCGGCCCGGATCAACCCGGTCGGCGCGCTGACTACAGGCGTCACCGGCATCGTCGGATTCACCGTGGATAACAGGGGTTCCGGCCCCGCCGCGCATGTGACCGCGCACGTCACGCTACCCGCCGGGGTCAGCCTGCTGGCCGCGGGCACCCTGGGCCGGGCCAGCATGGACCGCGCGAGCCCGGGCGGCTGGACCTGCGCCCCGACCGCCAGCGGGGCGACGTGCACCCACGGACCGCTGGCCGCGGACGCCTCCACCACCAGTTACCTCCAGGTGCTGGTGGCGGCCGACGCCCCGCCCGGCCACCCGCCCGCCATCTCGGTGGAGAGCGACGGTCGCCGGGCGACCGCGCGCGGCACGACCGGAGTATCGGCCGACGGATTCCCGGCCCGGTTCGCCGCGTCCGGCCGGTACTCCGTGACCACCGCGGGCGCCCGGCTGGGCGGCGAAAGTTGCGCCCGCACTGGCTGGGACCTGAGGCCCAGGCCGTCGTCCTGCCCGGCCGGTCGGCCCGGCGGCACTCTCGCCCTGTCCGGGCCGGTGGTCTGGGCCGGCCTGTACTGGGCCTGGACGGGCAGCCCGCCGCAGGCCGCGATCGCGCTGCACGGTCCGGGCGGCCCCTCCCGGCAGGTCACCGGCATCACGGCCGCCGCCCCGCTCGACCTGGGCTTCCGCGGCCCGGCCCGGGTTCCGGTCCACCAGGCCTTCGCCGACGTGACCGGCCTGGTCGCCCAGTACGGCTCCGGTACCTGGTCCGCCACGGCGCCGGTGCCACGCGGCTGGCCCGGCTGGCCGCGCGGCGCCCAGGCGGGCCAGCCAGCCCAGGCGAACCACTCGGCCGGGGCGGGCTACCTCGGCTGGACCTTCGTCGTGGTAACCGGCGATCCCGGCGCGCCGTCCGGCCAGGTGATGGTGCTCGACGGCGCCCATCCGGTGGACGCGGCCCACCCGGGCTGGGCTGTCCCCCTCGGTGGTCTTCTGGCCGGCCAGGAGGTTCGGATCCACACGGTGGCATGGACCGGACACGGTCCGCGAGTCTCAGCGTTCACCCAGCCCCTAACCGCCCGCCCCGCGGTGAGCTTCTCCGCCGCCGGCACCCCCTACCTAGTCGGCGTGATCACCGCCGCCACCCCCTTAGCCCCTCCCACATCCCCAGAGCCCACCACCCCTCCTGATACCGGCGCCCCGGCACCCCGCGCCCCTGGCCGGCCTGCCGCGCGGTGCTGGTGGTGCGCAGGTCCCCTCACGAGGCGCGTGCTGCGTACGCCCCCGGCGGCGCAACGTACTGGAACCCCGGTTCCACTGGGTCCTGACGCAGTGAAAGTCCAGTTCCATTGCGTTCAGGCAGAGCGCATGGCCGTCATGACAGCGTATGGATGGGTCAGCGGGGGCCACTGTGAAACACATCCGGGCGCCACGGCACTCATCTAAATGGCAACCAACCGACAGCGAGCCAGCGAGCCAGGCCACCGAGCCCGGCCGGCTAACGGGCAAGCACGCCACCCCAGCCAACAGGGCGAACCGGCCGGCCAGCCGACCGGAATCTAGCTGCCCGCCCGCCGGCAGGGCTCTGCATCGGCTGAGGCCTGGGTGACGGAGGTTCTGGACGTGACTAATGCGCTCTAGGCAGCGGGAATGCTCGGAAAGCCATCCGCGGGAAGGTTACTTCACTAGTCTTAGAGCCATCGGTGCCTATCAGCTGGCCGCTGCGCCGAAGGAAGGACGGTGGGGCCGTGGATCGCTGCGCGCTGTTCGTTGACGCAAGCTACGTGCTCGCGGATGGTGCTATGGCTGTGCACGGGACGCGCCGGGCCGATGGCGAAGATCCGCCCCGGCCGGCGCGAGGGCGTGGAAACCGAGATCCACCGTGACCTGACCACGCTGGCCCGCAACAACGGGATCAGCGACGCGCTCGTGGTCAGCGCGGAAGAGGACCTGGCCCAGGTCATCGCCGATGTCCAGGACCTGGGCATGCGGGTCACCCTGGTGCATATCGCGGTGGACGGGAACTGGACCATCTCCCGGGCGCTCCGCCAGGAGTCCGACGACATCATCGAGATCAGCGGCGACCACCTGCGCCCCTACGTGGAACTCGTCGCCGGGGCCGAGCCCGTCCGTCAAGACGAGGACGGCGACCTGGCCGCGGTCCGGCCGCTGGCCAACGGCCACTCGACCGCGCCCGCGGCGTCCTACCAGCAGGCGCCGGCCACGTCGGGGAACCACGCGCCCCCCGCCATCTACACCGCGCCGGTCGTGGCCGAATACCAGCGGCCCGCGCTGCAGCTACCCCGCTCGACGTCGCGGGACGACCGGGCCCGGGACGACCGGGCGCGCGAGGAGCGGGCCGCGTCCGCCGTCAACGGCGACGTGCCGCCGGCCGCCCGCCAGGACATCCCGGCGCGTCAGGAAATGCCAGCCCGCCAGGACATCCCGGCGCGCCAGGACATCGCGTCCCGTCAGGACATCGCGTCCCGTCAGGACCAATCCCGTCAGGACCAATCCCGTCAGGACATCCCATCCCGCCCGGAACTCGCCACGCGCCAGGACATCACGTCCCGCCAGGACCTCACGTCCCGCCAAGACCTCACGTCCCGGCCGGACCTTACGTCGCGCCCGGACATCTACGCCGCCCCGACGACCAGCACGCGGAACCGCCCCGAACCGGTCCCGCCCGCCCCGCAGAACCCGGCCGCCCGCGCTCGCCCCGCCGAGGAACCCGCCGCCTACGCCCCGCCCGCCCCGCCGGTTCCCCCGGTATCGCCGATGCCCCCGGCATCCCAGGCGCCGCAGGGCACCCCCGAGCCCGCGCCAGGGTCCGACGCCACTCAGCCCGCAACCAGCCAGCTTCCCGGCCAGCTCCGCCGCCTGCCGTCCGCGCGCACTCCGGCCAGCCCGCCCCAGCACGGCATCCCGGGCCAGAGCCAGAACCAGGGTCAGGGCTCGGCCCGCAGCGCCCCCTACAGCGGCCCGCAGCCGGTGGTGAACCCGGCCGGGCCGTCCCCCTACCAGCCCCCGAACGCCGCCCCCGGCGTGGGCCTGTCCGAGGCGGTGCAGGCGGCGCACGAGGAGGGCCAGGAGTTCGGCGGTTCGGTGGCCAGGGACGCCCCGGCCCTGTGGCTGGAGGCGGTGCTGGCCCGCAAGCCGCGCATGCCGTCGGACCTGGAGGCCCGGCTGCTGCAGGGTTCGGCGCTGCCGATCGACTTCCTGCTGCACGACGAGGTCCGGCACGCGCTGCGCCGCGGATTCTGGGACGCCCTCGAGCGGACCCGCCGGTAAGCCGCGGTAAAAGAATCGACGCCCGGATTGTCCATGGCAGCGGTGGGTAGGGTGGACAACGTGGTTGTGTTGTCCGGCGAATTGTTCGACGCCATCGAGGTCAACGCGGCGCGGACCGGCAACCACAAGCGGGCCGCGGTGCGGATGAGCCGGTTGGCGGTCCAGGCGACCGCGGGTGGCATGTCCCGCGCCGAGGCGCACATGCGGGCGGGGGAGCAGTGGCTGCTCGCCGACGACCCCGCCGAGGCGGTGGAGCAGTTCGAGAAGGCCATCGCCGACCGCGGGCCGACCTTCGACGACCCGCGGGTCTCGCTGGCCCGGGCGATGTTCGCCCTCGGCCGGACCGACGCCGCCGACGACCTGCTCCGCGAGGTGCGCGAGTCGGACGCCCGCACCCTGCCGCGTGCCTGCGACCTGGTGGCCGAACTCCTCACCGAGCAAGGTGACCTCGAAGGCGCCCTCGACTGGGCCACGGCCGGCGTGGACGCCTGCCTGGCCGGCGAGGACCGGGACGAGCTCCAGCTGCTGCTCCGGCTGCGCTACCGGCTCCGGGTCGACCTGGGCATGCCCGAGGACGACTACGACAAGCTGCTGGACGACAAGAAGGCCGGCCCCGCCGCGGGTAACTAACACCCCGCGGACAGGACCGGCCCTGGCAAACTAGCGCTGACAGGCTAGCGAGCGACCTCGGCCCGTTCGGCCCTAGTGACGCTGAGCGCGTCGCGGGCCTGGTCGACGTCGACCACCACCTCGTCGCCGTCACCGATCTCGCCGGATAGCAGCGACCTGGCCAGCTGGTCGCCCACGGCCGCCTGCACCAGGCGGCGCAGCGGCCGCGCGCCGTACACCGGGTCGAAGCCGGTCAGCGCCAGCCACTCCCGGGCCGCGGCGGTCACGGTCAGCGTCAGCCGCCGCCCGGCCAGCCGCGCGGCCAGCCGGTCGACCTGCAGGTCCACGATCCGGGTGAGCTCGCCGGTGGACAGCGCGTCGAAGACAATCACGTCGTCGAGCCGGTTCAGGAACTCGGGCTTGAAGGCCGAACGCACCGCGGCCAGCACCGCGTCCCGCTTGGCCGCCTCGTCTCCGAAGGCCGGGTCCGCGATGAACTGCGACCCCAGGTTGGAGGTCAGCACCAAGATGGTGTTCCTGAAGTCCACCGTGCGGCCCTGGCCGTCGGTCAGCCGCCCGTCGTCGAGCACCTGCAGCAGGACGTCGAAGACCTCCGGGTGCGCCTTCTCCACCTCGTCCAGCAGGACCACGGTGTAGGGCCGGCGGCGGACCGCCTCGGTGAGCTGGCCGCCCTCCTCGTAGCCCACGTAACCGGGCGGGGCGCCCATCAGCCGGGCGACCGAGTGCTTCTCGCTGTACTCGCTCATGTCGATCCGGATCATGGCCCGCTCGTCGTCGAACAAGAACTCGGCGAGCGCCTTGGCCAGCTCGGTCTTGCCCACGCCGGTCGGCCCGAGGAACAGGAACGAGCCGGTGGGCCGGTCCGGGTCGGACACGCCGGCCCGGGCGCGCCGCACCGCGTCGGAGACCGCCTGCACGGCCCGCGCCTGGCCGATCACCCGCCGGCCGAGCTCGGACTCCATCCGGAGCAGCTTGGCCGTCTCGCCCTCGAGCAGCCGCCCGGCCGGGATGCCGGTCCAGGAGGACACCACGTCGGCCACGTCGTCGGGGCCGACCTCGTCCTTCACCATGGGCGCCGTAGCCGGGATCCCGGCCGCGCCGGCCCCGTCCATTTGGGCCGAACGGGCGGCGTTGCTCGCCTCCTCCAGCTGCTCCCTGACCGCGGGGATCTCGCCGTGCCGCAGGCGTGCGGCGGCTTCCAGATCGTGGTCGCGTTCGGCGCGCTCGAGCTGGCCGTCGAGTTCGTCCAGCCGCTTCTTCAGCTCGCCGACCTTGTTCAGGCCGCCCTTCTCCTGCTCCCAGCGGGCGACCAGCGCGTTCAGCTGCTCCTGCCGGTCGGCCATGGTGGCGCGCAGCCGCTCGAGCCGGTCCTTGCTGGCCGCGTCCTCCTGGTTGGCCAGCGCGAGCTCCTCCATCTTCAGCCGGTCCACGACGCGCCGCAGCTCGTCGATCTCGACCGGCTGGGAGTCGATCTCCATCCGGAGCCGGGAGGCGGACTCGTCGACCAGGTCGATGGCCTTGTCCGGGAGGAACCGCGCGGTGATGTACCGGTCGGACAGCGCGGCCGCGGCGACCAGCGCCGCGTCCGAGATCTGCACCTGGTGGTGCGCCTCGTAGCGGCCCTTGAGCCCGCGCAGGATCGCGATCGTGTCCTCGACCGAGGGCTCGCCCACCAGCACCTGCTGGAACCGGCGCTCCAGGGCGGGGTCCTTCTCGATCCGCTCCCGGTACTCGTCCAGCGTGGTCGCGCCGACCATGCGCAGCTCGCCGCGGGCCAGCATCGGCTTGAGCATGTTGCCCGCGTCCATCGCGCCCTCGGCCGCGCCCGCGCCGACCACCGTGTGCAGCTCGTCGATGAACGTGACGACCTGGCCGTCGCTCTGCCTGATCTCGTTCAGCACGGCCTTGAGCCGCTCCTCAAACTCGCCGCGGTACTTGGCCCCGGCCACCATCGAGCCGAGGTCCAGCGCGATCAGCCGCTTGTTCCGCAGGGACTCGGGCACGTCGCCGGCCACGATCCGCTGGGCCAGGCCCTCGACGACCGCGGTCTTGCCCACGCCGGGCTCGCCGATCAGCACCGGGTTGTTCTTGGTCCGCCGGGACAGCACCTGGATGACCCGCCTGATCTC
>WNGL01004574.1_pt1 | contig 27644 bp, 34 predicted proteins | sample 5400591 | NCBI WGS metagenome assembly WNGL01 (sample SAMN13153377, study PRJNA577476) | soil metagenome | isolation source: 80 cm soil or saprolite under Garry oak tree replicate 1 | place: USA:California | collected 2016-06-15 | reverse complement strand
TTTATTGCTTCAAGCGCTACTTTTGCTTTAAATGCTGGTGGATGATTTTTCTTTATCTTCTGGTCCATATTATTATTTTACACTAACCCTATAACTCTGAGAGTTACTTGCGATTTAGTGTGCTAATTTATGGTACCAGAATAATCTTCCAGGCAAGAGGGAGAGTGACCTTTGTGTTTGTCCATACAACAACCACAATATGCAACCCAAAAATATATTTGTTTTTTCTATGGGAGTAAATCCATCCTAAACAAGGAATTTTCTGAGCAAATGATTTATCAACATCTGTCTCATCAATAATCAGATACCCTTCTGAAAGCAATTTATTATTGAGGAGTAAACCAAGCAACGTTTTCCATTGATATCTTTGCTTTATCCCTCGTGTTAAAAAATCATGCGATGTAGAAGAAAACAATGAAAGATAAACCAGAGTAAATCTCCAGGGAGCTGATAGTAATGCTGTAGTGTATGCTACAATAAATGCAGGCAGTTGCATATTTTCTCAATTACATTATACAACTGCCCTGTTTAACAAGCTAATTTGCAACTGCGTAACTCCTATTATAATATTAAAGAAATTTTTTTAAGGTGAATATTCTTCACTTGAGTTTACTTCACCGCTACCGATGAATCTACCAGCAGAAGGTACAATACAATTATTTAAAGCTGTTAAGTATAAAAATTCATTTGTGAAGTGACAGACCATGAATTACTGATGTATCAAACAGCAATGTTAAATTAATGAGATATTGCTAGAACGATTGTAGAACAAGTGGTGAAAAAGTGCTCGAGCCTGTATAGCCTCCTGTCCAAGCATAACCTGAATTTACAGTTACCCCATTTAATACTTTGGGGCTAGAGACGGAAGGAGTACTAACCTTTGCCCAGGAAGATCCGTTATAATGAAGAGTTAAGAGATTGCCGCCACTTGAGCCTCCCACTGCCCATACATCATTGGGACTATCAGCGTCAATAGAAGTTAAGTTTGCTGACATACTTGCACTTGTATCTTCTATCCAACTACCAGAAGCATAATGTAACATAATTGTGCTCCATGCTGCACCTAATTTTCTACCAGCTGCCCAAGCTTCAGTAGATGAGACAGCCTTTATGCCAAACAATGTAGTACTATAACTTCCTCCACCTAATCCAACCGTACTCGTCCAAGACGTTCCATTATAATGATAAATCACATATTCAACACTAGAACCACAGCCTTCATTTCCCGAAGCCCATATATTGGTAGCCGAATAAACAGATATACCATATAAAGTTCCTCCACTACAGCCACTTGGATTAGAAATCGTTTGCTGTGCGAATTTAGTACCATTCCATTTTTCGATCAAGGGCTGACCGCTAGTGCCGGTAGGATAATAAACACCAGCCGCATATACATCTCCCGAATTATCCGTAGAGACACTATTCAATTGATTAGTATACGTAGATGTAGGATTATCACTAGTTTTATGAACCCAAGATGATCCATTCCATTCATAAGCAAGAGTCTGTACATTCGGATAAGAATAATCATCACCTACAGCCCATGCATTACCGGAACTATCTACAGCAACTCCAAGTAATTCATCTGGGGAAGCTGTTCCATATGCTGTAGGTTTAATTTTTGTCCAACTTGTTCCGTTCCAGTTATAAGTAACAGGGACATTAGCACCTGTAGGTATTTCATGGCCAACTGCCCAAACATTTGTGGAACTTGATGCTGCCATTGCACTAATTTGAGAAGAAGTCGAATCGGCTGGGCTATTAGTTTTCCATCCCAGAGGAGTCAGCCAGCCGGTCACAGTATTCGGGTCGGTCGAGCTGTTATCGATACCGTTTTGGAACTGCCAACTGCTGAAATCCTGATATGTAAGTCCAGTGGATGATGCATTTTGCTCTATAAGCTGAACTGTGGCGCTGCCACTTGATTGGCTGGTAACGGACTTAACGATGGCGGTATGTCCCGGAGAAGAGCTCCCGTAACTTAGAACATCACCTTGCTTTGGATATAACTGGGCACTGCCATCGTTAGGCACTTTGTAGAACTGATTGGGATAATTTGTAACATAGGCATTAACCACCTGATAGCCGTTTGTACCGCCAAGCGACCGAACCCCATACTCCGAATATAAGAACCGCTTCACCAGCTCTGTACATTGCCACTCTAATTCATCGCTTGCATTACTATCTGTAGTAAAGAAAGTGTCTATGGTCCCTCCTATCGTACCGGTAGGCCCATAGCGGCTACTCCATCATATGAGGCATTTGTGCTAAGTATATTTGAATCGGTACCATATCCAGCATAGATTTGAGAACCGGTGCCAGGATCGTGATAGCGACCGTTGTTGAACTGATAAGTATCATATTGGCTGAAGTTGTTGGAATTGTCTAACCACCAAGCTGGAGTTGGTGCCGCTGCCTCTGCTTGCTTAATGTTGAAGGACGTATGCGGGAGCAAAGGCATCGCTAAAAGAATTATGATAGCTATAAGGGCGCTGATAAGTAATGTTTTGTTTAACTTCATTTTCTTGTCTACTCTTATTATTTAAGAACCTTAATTGTCCTGTCCCATGTTCCTCCACCTTCGGCAGGGAGATTATCCTGTCCGATAGTAACAAAAAGTAACTTATCCGAGTGTGCTGGATCCATCATAAAATACCTTATGGAATCAAATGAATCAGTATACTGTGGACATTTCGCGACCAACTGCTCAAGTTGTTGTCGAGAGTGACCTGCTTTCCGGGGAAAATCAATGATGGCTGTCTGGTATGAATCTTCTGGTACTGGACGACTGTAATGCTGTATATTGGCAAAACAATCGTTCTTTGAGTATCCGGTTAGAAATTGAGCTTGTATGCCTTCTGTTAGTGATTTCTGGGGGTCTTTTGTGAAGACCTGGATAGACTTTGCGCCAAGGGCAATGTCGCGGAGAAACTCTGCGTCGGAACCGGAGAATGGCTGATTATGACCCGGTTCCCAGTAAAGGTAGATAATGTTGCCGATTTCTTTTACGAAGAAATACTGGCCAATGCCGTTTGGAAAAAAGGGAATATAGTTAAAACTGATGCCGAGTGCTTTGGAAGTATAAGTTGTTTCTGGAAGAGGCGTTGGAGCCGCAGTGATGGATCCCGGGCGTGCTTGCTGTTGATGGGCGATAGTCATGCTGCCAGCAACCACAAGAAGGCTAGCCAGTACGACCCAAAACACAAACACATGATGGAGCTTCTTTGTGTTACGAATTATGTATTTTAACATATAGTGTTGTCGAAATTGTAAAATTGCTACGATTTTATTTTTCATAAAAGAGCTCTGCCGTTAATATATGACAGGTGATAAGGTTTTTGTCAATGGAGTAAAAATGTATCAATTCTGAACGTGAAAGTATCGAATTGAGAGATAGCTTATTATAATGTGTCACTTTGACGTACCAGGGTCATAGACTGTCTACCTACTTGACTGTGGTGGCCTGCGGCCGATGTATGTGCCGGGTGGCTATCGGCCGGATACTTGCTGTGGGTCTTTTCGAGCATAGAGTAAGGATTATATGAAAAATAGAACTAACCTATCAATTTTTAGACTTTAATAAGATAAAACAAAAAACCACCTTTCGGCGGTTCACTTTTTTATTTTACCTAAATTTAGCGGGTTACCTGAATTGGTCCTGAGTATGCAGTTGGAGCAATAACTGTTACTCTATTACTCGCATCTATTTCAACTTGATAATCTGTATTTCCCCAACTCCCTGCGCATGATGATATACCTGCTTGAGTATTCAACGAAGGATCTGTAGGAAGTGCTGGAACATAGGTTGGCACTAATTTAGCGCATAGAGTACTTAATGCTGTTGCGTCATTCAACATAACAGGAGTACCTGGTGTTAACCCTGCAACTTCACTCGGAAGATTGCCTGCATTAGATGCTTGATATTGCCCAATAGCGTTCAAGATAGCATTAATATCACTTCTTCTTTTTGTGTCATTTGCTTGACCAAATTGTCGTGCAGGATTAATAGCAATCAAAGTAATGGCGAGGAGAATTGCGAGGATGCCGATAACGACGAGTAACTCGATAAGGGTGAAACCCTCTCGAAATGAAAGGTGAGACTTGAGAGATGAAAAATTGTTTTTTGTTTGGGCAGTCATAATAAAATTTAATCTTAAATAATAGTAACGAACTTGCTCAACTGATGTCAAGAGAGCAAAAATAGAAAAAATACGAATACATGAGTCTTATTGACTCAAGACTATTGCGACGTCAAATGTACCAAGCTGTTTTTCTTGAACAATGACATTTGTTTCATATTTTTTCACTTCACTTAGTACGACGTCACGTACATCTTGAGTTGTGTTGGGAGAAAACGAAACAAGTGTCGAAGCGCTTCCTACAGAACTTTCCGACTGCAGACTAACACTTTTGAATTTATAGGTATCCAACCGCCCGAGTAAACTCTGTGCTACTGCTGCTGAATTTGACGTGTTAACTATTTGAACGGTCAAATCTTGCGTCTGGAGATTTCCCGAAGAAGTAGTAGTTGCTACAGTTGGTACAACTGTAACGGTTACTAACTGCACTGGTTTTGCAGGCAGTGTAGGAGCTGGATTACTTGCTTGTGAACGCCAATTGGGAGGCGGCGCTTGAAATTGGGCATACATGACCACGGCAAGACCTAGTAAAACCGGCACAATGCCAACCAAAGTATAGATACTTTTCTTGTTTGGCTTTTTATTTTGTTGTTGCTGCTGTTCAAGCTCTACTTCGTCAACTTCTTCAGTTTCTTGCTTTACCAAAGGTTGATATGCTTGTTGATTTAGTAAGTTGTATTGTCTCAATGCACTTACCTTTTGCAATATCACATTTGCCATAGGTAGATCCATCACAGGCCGCAAACTGAGTCCATTACCAAACACCAAACCGGGCAGTACGCTTTCTACGCTAAATCCAAGATGTTCAAATGAAATCGCAATTGATTCATAAAAGTCTTTATTGGTTGCGCATACTTTTACGCCATCTTTCAGCGGTATTGATTTGCTCACGACAGTATCAAAAGGAACGTGTTCGATAAATTCATCTGCTTGTTTTTGTAATAATTCTTTCGTTACTTCCGGCTGAACAATAGCACCTTTTTGTTGCGCCGGAGGAACAAAATCTTTGGTGAAGTAAGCATTTTCAGCCAGCACAAAAATTAAATTGCTAGGAGAAATTTTATTATTGGTGACAAAGACCTTAACTAAATTCTCTAACAGTTCTGCATTTACTACATCAAGATCTCTCATGATTTCAGGCACAAAACGGAATTCAATAACTCTCCCAATAGAAGGAGTGTAAATTTGAAATTTATCTTTTTGTATATATATTACTGCTGTTTTTACTGTCATTATTGATATACTTCCTTCCTTGAAGATACCGTTAATAAATTATTTTGATACGTCGCTGTTACTTGCACTTCACGAACAAAAATCCCATTGGTTCCCTTTGATAAAATGACAAATGGACTGCCACTTGTACCGCTCCCTGTAACACTAATCGTTGCTGATCCATTGCCGACTGTCAATGTCTCACCCGTATACGTCGGGTCACGCAATAGTCTGATCAATCCATTATCAGCACCACTTTGGGCTACTTCATAGGCTACGTCGCCTTGCTGTTGTTTGGTTCCGCTTAATGAATTAACCAAGAGCATAACAACAGCCGCTGACGTTACGGTAACACCAATCACGGTGAAAAAAAGTAAGGTAATTAGTGCTTGCCCTCTCATTTCGTTATTGTGTTCCTAACGTTGTCGTGAAAGATTTCGTTTCTACTCCTGATCTGGACGTTGCTCTACTTGATACGGTATAAGAGACCCTTACCGTATCACTACTTCCGCCATTTCCGACACGGGTAAACGACAATCCTGAGATAGACGTATCATAACTATTTAAGACATCCGTGTCATTTGTATTATTATTGACAATCTGTAAATTGCCGCCATTGAGACTATATGTATAGTTTATCGAATTTATTGTTACTTGCATAGTACTTGACACTGTTCCCGGATTGGCAGGGACAAGTATCTCGCTTGAAGACTTAACGTCATAGAGTAATTTTGACAATAAATATCGTCCGTCTTGATTGACGCTTGATGTCGAAGTAGGTTGAAGTTGTACATCAAGAATTGAAGTAAAGATACTGCTTAATACACTCAGCAGAATCGTTAAAATCCCCATATAAATAACTAACTCGATTAAGGTAAAACCTTTTTTCATATTATTGTGAGTAATTCACTATCATGTCATAAAGTTCAGGAGTTTGTGTCTGATCTGTGCTGGAGAAATAAAATTTATACCGAAAACACCGATTTGGATTTTGGTAATACGGACTGATTGTCAATAAAGGAATTAATCCTGTGATCTGGTTATTGTTCACTGTATACAGATCCGAACTGGCTGAAGTGCCATTTGGTCCAACATACGTAAAGTTACTAACACCAGTGCAACTGTTACTTATCGGCGCAGCAACAGCTACTTGCGCCGAGATACTTGTTGCAGCAGGCTGTGCTATATCGGCAATAAATCTATTGAAAGCAATATTATTGGACCCGGGATCATACGTTTGGGATTCAAATGTTCCTGAGGATGAGAATTGTCCGCCTGAGCCGCCAAGAATTACCTGAAACTCAGCATTTGAATTATCCGTGAGGATATAGGAGTATGCAAGCCCGCCCTGGTATATGGGCGCGACCGCTTTTATCGTTGTGGCACCCGAGGGACTCATACCTCCACAATAAGAAGCCGAGGAAGGACTGGCAATATTGAAGACTTGATAAAGAGTCCCACCTGAACCGACGAGAATTGCTCTGTTTCCTGTTACTACTTCAAGTGCATTGGGACTCATACTATTAACCGTCTGATAGCCATAAATATTATTGGTATTTGTTAAATCAACAATAAAAAAATCATTTTTCCCGGCAGCATAGGAAGTTATAACATACGCATACGTCTGTGAACCATTAACAAAAACGTCTACCGCACCTTGGCTATTGCCCAAATTGATGCTTTTTGTTTTTGTCATGCTTGCAGGGTTTGAAACATTGATTATATCCAGTTGATTTGTTGTGTTTGATGTTGCCACATAGGCATTGGTTCCAACGACAACGACTCGATTTCCTGTACCGTCAAGTCCTACACTTCCCAGCTGAGATTGGGACGTAGTTCCCTTAAGAGTTGAGACATCAAATGAATAGAGTGTGCTACCTGAAGTCGTATAGCCTGTATTTCCAGAAACATACACACTTGAACCGGTTGTGTGACTAACATCAAAATAACCAACATCCGCCAAATTGCTTGAGCGGGCTATTTGGACAGTATGATTGGGTGTATTATTTTCGTTAAAATACACATAATTATTACTATTATCAACAAAAATTCCGTAGGCTTTTGCTTCATTATTGCTTGAAGGATTGGTAACTACAGGCGTACTCGTATTATTATCAATTGTCAGTCCATCAACTGCATCTCCTGATGCGTTTCCTCCGGTTGTTGTATAGGCATAGGCGTATCGTGTTGCAGATGATGTCGCAGAGATATTTTGTGCAACTCCCTGGCCTGGTAAATCAAATGTTTTGAGAATATAGTTCTGTGGATTGCACCAGTCACCGCCGGCTCCTCCCGCTCCCAGTTGCACCTGCCCGTCATTAGTTATTTGACTGCCTGAAGTTGATGCAATTGCCGTACCTGTTGCTGTCCCGTTAGTAAAGTCTGTCGTTTTTGTCTCGGTATACGTAAAATTAGTTATGCGGGTAAAATACATTGGTGCAGAAAGTGAGGAAGCATATGGTTTTGTCCAGGAAACAGTAATTACTGCTTTTTTGCTTGAAGGATCAAGCGTCCCACCTGAAGAAACAATAGCACCGCTACTATTTCGATAGACATCTGAAATAACCACCTGCTGCGTAAATCCATTGGTTGTTGCTGTGCCAGAGGCCAATGTCCATTGGTTACCGGAAATAACCGGATAATATGTCCCGTCAACTGCAAATGTCGTCCAGCTATTGTTCTTTACTTGTTCTACTGCATTGACTGTTTCTTTAAACATCTCAGTTGCCTGAAGGTTTTGTTGTTGTTGAGGTGTTCCCTGACGCGTCGCGACCAACCCTGTCAAAAGCGCAGGCAAAATAATCGCAGCAATGCCAATTGCCATAACAAGCTCGACAAGCATTTGTCCCCTTAACGATTGAAGAAAACTAAACTTGGAATGTAGTATGTGACTAACTGCTATTTTCATTTAATTTACTACCGAAATTACACCATATCGATTAATCGTAATTACTTTTTGGCTCCCGTCAACAGTATCTTTAAGCGTAATCGTATTTTGTCCGCTGGTAAAACTGGTGAGTGATCCGCTACCTGTAGTAAATATAACTTGTGAAGAAGGAAAACTTGTCGTAAATTGCAAAGTGCTTGGCAAACTCACGGTGAAATTTCCTGTGCCGTAGGAATTACGAAACAGCGTATAACTGGAAGTTTGCAGATGCACTCCATAGTTTGCAACTATGCCGGTATTATCTGTATCTCCCACCATAGCCTTAATTTGCTGTTCTTTATAATCCGCCAAAAAGCTTTCAAGCGTAGATGACAATTGAGAGGTATGCTGAAATTTGAAGAGATTAACGGTGACTAATCCTGCGAGAATAAAAAAGATCCCAACAACCAATGCCATTTCAATAACGGTAAAACCCTTCATATTTCTAATGCGGTGCGCCTACTTGTCCAATCATCTGATAGATCGGTGCAATAATAGACATCATCATACCGCCAACAAGAATGCCAACACCTACCAGCATAATTGGTTCGATGAGTGCCGTGAGTGTTTTGAGCGTATTGGAAACTTGGTAATCAAGATATTCAGATACATCAAGCATGGATTTGTCCAATGACCCACTTCTCTCCCCTGCTTCAATAATTTTAATCATAATCGGCGGAATAACTTTTTTGCTGTCTTTAAATCCTTCTGATAATTTTTTACCGCTGTAGACATAATTCTTTGCGTGTTTTATTGCATTCGCAACATTTTGCTTAATCACAACATCCTGCGTCAGTTCTAATGCAACGGTAATCGGCAATCCTGCATTCAATAGCAAATACAAACTCCTGGTAAATCTTGTCAGATCAATCTGTTGAGTCAAGAGCGAAACTAATGGCAGAGAAGTTAGCGCTCTCACAAAAAGTGCATGATTTTGCTTAAAGAGATAAATAATTGCTGCGATGAGGACTCCCGCGACAGCAATTATCGGTAATGTATACGTAAGAAGAGCATTAGAGAGAAATATCATAATTTTTGTCGGCAACGGCAAAACCACATTGAGTTGCGTGAAAACTACTGCAATTTTCGGAATCACAACAACCAAAATAACTATCATAACCAGGACAAAAACGATTAATATAAAAACCGGATAGATCAAAGCAGAACGTATTTTATCGTTAAATTCAATTTCTTTTCTGATATTTGTTTTGAGGTCTTCAAGTGCTGTATCAAGCGTTCCTGATTCTTCGGAAGATTTGATGATGCTGACAGTCACTTTATCAAAAATTTTGGGAAATTTGGCAAACGTTATATACATATGTTGTCCTTGCCCGAGATCCTGACGCATGGTTTGAAGCAATTTTTTCATTCCTCCTTTTGAATCTTCAAGAAGCGAATCAACTGTCTCAAGTATTGGAATGCCTGATGCAAGCATCGTATGCAAGTTACTGACAAGCGCAATTTTATCGCCACTTGAGATAGAAACGTTATAAGTAATACTTTCTTTTGGCTTGGGTTTTGTCATTATAATGATTCAATTTTTGTGACACGCAAAACTTCTTCGATTGTCGTTACACCTTTTACTACTTTGGCCAAACCGTCATCAAGCATGGTATCCATCCCATCAGCGATCGCTTGTTGAACAATTGCATCGGAATCATTTTTTTCGGAAATTATTTTTTTAATATTATTCGATACTTCCAACACTTCAAAAATTCCCAGTCTTCCTGAATAGCCGGTGAAATGACATACTTCACATCCTTTACCTATATATATTCGAGCATCTTTTTTTGCTCCAAAGTGTTTTTTAATCATCTCCGCCGGAAGGTTCTGCATGAGTTGGTCAACGGTCACGTCTTGGGATACTTTACACATTTCACAAATTTTTCGAACAAGTCTTTGCGCAATGATGACATTAACCGTTGATGCCACCAAAAACGGCTCAACATTCATATCTGTCAAACGAGGCAACGCGCCTGAAGCGTCATTGGTATGAAGCGTTGAAAGTACCAAATGACCCGTCAATGCTGCGTTTACTGCAATACCGGCAGTTTCCGAATCACGAATTTCTCCAACCAAAATAACATTGGGGTCTTGCCTGAGAATTGATCGAAGTCCGGAAGCAAAGGTCAAATTTGTCTTTGCGTTTGTCTGGATCTGGTTGATTCCTTTCAATCGATACTCAACAGGATCTTCAATGGTCGTAATATTTTTATCTCGTGTGTTGATAATTTTGAGGACAGAATAAATGGATGTTGATTTTCCGGATCCTGTCGGACCTGTTGAGAGAATCATTCCAAAAGATTTTTTAAAAGCATTTGTCACTTTTTGCAAATCTTTATCGGTCATCCCAAGATCGGTTAAAGAAAATTGCCGGAAATGCGAAGCCAGAAGACGCATAACGATTTTTTCTCCATAAAGCACAGGAAGAATCGAAACCCGGATGTCCAAATTTTCTTCATCAAGCTGGATTCTCAATTTTCCATCCTGGGGAGACATATGTTCATCGGTCCGAAGACTTGATAACACCTTAATGCGCGTTGAAATTTGCTCGTGTAATTTTGTGGGAAGATATAAGACATCATGCAAAATACCATCAACCCGGAACCGCACGAGCATATCTTTTTCTTCGGGTTCAATATGGATATCGGAAGCTCTGTCCTGATATGCGTACTGAATGATAAGTTGTACTATCTTTGCAATCGGGGCTTCAAGCGATGAGGTTCTTCCCGTACTTCTCACCTGCTCGGAGACAAGGGAATCAAAAGTCTTCTGCAAATCCCGTCGGTAAAGAAATAATTTGTTATAAATATCACGTTCCGTTGCAAGATAGGCATAGACTTTCTGACCGGTCTTACGCGCGATCATCTCAGGGATCAGCACATTGGTCGGATCCGTCATGGCGACTTTAATACCATTTTTATCACGGGCAAAAGGTATTGCCTTATATTTACGAGCCAACCGCTCTGGAATAATGCGAAACGCTTCTTCGGGGATAGCGATTTTTGAGAGGACAACAAAAGGAATTTTTTTGGTATCCGCGATAAGAACACCCAAATTCTCATCAGTGATTATGTCCTTTTCAATCAACGCGTCACGAAAAGTAATATCTGAATTCTTTGCGTATTCAAGAACTTCGCTCGTTTTCTTTTGATCAAGGACTTTAACAGTAAGCAATAACTTCTGTAATTCATCATCGTTAATTAACATAGGCAGGAAAATAATTTTTAATTTTCAAATTACAATTTTCATTGAATTTTCAATGACCTAATGTTTAAAAATTGAAACATTGAGACTTGATTGAAAATTTCAAATTGAAAATTACTTATATTATATCGCACACAGATGGGTACACTGCAAGAGGCTTTTTTTTTTATTTTTAGGATTTTGCAAACAATTACTGTTGGGCGGTTACGTATCTCGTTGAATTTTTTCTTATATAATGTGCTATTTTTTCTATCCCAGCTCGTGCAGCTGGATCTTTATAAATTGATTCTAATGCAAGCCCGTAGCCAAGACGGAGGCTAACCCGAGCTGCGCTGAAAGGTCTATCTAATTTTGTCCTAGTTACTTGTTCAAATTGCATAACACTTCTATACTCCTGTGCTCGTGGGATCAGTGGTTGTTTACCTCCACAATTCCATGGGTTATCCCAATTGCCGTCTTTCAATGAAATATGAAGTGGACCTTCGGAAATATGAAGCATATTTCCTTCTACTTCGAAATCCTTAAATAACAGAGCATCGTCCATATTGGGAGTTTGTATATAATCATTCAAAACTGCCAAAGTACTTTTTGGTAACTGAACTGATTCTCCTTTACGACGGGCTCGATTGATTTCATTTATTTTTTTATCACCAAAAAAGAGCTTTGCAAATAATTCTCTATTGACACTACTAATTCTCTCATAATGTTCCTCTTGAGCTAACAGTGAATCAGCAAGTGACGAAGCTGATGGAACACTTCCCTCTTTAAGTGTTCGTGCAACAGCATGATGTATTCCTATTTCCATATCTTGCTCCATATTTACCTCCCAGTCTTCAGCTAGTATATCCGGAACATCTTTTTTTGCTGGCGTAGTAGAGAGATCAATTGGAAATTGAACACGAGCTAGTTTATCATATTGTTGAAACTCTATTCTTCTATTATGCCTCACAGGATATGCATCATATAATACTCCCCAGAGGTGTTGAAATTCCTGATCTGATCCGTGAGCAACGCTTTCTGCTAATCTATTAATTGCTACTGTAGTAATTTCCTCACCATTTTTCATAAATGAAGCCAGTGTCCCATGGAACCTTCTCCCTTCCTGGTCAAACGCTCTTGGGTGATTATATTGATACTTAAAAACAGGTGTACTACTATCAGCAGCACAGAGTGAACCATTGTTAACAAGACGTTGAGAGTAGATATCTAAGATATTGATACCAACTTGATGAGCAAACACATTATATATTTCGGAATAATATGCTGCTTCTGTAGCATAAACTGCACGAACAGGATAAGTATCTTGCAATTTACTGTGACGTTTCTCTAACCAAGCACGAAATGGTATTTCAACTCCGCTTTTTGGTCTCAAGAGCAATTGTTGTGTAACGCCAAGACGTTCATGAATCATAGGAAGTTTAATATAAGATAAATTAGAAATGCAATTTTAAAAATAGCAGAAACTTCAATCGAGTATGAAAACTACTGAAAAAAAATCTATCTAATTCTCTTATGTAAGCAACTCCATTGAAAGATTCTGGTTTTCTACTTCGTTACTTTTTTTCACTCAATTCTATTATTCTTGAATAGAGCTTATCAAAATCAAAAAAACTTTTATTCACATAACCTCTAGCTCCCAGCATTCGCGCTTTCTCAACATCTTTTTCTGATCCGAGGGTTGAGAATACAAGAACAGGTATTTTTGGCAATAGCTGTAATTTCCCCATTTCTGATAATACATCAAATCCGTCTTTTTTCGGCATAATAATATCAAGTAATATAAGATCAGGAGTAAAAGTTTGTAATGTAGCCAATCCTTCTTCCCCGTCTGCTGCAATAACAACTTCTATATTTTTTTCTTTGAGTTTTGAAGCATAAAACTCACGAAAAAATTTGTCATCTTCAACTAAAAGTATTTTCATAATATATTACTTGATATTTGTTGACTTTTGGAGTCTTTCAATGGTGGGATACATATCTAATTCTTTATTTACTTTATCAATTTCATTAAGACTTACTGCCATCTCTTTTACTCCATCAATAAGTTGCGTGACTATTACCTCGCTTAAAACGAGATTATTTTCTTTTTTTGCTCGGAATATATTTTCCATAAGAAGAGAAAGCGCTCCAATTGCGTGATAATCCATCATTTCACTTTGTCCTTTAAGAGAATGCGCATCACGATGAAGCGTATCGATCACCTCTGTTGTTTCCTTCCCGCTGGTAAGTAAGGCAAGATTATCTTGGAGATCTTTTATGTATTGCCTGGCAGTTTGGAGATATAGTGCTTTATATTTTAATTGATCCTCTTGTGAAAATGGCATTGATACCTTTACTATACGGAGATTTTGCCAGCTTGTCAATGGAAATGAGGATATTATAATAAGAGTATGAGTACTTCCCCGTGCGTTGTTTGGTTTGCCGATCTTGATACGAAGTCAGAGCATTTTGGAAGTCACAGTAAGCATCACGCGATGCTAACACAAGCTAAATTTCCACTTGTTCCCGGGTTTGTTATTACCCCTTTTGCCTATCGAAATTTTTTACGGGAGAATGCGCTTGAGCTTAAAATTAAACAGATATTATCAACCGTTTCTCTTGAACGGGCTGATTCGTTAATGCAAGGCGAGTTTCATATTAAAAACTTTTTTATGCAAGCGAAACTCTCAGAGAATTTTATTGATGAATTACTTACCTTTTATCAGCGGCTTGGCCCTGAAGTTAACCTGGAAATATTTGAAACAGGAAATCATGGAAAAAAACACAAAAAAAATCTTGTTTCACAAAGTGATGCTTTGGTTAAAGAAGTGATAACTATGTGGGCAGAAATGTTTGCAAGTCATGCACTTTGGCGCAGGCACCAACAGCATCTCGACCATTTTAAAGCTACAGCGGAAATTATCGTAAGAAAAAAAATTCATGGAGATAAGACGGGAAAAGTTTTTACAATAGATCCAGCAACGCATGCCAAGGATAAAATTTTTATCCAAACTGTGACACCACACATAAATGACCGTTACCTTCTTTCAAAAAAGAATTTAACCATCATTGATCGAACAATTAAACATGCAATGCTTACTGAAAAGCTATCTCTTGATGAAATTCTCGCAATCGCAAAAATGGCAAAAAGACTTGATGAGCATCTCTATTTACCCCAAGAAATTTCTTGGATTATTGCTAATAACAAACTTTATATTTTTGAGGTAAAGCCGATAACTGAATTTGTCAAAGAAAAAACAGAAAAAATTCGCAAAATACCTCTTGCTCGTGGTAAAGGAATAACATCATATATTGGAACTGGAATAGCGAATGTCATCCATACGCAAACAAATTTACAAAAAATTCATGAGCACGATGTTCTTATCATATCTGAAATGCACCCAAAGCAGATAGAAAAACTTAAAAAAATCAGAGGTATTATCATTGAGAACCATCCGCATGCGGCAACAGCAGTACTTCTCAAAAAGCATGGAATCCCTGCAATTTGTAATGTCAAACATGCTACAAAGCGTTTCAGTAACGGTCACGTTATTACGATTGATGGTGAAAAAGGGGAAATCTACCACGGGGGTTTCCTGTAATGTATTCTTCCAGCTCAGCTATTGTTTTCTGTGCAACTTCATGAAACAATAGTTTTATGAAATACAAAAATAGTAAAGATGCTGGTTTGCTCAATTTTTCAGTAAATATATCTTTTAACTTTAAAACAATACTTATACTCAATATTCTTCTGTATGGTTTATTAATTTACAGCATTATTAATAGATCAAACCTGGCTGAAATGACATACTTTTACGAAATTCCAAATTCAGAGGCTATTTTTGATTTACTTTTTATTTTACTAGCAGTTGTTGATATATATTTCTTTTTGAAAATTCTTGTTAGATTTCAAAGTAAAAAAATAAAAATATTCAGTATCGTCATGCTGATTCTTTCTTTTCTCGCTCTTGCTTATTTTATATTTGCATTTTTCTTTATTGCGTATTTTCTTTAAAATCCGATTCCATAACTTGCCACATTATACGTGATCCTTTATACTTACACTGATCTATGGCAAATCTTGTTCTCGTCAGGCATGGCACATCAGTATATAACGAAAAAGGCTTGTGGACGGGCTGGGATGATCCGGAATTAAATGAAAAAGGCAAAGAAGATGCACGACTTGCAGGAGAACATCTCTTGGATATCCATTTTGATGAAGCTTATACTTCGGATTTGCTACGACACAAACAAACGCTTAAGATCATTCTTGCCACGATTAACCAACCGGACGTTTACACGACAGAATGTAATGCACTCAAAGAGCGGGATTACGGCGATTTCACTGCCAAAAATAAATGGGAAGTAAAAAAGAAATTAGGAGAAGAAGAATTTCTCAAACTCCGCCGCGGATGGGATTATCCTCTTCCCAATGGCGAGTCACTCAAACAAGTCTTTGAACGGGAAATTCCTTATTTTGAATCAACAATTTTGCCGCAATTAAAAGAGAAAAAAAATGTAATTATCGCAGGCTCCGGCAATAATTTACGTGCACTTATCAAATATCTGGAAGCTGTGTCAGATGATGAGATTGCCAACATACAAATTGCTCCCGGCGAAATCTATCTTTATGAAATCAATGAAGTTGGAGAAATAACGCACAAAGAAATCCGCAACCACCAAGAACTGACGGTTTGAAGCTATAAGGAATAGTGGTATTTAATACTGAACAAAGCTTACTTGAATAAATATCTTTTTGAAAGTGCAAGTGCAAAACTTTGGAAGTTATTCTTCTGAATCTGAACTTTTATTGCGGAGCCGCCTTAATTCCTTTATCGCGTTTGTTAATGCACTTTTATCATGTTTTGCTAATGCTTGCTGGGTATCAGAAGGTAAAGGTTCCTCTCCTGAAAAATTTTCTTTTATTACTGGAGAACCTTGCGCTACTCTCATCATTTCTTGAATCTCCTTTGCCCGTTCCATTCCTGTACTTGGCGTACTTTGGTTTGATTCTAGACTTCCTCCTTGGGATGATTTTTCTCCTGCTTCTGACATATCTTTAATTATATTAGTCCCTACTCTTGTATGCAAGATACAACTTTACAACTTTATGAAAAAGGATAAAACTCTACAAATTTCAACCCTAGGGGTTAAACAGCTTAGAATCTCATGAATTACAAATGAAAAAGAAGAACAAATTCTCCTTTTGGAGCAGTTTTTTTGAAATGTAGAAGCGATTCTGATATTTTTTCTCTTCTGATTTCTTCATACATCTTTGTTAACTCACGAGCTAAGACAATATCGATATCACCAAAGACATTTTGTAAATCCTTTAAACTCGTCTGCAATTTATGCGGCGCTTCAAAAAAAATCAGCGTTGAGTTAACTGTTTCCAAACTTGTTTTGATATCTTTAAAAAAATCTAAACGGTGTCCTGGCTTGTGCGGGGGATAACCGACAAAAAGGAATTTATCTGTCGGCAATCCAGAAACCGTCAGAGCAGTCAAAACCGATGAGGCACCAGGTAGGGATTCAACGCGCAAACCTTCCTTAATACATTCACGGACGAGTTTGAAACCCGGATCTGAAATCGCAGGCATTCCCGCATCAGAGACTAAAGCTATATTTTGTTCGTTTTTTAGCAAAGTAATGATTTCAGGAATCCTTTGTAGTTCCACTTGGTCATAGTACGAAAGTAACCGAGGCTTTCTTTTGTCTTCGGGATTGGGAGAAAATTTGACAAGAAGTTTTTCAAGAAGCAACCCTGTACGCCGTGTGTCTTCACACGCGATGACATCAACGTCAAACAGCGTGCGTAAACTTCTAAGCGTAATGTCGGCAAGATTCCCAATTGGCGTTGGCACAAGATAGAGCGTTCCCATGGGTAGATTATACCAATTAAAACTAATATTTGCGAACTAACCCCACCACTTTCCCTTGAATTTTAATTGTATTGGGATAAATCGGCTCCATGGAAGCATTGGCTGGTTTGAGGACATTGATTCATGCATCTTTTTTTTGTTCTTTTGATGGCATAAGCGTTGTGTATCCTGCTGTTTCAAATGCTTTATCAAACCCGAAGATTTCTTTTGTCAGATACTCATCTGCATATGCCATAACAATACAATCAGTGAAACTCACACTTCCTGAAACAGTCCCGAAATGTTTAAGAGCTTTGTCTAATACTGATCGGCTTGTCTGATGATAGAGGAATGAAGAATCCTCAGCCAATAAGATATTGGCTGTGCCCATTGCTGCCTGGTGTCCACTCTGACGGCCAATAATATTAACTGTTTCGCTGAATATCTCAGATGGAACAATAAGAGTTCTATGCTCATCCTTTAGCTGCATTGCGCTGGCAAGAGCGCTGTGGTGGTTTGAATCATCGCTAATTGCCAACGACACAAGGCCACTCGAATCGACAATAATAGGCTTACCTGTCAATCTTTCCATAGAGGTACTCATCAATTTTCTCAGATGTGTCGGCCGAGCCTCTTGCCCCGACCTTAGCAAGACTAAGTAGCGACTTTCCTGTCGTCTCCCTTGTCATTTCTCCCTCGTTCGCGTACACCTTCAAGCCTTCACTTACCAAATCACGAATAACCTCTGCTTCAGGTTTTCCTGCTAACCGAGCTCGCAGCTTTATATCTTTCATTAGATCTTCTGTAAAATACACCTGGGTTCTTATCATAGCTATTCATTTATAACATATGACATATATGTTGTCAAACTAATATTTGCGAACTAACCCCACCACTTTCCCTTGAATTTTAATTGTATTGGGATAAATCGGTTCCATGGAAGCATTGGCTGGTTTGAGCACAACTCTGCCGCCTTCTTTATAAAACCGTTTTAATGTTGCAAGATTATCATCAACAAGTGCGACAACTATTTCTCCGTTACTCGCAACATTGACCTTTTCAATAACCACATAATCGCCGTCAAAAATCCCGTCTTCAATCATCGACTCACCTTTTACCTGCAAGACATACGAAGTTTTTGATCCGGAAAGCATAGATGCTGAGATTTGAAAAGTGGCATTGGGATCAACATGCGGTTCAAGTGGTCTTCCTGCTGCAATATAACCCATCAACGGCAGCTCAACGGATGGTGACACTCCCATAAATGTCGTGACAATACTTTGATCTTTAATTCTGAGAACTCGTGCATTACCATCTACTTTTTGGAGGTAACCTTTATCAACAAGGTTTCTAAGAATTACATGAATTGTTGAGACACTTCGGTGGTTGGTCGCATTTGCAATTTCACGAAGAGTCGGAGCATAACCATGCTTGTTTTGGAATTGCACAAGGAACTCAAGAGCTTCTCTTTCTTTTTTGTATAATACACCTGGCATTACTAAAAAATATACGACATTTCGTATATTTTTGTCAATAATGCAGACTGATTCATACAATATCAAACAGGACTATTTTATTGTGTTATAATATTTTGATATGTTTACAGGCATAATTACTCATCTTGGAAAAGTCACTGAAAAAACAAATACAGATCTGAAAATCCAAACAGACACTCACTTGTTGAAAAAACTTGCCGACGGAACAAGCATCTGCGTCAATGGAATTTGCTTAACTGTTGTTTCGAGAAATAAAACTTCCTTTACCATCAATTTCATGCCCGAGACGGAAAAGAAAACCACGATTCAATACCTCGAAAAAAACGATGAAGTTAATTTAGAACTTCCGGCAACTGCAAGTACCCTTCTCTCGGGACATATTGTCCAGGGACATGTTGATACTGTGGGAAAAATCATTTCTCTTGTAAAAAAGGGTAATAGTTATCTTTTCGCTATTTCACTACCAAAATCGTTGAGCAAATATTTGGTTGAAAAAGGATCAATCAGCGTCAACGGGATTTCGCTTACTGTTATTTCGGTTTCAAAAGATGAATTTACTGTTGGCATAATCCCCCACACCATGGAGAATACAATGCTTAACAAGGCAAAAGTCGGAGACTTCGTAAATCTCGAAGTTGATGCACTTGCAAAGTACATAGAAAAACTGATACAAAATAAGTAATGCTTATAAATCAGACTGCCGCTGCCTTTGATAAAAAATTCACCAAAAAGCTCAAGATAGCTATCGTCCGTACAAATTACCACGTTGAACTTGTTAACAATCTTGAAGCGTTTGCAAGAGGCACGCTCATTACTGCAGGAGTCACTGAAAAAAATATCAAAACGTTTATGGTTCCTGGGGCTTGGGAAGTACCGCTTCTGGTAAAAAAAGCCGCAGAATCCAAAAAGTTTGATGCAATTATTGCGTTTGGCGTTATCGTCAAAGGCCAAACGCATCATTTTGATTTGATTGCCAATGAGGTTGCAAGCGCGCTCATGCAAATGTCACTTGATTATAGTATTCCGGTTGCTTTTGAAGTCCTTGCTGTTTATGATAAATCGCATGCTGTAGTGCGCTCGGGACAAGATACCAACAACAAAGGCATCGAAGCAGCAAATGCTGTTTTATTAACGCTCCTCAGTTTAAATACGTTGAAGAAATAATCTTGTTTATCCCACCTGAACTGTACTTATCCTTAAATGTGCTACAATAGCTACTATGAAATTTCACCTTACGTCTGGTTTTAAACCTACCGGCGACCAACCGCGAGCGGTAGAACAACTAACGGATAATTTAAAACACGATACCAAAAACCAAGTCCTCCTTGGCGTTACCGGAAGTGGTAAGACTTTCACCATGGCAAATGTGATACGAAATATTCAAAAACCCACGCTGATCATCTCGCATAATAAAACGCTTGCCGGCCAGCTCTATCAGGAATTCAGAGACTTTTTCCCTGACAATGCCGTGTCGTATTTTGTCTCGTATTATGATTATTATCAGCCGGAAGCATATGTCCCTTCAAGCGATACGTATATCGAAAAAGAATCTGAAGTAAATGAAGAGATTGATAGACTCCGGCTTGCGGCAACGGCTAATTTGCTCACGAGAAAAGATGTAATTGTCGTCGCATCTGTTTCGTGTATTTACAACATCGGCTCCCCTGTTGAGTACGGGAAATTTGTCCTCGAATTGAAAAAAGGCGTTAAAATCAATCAAAAAGATATTTTAATCAGACTCACCGACCTGCAGTATAACCGTAACGACTATAAATTCAGCCGCGGCACTTTCCGCGTTCGGGGAAACAATATTGATCTTTTTCCAGCCTATATTGAACATGGTATCCGCATGGAAGTAAATGACGTTATCACCAACATCTATGAATTCGATCCGCTTACCGGAGAAATGATAAAACCGCTTGATGCCACACTTATTTATCCAGCAAAACACTACATGACTGATCCTGCCAGCTATCACGATGCGTTTGAAAAAATTAATCAGGATTTGGAAATCCGTGTCAAAGAATTACGTGATCAAAATAAATTGATTGAAGCCCAACGCCTTGCTCAGCGGACACAATATGACCTTGAGATGATCAAAGAAGTCGGCTTTGTTAACGGCATTGAAAATTATTCTATTTATTTTGATAAAAGAGAGCCGGGCTCACCGCCCTATTCACTAATGGATTATTTCCAGGCAGCATCTGATGATTGGCTGCTTATTGTCGATGAATCACATATCACGCTTCCCCAAATTCGCGGCATGTACAATGGTGACCGCGCGCGAAAGCAGACACTCATCGATTATGGATTTCGTTTGCCTTCAGCACTTGATAACCGGCCGCTGAAATTTGAAGAGTTTATGCGCAAAACCAATCAAATTATCTATGTCTCAGCAACGCCCAACGACTATGAAATCTCACTGGCAAAAGAGGCTGACAAAGGGATTGTCGAGCAACTCATCCGTCCTACCGGTCTTATCGATCCGGAAATTGTTGTTAAGCCAAGCGCAGGACAAATTGATGACTTGATGGCTGAAATAAACAAACGTGTAGAAAAAAAACAGCGGGTTCTCGTAACCACCTTGACCAAACGCATGGCTGAAGAACTGACGAGTTATCTGCAGGAGCACGAAATCAAAGTTGAATATCTGCATTCTGATATCGAGACACTCAACAGACAGGATGTGCTGGATAGCTTACGACTTGGGGAGGTGGATGTTGTTGTGGGAATCAATTTACTTCGTGAAGGACTCGATCTACCGGAAGTCTCACTCGTCGCAATTCTGGACGCTGACAAAGAAGGTTTTCTCAGGTCTCGTACGTCACTCATTCAAACCATGGGACGTGCTGCACGAAATGTCGATGCATTGGTCATTATGTATGCAGACAGGATGACCGATTCGATGAAAGCAGCAATTGATGAAGGCGAACGCCGACGAACTGTGCAAATCGCGTATAACAAAAAGCATGGGATTACCCCACAAAGTATTCAAAAAGCAATCCGCTCCAAACTCGTGGAGCAGCAGCCGGAAGAGCAAAAGCTGCAATATGAAGGCATTATGCAGTTTGCCAAAAAAGATGTCCTTTTGCCGGACGAGCGGGATAAAGCATTGAAAATGCTAAGAAAAGAAATGAAAACAGCAGCAGAACATTTGGACTTCGAAACAGCAATTGCGATAAGAGATCAGATAAAGAGAGTACAGAGAAAGTAATATTATGCAATAGTGACAGGCTATGATAAGGATAGAAAGAAAAATACAAACAAGAGCAGAGCATTTGCCATTATTTCTTTATGAGCCTGGTCAACAATTGCCTCAGCGAGAAATACGAGATACATTAGATACTCGAGGATTTGCTATTATTAGAGGTATACCTGTAGTGCCTTTTACTACTGATGATGAACGCAGGGATGTGAGCCATGAATGGAGAAAAAAATTGAAATTTCTTGGTACGCCCCTTAAACAAGATAGAAAAGGTACTCTCGAATGGTTTGTAAGAGATGAAGGAGTGAGACATGAGAGTAATTCCGGGAAAGGACAAGTGTTACGTGGTGGTAAAGCATCAAAATCTTCCGATGAACTTTATATGCATAATGATGCAGCTCCAAGGTGGCATGAACATGATATACAGACAGTTGCTCTTTTAGTCTTTGCCCAAGCTCGTGAAGGAGGAGGGACTACATTGGTAGATGCACGAAAAGCATATAGAGTTCTCCAATCTGAAAACCCAACTGCAGCAAGTACTTTAACAGATTCTACCTTTTATTTTGACCGCACAAGCGGATACGATGAAGGACAATTACCCTTTTCAAGTGGTCATATAATTGAATTAGAACCATTTAGAGTGAGACATTCTCCTCGCATTCGTCAGGGATTTGAAATTGCAGAAAAAGTATTATTACCTGAACAAGATGACGCGATGACTGCTTGGGACGGTGTTCTTAGTAGACCTGATCTTCATACTACATTTACTCTCCAAGCAGGAGAACTTCTTCTGTTAAATGAAGATGACATACTTCATGCAAGAACTTCTTTTACTAATGACCCTCAAAACCCTCGTACTCTTACCCGGATGTGGTTTACTAGACCAGCAAATCCAGCCTAATCTCATCTAAACTATCGCAGGAGCAAGCTCCAAACTTACTCCACAACATTTTAATGCCACAATTTCTTACTCATACACTGTAGCTCGATGTCCTGCAGTCATAATTATCACTGTGTTATCTTTTAGATTAATTTTATAGACGATACGATAAACGCCAACTCGATATGTATACTGTCCTGTTAATTCATCTTGCAGAGGTTTTCCTTGATATAGATCTTCAGCAATTTCTTCTAAAGCGTTACTTATTTGAATTTGATGAGAAGAAACTTTTATTTCTTTAAGCCTTCTTTTTGCTTTTCTTGTTATTTTTATCAGAAACATGCCAACCTAACTCTTTTTTCACGTCTTCCCAACCATATTCTCGTCCAGCTTTTATATCTTCTTCAGCTTCTTTTATGTCTTTCATCATCTTTGGATCATTTAATATTTCTTCCGTTTCTTTTAACGATTCATACACACGATACTCTTCCATCGATAATATAACCGCTTCCGGTGATCCATCCACAGTTATTATCAAACCTCCCTTTTTTTTCTTCGCTTTCTCAAGCATTGCTTTTGTAATGGGTAATGTATATGTCATAGGACGATCTTATAAAATTGTGAGTAAGGAGTCAAGCAAATCTCACACCTTCTGCACGAGGATCATGTTGGTGGTGCCGGTCTGGCCGTAAGGCATACCGGCAGAAATGACAAATTTATCACCTTGGACAAGCGGCTCAATCGTATTCTCTTTTGCAAGCTTTCGTGCAACTTGGAGCATCTCCTCAAAATTTTTTATTTCTTCAATTCGCAGTGGATAAACACCCCAGGTGAAATTTAGTCTTCGAATCGTTGCTGCATTTGGTGAAACGGCGATAATTGGCAATTGATGACGATGACGGGAAATTCTTCTGGCTGTTCTTCCGCTTTCTGTGAAAGCAATAATCAACTTTCCATCGATTAGATCACCTATCGTTCCGACGGAATCGGTAATAGCGTTACTGATAGTCTTTCGTTCTTTATACTCATATACACTCACTTGTCCGACTGCCTCATGAATAATTTTCACCATTATCTCAACGGTCTCCACAGGAAATTTACCTTCAGCAGTCTCAGCTGAAAGCATGACTGCGTCAGTTCTGTCAAGAATTGCATTGGCAACATCTCCCACTTCTGCACGGGTGGGAATCGGCTTGGAAATCATTGACTCAAGCATTTGTGTGGCTGTGATAACAGGTTTGGCATGTCTGACACAGAGATCAATAAGCTGTTTTTGGATGAAAGGTACTTTGGCAATCGGAATGGCAAGTCCGAGATCTCCCCGGGCCACCATCATGCCGCCTGATTCTTCAAGAATTTCTTCCGCATTTTCAACACCGCCTGCTGTTTCTATCTTGGCAATAAGCAATATTTTTGAATCCTCCGGCAATAATTCTTTTACATTACGGATATCCTGAGCAGATTGAACGAAAGAAACCGCTATCGAGTCAGCTTCTTGTGAAACAAGTAACTCAATAGCTTTTTTATCCTGATCGGTAACGCTTTCGAGTCTGAGAGCAATCCCTTCTGCTGAGAATCCTTTTCTCGGCTTAAGCAGTCCGCCTACAACAACTGTCGTCTCAACACCATCATCAATTTTTTTATCAACGACAAGTTTTATCGTTCCGTCATCGATAAAAACTTCAGCACCCGGCTCGAGATTGTCAATGACTGATGGCTGATTGATACCGCTTCCCTTTTCATCACCCAGAATAATATTTTTTGAAATGACGAATTTCTGTCCTTTTTCAAGAATTGTCTGAGGTTTTATATCGCATATACGGATTTTCGGTCCTGGTAAATCTCCCATTATGGTCAATGGTCTTCCCAACTCTTTTTCAGCATTTCGTATCCACCTTATCCGATCCATTGCCTCATCACGAGTCGCATGGGAGAAATTGATACGGAAAACATCGACACCTGCTTTTGCAAGCTCAACTATTTTTTCTTCGGAGTGAGTAGCAGGCCCGATGGTTGCGACAATTTTTACCGGTTTTGCTTTCATAATACTATAAGCAAGAATTAAGTATACTCCTATGTGATGTTTTTCACAAGCTCAACGTCCATCAATTGCCCTTCATCATTGACCAGAACAGAGACCGCGTCAATCCGCATAAGATCAGGCATTCCCGGATGCTTCATTTTGTAAAATTGTGACGCTTTAATAAGCGCACGTATTTTATAATACCCGATTGCTTCAAGCGGGGTACCATAATCACCTGAGGATCTTGTCTTTACTTCCACAAAAACGAGTGTCTTTTCTTCAGTTCGAGAATCTGTCTCAATCGCGATGATATCAATCTCGCCACCACGGATGCGGAAGTTTCGCTCAACTATCTGGAAACCCTGGCTTGTGAGAAATTCCACAGCAAACTCCTCTCCACGATTTCCCTGATCGATTTTAGTTCTCATACTACTCATGCTTTTTTAAGACAAACTCATAAAGAAGATATGCGCTGAAATATGAAACAAGAAGTGCAACTGAAGTTCCTCCAACAATTCCAAAAGGAATAACTGTGTATCTGAAAACAATGACAAAAATAGTCGTACTAATCCAGGCAAATAATGAGCTTTTCGCAACACCTGCTGAGAATGCCTGCCCGTGAGCATGATAAGTAATAAGTAAAACGCTTGAAAACATTGCAGGAAAGGTAGTAAATACTCCACCAAGCACAGGACCGCCAAATTTTGCGATAAAAACTGAAATTACTATAACAAATCCGGTAATAAATCCTCTCACAAACAGTAATTTTGCTGAATATTTAATCGTATTTCCTTTTACTGATTTAATTTTTAAAATTTTATTAACAATAACATAGGTAATCAAAAAACATAAACAGAAAACAAGAACTGAAAGAAAAAAGTTTGTAAGATTTAGCGAGAATAGTTCCAAGGTAAATAGAATCCACACAATAAATGATAAAAAGATTGCAACCCAAAATCCCTTACGAAAAAATAAAACATAAGTTATCAAAAACAGACACGCAATACCGATGACAGCTGGAATAAGCGTGGTGGCTTCAACAGTAGCCCGTGTATTTTGTGTCCATGCGATAAAAAGAAGACCAAACAATGTTGTTGAAGGTAAACCACTTATCAAACCGCCGATTTTTGAACCTAACTTGTCTGCAATTATCGTTGCAACGATGGCATAAGCTCCCCCAACAAGAAAAGATAAAATGAGCTTAATCGTAAATAGGTCAACCATTTCTCGATTTTAGCATAAAAATGTTATCTGTTGGGTGTTGCTGCTATAATAGAGCCTTATGAAGAATTTCTGGCAGCAATTACCAAAACCTTTCACTGCTTTAGCACCGTTGGATGGCGTAACGGATGTCGTATTCCGACAAATTGTGACGGAAACCGGCAAGCCTGATGTGCTCTTTACCGAATTCACCATGACCGATGGTTTGGTATCCAAAGGACGGGGAAAAGTAGCTGAAAGACTCTTATTTACAAACGATCAAAAACCAATCATCGCACAAATTTGGGGAACAAAACCGGAACATTTTTATGAAGTTGCAAAAGACTTGCAGACTCGTGGGTTTGCCGGCATTGATATCAATATGGGATGCCCGCACAGAACCGTTATAAAAAACGGCGCATGTTCAGCATTAATGAAAAATCCCAAACTCGCTGCAGAAATTATTCAGGCAACCAAAGAAGGAGCCGGAGATCTCCCAGTTGGCGTCAAAACACGAATCGGATTTGAGAAAGAAACAATTGAAACATGGATCTCGTTTCTTCTTGAGCAAAAACTCGAGGCGCTAACCATCCATCTGCGTACTGTTAAGGAACTCTCTCAAGTCCCAGCGCACTGGGAAGAAATGAAAAAAATTATAAAGCTACGTGATAAGATCTCTCCTCAGACTATTATTATCGGCAACGGAGATATTACCTCACTAACTGAAATCCAGGAGAAATTTAAACTTTATGGCTGTGAGGGATTTATGATTGGCCGGGGAATTTTTGCAAATCCGTGGCTATTTAACACAAAAATTGATTTGCAAACAGTAACCGTAGAACAGCGAATCAATCTCTTTTTACATCATATTGAGTTGTTTGAAAAACAGTGGCAGGGTGAAAAACACTTTGCACTGCTGAAAAAATTTGCAAAAACCTATATCCATGAATTCCCTGAAGCTGCGAATTTCAGAGAAAAACTAATGGAGACGAAAACATTGAATGAATTGAAAGAAATGCTGCAGAATTTTTAGTAAACGTAAAATTTAGTTCTTTGAGACTTTGAGGTAAGTGAGTTTGGCTCTGCGGATTTTCTTTTTTGAATGCGCATCGACTTCTACTTTTTCAATATTTGGCGAATTAACCGGCCAGATGCGCTCAACGGCAATTTGCCCGACCATTTTCTGAACAGTAAACATTTTGTTTACTCCCCGGCCACGTATACCAAGAACAACACCTTTAAAAATCTGAATACGGGTCTTCTCCCCTTCCTGAATTCTCTGGTGAACTTTGACAATATCGCCCGGTACAAAGTTAACTTGCTGTAACATAGATACCTATTATAGCGGAAAAACATGGATTACTCAAGAATCAAACTAGAAGTCGTTCAGGATTTGACAGAGGTTAAATAATTTTCTAAACTTAAAAGTCCTATGGCTGCTGCTCGAGTATTTTCCTTACCGCAAGGAATATCAAATACCCAACAAATTACATTTTGTTTACAAATTATTGAGAAA
>WNGL01006125.1_pt1 | contig 27672 bp, 25 predicted proteins | sample 5400591 | NCBI WGS metagenome assembly WNGL01 (sample SAMN13153377, study PRJNA577476) | soil metagenome | isolation source: 80 cm soil or saprolite under Garry oak tree replicate 1 | place: USA:California | collected 2016-06-15 | reverse complement strand
CGTCGCCGCCCAGGCTGCCGAAGTTCCCGTGCCCGTCGACCAGCGGCAGCCGCATCGCCCACGGCTGGGCCATCCGGGCCAGCGCGTCGTAGATGGCCGAGTCGCCGTGCGGGTGCAGGCGGCCCATCACCTCGCCGACGACCCGGGCGCACTTGACGTGGCTGCGGTCCGGGCGCAGGCCCATCTCGTTCATCTGGTACAGGATCCGGCGCTGCACCGGCTTCAGGCCGTCCCGCGCGTCCGGCAGGGCGCGCTGGTAGATGACGCTGTAGGCGTACTCGAGGTAGCTGCCGCGCATCTCCTCGGCGACGTCGATGTCGACGATATTTTCTTCGAAATCCTCGGGGGGCGCGGGGGGACCGCCGCCTCGTCGTGCTGCCATACCGAACATTCTGCCGTGCCAGCCGCACTGACCGGCGGCACGACGCGGCGATTACCCCCAGTTCCGCGCCGCGGGGCCGGGACCTGACGGGTACGTTGGCGGCCATGGGCGACTATCTTGGCGAGCTGTTCTCGCTGGCGGGCCGGGTGGCCGTGATCACCGGCGGCAGTTCGGGGATCGGCCAGGGGATGGCGTCGGCGCTCGCCCGGGCCGGCGCGCAGGTGGTGCTGATCGCGCGGGACCCGGGGCGGCTCGAGGAAGCCGCCGCCTCGCTGCGCGCGCAGGGCGGCCGGGCGGCCTGGGTCAGCGCCGACCTCGGCGACCGCGGCGCCGTCGGGGGCGCGGCCGCGCAGGCCGCCGAAGCCTTCGGGGAGCCTGACATCCTGGTCAACTGCGCGGGCATCAACCTGCGGCCGCCGCTGGCGGAGCTGACCCTGGCCGGCTGGGACGCGACCATGGCGGTGAACCTGACCGCGCCGTTCCTGCTCGGCCAGCGGTTCGGGCCGTCGATGGCGGCGCGGGGCTGGGGGCGGATCGTCAACGTGACCTCGCAGCAGGCCGGGCGGGCCTTCGGCAACAGCGGCGGGTACGGGGCGTCCAAGGGCGGCCTGGCCGCGCTGACGCGGTCGCAGTCCGAGGCCTGGGCGCGGTCCGGGGTGTGCTGCAACTCGGTCTGCCCCGGGTTCGTCCCGACGCGGCTCAACGCGGCCGTGGCCAATGACCCGGCGCGTTCGGCGGCCATGGCGGCCCGGACCATGGTGGGCCGCAACGGCGAGCCTGCGGACTTCGCCGGGGTCGCCGTCTTCCTGGCGTCGCGCGCCAGCGACTACGTCACCGGCCAGACCCTGTACGTGGACGGCGGCTTCGCCGCCACCTAGCCGCCGAGCCGTCTAGCCGCTGAGCCGCTGAGCCGCGTCCCGCCGCTACAGCACCGGGCGCGCGCCGATGAGGCCGAGGGCGTGCGCGGCCAGCCGGCAGCCGCCGGCCAGCGCCTCGCCCGGCGGCTTCTTGTCCAGCCACGCGGGCAGGAAGCCGGCGATGAACGCGTCCCCGGCGCCGGTGCCGTCGATCACCCGGTCCACCGGCGGCGCGGGCACCCGCACCGGCGGCCGCCCGTTGGCGTAGAACAGCGCGCCTTCGGCGCCGAGCTTGACCGCGACGTGCGGGTACCAGGCGGTCAGCACGCGGGCCGCCTGCTCCGGGTCCTCCCGGCCGGTGAGCACCTTGGCCTGGGCGGCGTTGACGAACAGCAGCACGGCCCCGGAGGACAGCTCGAGGAAGGGCTCGGCCCCGGCCCGCTCGAGCGGAGCGGCCGACGCCGCGTCCACCGACGCGGTCATGTTGGTCCGGCGCGCGTAGTCGATCGCGGCCAGCCCGGCCGCCCGAGCTCCCTCCGACAGCAGCGTGTACCCGGAGACGTGCAGGTGAGCGCCCGGCACGAACAGGTCGTGCGGCAGGTCGTCGGGGGACAGCGCGGCGTTCGCCCCCGGGTCGGAGAGCATGGTCCGCTCGCCCTTGTGGGTGACCATCACGACGCAGGTGCCGGTGGGCCGCTCGGGGTCCATCACCAGCCGCGCGTCGACGCCGTAGCCCATCAGTTCCATGTCGCGGTTCCGCCCGGCGATGTCGGCGCCCCGCCGCCCCACGAACGCCACGTCGCCGCCGTCGGCCGCCATCCAGGCGGCGATGTTGGCCCCGGAACCGCCGCCGTGCATGGTCACGTTCGCGGGCGTGTCGCTGCCGCGGGCTAGCGGCAGCGTAGCGTGGGCGACCGCATCGGTCATCAGGTCGCCTATGACTACCACGCGCGCCATACTCGTCATCACCTCATCGCCGGCCACAGGTCTTACTACGGTAGCGGCCAGCGGGCTAGGCTCGCCAGCGGCCCAGCAGACATCACGCCTCGATGCCCGCGTAACACGCAACCCGCGCAAAGATTGTCACCGGACTGTTACCCGGTTCGGTCCCCTGCCATGCCCTTCACCGGGCGTCCAGCGCCAGCACGCGCCCGGCCACGACCAGTTCGGCCTCCTCCGATTCGGCCGCCAGCACCTGGTTCAGCCGCCCGAGCTCGTCCCGGAACAACCGCCCGGCCGGCGTCGCGGGCACCACGCCCAGCCCGGTCTCGTCGCTCACCGCGACGACGTAGGCACCGGTCTGCCGCCACGCGCCGACCAGTTCGGCGATCCTGCCCGCCAGCTTCCCCGCGGCACTGTTGCTTACATTATCCCAGGCGTCTCTATTGTCCCACGCGCCGCACTCGTCCAGTACCGCGGCCAGCCAGCTGCCGATCCCGTCGATCAGCAGCGCCCCGCGGGCGGCACCGAGCAGGCCGGCCAGGTCGGTGGTCTCGGCCGTCCGCCACCAGGCCGGCCGGCGCGCCCGGTGCGCGGCCACCCGCGCCGCCCAGTCCGGGTCATCCGTCCCCCGGTTCCCGGTGGCCACGTAAGTCACTTCCGGCTCACCCGCCAGCCGTAGCTCGGCCCGCTCCGACTTGCCCGAACGCGCCCCGCCCAGCACCAGCACCCGCCGGGTCCCGGACGGAAGATCAAGACCTTTTCTCGCCGAACGGGCCGGGTCGATCGCCGCTCCGTCACCCGCGAGCCGCACCCGCCAGAACCCGCAGCGCCGCGCGAGTTCCTGCTCCGAGGGCACGCGGTGATCGGCGAATGCCACCGCCGTGACCGTACCCGCGGTGATCAGGCCCCGGGCCCGGAGCCAGCCGAGCTGGGCGGGATCGCCCAGCAGGTCGAGGAACGCGACGTCGTACGGCGCCGTGTCCTCCGGCGGCGCCGGCACCGCCCCCGGCCCGGCCGGATAGAGCAGCCGCCCCCCGTCCGGCCCGGTGACGTCCCAGCCGCCAGCTCCCCCGTCTCCCCGGTCAGCCAGCCGCCGCACGCGGTACCCCGCCGGGCCCCCGGTTGCTCCCCGTCCGGCCTCCGGGCCCCCGGCCTCCACCCCCCCGGCTCCGAGCCGCACCATGCCCTCATCGACGACTATGGTCGACTGCATGCGTACGTTCCCGTCCGTGGCCTGGCGCAGGCAGGAGGCGCAGCGGCAGCCCGGCTCCGGCCAGCCTGCACTCCCTCCCGAACCCTCGACCAGGACCCGCATCAGCCCAGGAAAGACAGCCGGACCTGGCGGTCGGGGTTGTCCACGTTGAGGTCGACCAGGGCGATGGACTGCCAGGTGCCGAGGGCCAGCCGGCCGCCGATCACCGGGACGGTCGCGTACGGCGGGACGAAGGCCGGCAGGACGTGAGACCGGCCGTGCCCGCGGGATCCGTGCGCGTGCCGCCAGCGGTTGTCGGCGGGCAGCATCTCGGCGAGGACGGCCAGGAGGTCGTCGTCGCTGCGCGCGCCGAGCTCGATCAGCGCTATGCCCGCGGTCGCGTGCGGCACGAAGACGTGCAGCAGGCCATCGCCCCCCTCGGCGGCGGCGCTCGCGAACTCCGAGCACTCGCCGGTGATGTCACTGATGGTCTCGCGGCCCCCGGTACGGACGTCGATGATCAGCGTCTTCATGCTCCGGATCATAAGGTGCCTGTATGCGCCCAGGCCCGGAAGTGCTCGCTTCCTTCAGTGCGAAAGCCGATCCCGTCCCGCTGCCCGGCGGCGAGGGCACCACCTGGCGGGCCGGGGAGATGGTGCTCAAGCCGGCCGGCGATCCGCGCGCGGCGCGCTGGACGGCCGAGGTGTACCGGACCCTGTCCGGCCGCCCGGATCCGGGCTTCCGCGTCCCGCGGCCGCTCGCCACGGCCGCGGGCGACTGGGTGGCCGGGGACCCGGTGACCGGTGCGTGGGTGGCCTGGCAGTGGCTGCCCGGCGAGCCCGCCGACTGGGCGGGCCTCTCCCCGTCCTGGCCCCGGCTGGTCGCGGCGAGCCAGGCGTTTCACGCCGCGCTGGCCGGCCGCCCCGCGCCGCCCTGGCTGGGCCAGGACGGCACCCCGTGGACGGCGGGGGATCAGGTGGCCTGGGGCGGGCGCGATCCCGGGAGCGTCCTCGCGCACGCGCCGGGGCCGCTGGGCGGGCAGCTGCGGAGCCTGCTGGCGGCGCTCCGGCCGGTGCGGCTGCCGGCCCAGCTGGTCCACGGCGACCTCGGCGGAAACGTGCTCTTCGCCGCGGGTGAGCCGCCCGCCGTGATCGACTTCTCGCCCTACTGGCGGCCCGCCAGGCTGGCCCTGGCCGTCGCCGCGGTGGACGCGCTGGTGTGGAACGGGGCCGACCCGGTCATCCTCGATGAGCTGGCCGGCCAGCCGGAACTCGACCAGCTGCTGGCCCGCGCCTTGGTGTACCGGCTCGTCACCGAGATCATCTTCCGGCGCGACGACGCGGCCGGCCTGGCGGCGGTCGCGCGGGACAGCCAGCCGGTGACCGGCCTGGTCCTGACCCGCCTGGCCGTAGGGTAAGGACCAGGTAACCCAGCCAGGGGAGGGCAGGGACATGACGGAGATCTCCCAGCCGGACGGGACGCGGCTGCGGCTGGCCCGGCAAGCTCGCGGACTGTCCCAGCAGCAGCTGGCCGGCGTGGCCGGCGTCACCAGGCAGGCGGTGTCCGCGGTCGAGTCCGGGCACTCCGACCCTTCGCTGCGGGTCGCCCTCGGCCTGGCCCGGGCTCTCGGCATGACCGTGGAGGAGCTGTTCGGCCCCGGCGACCTCGGCGATCCGGTGCTGGCGCGACCGGTCGCGGCGGTCAGCGGCCCGGGTTCCCGGGTCGCGCTCGCCACCGTGGGCGACACGTTCGTGGCGCTGCCGCTGTACGCGGATACGGCCGCCCGGCTGGGCTTCGGCCCCGCCGGAGGGCTCGTCACCGGCCCGTCACCGGCCCCCGCCCGGCCGCAGCCGTGGAACCTGGTGCCGGTACGCTCCATCGGGCCGCCGCGGCCCACCGTGGTGGTGGCGGGCTGCGACCCGGCGCTGCCGCTGCTGGAGACGCCGCTCGCGCTGCTCGACCCGCCGCTGGCGTTCGCCTGGTGGCCGTGCGGCAGCGGCGAGGCGCTGCGCCTGGCCGCCGCCGGGCTGGTGCACGCCGCCGGGGTGCACCGGACCGGACCCGGGGACGGCGTGCCGGATACCGAGGACACGCCGCTGCCCGGCGCGGCCGACATCCCGGGGGGCGCCGACGTGGTCGGGTTCGCCTCCTGGCGTGAGGGCCTGGTGGTCCGGCCGGGAGCCCGGGTCCGCGGGCTCGGCGACGTGGCCAGCCAGGGGCTGCGGCTGGTCAACCGCGAGCCGGGCGCGCAGGCCCGCACGCTGCTCGACCGGGAGCGCATGCGCCTCGGCCTGGACCCGGCCGAGCTCCCCGGCTACGACAGCCGGGCCGCCGGCCACCTGCAGGTGGCGGCGGCCATCGTCGGCGGTCTCGCCGATGCCGGCGTGTCGAGCGAGCCGGCCGCGCTGGCCTACGGGCTCGATTTCATTCCGCTGGCGCAGGAGCGCTTCGACCTGGTGCTGCCGGCCAAGCACGCCGCGTCCCGCGAGGTCCAGGGCCTGCTGAGGGTGCTCACCTCGCCGTGGCTGCTGGCCCAGCTGGCCAGCCTGCCCGGCTACGACGCCGCCCGCTGCGGCGAGCGCGCGTCCTGACTAGGGCCCGGAACTCAGTGCCCGAACACCGGGATCATCACGGCCCGGGCGATGGTGTGGAAGCGCAGGTTGAAGCCCGCCACGGCCGGGGAGATCTCGTCGTTGACGTCCAGCGACTCCACGTCGAGAGCGTGCACCGCGAACACGTAGCGGTGCGGCGGGTCCCCGGCCGGCGGGGCCGCGCCGCCGAAGTCCTTGGCGCCGTAGTCGTTGCGGACGTGGAACGCCCCCTTGGGCAGGCCCGAGCCGTCCGTTCCCGCTGCGCCCGTTTCCAGTTCGGTCACCGAGGCGGGAATGCCGAGCACGATCCAGTGCCAGAAACCCGAGCCGGTCGGCGCGTCCGGGTCGAAGCAGGTCACCGCGAAGCTCTTGGTCTCCGCCGGGAAACCGGACCAGGACAGCGACGGGGAGATGTTCCCCCCGGTCATGCCGAACCCGTCGAAGACCTGATTGCCCGACATCACCTGGCCATCGGCGACGTCATCGCTGCGCAGGTCGAACGACGGGACGGCAGGCATGAAGTCGTAGGGGAGCGGCGCGCGGTTGGTCATGGCGTAACCTCCTCGGCGAGGCGGACTGGGGTTCCCTCGGGTGGACTGTCCCACGTTATCGGTAAGGCCGGCGGCCGGTCCGCCTGGCCAGCACCGGCCTGATCACTTTTGAGGTGATCGGCAGCATTTAACTCCCGGAGTTCTCCTACGGTGGTGGGTGTGAGGCAGCAGCGGGGGCGCGCGGTCCTCGGCCGCCCGCGCCGAGGAGCCGCCAGACGGCCGCGCCGAGGGGCCGCCGGGCGGTCACTCGGCCGGATGCGCCGCCGGGCCGCGCACGGCTTCCTCGGCCGGATCCGGCTGGGCACGGCGGGTAAGTCGGCGCGGCTGCGGCGCTGGGTGCTGGCCGCGGCCCTGCTCGGCGTGGCCCTGATGCCCTACCCGGTCCAGGGTGCGGCCGGCGCGCCGCCCGCGGCCGCCTGCCGGCCCGGCTGCCGCCCCGGGGCCGTGCCCAGCATGGTCAGGTGGACGATCCCGCTGTCCGGGGCCTGGGCCGTGGCCCCCGGGCTGACCGGCACCGTGCCGGCCGCCGGCCTGGCCTACGCCTCCGTCGGCGGCGGCGTTGCCGCGGTCGGCGCCGGGCTGACCGTGTCCGCGTACTCGGCGGCGACCGGTGCCATGCAATGGCAGGACACGCTGACCGGCTTCCCGGCCGGGGCCGCCATCGTGTCGGTGCGCGCCTGGCCGGGCGAGGTCACCGCGGGTGTCTCCTACCGGCCCGCGGGCAGCGCAGGCGCCCGGCGGCGCACCGAGGTGGTCATCTCCGATGCGGACGGCGCCCAGGCCGGCCGGCACCCGGCGGCAGTGTTCGGCGGGGCGGTCGCGGGTAACCAGGAATACACCGTCATCGTCGGCGCGACCGCGGTGACCAGTTACGACAACGCGACCGGGCGCATTCGCTGGCAGCGGCCCACCGGCCAGGTCGCGCAGGCGTGGCGCACCGACGGCAGCCGGCTGTACGTGGCTGAGTCAGCCGGCGGGTTCGTGGACTCGGCCCCGGTCACCGCGCTGCGCCGGATCGACCTGACGACCGGGTCCGAGCTCATCGTCCGGCCGCTCGAGGGCCTGTCGTTCCACGGCACGCTCAGCACCGCCTTCGACGGCGTGGTGCTGTTCTCCTCGGCAGCCGGGGTGACCGCATACAACGGCGGCACCGGGTCCTTGCTGTGGTCCGCTGCCGGCGCCGTGCCGGAAGGCACCGACAGCAGCCGGCACCGGATCTACCTCACCGAGGGATCCAACCTGGTCGGCGTCTACCCGCAGACCGGCCGGGTCAAGGCGACCGCCTCAGGCTCCGCGGTCAACGGCGCGGCCGGGGTGTACGCCGTCAGGAACGGCGTGGCGCTCGGGCTCGACCAGGGCGGGAACGGGGACGCCTGGGGTTACGACATCGCGGCGCAGCGGGTCACGCTGGCCGCGGCCGGGTTGCCCTGGCCGCACTACTTCGTCGACCTCAGCGGCGTCGGCGGCAGCGCCGACCTGGCCGGCAACCTGGTGATCATCGCCGACTGCACCCAGCTGGCCCCGAGCCCGCTGATCCAGCCGAGCACGTCCTCCCCCCCGGCCTCGTCCGGCTCCGCCGCCTCACCCGCGTCCGGCTCAGCCTCCGCGTCACCCGCGTCCGGCTCAGCCTCCGCGTCACCCGCGTCCGGCTCAGCCTCCGCGTCACCCGCGTCCGGCTCAGCCTCCGCGTCACCCGCGTCCGGCTCGGATGCCTCCAGCCGCTCCGCCTCTTCGACCCCTTCCGCCCAGCCTGCCTCTTCCGCCCCGGGAACCGGTACCAGCCCGTCGCCCTCGGCCGGGGGCGGCGGGACCGGCCAGGGGTGCCAGCATCCCGAGCTAGTCGCCCTCAATTTGTAGCACCTGCCTGTAGCACATGGCCAGCAACATGGTGATGGCCTGCGATAACGCGGCCCGGGTTCCGGCGGATGGATGTCGCTGAGGCCGGCGCGCGTTCCAGCTGTACGCTCAGGTCGAAAAGCGCGGGGAGGGAATGGACATCGTAGCGGGGGTCGGAGGTGAGGACGATCGCGAGAAGACGTCAGGCTGACCCGAACGCGCCGCACGTGGTCATCTGCGGCGCGGGATTCGGCGGCCTTTCCGGCATCTCCAGGCTCACCCGCGCTGGCCTGCGGGTGACCCTGGTGGACGGCCACCTGTACAGCACCTTCCAGCCGCTGCTCTACCAGGTCGCCACCGCGGGGCTGAACCCCGGCGACGTCGCTTACCCGGCCGGCGGCTTCGCCCGGCGGTACGGGGCGGTCTACCGGCGCGGGGAGCTGGCCGCGATCGACTCGGCCTCCCGCCGGATCAAGCTCACCAACGGCCGTGATCTCGGCTACGACTACCTCATCCTGGGCACCGGCGTGTCGGCCGCGTTCTACGGCATCAAGGGCGCGGCGGAGAACACGTTCGGCCTGTATACCCGCACCGACGCCATCGTGTTCCGTGACCACCTGATGGCGGGCTTCGAGCGGCTCAGCGTGGACAGCGGCGATCTGCACGTCACCGTGGTCGGCGGCGGGGCCACCGGCGTGGAGCTGGCCGGCACGCTGGCCGAACTGCGCGGCACCGTGCTCGGCGCCACCTTCCCCGACGTGGACCCGGCCCGGGTCCACGTCCGGCTGGTCGAGATGGCGCCGTCGCTGCTCGGGCCGTTCCACGAGAAACTGCGCGAGTACGCCAAGGCCCAGCTGCTGGCCCGCGACGTCGACGTGCGGCTGAACACCCGCATCGGCGAGGTCACCGCGGACCAGGTGCGGCTCGTCGACGGCGAGAACCTGGCGAGCGACATCACCGTATGGGCGGCCGGCGTGGCCGCCGCCCCGGCGGTGGCAGGCTGGGGCCTGCCGCAGGGCAAGAACGGCCGCATCGTGGTCGGACCGGACCTGCGGGTGCAGGGCCAGGACAGGATCTTCGCCGTGGGCGACATCGCGGTGAACCCCGACGATCCCACGCCGCAGCTCGCCCAGCCGGCGCTGCAGATGGGACGGCATGCCGCGGCGCAGATCGTCAAGCTGGAGGGCAAGGCGGCCACCGAGCCGTTCAAGTACCACGACAAGGGCACCATGGCCACGATCGGCCGCCGGTCCGCCGTGGTCCAGCTGGCCGGCGGCCTGCGGATGCGCGGCACGCTCGCCTGGCTCGCCTGGCTCGCCCTGCATCTGGTGTACCTGCTCGGCGGGCGCAACCGTGTGTCCACGCTGATCAACCTGACGTACCGGTACATCTCCTGGGGGCACGGCGGGGCCGTGATCGTCGGAGACGAGCCGGTGAACCCGCTGGAGCCACCGGAGGCGAACCCGGTCGCCCGCCAGTGGCCCGGATGGCTGAATCCTACAGACCGTAGTAGTCGGTTGAGATGAAGCGAATTGCCCGCAGTAGGCTGTTCTCGCGATGAACAGGTTCCGCGCGCGCGCCGCGCTGTCAGTCGTAGCCCTGCTCGGCGTCCTCGGCGGCTTGCCGGGTCTGGCCGGATGCAGTTCCGGTACGTCGGCGAGCTCGCAGTCCGGGGGCACGCAGTCCGGGGGCGCGCAGTCCGCCGCGATGGACAACCCCAACCTGGACCTCGGCAGCTCGCTCGGCGGGCGTCCGGCGCCGGACTTCCGGCTGCAGAACCAGTTCGGCCAGCCGATGTCGCTGAGCCAGTTCCGCGGCAAGGTCGTCATGCTGGCGTTCGAGGATTCCCAGTGCACCACGGTCTGCCCGCTCACCACGCAGAGCATGCTGCAGGCGAAACAGCTGCTCGGGGCGGCGGGTAACAACGTCCAGTTGCTCGGCGTGGACGCCAACCCCGATGCCACCAGCGTCGCGGACGTGCTGTCCTACTCGCGAACTCACGGCCTGGTCAACCAGTGGGACTTCCTGACCGGTTCGCTGGCTCAGCTCAAGGCCGCCTGGGGCTCGTACCACATCGCCGTCCAGATCGAGCAGGGGCAGATCGACCACACTCCCGCCCTGTTCCTGATCGACCAGCAGGGCCGGGAGCGCAAGCTCTACCTGACCCAGATGGCTTACTCCAGCGTCGGGCAGTCCGCCCAGGTGCTCGCGGACGAGATCGCGAGCCTGCTGCCCGAGCATCCCAAGGTCGCCAGCCAGCAGTCGCTCGCGTCCATCGCCGGACAGGGGCCCGCGGATCACCTCACGCTGCCGTCCGCCGGGCCCCAGGGCGGCACCGTCGCCCTCGGACCGGGGCAGCCGCGCCTGGTCATGTTCTTCGCCACCTGGCTGTCCGAGGTCGCGAACCTGAAATCCGAACTCACCTCCGCCAACGCCTACGTGACCGCGGCCCGCCGCGATGGCCTGCCGCAGCTGACGGCGGTGGACGAGACGGTGGTCGAGCCCTCCGCCCAGGCCGTCCGCTCCTACCTGGGCAGCCTCGGCACCTCGCTGGACTACCCGGTCGCCCTGGACACCGCCGGGCGGGTGGCCGACGGTTACCAGGTCCAGGACCAGCCCTGGTTCGCCCTGGTCTCCGCCTCCGGCAAGATCATCTGGTCGCACGACGGCTGGCTCCCGCCGCCGGCCCTCGAATCTGCCGTCAAGCGCGCAACCAGCGCCAAGGGATAATCCCGGTCTGCCCTTGCGTCCCATCAGATGGGGCGTACCAGATCAGCCGCTCGTCAGGGGTGCGGATGGTGATCACGTGCGGGCTGCCCGGCACCGCGGTGCCGTCTGGGCCGGTGGTGCGGATGACTGGCGGGGGTCTCATCGGCGCGCAGTGCCTGCTCGGCGCGCAGTGCGGCCTTCATCGCCGCATCGAACCCGGCGGCGTCCAGCCGCTCAGCGAGCCGCTCGTGCGCGCGGGCCACGAACCCGGCCGAGACCGGCGCGCCCGGCAGTGCCTCCATCAGCATCGCGGTTCGCTCCACCGGGACGTTCCCCTCGCTGCCCGGCAAGACCGCGGCGGCGTTGACGTTCGGCCCGTACATGACCGTCCCGGCCCGGCCGCCCGGCGGGTCAGCGGTGGTGACCTTCCCGCAGGCCCCGCAGCGCAACCTGGGCAGCAGCCAGTGCACCTTCTCCAGCCGCGCCGGCGGGATATCCCGCACCTGCCCCCAGCCCCGGCCCGCCCCGGCGGCGCCGGCCAGGCCCGCCCCGCACGAGCGGCACTGCGAGGGCGGACCGGCCCGCTCGGTCCGGTCCGGCTCGCCCGACGGCTCCAGCCCGGCCCCTTCATGGCCCGGCTGCCCGCCCGGCCTGCGGTCCTTCGACCGCTCCCGCAGCGACGCCCGCCGCGCCGCCTTCCGGCGTGCCTTCGCGCCAGCGGCTCCTTCGACGGCGGCGTGGAAGAGTTGCCGCTGTCCATCCCCAGCCGCCGCTCCAGCCCGGCGACCCGCAGTTCCAGGCTCCTGGTCAGCTCAGCCTGCCCCCTGACCAGCTCATCGTGGCGGGCACGGGCTGCCTCCAGCGCCGCCCGCAGCGCCGCGATCTCGGTGTCCTTGGCCTCCGCCACCTGCCGCAGCCGGGCATTGGCCGCGCGCAACGCGGAGACCTCATCACCACCGCAGAGAGGTCATCAGGCACAAGCCAGCATTGATCACAACATTAGGAGGGTCGCCGGAGGGCGGTTCAGCGCCCTCCGGCGGCGCGGGTGGTTGCGGATTCTGGCTGTGGTGACGCGGTGAAGGCTAGTGCTCCGGCCGCGGCGATCGCGGCGGCGGCGGCCCAGCCGATGATGGGGGCGCTTGTGCTGGGTCCGGGCAGGCCGGTCGTGGCGGCGGCGATGAGCAGGACAACGGCGATGCCAGTGGCGGTGCCGAGCTGGGCGGCTGTGTTGATGATTCCTGATGCTGTGCCGCGCGATGTGTATGCGACGGTGGTGCCCAGGGTCGTTGAGGCGACCGAGGACAGGCCGAGACCGGCACCTGCCACGGTCACACAGGCTGACACGGCCCAGCCGTGCGCGGCGGCCATGGTCAGCGCGGTGTCAGCCACGGCGATCACGGCCAGTCCGGTTGCCATCGCCGACTGGGGCCGGATCCAGTGGAACGCGCGCGCGGCAAGGGCAGAGCCGGCCACCACCGCGAGGCTGAACGGCACTAGCATGGCTGCCGCGTGAGCGGGCTGTGATGCCTGGTGTCTTGCAGGTACAAAGTCACCAGGGTCATAGCTGAGCTGGTGGTCGCGGTGTTGAGGAAGGCGCCGAGAGTTCCCCGGCGCAGTGACGGCATCCGCAGGACGGCGCCGGGCAGCAATGGGGCGGCGGCGCGGCGATCGATCCTGAGGAACATGGCCGTTAGCGGCGCGCCCAGCAGGACGACGGCGATGCCGGCTACCCGCCGGTCAGGTTGGGCCATCAGGGTGGTGCCGACCACGACGGCCATGACGGCCGCGGTGAACGCGGCGGCCGCGGCGGCGTTCAGCGACCCGGCTAGGGCGGGGCCGTGGTCGCGGGGGACAGAACGCAAGACGGCGGCCGCGAGCGCTGCGGCCATAGGCAGGCAGGCCCAGAAGACCAGGCGCCAGCTGGCCAGGTCCGTGATAACGCCGCCGATGACGAAGCCGCTGGCGCCAGCCGAAGCGCCCGCAGCGCTCCAGGCGGCGATCGCGCGCCTCCGTTGCGAACCCTCGCCGGTGACGGTGGTGAGCAGCCGCAGCGCCGAGGGCACCGACGCGGCCGCTGCCGCACCTTGGAGGCAGCGGGCCGCCGTCAGCAGCACGACCGAGCCGGCGACCGCGCCCAGCAGTGCCCCCAGGGCGAAGACGGCCAGGCTGGCGGTGATGGTACGCCGGTGGCCGAACCGGTCGCCCAGCCGCGCTCCCAGCATCAGCAGACCGCCGAAGGACATGGCATACCCGCCGGACACCAGGCTGCCCGAGGACGCTGGTGCCCTCAGATCGGCCAGCATCCTGGGCAGCGCTGTGACCACCACGGTCACTCCCAGCACATCGACGAACTGCACCGCGCACAGCGCCGTGATTGCCAGGCCGCCGTTCCATGCGCGGGCTCTGGCAGCAGCCATGCTGCAACTCTATCACGGTTTGTTGATGATAAACCGTCAGTTTATACTTGAGGCATGACAGTGGCACGGTGGAGCTGGCTCGGCGACCGGCTTGCCATCGATGTCGCCAACACCGTCCGCCGGCGCGGCTGGCGCTACATCGAGCTGATCACCTCACCCGCCGGCCTCGGCGCCTGGCTGGAGCACGAACGCGGCCGCCTGGCCATCCCGGCCCAGGTGGACCCTGTCCTGATGTCGCGATTCCTGGCCATCCGCGACCAGGTCCTTCGTCTCCTGCGCGCCGCCGCGGGCGGCACAGCCCTGCCAGCTGCCGACGTCCATGCCATCAACGAGCTAGCCGCCGCGGCACCCACCGTCCGGCTGCTAGGAACCGAACCCGGCCAGCACATCACCCGGCCGGTCACCCGGGCCGATCAAGCAACCCGCTTCTGTGCCGACATCGCGGCCGCCACCATCGACCTGCTGACCGGCCCGGACGCCGCCGCCGTCGCCCTCTGCGATGCGCCCGGTTGTGGCCAGCTCTACCTGCGCGGCCGCCCGAACCAGCAATGGTGCAACCCCCACTGCGGCACCCGCGCCCGCTCCCAGCGCCACGCAGAGCGAAACACCCGGACGACCGGCTGGCTTACCACAAAGGACGCTGACTGCAGAAAGAGCGCATATCGTTCCTGTCTGTACGGAGGCAGAGCGTGGAAACCGTAACGGTAGCGCCGATTGTTCAATACGGTGGATCTTGGTGCTTCAGGTACCGTCCTTGATGAGCGCGTCGAGCATTTTGCGCATCGGCTCGGGATCGCCCCGCATGATCGCGGCGGAAGCCTCGAGGTTGCAGGCCGTATCAAGGTGTTGCCAGGCGAGCGCGAACCCCGCATCGCGCACGAGTTGTTCGAAGAATGCCCGCTGCGCTCGCCCGTTGCCCTCGCGGAACGGGTGCAGGGCGTTGACCTCGCCGAGATAATAGGCCAGCCGCCCGACGAATACATCACGAGCCAGGCCGCGCAGGAAGCCCTCGTCGCGCAGGTCGCGGAAGATTACGGCCGCAGATGAGTCTATGTACTGCGGGAGGCAGAACGTCGCGCCTTTGGCGATGGCCACCGTTCGGATCTGCCCGGCCCACTCGTAGATGTCGCCGAAAATTCGCCTATGAATTTCCCGGAGGTGGTGCAGGTCGTAGCTGGGCGGAACGGGCGATTCGTACAGCAGGATCAGGGCCGCGTGGGTGATCTCCCGCTCCGCGACCTCAAGCTCGGCGGCGGTGTTCAGCCCGAGCCTGTTGTACAGAACTCCAGTAACCGGATCACTATACGGGTCGTCCGGCATCTACGGTCGCCGGTAACGCTCGACCGTCCTGCGGTACAGGTCGGCCGCGCTGATGTTCCCGTCCACGTATGCCGCGACCTCCCGGTCATGATCCGGGCTGAACGGGCCCGGCAGCTCCACCTGCACGGACTGCGCCGCGGCGAGGGCGGAGTCCAGCCGCACATGCTGCCGCGCGAGCAGCTCATAGTGTTCGTAGACCTCGTACGGGAGGAGGATAGCCTCGGGCTTGCGGTGCGACCCGAACGCGACTGGCTCTGCCGCCGCGCCCTCACGCCGGAACCGCGCGAGGATCCCGGAAAGCCGCTGCCGCACCTCCGACAGCGGGTGTACCTGAAGGGTCACGGGATCGGTCATGGGAATAGTGTACTAGAACTTGTACAACTTAGCCGGATGAGGATCCCTCAGTACGCTCCGGCCGCGCTCGGCAGGAGCAGGGCAACCTGTGTCATTATCGTTTGCACTTTGGACCATGACACCATTCACACCAGCCTTGAACTGGCATCCTCCTGGACTTGGCTCAGTTGGGCCTGTGCACAGACGGGATCGCTGGCACTCGCGGGCGCCCCGTACACGGCAGAGCGCGCCGGGGCGCATATCGCGTGTGGCCATTGACAGCGGCGGGGCCACCGTGGCTTACCGCAAGATGCGGCTGGGCGGCGCCGAGCCCAGCCGGTTCACGCCGCGTAGCAAACCAGCCGTGCTCGACGTCGACGGCTGGCGGCTCGGCCTCGCCGTCTGCAAGGGCGAGTTGTCGGTGAAGCAGGCAGTGGAGGTTCCGGGCGCCCGCGCGCTCCAACCTGGCCGCTTTCCGGTCAGCATTCCGGGACTGGTTGTGACGCCTCCCGGATCAGGTCACCCGCAGTCCTCGAAGAGGTACATGTACCAGCCAGGGTTGGTCGCGGGCGCGGCGATGAAGTCCGACTCGCCGTAGCCGGAGTCGTGCATGCGCTTGGGGTACCTGTGCCGGAAGACGCAGTTGTAGTCTCCGTGCCCGGTCGGCGCGCAGGACTTGAGCTGGAGGTCGACCGCCTCCGAGCGCATGGCGATGAGCGGTTTGAAGGACGACGGGGTCGTGACGTAATGGAGAGCGGCCACATCGTCACGGTTGTAGGCGTCGGCAAGATATCTCATCGCCGCCTGCGGGGTTCCGAAATGCGGCCGGACAACGCTGGTTGTCGTTGGCGGCGCGTCCGCGGACACCAGCGATGCGGCAGAGCGCGGCGACGGGACAGCAGCCGACGGCAACGATGCAGCGTGCGAAGGCAACGGCGGGGCAATTCTCGGTGCGGTCGCGGCTGGCCCAGAAGGCCCTGTGGTCGAAACAGCGGAGCCTGCGCCGGGGTGAGCGGCCGCAATGGGATGTGCGACACCGCATCCGGCGACACCGAGGGCGGCAATCACGAGCGCAGCAGGGAGATGGAGCTTCATTGAGATCCCCTAGGGTGGAGCGGATACCGACACCTCCAACACGCCCTCAGAGCTGACTTGGTTGCGGTATCTTCCCCTGATTTCGCAGATCTTCGGCCGGGTCGCCCGGTATGCCACGCCGGGGGCAAGATTTGCGGGATGTGAGTCCCTCAGGGTTTCTCCGATTGCTGCCGATGCGCCAGGGCCTCAGGCGGCGTGGGCGGCTCCCGGCGGGAAGTGACCGGCGGTCCTGGATGTTCGGCACCGGGCGCGCCCAGCGGATCGCGGCCGCCCCCGGAACGCCGGCGCTCTCACCATGTCCTGGTAAACGAAAGCCCCCGCCGGGCCGGCCGGGCGAAACCCCGGCCGAGCCCGCTGAGCCGGCTAAAACGAAACCCCCGGCCGAGCCCGCGGATCCCCCCGGCCCCCGCGGGCTCGGTACTTATACGGAGAACCGGCCGGCCGGTTTGATACACAATCCCGGAAAAATCCGAAAAGCCAGGACCAAAGTCCCATAGCAGGCAAAAGGCACGCCAGTCCAGGGGCCGAACCCTCAGATCGTGATCCACCCGGTCAGCACGTTGATGCCGTTGGCCGTCCGGCAGTGCAGCCGGAACGGGCTGTCCGGGATGGGATCGACCGCGAACCGGCCGATCTCGTCTACCTCGGTCGTGCTGATCTCGCCCGCCCTGGTATGGATCTCGAGCGTCCCGGCCCGCGGCGGGAGGATCTGGCCGAGCAGCGAGTTCCCGGTGACCTCGAGCTCCAGGCTGAGATGGGCGGAGGTGAAAGTGAGCGACCGGATCGAGGCCGTCTCCGACCGCATCAGCGCGGCCTCACGCTGGTCCTGGTTGGAGTCGTAGGTGAGCTGCGCCAGCTCGGCGTCGATGTTATGCCAGGCAAAGGCGTTCTTGCCCGTCTCGATGAACCACGAGGGGACGGCCTGGCGAGCCTTCATTGCCTCACTCAGGGCTGCCAGGAGCCGATCGTCGTCCCAGCCGTAACGCACCTGGCTCGCCTCCCCGGATGTCGATTTTCTGCTCGCCCTCACCGAGGGCGCCGAGGGCGTTCGACCGGCGCAGCCGATCCAGGCAGCGGGCGCGCTGCGGCCCGATGCTGCCGACCGGAATACCGAGCTTCGAGTGGATCTCCGCGTAGGGATGCGGCGGGTCGCTGATGAGCATCGACAGCAGCTCCTGGCAGCGGGGCGACAGCTCGGCGAAGGCCGCATGCAGCGCCGCGTTCCGCTCAGCCACCAGGATCTCCTCGTCGATCACCGCGGCGTCCACGAACAACACCGAGTCGTCTAGCCCTGTACCCAGCCGTTCGGATTTATTCGTCACCGTCACGACGCGCAGGCATTCACGCGCGGTGGTCGTGGCCAGCCAGCCGGGCAATGCGGCGGGCTCGCGGAGTTTGCCGAGCTGTTCCACCAGCAAGAGCCAGACATTTTGCCCCACGTCCTCGATGTCGTGATTGCTCAGCCGGTACCGAGTGCAGATTGTATACACCAGTGGCGCATAGCGGTCGACAAGCTCGTGCCACGCGTCCTGGTCGCCCCCGGCCGCACGGGTCACCAGCGCGACGACATGCGGGTCGTCACGCATGGCCGGTCCCGGCCAGCTTGTTCTCCACCATGATCATCAGCACCTCGGTCGGGTGATAATCATCTGTTTCTAACTCAGAGAGGCCGCTCGGCGCATCTGATACACCTGTCAACTTATTTTTTTTGCGGCACCCTGGATAGTCCACAGAAGATTATCCGGCAATCACCATACCAAGCAGGATTTCGCTTGCATCGAGGTGCCGGGAGGCACGTCCGGCGCCGCCCGTCCCCGTTACGCCCCACCGACGTATTATCGCGATACCCCGCCGCACCCGTCACGTCCGTAGCATGAATGGTGTGACCGAACGGGACTGGTACGCGTGGCACCGCGACTACGACGAGCCCGGCACCGCGCTCGCCCGGCGCCTGGCGGCGGTTCAGGGCCAGATCCGGGCGGCGCTGGACGCGGCGCCACCCGGCCCGCTGCACGCGGTCAGCCTGTGCGCGGGCCAGGGCCGCGACCTGATCGGCGTGCTGGCCCGCCACCCCCGCCGGGACGACGTGACGGCCCGCCTGGTCGAACTGGATCCGCGCAACACCGCCGTGGCGCGCGCCGCGGCCGAGGCCGCGGGCCTGCCGAAGGTCGAGGTGGTCACCGGGGACGCGGCGCTGGCCGATCAGTACGCCGGGATGGTGCCGGCCTACCTGGTCCTGGCCTGCGGGGTGTTCGGCAACATCACCGACGACGACGTGCGGCGCACGGTCGGCTACTGCACCCAGCTGTGCGCGCACGGCGGCACGGTGGTGTGGACCCGCGGCCGGTGGGAGCCGGACCTGGTGCCGCGGATCTGCGACTGGTTCGCCGAGCGCGGCTTCGCGCCGCTCTGGGTGTCCGACCCGGCCGAGGGCTGGGGAGCGGGCGCGCACCGCTTCACCGGCACCCCGGTCCCGCTGGAGCGCGGCACCCGCATGTTCACCTTCGCCGCCCGTTCATAAGGAGATCCCGAACGGGCCGGCGCGTGCCCCGGCGCCCGCTACCCCGGTTCGCCTGGGTCGCCCGCCTGGCCGGGTCGCTGCGCCCGGTTCGCGATCCACGCGGCGATCTGGGTCCGCGAGTTGAAGCCCAGCTTGGCCATGATGTTGGCTACGTGCCTGGCCGCGGTGGTGTGGCTGATGGAGAGCTCGGCCGCGATGGCCTTGTTGGTGCGCCCGCTGGCCACCAGCTCGGCGATCTGGCACTCCCGCAGGGTCAGCGAACTCGGCGGTGCCGAAGCCACCTGGTAGCTGCCCACCACGGTCAGCGCCGGGCCCGCCCCGTCCGGGGCCGCTCCAGGCGCCGCCGGCACCTCGGCGCCGCCCGTCCCCGGCTGCGCCAAGGTGCCCGTCGCCGACGGCGCCGGGATGTCCATGGCCGTTCCCGGCTGCGTCGGGGTATCCAGGGCCAGCGCGACCGCGGCCTCGCTGGTCAGCGCCCGGCCGCTGGCCCACAGCCGGGCCACGACGGCGTCGCCGAGGCGGCGCGCCGGGGCCAGGCAGCCCTCGACGCGCGCGCCGGGCAGCGGCGGCAGGCCCGCCGCCTCGCGCAGCGCGGACGCCGCCGCGGCCAGCTGCACGGCCAGCTCCGGCCGGCCCTCGGGCCCGGCCAGGGCGGCGAAGGCCTCCACGCCGCGGGCCACGCTGATCCGCGCGCCGGTGGCGTAGCTGAGCCGCAGGCTCCTGGTCAGGTGCCGCCTGGCCTGCTCGGTCGCGCCGAGGTCCATGGCCACCCGGCCCAGCCCGGCCAGGCAGCGGGCGATCTCCGGCCGGGCGCCGATCTCCCGCAAGATGGCCAGCGCCTCCACGTACCATCCGTGCGCCTCGCCCGGGCGGTTGCGGAACCTGGCCAGGTCACCCAGGCCGAGCAGGCCCCGGGCCGCGCCCCACTGCTGGTCGATCCGCCGCATCACGGCGACCGAGGCGGTGGCGAGCTGCTCCGCCTCGCGCAGCCGGCCCCGCCGGCCCGCGATGGCCGCCCGGGTGCCGAGCGCGTAGCCCTCGTTCCAGCCGTCGCCGGCCGCCTGCGCGATGGCCAAGGCCTCGTCCACGCTGGCCGCCGCCTCCTCGGTGCGCCCCGTGTGCAGGGTGATCTCGCCGAGCAGGTTCAGCGCCAGCGCCGTCCAGTACTCGTCGGCGGCCTCGCGGCACAGCTTCAGCCCGTCGGTGGCCAGCGAACAGGCGGCGGCCGGGTCGCTGGGCAGGGCGAGCTGCGCGCGCACCACCATGGCCGCGCCCTGGACCTGGGCCGGGACAGCGGAGGAGTCCAGGGCCAGGAGGGAGCACAGCCATTCGCCGCCCTCGGTGAAGTTGCCCCAGACGATCCAGCACGGGCTGACCGCGGCGCAGATCCGCAGCCCCGCTTCCGCGTCGCCCTGTTCCAGGCACCAGGTCAGCACCCGGGACACGTTCCCCGCGTCGACGTCGTAGCGGCGGAAGAGGTCGACGCTGGCGGCCCAGGGGGCCGGGATGCGGGCCATCCCGATCGCCAGGTTGTGCTCGGCGATCCGCATCACGTAGTCGCGGAGCCTGCGCTGGACGGCCGCCGCCTCCCCGGCCTGGGCCAGGCGCAGCGCCGCGTACTCCCTGATCGTGTCGAGCATCCGGTACCGGGCCTGGCCGAGCACCTCCGGGTCGAGCACGACCAGTGACTTGTCCACCAGCGCGGCGGTCAGGCAGAGCACCCCGGCGGCCGGGATGTCCTCGTCCGCGCACACCTCCTCGGCCATCTCCAGCGACCAGCCGGTGAACACCGACAGCCGCCGGAACAGCGCCCGCTCCGGGGCGGTGAGCAGCTCGTAGCTCCACTCGATGGCGGCGCGCAGGGTGCGCTGCCGCGGCGCGGCGGACCGGTCGCCCGTGGTCAGCAGCCCGAACCTGTCGTCCAGTCGGTCGCTGATCTGCTCCACCGACAGCGCCCGGACCCGGGCCGCGGCCAGCTCGATGGCCAGCGGCATGCCGTCAAGCGCCCGGCAGATCGAGGTGATGGCCGCGATGTTGTCCGGGCCGACGGCGAACCCGGGGCGCGAGGCCGCGGCCCGGTCGGCGAACAGCCGGACCGCCTCGTAGCGGTCCGCGCCGAAGACGACGCGCGCCGTATCCGTGCCCGCCGGGGCCACCGACAGCGGCGGCACCCGCCAGATCGTCTCGGCCGCCACCGACAGCGGCTCCCGGCTGGTGGCCAGCAGCCGCAGCCCGGGGGCGCTGGCCAGCAGGTGCCGGCCGACCTGGGCGCAGGCGTCGAGCAGGTGCTCGCAGTTGTCCAGGGCCAGCAGCAGCTGCCGCGGCCGCAGCGCGTCGCCGAGCGTCTCGAGCAGCGGCCGGCCGGCTTCCTCGGTGATCCCCAGGACCGCCGCGACGCGCGCCGCCACCAGGTCGGCCCGCTGCAGGTCGTGCTGCTGCAGGTCGGCCAGCTCCACGAACCAGACCCCGGCCGGGAACTCAGGCGCGGCCAGGGCCAGCAGCCGCAGCGCGAGCCTGGTCTTGCCGATGCCCCCGGGACCGCACAGGGTCAGCGCGCGCGTTCGGCGCAGCAGCTGGCGCAGTTCGACGAGTTCCTGGTCCCGGCCGATGAAACTATTCGGTTCCTCGGGCAGGTGTGCCTGGATCTCGTCCACGTCATTTTCCCTCGGGGCACCAGCGAACTCCCTCAGCGTAAACCTGAGGGAGCGGTTTCCGGGGGAAACGAGTCCAAGTCACGCAAAGCAAGACCCCGGAACAGAGCGCAATCGCGGGGCCTGGAAAATCGGCGAGGCGGGCTGTCCCTCCCCACCAAGCGCTCTTAGCACCAACAACATGATGCGCCGTGGTACAGCCCGAACCTCGCCGAAAACTCACCTTATGAGATTGGCTCGTGCCCGGCATCGTTCGGATTATGTAGGTCGTTATGTATTTGCCCCATCCCGGTTCGCATCCCGGACACCCGCCGCCTCGGCCGACACTCCTACACCTCCAGTCGCACTCAGGCCCTCACCACTTGCCCGTCACTTCTGCACTATCAGTCGCACTCAGGCCCTCACCGCCCGGCCCGTCACTCCTGCACTCCGAGTATCGCGAGCAAGTCGCGCAGGTCGGTGATCGTGTAGTCGGGCACGCAGTCGCGGTAAGCCTTCTTGCCCTGGTCCGAATCGAACATCACCGTGGTCAGGCCGGCCTCGCCCGCGCCGAAGATGTCACGGTGCATATCGTTGCCGACGTACATCGTGTTCTCGGCGGCCACGTTCATCCCGTCCAGCGCAGCCTGGAACAGCCGCCGGTCCGGCTTGCGGTACCCGTGGTCGCCGGACACCACGATCGGGTCGAAGTAGCCGAGCAGGCCGACCCGGTGCAGTTCGGCGCGCGCGTACGCGCTCTGCGCGTCGGTGACGAGCGCGAGCGGGTAGCGCTCGCGCAGCGCGTCGAGCACCTCGCGGGTGTGCGGGTACAGGCCCAGCCGGCGGCGTGAGATGCCGCGGCACATCTCGGCCAGGAACAGCGGCATCTGCTCGAGCTTGACCGCGGGCAGGGCGCGGGTGAAGGGCGTCTGGTGCTCGGTGATGATGCGGCGCCAGATACCGATGGCGTCGAACTCGGGATGCTCCTCCGGGCTGGCGTCCTGCTGCTCCGCCAGGATCGTGAAGTAGAGGTCCCTGACCTGGGCCCGGCACAGGTCGATGCCCTGGTAGCTGAGGAAGTGCCCGGCGGCCCGGAAGATCTCCTCCATGCCGTCCTCGGTCAGGATCCTGACCAGGGTGCCGTTGGCGTCGAACGCGACCGCTCGGATATCCATACGTGCATAGTGCCCGAACGGACAGCTTCGTTATCGTGCGCCGTGGCACCTCATGATCCGGCTGGTGCGGCGCGCGGCCTGGCCGGGCCACCCGGTCAGCCGGCACGATGTGACACCGAGCCGGTAATAGCCGGCACGATGTGACACCGAGCCGGCCCGATTGGCCGGCCAGTGGGACGCCGCTCAGGCGGCCTGCAGCAGTCGCTTCGCCTGGCTGACCAGTCGCCCGCCGTAGTCCCGGTCGATGTAGTCGTTCCTGGCGATCCGCAGCAGGTTCAGCGCCATGTAATACGGTGCGCGGGCCTTGATCGACTCGAAAGCGCGCTCGCGATCGGGGAAGTGACAGCTGTATTCCCGCAGGAAGTGATCGATGAACGGGTCGGCGCGGTGCCGGTCACCCGAGTCGCGCATGAACGCGTGCTGCAGTTCGCCCGCGACCCGCCCGACGTCGAACATCCGGTCTCCGCGCTTCATCCGCTCCAGGTCGATCGCCGCGACGTCCATGCCGTCCCCGAACAGGAAGTTGGCAGGCGTCGCGTCGCCGTGCAGCCAGACCTGCTGGTCCTGCCACATCCGCGGCTGGTCGCGCCAGCGGTCGCGCAGTCCGGCCAGTTCGCTGGCGTCACGCGACCCGATGCGGTGGGTCTTCCTGAGCCGGCCCGCGACCGTGTCGAAGTAGCCGCAGTCGGCGCCGAAATCGACGCTGGCTCCGTTGGCCGTGCGGTTGTGCTGGGTGGCGAGAAAATAGGCCAGCGCCTTCAGCCGCCAGTACAGATGCGCGTCGTCCCGGTGCTGGGTGGCGCGCGCGATCGCGTGGCTGAACTCCTCGCCGGCGTAGTACTCGACGGCCAGCACGCCGTTGATGTCGCGGCTGAAGCCCAGCGGCCGGATCACGTGGTGCGGCGACCCGATCAGCTTGTACCGGCGCAGCGTCTCGAGGCCCTCGTACTCCTGGCGTGCCTTCCAGACGGCCTTGTCCAGGTCCGGGCCGAACCGGGGCCCGTAGAACTTGCAGATGATCTTCACGCCGCTGGACTTCTCCTGGTAGGCGTAGACCACGTTGCTGCCGCACAGCCGGAAGGCGCGGAAGGCCGGGTGGGCCTCGCGCACCTCCATGCGATTGCGGATGATCCCGCTCAGGAACCCGTGCAGCGGGTCGTCGCCGGCCACGTATCCGACGTATTTTCCGTTCATCGCCAGCCCCCATATCGGTGATGCGGCCCCCGCGTAGCCCCCGCCATACGGTTCGCGCCGCCTCCAGAGCACCGGTCAGCGCCAGGTGTGCCCCCGCGCTCGCGTCCGCCGGTCCGCGCCCGCCCGCCCGCCATCATCGTGGGCAGAAAGGCGCCAGAAATGACGCCTAAGGGCACACGATGAGATGTCGGCGCTCCTGAGCGGGGGAGACGAGCCCCTCGCCCAACCCCTTGTGCACCTTTGCCGGGTATGCGGCTGTCGGGTGCGCGGCCGGAATAGAGTGCCGCCTGAGCGGCCGGTGTCCGCGTGAACGCGGGTACTGCGTGATAAATGCTCTCGATGACATAGAGGCGCTTCGCCTGGTCCTGATACGTACCTTTCGCCCTGTGTTCGGATGATGTTCACAAGGTGCCTCGGTGCGCCCGGACCCGCGGCATACATGGGCATGGCCGCATGAACAGGACAGCCGAGCCCATCGGGCGCCTGACCAGGGGCTTGACGTAGGCGAACCTATATTCGATAATCAGCGAGATGGGGAGTGCGGCGGCGGAAACAGGTTGGATGCCGACCGGGCCACCAGCGGTATCTGCGCCCCCGATGGCACTCGTCCGCCAGGTGCCCGGTGCTCCCCGTGCTCCCAGGGTTCCCGGGGCGTTCCCGGTTTCCGGACTGCCGGGGGCCCGGGGCGCTGGCTCGCTGCCGGTCCTGCCGGGGGCCGGGGGCGCTGGCTCGCTGCCGGTCCTGCCGGCGCTGCGCGAACTGCTGCCGCGGGGCGGGCTGGCGCGCGGGTCGGTGCTGGCCGTGGCGGAGTTCGGCCTGCTGTGCCTGGCCCTGGCGGCCGCCGCGTCGGCGGACGGGGCGTGGTGCGGGATCACCGGGATACCCGAGGCCGGGATGCTCGCGGCCGCGGGCCTCGGCTTGGACGCCGAGCGGATCCTGCTGGTCCCGGATCCCGGCCCGGGCTGGCCGCAGGTGGTGGCGTCGCTGCTCGACGGGTGCGAGCTCGTCCTGCTGCGCCCGCCCGCGCGAGCCCCGGCGCAGGTCAGGCAGCGCCTCGAGGCGACGTTGCGGCGCTGGCGGGGGGTGCTCCTGGTGGCGGGGGACTGGCCGGGGGCGCAGGTGCGGCTGCGGGTTGTCACCCAGCGGTGGACCGGGCTGGGCGACGGGCACGGGCGGCTGCGGGCGTGCTGCGCGGAGGTGGTGGCGGACGGCCGCGGGGAGGCGGCCATGACCCGGACACGCTGGCTCTGGCTGCCCGGCGAGGACGGCGGTGTCGCCGTGGCCGACCCCCGGGACGTCCCGTTCGACCGGCCCGGGGCCGTGCCCGCCCTGCCTGCAACCGCGCCCGCCCTGCGGGCGGTGAGCGCCGGGTGAACGCCCGCAGGCCCGCCGGGGACCAGCCGCCGCCGCGGATCATGGTCGTGAGCTGCCCGGAACTCCGTAACGCGGGCTCGGGTCCGCCCGGCGCGGGGGAGGCGCGGCTGCTCGAGCGGATGATCGCGGTGCTGACTGGGTTCTGCCCCAACGTGGAGGTGGTGGAGCCGGGGGTGTGCGCGTTCGGCGCCCGCGGGCCGGCCCGCTACTTCGGCGGCGAGACGGCGCTGGCCGCCCGGATCGCCGCCGCCGTGGCGGACCTCGGCGCCCAGGTCCGGGTCGGCGTCGCCGACGGGCTGTTCGCCGCGCTCCTCGCCGCCCGCGGCGGCGACCCGGTGCGGGTGATACCCCCGGGCGGGACCGCGGAGTTCCTGGCCGCCCAGCCGGTGAGCGTCCTGGCCGACCAGGACTCAGCCGGCCGGGACTCAGCCGGCCGGGGCTCAGCCGGCCGGGGCTCAGCCGGCCGGGGCTCAGCCGGCCGGGGCTCAGGCGGCCGGGGCTCAGGCGGCCGGGGCTCAGGCGGCCGGGGCTCAGGCGGCCGGGGCTCAGGCGGCCGGGGTTCAGCCGGCCAGGACCTGGCCGGCTTGCTGAAGCGGCTGGGCCTGGGCACGCTCGGGGATTTCGCCGCGCTGCCCGCCCGCGACGTGGCCAGCAGGTTCGGCGACCCGGGGGAGTACGCGCACCGGCTGGCCCGCGGCCTGGACCCGCGGCCGCTGGCCGCCCGGCCGCCGCCCGCGGATCTGTCCGTGGCCCAGCGGTTCGACCCGCCGGAGCCGCGGGCCGATCCGGTGGTGTTCGCGGCCAAGGCGCTCGCCGAACGACTGCACGAAAACCTCGCCGCCCGCGGGCTGACTTGCGTCCGGGTGCAGGTCAAGGCCGCCTGGGCGGACGGGCGGGAGAGCACCAGGCTGTGGCGGCACGACGGGCTGCTGTCCGCGGCCGCGGTCGCCGACCGGGTCCGCTGGCAGCTCGACGGCTGCCGCCCGGCACTGCCGGAGGACGAGAACACCCCGGGCGGCATCACCACGCTGCGGCTGGCGCCCGACCAGGTCGTCCGCGCCGCCGGGCAGCAGCTCGCGCTGTGGGGGGAGACGGTGGTCAGCGACCGGGTGGCCCGCGCCGCCATGCGGCTGCAGGCCATGCTGGGGCACGAGGCCGTGCTGCGCCCGGTCATCGGGGGCGGCCGGGATTTCGCCGGGCAGGTGACACCCGTCCCGTTCGGTGAGAAAAGGGAGCCCCGCCTGCCCGCGGACCGGCCCTGGCCAGGCCGGGTCTTGGGTGCGGCGCCTGGCCTGGTCTTTCCCGCCGCCCGTGAGGCGGACGTGACCGACGGCGCCGGGCAGGCCGTCACCGTCAGCGGACGCTGCGCGGTCTCGGCCGCGCCCGCCCGGCTGGCGGTGCGCGGCGAGCCGCCGCGGCGCGTCACCGGCTGGGCCGGCCCCTGGCCGCTGTCCGAGCGCTGGTGGGACCCGGCCGCCGCGCGGCGGCAGGCCCGGTTCCAGCTGGCCACCGACGACGGGCGGGCGTGGCTGGCGGTGGTCCAGGACGGCCGCTGGCTGGTCGAGGCGGGCTACTGGTGAGGAGCCACTGTGGGCTGGGATAACCCGCCGGTTCCCTGGCGGGAGCTGCGGCGCCGGATGACCTGGGGCGGGGAGGGCGAGCCCGCGCCAAGGCAGCCGCGGCCGGCCGGCCCCCGCCAGCCCGCGCCAAGGCAGCCGCGGCCGGCCGGCTCCCGCCGGCCCGTGCCGCGGCCGGCGGCCGTCACGCCGTGGGCCGAGCTGCACTGCCACTCCTCGTTCAGCTTCCTCGACGGGGCGGCCACCCCCGGCGAGCTGGTCGCCGAGGCGGCCCGGCTCGGTCTCGAGGTGCTCGCCCTCACCGACCACGACGGGATGTACGGGGTGCCGCAGTTCGCCCAGGCCGCGGCGAAGCTCAGCGGCCAGGGCGGCAAGCTCGGCACGGTGTTCGGCGCCGAGCTCAGCCTGCCCCGGGGAGGGCCAGGGGGGGACGGGGGGGCGGGTAGCCCCCCCGTGCGCGGGGGGTCCAGGGGGGTCGTCCCCCCGGACCAGCACCACCACCTGCTGGTGCTGGCTCGCGACGCCGAGGGCTACCGGCGGCTGTGCGCCGTGATCAGCGCCGCCCAGCTGGCGGGCGGGGAGAAGGGCCGCCCCGTTTACGACACAAAAGCGCTGGCCGGCGCGCATGACGGCCACTGGGTGGTGCTGACCGGGTGCCGGAAGGGGGCGGTGCCCGCCGCGCTCGCCGCGGGCGGCCCGGAGGCCGCCTGGCGGGAGCTGGGCACGCTGACCGGGATGTTCGGGCACGAGAACGTGATGGTGGAGCTGACCTGCCAGCACGACCCGGGCGACGACGAGCGCAACGACATGCTGGCCCGGCTGGCGGCGCTCGCCGACCTCGGCGTGGTGGCCACCGGCAACGTCCACTTCGCGGCGCCCGCGCAGGCCCGGCTCGGCCAGGCGCTGGCCGCGATCCGGGCCCGGCGCAGCCTGGCCGACATGGACGGCTGGCTGCCCGCGGCGGGCACCGCCTACC
>WNGL01001619.1_pt1 | contig 27672 bp, 20 predicted proteins | sample 5400591 | NCBI WGS metagenome assembly WNGL01 (sample SAMN13153377, study PRJNA577476) | soil metagenome | isolation source: 80 cm soil or saprolite under Garry oak tree replicate 1 | place: USA:California | collected 2016-06-15 | reverse complement strand
CTTGAGGAGATCGCGAGTTGGCTTGACGGCGAGGTCGACGTTTTCCTTGACGTTCCTGGAGCTATCGAGCTGTGGTTCCTGAGCCAGGAATCCGATGCGCGTCCCTTCGTGGGGCCAGGCTTCACCCTGAAAATCGTGATCGACCCCTGCCATGATCTTGAGCAGCGACGACTTGCCCGCGCCGTTAGCGCCGAGTACTCCAATCTTGGCGCCGGGATAAAAGGAGAGCCAGATGCCGCGCAAAATCTCCCGCGATGGCGGGACGACCTTGCGCAGATCTTTCATTACATAAATGAATTGTGGAGGCATGCGAACAATTTATCGTCGCAGGCAACAGCTGCGGACTACTGCGGACCGTTAGTTAGTCCGCAGTACGCAGTTAGTTCCCCAATCCGCAGTTAGTCAGCAGTCCGCAATGCCGTTAGTCCACAGTCCGCAGTAGCAGTTACTCCGCAACCCTCAGCCCCTTAATGCCCACCGCCTATATTTCCGTTTGAGGCTTCGAATGAGGATCAAAGCATGACAGATTCGATCGAACGCGCTGTGCTCGCCGGTGGCTGCTTTTGGGGCATGCAAGATCTTATACGACGTTACCCGGGCGTGATCGCCACACGGGTTGGGTATACCGGCGGTGATGTTCCCAATGCGACGTATCGCAAACACGGCACTCACGCCGAGGCAATCGAAATCATTTTCGATCCGCAGAAGATCAGCTATCGCCAGTTGCTGGAGTTCTTCTTTCAGATTCATGACCCGACGACGCGAAACCGTCAGGGCAATGACGTCGGTACCAGTTACCGCTCGGCGATCTTTTTCACCAGTGAAGATCAGAAGCGGGTCGCGCTCGACACAATTGCCGATGTCGACGCCTCAGGCCTCTGGCCAGGGAAAGTGGTGACCGAAGTCGTTCCTGTTGGCCCATTCTGGGAAGCGGAGCCCGAGCATCAGGATTATCTCGAGCACTATCCAGACGGATACACCTGCCACTTCGTTCGACCCGGCTGGGCTCTGCCAAAGCGGGAGCAGGTGCAGGCGGTTGGTAGTTAGTCGCGTTAGTAGTTAGTCCGCAGTGCCTTAATCCGGGTTCTTCGGATCCCCCATCATTGCGTGATCATGGTCCATGTGGTCGTCGTGCCATATGGACCTGAGATCGTTCCCCGCAAAGGTGTTGGCGTGCAGCATCCACCCGAACGCCTGCGGTATGAACCGCCCATTTGCCACCTCGCACTCTTCCCGAGTCCCTACACCAAACGGACCAAAGATCGGACGCCCGTTCCTGGTCTCGTACCAACGCTCCTTTGCACGGCGAGGGGGAATGCACCAGTTCACGTGACGGTGCCAGCGCGCGGCACTGAGCGGAACGCGCTCGTTGAGCACGTCTTCGGATGTGCGTTTGGACGCGGTGTACATCGCGCCGATTAAATGAAACTGTCCCTCCGCATCCTTCTTATATAGAAGCGACGTTGGGCGCGCAGGATCGAAGCCCCATTGGTTCCGTATTGCGTTCCATCCCCTCGTGAAATGGTACTGCGGCTGATTCTTGATCTGTGGCGCGAACATCTTGTAGCCATCCGCCTCGGCGACCTTGACGTCCTGGTACTTCACAATCGCCTGGCGCAGCTCGTTGATCACATGCGCGGCTTTGGCTGAGTCGGCAACAGTAAGTGGGCGCGGATTAGAGTAGGCCATGTGCTTCGACATGGCAATCATCTTCCAGTCGTCGCTCGCACCACTCATATCCATTCCATTCATGTCGCTCGAGCCGGCCGTCGAATGTAATGCAGACGCTGTATCAGAATGCGTGTGCGAATGCTGAGCGTATGAACGCCCGGAAATTATGGGGACCAGCACCGCGACAATTGTCGAACGCAGCAAGAAATTCCCGGACATTATGTACCGCCGTCTAATGGTGAAAAGGCGCGATCTCACAAAGCCTACACCAACGTTAGACGATCGGCGTGAGCGACGGTTAACCCCCGAAAGCAGTCAACAACCTGTCCAGCGCCTCGGAAACCCGCTCGTGCGGCAGCTGATGGATCTGTTCCTCGTTCCAGGCGATGATCTCACCGGGTGTATTCCACGGCGCGTACGGCCTGTGCTCGCGTTTCAGCAACACCAGCGACGGCTTCCGGAATGCCGACGCCGCGTGTGAGATGCTGGTGTCCGGTGTGAACACCATGTCGGAGGTGCCTACCAGCGCGAATGCATCGCGAAGTTGCGGAGTCTTCACTGGCAGTGCGCGCACCTCGTTCGCAACCTTGTTCACACTGTCCCACTCGGCCGGAAGACCGATGACTATGATCGGCATGTTGGGCGCACGCGCACGCACGCCTTGCAGCGTTGCGACGAATTTTCCGTCCGGCCAGCGTCGCTTCGGCTCCGACGCCGAGAGATTGACGAGCAACCGCTTGGTAATTCCGGCTGTTACTCCAGCAACCGGCGTTACCAGCTCCCGCGCCTCCTTCCACCGCTCCTCAGCGCTGGAGCGTTCATCATTCGAAAGAAATATCTCAGGTTGCCAATCAACGGCATCAGGATTGACGCCGAATGGAACAGCGAGACGCTTCGACCCTTCGATGTAGTGATCGACCCGATTCCATTCGGGCACGCACACGTTGTAAATGCGCGGCTTCCGTTCGCCGCGCGCGCCGACCCGGAATCGTGCTCGACCAGCATACATGAGCAGCGGAGTGGAAGTAAAGATCGGTGGATTGTTGATCCTCCCATCAACCATCACCGTGTAGCGCTCACGTCGCAGCCGCTTCATGAGGTCGCTGTAGCTGCGGAAAGACTTGCGCTCGAGCAGCAACACCTTGCCGACGTATGGATTGCCTTCGAGCACCACAGCCGTTGTCGGTGTCGCCAGCACATCGACTTTTTTGCTCGGTAGCACCATTGCGATGTTCCGGATCAGCGACGTTGCCATGATCATGTCGCCAATGCGTTCGTAGCGAATGAACAGGACGCGGTAGTCGGAATTCGTCGCGGGCGGTAGTGTCGTCTCCTTCGGGCCTGGCAGCATCCAGCCCAAGAGTCGCATCCAGAGCGCGCGCCAGGCGATCTCAATCTTTCTTGGATCCACCGGTTAGGGGCAGCTCTAGGAGCTTTCGTGAAGGTTGCGGATCACGCGTGTGATAGAGCTGAATTGCGCTTATCACGAACGGCTCCGGAATTCGGGTCATGAGCAGCTCGCGGATCGACTTGGGATCCAGCGATTGATACAGGCTCAAGGTGCAGTGTGGGCTAAAAGTGTACCGCGACCGCGTGAACGGCAGCCCGGTTGTGATCAGTCTGTCATGCAGTACTCTGATTGGCCCGTGAGGAGTGATCGGCAGAACGATGATGTCCGTCTGCATGAATCGCTCTGGCGGCCGGAAGGACAACGTTAGCGGAGGAGTTGCCGCGGCGATGGGCTCGAGCTTGAGACGCATCTCTTCCACACTGACCGAAGGAGGAATCGGACCAGCGCCCGACGATCCAGTGAGTGTTAAGTGTGGCGGCCTATACCTCGCGAGCTTCGGGTCATATCGCTCGTTGATCTCACGCACGCGTAGCGCGATCTCACTCGGTAACTCCGCCAGAATGAAGATGCCATTCAAGAGCTGCAAGCATTACTCGTGGTGGTCGAATACTAGAACTGAATGGAAAACAGGACCGGGTTCAGCTGAATCTGCGATTGTCGCTTCCCCTTTATCAGCTTCGAATCGATCTGGTTCCCCGGATGGGAGTGAGTGTATTTGACGACTTTGAGGCCGACAATGGTACCAATCGCCGCCCCACCCATCACGTCGCTCGCCCAATGCATATTGTTGTACATCCGCGAAATGCCAACGAGCCCCGCACCTGTATAAAACACCGTGCCCACGTACCAGACTCCATGCGGCCACCAGAATTGGGTCTCGCGAGTCACTGTCGATGCAAATGCAAACGCGGCGATCGTGTGGCCTGATGGAAAGGATCGGTATTGGTCGGACGCGAATCCCCGCCAGAGCTGGAAGTTGTATGGATTCCTGATGTCGTAAAGGGGCCGCTGTCTTCCGGCGAGAAGCTTAATTCCAGTACCAAGAGAACTGGCAAGCAGAATCGACTCGATGCTGTGTAAGCCGAGAGCCTGGACGCGTCTTTGGCCGTCGGCGCGCCCAATCAGGTACACACCCGCAGCAGTAACGACCGAGCCGGGATCGCCAAGCAAACGGAAGCCAGTCGCCGCCCTCCCGAGGAACTGGTTTTCCTGAGTTCCCTGATACTGAAGCCGGTTCGCGATCTTCATGTCGATCGGCGCGACCAGGACGGTGCCAAGCGTGTATGCCGCGAACAAAAGCGCGTCTTTACCGGTCAGCAACGGAGTTTTGTGAAAGATCGTGTCCTGGACCTGCGCCTGCGCAGGCACGTTCAGGATCAACAATACCAGTGCAACGCGAAACAACTTTGAGAACAAGACCTGCCTCCGGTTCGAGTAGCGTGAAGGGTTTAGCCTTGCTCCGAATGCAAATCTCTTACCCCTTGTAAATCCCTCCCCGAATCGCGATATCACCCTGAATGCTCAACATCGATCTCACGGGCAAACGCGCACTCGTGGCCGGCGTAGCAGACGATGCCGGCTTCGGCTTCGCGATCGCCAAAGCCCTTGCAGAAGCAGGGGCTAGCGTTTCAGTGGGAACCTGGCCACCTGCGCTCAACATCTTCATGAATCTTCTCGAGCGCGGCAAAATGGACGAGTCACGAAAGTTGTCCAGCGGCAAGCTGCTCCAGTTCGAGAAGATCTATCCGCTTGATGCGTCTTTTGATACGCTCGCCGATGCACCCGAGGATATCCGATCTAACAAACGATACAAGGACACTGGTGATTTCAGCATCGATGGGATGGTCAAACGCATCGAATCTGATTTCGGCCAGAGCTCACTGGACATTGTGGTCCACTCACTCGCCAATGGTCCGGAAGTCAAAAAGCCGTTGCTCGAAACGAGTCGCTCCGGTTATCTCACCGCGCTCAGCGTCAGCGCGTACTCGTTGACTTCAATGGTTGCGCGTCTCGCTCCACTGATGCGCAAAGGCGGGTCCTTTCTTTCGCTCACCTACATGGCGAGCGAGCGCGTGATTCCGGGATATGGTGGTGGCATGTCGTCGGCAAAAGCGGCGCTCGAGAGCGATACGCGTGTTCTGTCTTTTGAGGCCGGTCGCAAATACGGTGTGCGCGTCAACGCGATTTCAGCGGGACCGTTTGCCTCCCGTGCAGCAAGCGCGATTGGAATCATCGAGAAAATGGTCGAGTACTGCGCCGACAACTCTCCTCTGCCAGAACCGCTACAGGCGGAGGAAGTTGGAAACGCAGCGGCGTTCCTCTCGAGTCCGCTCGCTGCTGGAATTACCGGCACCGTGCTTTACGTCGACAAGGGATACCATGCGATGGGGATGGCGCTTCAAGAGGCGGCACCCCAAGACTGATTCGCAGTTACGGATTTTTTTTGGCGGCTGCTGCTGCTCTTTCCCGCTCGATCCGGATTTTGATTTCCTGAAGACGCGCCACCGACATCCGACCGCTAAGTGTCAGCGTAGCTCCCGTGACCGGGTCATTCCAGCGTATCGTGTTGGTTGTGCTCACCATTTCGAGGGCGGGGGCAGGCGCAGGGGCGGATACAGCGCCGGAGGATGATCGGACGTTCGCCCCAGGCTGAGAATCCGCCGTGGCCCCCGCCCGAGCGGCCGCATCAGTTAGCGCGCGCGCTTGAGGAGCTGTCTTTCTCGCTGCCTGCGGCGACACCGCTGCGGCCGGCGCACCGCTCACGACGGTCTGCTGTAGCTGGACGGGTACTGATTCCGTCAGGGTGACTGTATCACCAGGCGCGACTTCGTACAGAGTGACTTTTGCCCCGATTCTTCGAGGTTTTCCTACCACCTTTAACTGCTCTGGTTCTGCCGCATCCATTGCAACAGCACCAGCGATCTGAGATGGCGCAACAATAAGCGCGCTCGGCGGCGTCCGCGCTTCTGCAGTCACGCCCGCTGCACCAGCAGCCTTACCCGCCCCGAGTCTCGCGTCTTCACGCGCCGCTTCATACCTACCCTTCGCAGCTCCAGAGATCGAGTTGCCCGTCGCTCCTTTGCCAGAGAACGCAGATACTGGCGCATTGCTGAGCGGCGCCTCCACTACAGCGTGATCGATCGGAGAGATGGTGGTTGGGGGACCAGCGGGCGCTGCTCCTTCTGAAGCTGTCGTCGCTTTTTTCAGAAGCGCCGCGGTGTCACTGGGTAGCGACATCAGCCGTTCGTTGCTCCCGCGACTCCGTACCACCACCAATGTTCCCGCAGCGACAACCAGGACGGTTGCCGCAACACGCCAAACAAAAGGATCTATGCGCCTTTTCGGCGCAACGGCGGGTATGACTCCCCGCGGCGCATTATCGAGCGCGGTCAAAATCCGTGACGACCCCGCAATGAACCCGCGCGCTTCTGCCACAGCTGCCGCACACTGCGGACACTCCTTCACGTGCGCCTCAACCCGCGCCGCTTCATCCGCGGTCAGCGCGCCGTCAAGCCAGGAGTGAATCGTGCCTTCGTCAAGATGCTGCATTTTTTTCTCTCTCTTCTCGACTCTTCTGCAACGCTTCGTAGCTCTCCACCAACCGGCGACGGGCACGTGACAGCGTCGTTCCTACCGAACCGGGCGACAATTCCAACGCTTCAGCAATCTCGTTGTAGTCCAACCCTTCTTCCCGCATGAGAAGCGCTAGTCTGTCGCGCTCGGCCAGCGCATCGACTGCCTTGCGCGCCATCGCTGCTTCCTGCGCGCGTTCGAGCGTCGTTTCCTCCGGCTCGACCAGCGTTTCGCGCTCCTGGTCGGCCAGCAGGGCCAGGTGCTTTCGGCGTCTCATGTCCTTCCTCGCCTCATCCCTCACGAGATTGGTCGCCACCGCGAACAGCCAGGCTCGCTCATTCTGTATCGAAGTCTGCCTCAAAGCACGCACGAACGTCTCCTGAGCTACTTCCTCAGCCCAGTCGCGATCTCCCAAACGCCGCGTCAGATATCTCACCAACGCGGCGTTGTACGTTCGGAAGAGTCGCTCTACATCCGTCACTCGATCACCAGCGGTCCCGCAACAATGCCAGGTCGCGATCAGTCAACTGCTCTTCTCCGGATGGAGTCAGCTCGATTGCCATGCTGCGACCTGCTACAATCACACGCTCACCAACGGAAAAGGGCTCGCGCAGTTCGGGCATCATCTCGAGCAGCTTGAAGTATGCATCCGAGAATGGCTTCAGCTGCAACACGGTTCCGGATTTCTTGTAGCGAACATCCGTCCAAACGCTGTCGCGCAGTACGAAGGTCACGTTCCCCGCTCGACGCACGTTCGCATCCTCACGGATACCCACAGCCGCATCGGCTGCAGAGAGACTTGTCGCTGAGCGCTGCGCGGCGGCTGACTTTGCAGCCTCGAATTGAACGGCAGCGGGCGCGGGCGCCATCCCGGCACCAGTAGTCACAGCGCCATTGAGCCGCACTCCACCAGCCTGGCCAAGTCTCCGCTGATTCACGCCGGGCTCGACCACCAGATAGGACGAGAACTCGGTCGGAATACCGAAGCGTTCTCCAAGCTCGCGGATCTCATCGTTGATCTCCTGTGATCCACCGTGCTTCCGCTTCTCCGCGCTCAGATAACCGACACGCTGAGTAGCCCACAGTCTCGCGACGAACGGATTCTCACGCGACCGCTCCGGGAAATACACTCTGCTGGACCAGCTTATTGGACCGTTCGTGGTTTGCCCATCGAAGCGAAGAACTGCATTACCACTCCCGTCGTAGCGAGACAGTATCACGAGATCCTCACCCGCAAATATGTCAACCGGTCCGGAGGGGTGCATCTTGCGCAGTCGTACCCCATCGGCATGAACTCGGACGTCGGTCACGAGCGGGCTCGTGAGCCGGCTGGCGACAATTCCGACCGCGCGCTCCACCGATTCCTCCGGGCGCACGAAGCTGGCAGTGCCTCGACCCTCGAGCGCGAGCTGCTCGATCAGTGAAATGTTGAGATCCGCGCCTACACCAAACGTGAACAGTCTGCGTGGCCCACGCTCCTTCGCGACGTTCGACGCAATCACCGAGGCGTCACGTTCGCCGACCGTCGGCTGACCATCCGTGAGAAACAGTATGATCGGCAGACGTCCCGATTGAACGCGTGATGACAATGCCTCGTCGAGCGCGCCTGAGATGTTTGTCGATCCTTGCGCGTCGAGGTCATCGAGATATCGCTCGGCCGCACGAATATTCTCACGAGTTGCGATCGAGAAATCGTCGCGGAACGTACGCACATCACTAGAGAAGTCGATGAGGCGAAACCGGTCCATCGGCGACAATGTGCGCAGAACCTGCTTACCAGCGGCACGCGCCTGCTCGATTTTCTGACCGCTCATGGATCCCGAGACGTCGATGACGAACGTCACATCGCGGGGTACCGCACGCGGGCGCACGGCTGGCGGAGATAATGTGATCAGCGCAAAGCCATCGTCGTTCCCTGGGGCGTTCGCCAGCAGTGAAATCGCTGCGCTGGTCGAGCGGCGGATTGGGATAAGCAGCGTGACCTCTCCGCGTGCGTCCCTTACCTCAACCCGTCGCACCGACCCACGGTAGCTAGAAGCAAATGAGCGGTCTTCGTCGTTGTCACGATAGCTCTCGGACCCATAGTCTCTGTCGAAGATCGAATGAGTCGGAGAGTAAGCCGTTCCATACATCGGATCGTTCGGATAGGTAAGCAAGAACGAGGTACGACCTTCCGGCTGCTGGTAAATGCCGACCTGATTCGTCCGCAGTCCGCGGAAATAGTCGACCCTCAGCGCATCACCCTCGCGCGGCGCAACCGTTTGAAAGCGCACCACGACTTTTTTCTCTTCACCAGGCGCTATGGGAAAGATTCTCGCCCGCAACAGCCCGTATCCCATCCACTCCAGCAGGGCGGGATCGCGTTGCCGACGAACGATCTCCTCATAGATCTGTCGCGCACGATCTGCGCTCATCGTTTCGCCAGAGACCAGCTCGCCGTTGATCGAGAGCTTGAGGTCCTGGAATGCGGCGCCCTTCGGCAGCGGAAACATGAAGTCCGCTTCGCCTACTCTGCTTCCCCGATTGACGTAGGTCTCAGTTATTTCATATCGCAGCACGCGATCGACGAGGTCGACACGAACGTCGCTGCTCCGTCGAACTACGTCTGGTGTCGTGATGCCACACGCTGGCATCGGACATGGTCTTCCCTGCCGGCAGGGCGGTGGAACCGGACAAGGCCACGGACGTGGAGGCCCTTCGATAATCTGCGCCGAAACGACGGCGGGAATGCCAGCAACAAGTGCAAGTAGGAGTGAGCGCATAAGACACCAGTAGAAGAAGGTCTACTGTGGGACGTGCGTCAGCGCTTCAGTTACACACTCCCGCAGGGCTTTGGTGTTTTGTCGGGCGTAGAGTCTCCGTAACGGTGGCTAACTAGCCTTGGGCCGTTTCCTCCGCCGCTTTTGCAGGTCGCGCCGCTCATCGACCCTCACCGCCAGCAGTCGATGATCGGCGCGAACCATCGTGGCTTCGAAGTTTTCGCCATTTTTGCGCGCCGCCCACCCCATCGAGAACGGAACCGGAGCCGATGTCGGCGCCGCGCCACGCAATCGCGCCACAACGTGCTCAGTTTGGTCTTCGCCAGAGTCGCAGAGAACCACCAGAAATTCGTCTCCACCCACCCGCACCACTGCTTCTTCTGCTCGCACATGACGCATGAGAAATCGCGCCATCTTCACCAGCACACCGTCGCCTTCAGCGTGTCCGTTCGTGTCGTTGTACTGCTTGAAGTGGTCGATGTCGAGATAGATGCAGCCCCATTCACCTTTCGGCTGGGTCTCACACTGACGCGTGACGGTGTTCAGGTACCGGCGGTTGTAGCAACCGGTAAGAGGGTCGCGGATACTAAGCTCGAGGAGCTGCGTTTGTAGCTCTTTCCGATGCGTGATGTCCACGAGAATTCCGTGACAGTACTTGTCACCGGTTTGCGGATCCACCGAAAGAAATGCGCTGTCGACTACGGTCCTCGTCTCACCATCGCGCCGGGTGAGCTGAAATTCGACATCTCGCACGGATCCCTCGCGCTCGAGTTGCGCCATTTCTCTCGCTCGCACCTCAGGTCGCACAAAATCGCTGGTGCGATAGCCCTTCAACTCCTCCAGCGACTCGACCCCGAACATCTCGAGGAATGCCGGATTGGCGTCGATAATCTCCCCATCGAGCGTCGTGATGTAGATTCCCTCTTTAAGGCGCAGCGCCAGCTCGCTGAGTGTGTGCGGATCGCTCAGACTACGAAAACGTCTCTGTTTTTTGGGCTTTCGGGAGGACTGGAGACGGCTCACATCGATGCCTCGGCCAACGGCACATCCGTTGCCTTAATGGGAGGGTAAAGATTGAAGAAAGTATGCCACCGAGACAAAAGCAGGGACAGAGCCGGCGCCCCTCTGGCAAGCGGGACTCTTCCCGCTCCAGCACGAATCATCGCGAGACGCCGACAAGAAGTTAAGCAAGAATCGGTACGATGAGTTTCCGGACCGCCGGTATTCACCACGTCACCGGCATAGCAAGCGACCCGCAGAAAAACCTCGATTTCTACGCCGGCGTTCTGGGTCTCAGACTCGTCAAGCGCACCGTAAACTTCGACGATCCGACTGCCTATCATTTCTATTTTGGCGACGAGCGCGGCACACCAGGCAGTATCCTCACATTTTTTCCCTGGCCAGATGCGCGTCGGGGACGACAAGGTGGCGGTCAGGTCGCCGTCACGTCGTTTTCGATTCTACCCAGCTCCGTCGGCTTTTGGATCGAACGACTGATCAAGAAGAGGGTGGAGTTCGGCCAGCCTGTTGCACGCTATGAGGACGAGCGCGTCATCGCCTTCAAGGATCACGAAGGATTCATGGGCGAGCTCGTCGCTCACCCAGCAGTCGATGTCGAAACCGGTTGGTCCACAGCAGGAGTACCTGCCGAGCACGCAATCCGCGGCATCTACTCGATCACACTCTGGCTCGACGCGAACGAGCTCACTGGCCAGCTTCTCACCAACACCCTCGGCTTCAAACTCGTGCGGGAGCAGGGAAGCATCTTCCGCTACGCAAGCCGAGATGGAGGTCCGGGCACGCTCGTAGATCTACGCTGCGTGCCGGGCATCTGGCGCGGTGTCATGGGAGCCGGGACCGTACACCACGTTGCATTCCGCTGCGCCAGCGAAGTCGAGCAAATGAAGGTTCGCACCGAGCTGACATCGCTGGGTTACAACGTGACGCCACAGCTTGACCGTGATTACTTCAAGTCCATTTACTTTCGCGAGCCGGGTGGTGTTCTCTTCGAGATCGCAACCGACGGACCTGGATTCGCTGTCGACGAGCCGTTCGATTCGCTCGGTCAGTCGCTCAAGCTTCCGGAATGGCTCGAGCCCAGAAGGTTCGAGATCGAAGCGCTTCTCCCCAACATTCACTCGCCACTCGAGCTTCGCGGCCCTAACGCATGACTGAAGACATCGGATTCATTCACCGCTTTGTACCCGCTGAGGACTCCAGCTCCGGAGAAACGCTCCTCGTACTGCATGGCACCGGCGGTGACGAGAACGATCTCATCGGCATCGGCCAGGCAATCGCGCCGGCCGCCGCCGTGTTGAGCCCCCGTGGAAATGTTCTGGAGAATGGAGCGCCACGTTTCTTCAGGAGACTCGCCGAGGGTGTGTTCGATCCGAAGGAAGTGCGCTCGCGCGCGGAGGAGTTGGCGCGGTTCATTCGCGCGGCGGTGATTACCTACCGGCTTGATCCTGATCGTGTCTTCGCGCTCGGCTACTCCAATGGTGCCAATGTCGCCTCCACAGTGATGCTCGTAGAACCCGGAGTCATCCAGACGGCAATCCTTTTTCGGCCGATGCTGGTCTACGAGCCAACTGAGAAACACGATCTCGATGGCTCCGCGGTGTTCATTTCGGCTGGACGAATGGATCCGATTGTTCCTACTTCGAGTGTAGAGAGATTGGTTGCACTTTTCCAATCTGCGCACGCAGATGTCGCTCTCAAGTGGCAGCTGGCTGGCCACAGTCTCGTGCCGAGTGAAGTGCGCGAAGCGGCAGATTGGCTAGCCCTGCGACGCGCTCGAGTATGAGCTAGCTTCCAAATGAGATTTTACTCCGCCTTCTAATGTCCGATTTATCCGACACCGCGACCGCAACCCGGTCAGCAGCGACAGCATCTTCTTCCCTGCCCCCCGCTGGATCCGGCCAATCGCTGGAGGATCTTTGCATCAACGCGATCAGAGTTCTCGCGATGGACGCCGTTCAGAAAGCGGACTCCGGCCATCCCGGCACACCAATGGCGCTCGCGCCACTCGCATACGTGCTCTGGACCCAGCACCTTCGCTACAATCCGGCCGACCCGAATTGGCTGAACCGCGATCGATTCGTGTTGTCGGCGGGACACGCATCGATGCTGTTGTACAGCGTGCTCTATCTCACCGGCTACGATCTCACGCTCGATGACCTGAAGCAGTTCAGGCAGTGGGAAAGCAGGACACCCGGCCACCCCGAGTACGGCTACGCACCCGGCGTGGAAACCACCACCGGCCCGCTCGGTCAGGGATTCGGCAACGCTGTCGGGATGGCTGTAGCCGAAGCGCACATGGGCGCGGTGTTCAACCGCGAGCAGAAGATCATCAACCATCACATCTATTTCATCGCCAGCGATGGAGACATGATGGAGGGTGTTTCGCACGAGTCCGCTTCATTTGCTGGGCATGCGAAGCTCGGCAAATTGATCGGTTTCTACGACGACAATCACATCACCATCGAAGGCGACCCTGCGCTCACCTTTAGTGACGATACCGGTGCACGCTTTGAGGCTTATGGCTGGCACGTGCAGCACGTCGGCGATGTCAACGATCTCGCGGCACTGAATCGCGCAATCGACGCGGCAAAGGCCGAGAGATCGAGGCCGTCGCTGATCGTCGTTCGATCACACATTGGTTACGGTAGTCCGCACAAACACGACACCGCAGAAGCCCACGGATCACCATTAGGTCAGGACGAGATTACTCTGACCAAGCAGGCGCTTGGATATCCATCTCAGGAGCCGTTCTACGTTGCGCCCGAAGCACTCCGTTATTGGCGCGAAGCAGCTAAACGCCGAGCGAAGACGCAAGACGAATGGAAAAAAATCTACGAGGATTACAGGGCCGCTAATTCAGGTCTCGAGACAGAGCTTCAGCGCCGCTTGCATGGTGAGTTGCCTGACGGATGGGAAGAAGCGATCCCTACTTTCACCGCTAAGGACGGCAACGTTGCGAGTCGAGCCGCGTCGGGCGTTGTCATCAATGCTATCGGCAAGAAGATCCCGGAGTTAATGGGAGGTTCGGCCGACCTGGCCAGCTCCACGAACACGATCATCAAGGGTGAGCCCAGCTTCTCCGGTGAGAACCACGCCGGTCGCAACTTCCATTTCGGAATTCGCGAGCACGGCATGGGCTCGATCATGAATGGCATGTCGCTATTCGGCGGAATTATTCCCTACGGTGCGACCTTCCTGATTTTCTCTGACTACATGAGACCGCCAGTAAGACTGGCGTGCATAATGAAGCGTCATGTCATCTACGTCTACACGCATGACTCGATCGGACTCGGCGAGGATGGTCCGACGCATCAGCCAGTCGAGCAGCTCAGCGCGCTGCGTGCGATTCCCGGTATGACTCTCATCAGACCAGCCGATGCTTCTGAGACTGCCGAAGCCTGGAGAGCAGCGCTCAAGCACAAGGAGGGACCAGTTGCACTCGTGCTGACGCGCCAAAAGCTTTCATTCATCGACCGGTCGAAGTATGCGCCAGCCAGTGGATTGGCGCGCGGCGCTTATGTGCTCGCCGATGCGGCGGGTGGCGCCCCTGAAATAGTGTTGATCTCGAGCGGATCAGAGGTCGCGCTAATTCTTGACGCCCAAAAGAAACTCGAGGCTGATGGTATTCGCGCCCGCGCCGTGAGCATGCCAAGCCACGAGCTCTTTGTAAGGCAGGACAAGACCTATCAGGAAAGCGTGTTGCCTAAGGGTGTGAAGCGGATCGCGATGGAGGCAGCGCATCCAATGTCCTGGTACCGCTGGGTTGGTGATGATGGCGTCATCATCGGCATCGAACGATTTGGCGCCTCTGCACCCGCCCCAACGATCTACGAACATCTGAGCATCACAGTAGCTGGAATGGTTGAAACTGCAAAAAAACTTGTGGGGAAGAATTAGACACAACGCCAGTATGAAAGCTCCCGGCTTCCAAACTGCAAGGCTCTCGGCTCCCCGCTTCAGTTCTGTGGATGCCGGATCGCGCCGCGATCCATACGCCGAGAGTAGTGTGTGAACGGGAACGAACCTCTACTCCGCGACATTAGCGTCACCCTCAATCCTGATACGCCTGAGTGGCCGGGCGACACTCCATTCAGCTGCGGGTGGGCTTCTTCAATGGCGGCTGGCGCAAGCGTGAACGTCTCGTCCTTCACATCCAGCCCACACGTCGGCACTCACGCAGATGCGCCGCTGCATGTTCGTGAGGGATGGTCAGGCTCACACGAGCTGTCTCTCGACATCTTCTTCGGCCCGGCGATCGTCGTCGACGTTTCCAGCCTCAGCAAACAGATCGACATCGAGGAGCTGGAGAAAATTCAATCGCTGCCATTCGTCGAGCGACTGCTGTTACGAACAGGCAGGACCATTGCCAGTGGTGCGTTCCCCGAAGATTGGCCGACGCTCTCAGAGTCGTGCGTCCGCACATTGCTCGGGCGTGGCCTCCGCCTTCTTGGCGTCGATGCGCCATCAGTGGATCCGAGAGACAGTAAGAACCTTCCCGTCCACAACATGCTCTTTTCGGGGAACGGCGCCATCCTCGAGAATCTGGATCTGAGAAGGGTTACGCCAACCATGTACGAGCTAATGGCGTTTCCACTGAAGCTGATGGCTCTCGACGCCGCGCCGGTGCGCGCAGTTCTTCGACAGATCATTACCTGACTACGTGACCTGGGTCAAGCAACGATGACGCGCGTACTCAAACGACGCGCCCGACCGCGATTATCCCGGCGAAGTTGGTACTGACACTCGCTGCCCGAGCGATCGCCAACGATGCTTAGACGCACTCTCTTCTTAACCGTTGTCCTGGTATCGTTGGCCTTTTTCATCGAGGCGCAGCAGCATCGCCAGTCGCGCACAAAGAGATCTTCACAAACACAGCGACAGGGCCGTCGAGCCAGGCCGCTCAGACCTCCGGTTACAAGCTTTGTAGCTGATTCGGGCGGGCGAGAGCTGATAGTGCGTCTGCTCGACGTCGGGCAGGGAGACGCGACCTACATAAGAAACGGTTCGAGCAAAGTGATCATCGACGGTGGCCCGGACACCGCCGCATTCGGTCGATATCTCGATTCACTCAGCCTCAACAACTCTACGATCGACGTTGTGATCCTCTCTCACCAACATCTCGATCACTACAGCGGTCTGCGTGAGCTGTTCAAGACCTCGAGGCATATCCGCGTCCGATATTTTTTCGAGAACAAGGATCCTGCGCCGGCCGTTACACTCGCCGAGCTTCGTGACTCGATCCTGTCACGAATGGATCGGGACAGCCTGATCTATCGCGATACCGACGATCCGTGCTCCAACGGCCACCCGATTTGCACGATCACGATGACTGGCGGAGCGAAGCTACATCTCCTTGCGCCACTACCCAATGGTGATGGGCCGAACAATCGGTCAGCGGCAGTGAAATTGATCGGACCTGATTCAGCATCCTTTACGATGTGGCTCGCCGGAGACGCCGAGCACGAGGAGATTAACTGGTTCGACGCCACCGGTTACAACCGAAACCCGGGAATTCGGGTGAACGTACTCAAGGCCGATCATCACGGCAGCTGCAACGGTGTTACGCCGAGGTACCTCGAGCTTACACATCCGCAGTGGGTGGTTGCGTCGCTGGGTGCGCGCAATGATTACGGACATATGCACACCCAGGCGAAAGCGATATACCGCGCCGCTGGTGTACCGTGGTATCGCACGGATGAAAACGGAACCATTACGATCAGATCCCCTGGAACCGCGGGCGCCAGCTTCACGATTACTCCGGACCAGCCAGGAACCGATCTCGATGGTCCCAGCGACCGGACATCTCGACAAACCGAGTGCACGATGGGAGTGAGATAACGCGACAAGCTCAGAGCTGGATGTCTCCGGCTCGATCGTTCTTGGACTTTCTCCCAACCTGCTTCGCCGACCGATCCAGCACTTTCTTCCTTCCCTCGGGATCAGTTTCAATCAGTAGCGCGGATTTGCCTTCCCGCCGGTCGTGCGTGACCGACAAGACATCGCCTTCCTTCACTCCCTGCGGCAGCAGCCACTCGGGAATCGGCGTCACCGTGCGACCATCAACTTCTATCGACGCTGAGCCATCTTCGATCACATCGACGATCCACGTGTGCTTGGAATGTTTGCTCATGACTGATTCTCCACCGTAGTTGCTGCGCGAATGGCACACTGATTCTAGAGTAGCACATGGCATGTCCTATGCGCCATTGCGCACGCCCGGAGCAGCACGACTCGCACCATTCAACGGACTAAATCATCTATGCAGAGCGACTCGGGTCACACGACCTCTGTCTGGATGGACACCACTGAAGTACCCCAATTTCAATCGCTCACGCAGGACCTGCGCGCGAACGTCTGCGTCGTAGGCGCCGGTATCGCCGGCATGACTACCGCCTATCTGCTCGCACGCGCTGGCCGCGCCGTCGTATTGATAGATGACGGACCAATTGGCGGCGGCGAGACTAGCCGGACCACCGCTCACCTCACATCGGCGCTTGACGATCGCTACTACGAAATCGAAAAGATGCACGGTGAGGAGGGCGCCAGGATCGCAGCTGAGAGCCACATGTCGGCGATCAATCGAATTGAAACAATTGCATCGATGGAAGACATCGACTGCGATTTCGAACGGGTCGAAGGCTTTCTTTTTCTTGGGGGCAGTGAGACACGGAAGGATCTGGAACGTGAGCTGGAAGCTACGCACCGCGCGGGAATCACCGACACCCAGCTAGTCGATCGCATCCCATTCAGTTTCTGGGACAGCGGACCGGCACTTCGCTTTCCTCGACAGGCCACTTTTCACCCGCTCAAGTATCTGAAAGGTCTGGCCCGCGCGATTCTTCGCGACGGGGGCAAGATCTACACAGGCGTCCACGCCGAAAAAATCGAGGATGGCGAGCCAGCACGCGTGACAGCGAGTGACGGACACGTCATCAGCGCCGACAACGTAGTCGTTTGCACAAACACACCCGTGAACGACTGGCTCATCATCCACAGCAAACAGGCCGCGTATCGCACGTACGTCATCGGCGCGCGCGTTCCCAAGGGAGCAATCCCCCATGGGTTGTACTGGGATACACCGCGTCCCTATCACTACATTCGGCTCCAGCCCGGCGAGGACAAAGCAGGCCGCGAGCTCGATTACGAGATCCTGATCGTCGGCGGCGAAGATCACAAGACGGGGCAGGCAGAAGGCACGGAAGAGAGATTCGTGCGTCTCGAGCAATGGACGCGCGAGCGGTTTCCAATGATCGAGCGGGTCGAGTACCGCTGGTCCGGCCAGATAATCGAGCCAGTCGATTATATGGCTTATATCGGAAAAAACCCCGGTGGCGATGAGCACATCTGGATTGCCACCGGTGATTCCGGCAACGGAATGACCCACGGCACCATTGCCGGCATTATGCTCAACGAGCTGCTGCAGGGCCGGAAGCACCAATGGGCACGACTCTACGATCCATCACGCATCAGGCTTCGTGCTACTTCCCACTACATGAAGGAAAACGTAAATGTCGCGGAGCAGTACAAGGATTGGTTTACAGCCGGTGACACTGGTCAGATCGCCGCGATTAAGCCAGGAGAAGGCGCAGTCGTCGGCCGAGGCAGAGGCAAGATTGCAGTCTACCGTGATGACCGAGGCAATCTCCACCAGCGATCAGCCGTCTGCACCCACCTCTATTGCATCGTTCACTGGAACGACACCGAAAAAACCTGGGATTGTCCGTGTCACGGATCGCGCTTCGACCCGTACGGCAAGGTCGTCAACGGGCCTGCTATAGTCGAGCTTTCTCCTGTCTTTCCTGAACAACGGAAGAAGAAGAGCGCAGCGAAGCGGTGACGCGATGGCGCTTGCCATCATCGATCAGATCGATCGCTTTCTCGACAGATCTGCCGTCAATCGCCAATTCAACGCTTCCGCACTGCAGGCCGTCCGGATTCTCGACAGTGATTTCGTACGTAGATGATCTGAACCGGTATTCGACGGTGAATTCCTTCCAGTTCGCCGGAATGCAGGGCTCGATGAAGAGTTGCTCACCGCGCTGGTGGAAGCCGAGTATCGCTTCGAGAGCGATCCGGTACATCCAGCTCGCCGAGCCTGTATACCAGGTCCAGCCACCACGTCCGAGGTGACCTTTCGCAGTATAGACGTCCGCGGCGATCACGTATGGCTCGACTTTGTACACGTCGACGCCTTCCGCGGTGTCGGCATGCGTGATCGGGTTCAACATCTGGAACAGCTCGAACGCCCGATCGCCATCCCCTTGCAGCGCTGTCGCCAGCACCGCCCATAGCGCGGCGTGGGTATACTGAGCCCCATTCTCACGTACGCCCGGCAGGTAACCCTGAATGTAGCCGGGATCGTGCGTCGTTTTGTCAAAAGGCGGCGTGAGCAGCATGATCAGCTGCGCATCTTCGCGGACGAGATACTTGTTGAGCGATTGCATCGCGATCCGGGTTCGATCTGGTCGCCCGGCGCCCGAGATAATGCTCCAGCTCTGTGCGATCGAGTCGATCTTGCATTCATCGCTCGTACGCGACCCAAGGGGAGAGCCATCGTCGAAGTACGCCCGGCGATACCATTCTCCATCCCAGGCGGATCTTTCGACTGCTTCGGCATACTGGTCGGCCTTTGCCAGCATTTCGTCGCGCGTCTGCGCATCACCGCGTTTATCCGCGTGTACGGCAAACTTTCGCAGCGTCGAGATCAGAAACCAGGCCAGCCAGACGCTCTCTCCCTTTCCTTCGATTCCGACTCTGTTCATTCCGTCGTTCCAGTCACCGCTGCCAATGAGTGGAAGACCATGAGCACCGCTCGTGCACGCTCTCCTCAACGCCCGTACGCAGTGATCGTAAATGCTGCCGATCTCGCCGGAATCCTTCGGCAGCTCATAAATCTCGTGCTCGTCCGGATTCAGCTGTCGCATCGTCAGGTAGGGAACCTCCACATCGAAAATCTCGCGGTCGCACGCGACGTTGACGTAGTGATCAATGACGTACGGCAGCCAGACCAGATCATCCGAGAAACGGGTTCGCACCCCGCGACCGCTCTGCGGATGCCACCAGTGCTGGACGTCGCCTTCCACGAACTGACGCGAGGTTGCTCGGACGATCTGATCTCTGGCAATTGCCGGGTCGGCATACACGAAAGCCATCACGTCCTGCAGCTGGTCGCGGAACCCGAACGCACCACTCGATTGATACAACGCCGACCGCGCCCACATGCGGCACGACAGCGCCTGGTAGAGCGACCAGCGGTTCAGCATCAGGTCGAACGTTGGTTCGGGGGTCTTGACCTTGATAGCGCTGAGCCTCTGCTCCCAGCTGCGAACGTTCGAATCGACGGACCGCTTGGCATCGCTCGACGTCCGGTGCCGCGCAATGATCTCGCGGACTGCGTCCTCGCCCTCGGCTGCCCCGAGCAGCATAACGATGTCTCGCGTCTCACGCGGCTCGATCGTGACACTGACCTGTAGCGCACAACATGGATCTATTGTGGCGCCGATTGCCCCTGATAATCCTGCACGTTCGAGTGCCGCGGGACTCGAGATGGTGCCATTCCTGCCGAGGAATTCGCGACGGTCGGCGGTATAGTAAGCAACGCGCTCGCTGATCGAAGCGAACGCGACAGTCTCCGCAAACTGCGCGTCGAAGTAGTTGCGCGCGAACATTGACTGAGTGTCTTCGTCGAAGCTCGTACGAATCTGATACTGCGTAAGCTCGCGACTCACGCCCAGCACCCACTCGAGGTACCACGTCAGAGTGATTTTTTTGCGCGTAGCTCCATCATTGCGCAAAGTGAGTATACTGATCTTCACCGGATCGTTCTGATCCACGCCCAGTCGAAAGGAGCTCGCCAGTCCCTTGTGGGTGTGATCGAAGACAGAGTAGCCCGCGCCGTGTCGCACTTTGTACGGCGTAGGCTCGCGAATGGGGCACGGTGTGGCTGTCCAAAGATCCCCATTCGCATCGTCGCGAAGGAAGACGCAATCGCTGGACGGATCGCGCACCGGATCGTTGTGCCACGGGGTGATGCGATAGAAGAAGCTGTTGGTCGCCCAGGTCGTTCCGCTTCCACCTTCGCTCACGATGAATCCGCCCACGGGATTACCAACCACGTTTATCCAGGGAGCCGGAGGTAGGTCGCTACCGGTCAGGTGAATCTCGTATTCGCCCTCGACGTTGAACCCGCCCAGCCCATTGAAGCACTGGAGTCCTGTACCGGGATCGGCCGTCTCAGCATGAATTGGTACAGTGCCGAGCGGAACGATGTCGCGGTTCATGATCTCTAGCTTGGGAGGGTACCTATCCTCGACGCCTGGGAACTCGAGGAAGTTGCCAAGTCCGAGGCCATCGCAGTTGACCTGCACCCTCGCCATCGCTTTGAGAAGCGTGATCTCTTCTGGCTTGAGAAGATCCGCGCGGCGGATAAACACACCACCAGGCCGGTCGAGCAGTCCCGCCTCACTCGATGCCATCGCAGTCGCCAGCAGCTCGTCACTCAGCTCCTGCATGTAGCTCGCAGGATGCACGTTGAGAATCACCAGATCGCAGACGATTCCCTTGAGCCTCCAGTAGTGATGGCTTCGGAGCAGCTGTCTGACACTCGGCATTCCAACCGGGCTCTCTATTGTGGCGAGAAGTATCGGCCAGTCCCCCGATATGCCGAGCGTCCATAGTGCTTGCTGCCCGAGTCGATTTTCTTCGACAGCGCTCTGTGCCGGCCGGAATCCGGGGTGAGGAAACATCAAATGGCCAGCGAGATCCTGATATAGTGCAGCGTCGGCAGGCGCGATCCCGAGGTCGCGCAGTTCTGCCTGCGCCTGCGCCCACGACAGATCGAGCGCCCGACGAGCGCTGTAAGGGTCGTGATAAAGATCAGCGAGCTCTATCGCGCGTTCTTTGTCTTCGGTGACGAACGTCGTGAACGCGACGTGCGCGGATCCACCGGCGGGGATCCGTACTCTCACCCGGAGAGAGAAGATTGGGTCCAACACGGCTCCCACAGTTCGAGTCAGCTCCGCACCTTCATCGAGCGCCATCGCGTTTCTCACCGAGCGCCCGCGCCCCACGAATTTTGCGCGATCCGTTTCGCACGTGACATCACCAACAAGTTCCTGTCCGCATGCGACGACGTGTGCACACCAGATCCCCGCCTCGGTAGCAGAGCGGGGACGACGCGTAGCCAGCAATGCCGCCTTTGCTTCGAGAAATTCCGTCTGCACGAACAGATTTCCAAACGCGGGATGCGTGCGGTCGGCATCAGGAGGTGCCAGTACGACTTCGGAGTAGCTCGTCAGCTCGATGTCGCGCGCCTGCAGCGACCTATTCGTCAGCAGTATCCGGCGAACTTCGGCAGCATCATCGGATGCAACTGCAATTTCGGTCACCGTGTCGATGTCACCATCGCGTCGGATGAACGTGATGCGATCGCTGGCGAAGAGAACGCGGTACCACTGTGGCTCTGTGCCAGAGGGCTGATGGGCAGTCGACCAGACATGACCCGTGCTCAGGTCCTTTACGTAGCACCACTGACCGAAGTTGTCGCGAGTGCTATCGTGTCTCCATCGCGACACTGCGAGATTCCCGTAACGACTGAATCCGCCGCCGGCGTTCGTGATCAGAGTGGTGTACGGTACGTTTCCGAGAATGCCGACGACCGGCTGCGGTGTGTGCGGAGTTTCGATCTCGCGCACCGCCGGTTTCTCCATCTCGCTCGGCACTCGCGCAACATCGTCGCCCTGAACATCCTGAACGGTGAGCCGGCGCGGGATGCGCTCCTGCAAGACCAGCTCGGCCGAGCGCACCAATGGATCCATGTGGAAGCGGCGCGGCCATATCTGCCGATTGAGTGCATTGTCCAGTGCGACGATGCTCATCCCGATGTGATGCGCCATGAACGTGCACACAACAGTCTTTCTGGAACCCGGCGAAGGACGCGTGTAGTCGAGCGCGTCCCGGAATCCATAGGGGCCCAGTGCACCCTCTGCTTCGAGAGTCGTAAGATTCTTGAGCGACTGACGGGGCTCGACGAGCATCGCGAGCAGAGACGCATATGGTGCAACCACCAGCTCCTTGCTGAGCCCGCGCTTGAGCGCGAGATCCGGGACACCGAAGCCGCGATACTGATAAGTGTGCGATCTGTCGCGCACGGCGTACGCTGACTCTGACACTCCCCACGGGACCCCGCGCTCCACACCATACGCGATCTGCCGCCTCACCGACCCCTTGTGAGTCTGATCGAGCAGCGTGAATGGAAAGGTCTGCATCACCAGAGCCGGCATCAGGTACTCGAACATGCTGCCACTCCATGACAGCAGCGTTCGCGTTCCCGCTGCTGCAGTCAGCGAGCGTCCCAATCTGAACCAGTGATCGACCGAGACGTCGTCCTTCGCCACCGCCATAAACGACGCAAGTCGCGACTCCGAGGCGAGCAGATCGTAGTAGGAGTTGTCGACGGTGTTGCTGCCGATGTGGTAGCCAATCGTGAACAGCTTTCGCTTGGTGTCGTACAGAAAGCGGAAATCCATCTCCACCGCGTATGCATGCGCCCGCTCGGCGATTGCTCTCAGACGCTTTGCATCCTGATCGGTGCAGGTGGGATCCTTCAGCATCTCGTAGCATGCTTGTTTGAGCGCGATCAAATGACCGGCAAAGTTTCCGCTGTCGACTGTCGAGATGTAGCCCGGCTCGAGCACGCGAAGCTCGTTCAGATCGTACCAGTTGAAGAAGTGCCCGTGGAAACGCCGCATTCTCTCGAGGGACCGAAAGACTTTTTCCACGCGATCGATCATCTCGGCTCGCGTAATAAACCCGAGATCCACCGCGCTGACTGTCGAGAGAAGCTGCAGCCCAATGTTGGTGGGCGATGTGCGGAGTGCCAGAACCGGCTCCGGATCTTCCTGAAAGTTGTCAGGTGCAAGCCAGTGCGTGTCCTCCGTCACGAACTTCTCGAAGTACATCCAATGGAGCTTCGCGTACCGTAGCGCTGCTTGTCGCTCTGCTTCAGTAAGGTGTATCTCCCCAAGTATGGCGGGCCGGCTCAGGGCGAAGGCGATACTCGGACTTGCGAGCCAGACCAGCACGAGCGGCAGCGTACCCATGATGAACAGAAAACGTTCATCCGAGCTCAGGGCTCTCCCCACGGTCACGTGAAGCCCGATCGCCGCACCCAGAACGAGACACAGGGCGGTAACCGGCCACATCTTGCGCCAGGTTTCGCGTTGCGAGCCGACACCCAACGCGCGCTCGACCTGCGAAGCAGTTTGCCACTCGAGAAGATTCCGGTGGCTGATGAACAGCCTGTAGAGTGTGCGGAGTATCGCGTCGGCAGATACAACGGCTTGATGCGGCAGGAATACGACCGCCAGAGTGAACTGCTGCCCGTTGGTGATGGCGTCGCGCCCTACTGCCAGATAGTAGGCAAGCCACGATTGATCGCGCGGCGGCCGTAACATCGAGATCGTCAGGGAGAAAACCCAGGGGAACGCGATCGCGACGAGCACGATTGCCGTCCACTGGATCACGGATCCCGGTAGCAGAAACCAGCCAACGATCAGTATCGCCAGCTGGAAGATCTCGACGACGCTCCGGCGCAAATTGTCGAAGATCTTCCAACGTGAGATTGCCGACAGTCGGTTCGGCATCGGTCCATCCGGACCAGGTACCGTCCCTCTGAGCCACCCGAGCAATTGCCAGTCGCCGCGGATCCACCGGTGCTTGCGACGCGTGAACGTCAGATAGCGCGCCGGATAGTCGTCGTAAACTTCGATGTCGGTCGCGAGTCCGGCGCGTGTCCAGTTTCCTTCGATCAGGTCGTGACTGAGCAGAGTATTCTCGGGGAATCTTCCGTGCGTTGCCTCCTCGAACGCATCGACCTCGTAGATCCCTTTCCCCGTGAAACTGCCCTCGCCGTAAAGATCCTGGTACACGTCGGATACAGCGGTCGTGTAGGGATCGACACCCGGATGGCCGGAGTGGATCGACGCAAAGAAGGAGCGGTGCGCACTCGTAAGTGACACCCCAACTCGCGGCTGGACGATTCCGTAGCCTTCGGTAACCCGTCCGACATTCGGATCGTAGTGCGCGCGGTTGAGCGGATGCGCAATCGTCCCGACAAGCAGCTGTGCCGCGTCCCGAGGCAGGACGGTATCGGAGTCTAGCGTTATGACGTAGCGAACGAATCTGAGCCTGCTCGTATCGCCGACAATGGTGCTGAATGCATCGCGCGCCCCGCCCCGGAGGAACTTGTTGAACTGAGCAAGCTTCCCACGCTTCCTCTCCCAGCCCATCCACACGTTCTGCTTCGGATTCCACAACCGTGGCCGATGAAACAGGAAGAAGACATCTTCGCCCGCATTTCCGTATCTTGCGTTCAGCGATTTGATTCCTGCCGCCGCCGCGGCCAGAATCTCCTCATCGTCGGGCCGGTGCTCGGTCTTTGAATCAGTGAAATCGCTGAGTATCGCGAACTGGAGATTCGGATCGCGGTTCGCGAGGTACTGCACCTCGATGTGCTCGAGCGCTTCTTCCACCGCGTGTACGCTGCCGAGGAGTGTCGGCACGACTACCGCCGTCATGTATTCCTCGGGAATGCCGTTGTCACGCAGCTCCAGCTTGGTCAACACCCGCGGCGGCATCAACAGCGTTATCAGCTGGTTGATGATGCTGATCCCGATTTCGCTTGCCGGAATGAGCGCTACCAGAGCGATGATAAGTTTGATCATCGCCGGCACTCCTTCCACCACTTCCAGAATCACCGCCAGCGCGAGGACGGTGAAAAGAGTTATTCCGCCGAAGTAGAGCGTGTTCGGGTGCCGCTGCGTCCAGCGGTACAGCCATTCCGTCGGCGGCGGAGTGTACCCGACTTTTTCCTCCAGAACCCGCCGCCCTTTGTCGACCAGGAAGTAACCGACGTGCGCGTGTCTGGCGTCACTTGGATCAGCCAGTTTCGCGAGTGCGAGAACCTCGCTTGCTATTTCTTCTTCCGGTTGCTTGACCCGTTTTGCGATGTTCTCGACGATGTGGCGGTAGTGATCCCGGGTCCCGAATGTCATTGACGTGTAGTGCCCACTTGGATCCTGACGCAGCATTTTTTCCGTCGCGCTCTGGGCTTCGACGAAATCCTTCCAGTCGAGCCGCGAAATCGTGCGGAGGCTGGTGATGCTATTGGCAACAGTGACTTGCGTCAGTGCAACACGACGGTTGGACCTGGTAGCCGCTTCTTCCGCGCTCGGGCCGTCTTCAGCAATCCACTGTTCGAGCCAGATGAGAGGCGTGAAGTTCGTCTGGTACGACCGCACCTGCTGTAGGAATCGCGCTACCCAGGTCGGCGTGAAGGGCGGATGGTCATCGACGAACCCGGCTAGTGCAGCCGCCAACGCTTGCGGAGATTCTTCACTCGCTTCGCGCAGAGCCGCCGCCGAGCGATCGGCAGACTCGACTTCCTGAAGTCGTGCCGCGACACGAAGCGCCATGCGTCGGATATTCTCGACGAGTCCGAGGCGAAGCATTGTCGGAATCGCCCACAGCTCACCGATGCGCAGTGGCGTTACGGTCTGATACTCGCGCACGAAGAGCGTGATGTTATCGAGATCGAGGTGACCTTCAGTGTGCGCGATCAGCTCGATTGCTACTTCGTAAGCTCGCGGATAACCAGCGAGTGCTCCTGTCGCGAGCTTGGGAAGCTCTTCGTAGTACCCTTTCGGAAGGTTGGTCCGGATCTCCCTGATGTGCTCCTGGACTATGTAGAAGTTGTCCAGCAGCCAGTCCCCGGCAGGGCTGATGTCGAGTCCCCGTTCCGCACCGCTGTTTAATTCGTGATAGACACGGTCGAGTACTTCACGAGTATCTTCGAGGCGGAGCAGAAGTGGGCCGACTCCCCGCTGTTTCTGCGCCGGGAGTAGATGATGCCCTCGCGCGACTGCACGCGCGCGTTCACCGAGGCGCTCAAGACCCAGCACTTCCCCGCGAATTGGGCCGACGAGTTCTTCCCCCGCCCCGTTTCGCGAACGCCGGAATAAACGACTCAGAATTGTTGGTGGAGCCTTGGGCGGGATTGCAGTTGCCACGTCAGGTACTCAACGCCAGAGATGTGCCGCTCTCGAATGGGCACGTCCGCAAGATATCCCGGTCTCTCTACTCGGCGTAATACGCCTGGATGAAGAGTGTTACCAGATTCTGTCGAATACGTTCGCACTGATCCGCATTCTGCGGACGCATGGACTCAGCAAGAGAGCTCCATAGCTGCTTGAAGATAACTATCAGCTCCTCAGGGCGAATGCCCTTTTCACGCCCCTCGCTGGCAACTTTCTTCAGAAGATTCGCCAGCTCCGGCGTCGGACGCTCAGGCCGTTTGAGCTGTTCGGTTAACGCCGTTCGCAACTCCTTCATGCTGCTTTCTGAAAGTGAGCTCACGGCACTAGAGCGAATAGTCTCGTGCACCCTCTCACTAGGTCGGAGAGGGAGACATTTGTTCAAAAATATCTAAACAGTACCGGCTCCGCGCTAGAGAATCCTAAAAGACCGTAAGTCCGACTCCCGTGAACGATTCATCGAGACCCCCAAGGGCTCTGGCGCAGTGCCGATCCTCGAGTACCTGACATTGTTTGCAAAACAGAACGCCCCTCAGCGAGGGGGGTTTACGTCAGGCTTGTTTGGTCTACCTCGAGCTTTGGTCGCCCTCGGCTTGGGAATCAAGGTCGAGTCGGCCTCGTTTTCCTTGAGGTGCCGCTTGTCCGCCTCGTGTATGTGCTCGTCGTCGACTCGATTCTTCTGATCGGTCGTGATGGCGTCCTTTTGATGCTTCCAGTTCGTGTCCATGGGTCGTCCTTTTCTGTCTACGTGGGTTTCGAGGTACACGAACTATGCCCGCACCACCAACCGCGGTGGGTCCCGTTCCTTGACTGGCCACTACTCACTCCACGCTAGAACTGCAACTGAATGGGTGCGAGTTGTCAGTGGCAGAGACGCCAGTTTGTCAGTTCACGACGTCGGGACTTCACTGGCGCGGTTCAAGGTACAAGCAGTAACGGTAACGTCACTGAGGTAAGTCAGGGCGTAGTGAACTCGCACCTGGCATCTATGCCACTGACACCTCGCACCCGTTCAGTTGTCGTTTTCGGCTTGCAGTTTAGTCGTAGCCAGTACTAACTACCGAACATGAATCCCGCCCATGATCCGGAACAGCGTGACATCCGCCGGAACGGAGTACACCTGCGCACCGAGATCGAAAACTTGTCGTAGTACAGCGGTCACTCCGCCGAAGAGGGTTGCACGGGTCAGCGGTTTCTCCAACTCGAC
>WNGL01004931.1_pt1 | contig 27674 bp, 29 predicted proteins | sample 5400591 | NCBI WGS metagenome assembly WNGL01 (sample SAMN13153377, study PRJNA577476) | soil metagenome | isolation source: 80 cm soil or saprolite under Garry oak tree replicate 1 | place: USA:California | collected 2016-06-15 | reverse complement strand
CTCATAATCCTCGGGCCGCGGGTTCAAATCCCGCCCGCCCCACAGGCGTTATGTTTTGGGCATGACAGCGCGCTTTGGCCGTCGAATCGACGGCTTGCGCGACGCACAGCGCTCGCTACAGCCGGGGATTCGACAGGCAGACTGTGCCCGGGAACTATCCGACGGGTTGAATGCGCGCCGGATCCACGGCAGGTGAGTATCGCCCGCTGATTGATCTGGGTTCTCCCGCGTCAAACCTTCTGGCCCACCCGGGCAATAGAGTTCCGGGTTTCCGAGCCGGACGTCTGACGCGTGCATACGCCAGCGAAATGTTTACCGATCGAAAAGAAGGTCCGGGTGGTGCTCGCGGTGCTGGCGCGGAGACGTCCGCGTCCGAAGCTGCTCGCCGGCATGGGGTGAGCGCGCAGGCCGCCTGTCGCTTGCGGGACAGGTTCCTGGACGCGGGGCGGCGGTCCCTCGATGACAAGGTCCCCGGACCGGGCAAGAATGCCGGCTCGGCGGAGGAACGCCCGCTGAAGCTGGAGAACAACCCAGACAATGCATAGAGATGCTGCGCTCCGCAGCGGCTACTGGACCCATATCTGGTCGAGCGGCGGTAGGTCCAACGGCGTGTTCTCATAGTTGCCGACGCGACTCGACACGAGGGTCGTGTCCTGTCCGTTGAAGGTCGGCACGATCGGGGCGTCGTCCGCCACACGGTGGTCGATCTCGGTCCACAGGGTGCGCGCCCGGGTGGGGTCGGCCGACTCGGCTGCCTCTGCCTCTGCCTCTGCGATGCGGCCGTCGACGGTCCGGTTGCAGTACAGGCTGCGGTTGGATGGGTTGTTGTTGTCTTGCCCGATCGAGTGGCAGGTGAACAGGTCATCGAAGAACGTCGACGGCGACGGGTAGTCAGCAGCCCACCCGTCGGCAACGCCGACTTGGATGCGGTTGCGTGGGTTGCCGATGGCCTGAAGTGTGCGTACATCGGGTGGGGGTGGTCCTTCGCGGACGACTGGCCGGTAGCCGAGCTCTCGCAGGACCTGGGCAACGTAGTGGGTGACGCGGTCATATCCGGCATGGTCATTGGATCCAAACACGCTGATCGGCATGCCGCTGGTGCCCGATTTCTTTGACCAGCGATTGTGGCTGGAGTCGACCACGGCGAGGCCGCGGGGTGAGCTGCCGGTGGCGTAGTTGTGTAGCACTCGGTTGTTGCTCGCCGGGTCGATCTCGGTGATGGTGCCGGCGTATTCGTCGCTCACCCAGATCTTGGCGGCGGCGCTGACGATGGCGTGCGGGCCGTCGCCGACGTGGACCTGGGTCATCAGTCCGGTCGTCACGTCGAAACGGGTGACGCTGAGGCTGGCCTCGCTCGCCACCCACACGGCGCTGGGGGTCAGTGCCAGGCCCTTGGGGCCGGCACCCACCCCGACGACCGGGGACCCGGGCTGCTGCTGCCCGGTGTCCGGGTCGAGGCGGGACAGGGTGCGGTCGCGGCCGTTGGCGACCCACACCGAGTGCGCGTCGACGACCAGCCCGTCCGGGCCGTCGCCGACATCGAAGGCTGCACCGACAGTTCCGGTGGCCGGGTCGATGCGCTGCACCGTGTCATCGCCGCTGTTGGCGACCCAGACGCCGCTGGGGCCGGCGGCGATCGCGGTCGGCAGCCCCCCGACCGAGACGGTGCTGGCCACCGTGTTGTCCACTGGGTCGATCTTCGAGACGGTCCCGGCGGCCGAGTTGACCACCCACACGTCGTTCCCGGCCACGGCCACCGCGGTTGGAGATGCGCCGACGGGGATTGTCTGCACTACCTCCCGGGTGTGCGGGTTGACCCGCTGCACCGTGCCGTCTTCGCTGTTCGCAACCCACAGCGAGTTGAAGCCGTAGACGATGCCGTCGGGGCTCTGCCCGACCGCCACCGCGTCGTGCAGGCTGCCGTCGGCGTCGATCATGCCGACGCTGTTGGGTGGAAGAGTCCGAAGGCTGGACCGCGGCGTCTGTGAGACGACCACGGCGGTCGTGGCGGCGGCAGCGGCGGCGACCACCACGGCGCAGCTGCCGATCACCCATCGCTGCTGCCGATACCGCGGACGGCGACGCGGGTGGCGGTCCGAGCCGGGCTCGCTGTCGATAACCAGCGGAGGGCTTGGCTTCACTCCGGCGTCGGATCGGTCGGTTGCGGCCGCCGGATGCACGTCAAGTGCTGGATCGTGGGTGAGCACTTGCCGCTGGAGTTGTTGCAGCGGCTCGCCGGGGTCGACGCCGAGCTCGTCGCGTAGCTGACCACGCAGCTGATCGAAGGCTTTCAACGCCTCGGCCTGCCGCCCGGCCCGGTACAAGGCAAGCATTCGCCGCTCGTACAACTGCTCGCGCAAGGGGTGCAGCGCGATCAGCTCGTCCAGTTCGCCGATGACCGCGGCGTGGTGTCCCGCCACGAGCTCGCAGTCGATCGCCGTCTCGATGGCGGTCAGGCGTTGCTCGTTCAGACGGGCAGCGAACGGGCCACAAACTCGAAGTCGGCGAGATCCGCCAGGACTTCACCGCGCCACAGGCCGAGGCCTCGCCGCAGCCGGTTTCCTCTTCGCCACATCGTTCAGTGTCGTCGTCATCAGACGCCAACCCTTCCCGCCAAGCTCCCGCTCGACGTATCAGGCCGGAAACACCGTTAGGCGGACAGTCCCACCCCTTGACGATCTATAGGACCATCGCAAGACACCCTTCACCAAGGCTTCAGAAGTCGATCACCGCCAGAAACTGACCTGAAGCGGTGGAGCTAGAAGGTGCTTCGCGTTTCCACGGCCGACGTATCAGCGGACTGCAGGCTGGCTCCGGCTTTGCATGCGGACCCCGGCAACCGCTGGGCCGCGACGAGCAGACGGGCAAACCTTCATGACGGCCAAGACTGCGCAATCGACGGATTTCACCAAGGACGTGCTAGGTCGCTACGTTCGGCCCGATATTCGCCGAGCACCTCGCCGTGGCCGACAAGACCCACAGTCATCGGGTGCTCGTGCTCGAGGGAGGTCCGCTCACGCTGCCCGAGCACGTTCAGAACCTGCCGATGATCGGGCTCGGCGTGCCCGCGGCAACCACGATCGACTCGGGCGCACGCGCGGAGGTGTGGGGGTTGCCGTGGCGTTCCGGGGTGCCGTTCCCGGGACTGGCGTACACGCTCGGCGGCCGGTCGGTGTTCTTCGGCGGTTGGGCGCCTGAGCTGTTGGTGTCGGAGACGAGCAGCTGGCCCGCGTCGGTGCTGAGCGACCTGCGTGACCTGCGACCGGACGGATCGGCCGGCTACTTCCGGCAGGCGAGCGAGCAGATCGGTGTCACTGAAACCAACGACTTCATCTTCGGGGACCTGCACAACACTCTGCGCAAGCGCCTGTTCGATGGCATCACCGCCGGTCGGATCAGCGACGCGGTCCCGCTCAACAGCCCGGACCTGCCGCTGCACCTGGACGACATCCCCGCCGCCGAGCAGCAGATCGCCAAGCTCGAAGCGCCACTGGCCGTGCAAGGCCGCGCACCGAGGGCGGGGTTCTTTCCGATGAACAAGTTCAGCTCGGTCCCGCTGATCATGCAGGCCGCGCGCACCGCCGCGGGCGAATCGGCGGGCGACGACGTGAAGAAGCGCTTCATGATCGTGCCCAACTGCCACGTTCTGCGGCTCGTCACCGAGCCCACGGCAACCGGCGTCCGGGTCGTCACCGTCCTCACCAGCAGCGGCCCGGTCTCGGTTCCTCCCGGCGGCCGGGTCGTCATCGCCACCGGCACCATCGAAAGCACCCGCCTCGCGCTCACCTCGTTCCCGGGGCTGCCCAACGTGGCCCTCATCGGAACCAACCTGATGGCGCACCTGCGTTCCAATCTCACGATCCGCATCCCGCGCAGTTCGCTTCCGGGCGGACTGGGCAGCGAGCTCGAAGCCTCCGCGCTGTTCGTCAAAGGCCAGCACACCTTCGCCGATAACACCGTCGGTCACTTCCACCTCCAGATAACCGCGGCAGGCCTGGAGAAGCCCAGCGGGGACTCCGAAGCCGAGCTGTTCAAGAAGAACCCAGACGTCGACCTGTTCGACCGGTTCCGCACTGTCACCGACACCACCGTCGTCATCACCATCCGCGGCATCGGCGAGATGCAACCACACAACTCGGCGAGCCACGTGACGCTGGGTCCCGACCTCGACGAGTACACCTACCCGCGCGCACAAGTGGCGCTCAGTCCCAGCGCCCGAGACGCCGAGCTGTGGAACGCCATGGACCGGGCCGCCGACGACGCCGCGAAGGTGTTCGCCGACGGCAAGCCGTACCACGTGTTCCTCGGCGGCAACAGCTTCGCTGCCGCTGCGGCGAATCAGGCCCCGGCCGACCTAGTCGGCTTCGCCGCGCGCCGCGACGGCTTGGGCACAACCCATCACGAGGCAGGAACCCTGTGGATGGGCGATGATCCGGCCACGTCGGTCACCGACGCCGCCGGCCGGTTCCATCATGTCGACAACGCCTACGTTGCAGGCCCCGCGCTGCACCCGTCGGTCGGCTCACCGAACCCCATGCTGACCGGCACCGCTCTGGCGCGGCGGCTCGCCGACACCATCGCCCAGACGCCGCTATTCGTCGCCGATCCCGGCTTCCAGGCATTGTTCGACGGGGCGGATCTCGGCGCGTGGCGGATGTCAACCATCCGCAACCAGCCCGGCCACGACGACCCGGGGCGGTTCATCGTCGTCGACGCCGGCGTGGAAGCCGTCACCGGCACCGACCTCGGCATGCTCTGGCACTCCGCACCGGCACCGGCCGATTTCATCCTCAAACTGGAATGGCGCCGGTGGAGCGACGATGACAACTCCGGGGTGTTCATCCGCTTCCCAAACCCGGACAGCAAGGGCTACAACAACACCGCATTCGTCGCCGCCGACTTCGGGTTCGAGATCCAGATCGACCAGCTCGGCCGCAACGACGGCGCCGGCGTTCACAAGACAGCCGCCGTCTACGGCCTCGCCGCGGCAGCCGACCCCGCCAACCTCCCAGTGAACCCGCCCGGGCAGTGGAACCAGTTCGAGATCCGCGCCCAAGGTCAGACCTACGACGTCACCCTCAACGGCACCCACGTGACCCACTACGTCAACCCCGACGCGGCCCGCGGCCTGCCGACCACCCCAGCGGCGCCCAGCTTCATCGGCCTGCAAACCCACACCGGCCGGATCGGATTCCGCCGAATCCAGATCAAGGCACTCTGAGCCGGCCGGCGGCAACGGGTCCGCGTGAGCAGGGCGGGTGTGCGGCGCGCGCGGGCCGTTACGGGTTCGGGAGGTGATCAGCAACATCGGCCGGCCATGCTTGTTCAGCACCGGGAAGAACGCCTGGCCGCTGGTCGGGTCGACCGCAACCACGTGGGCGTTCTCGCCCAGGCGCGCGCGTCCGGTGACCCGGCCCGGCGTGGTGTGGATATCCAGGGTGGTGAGCACACCGGACTCGGCGGCGACGTAGAGGACGTGGTGGAGCGGGTCGATGGCGAACACGTCGGGATCGCCGCCAACCGGGAACCGGCCGGTGGGGCGCAGGTCGGGCAGGGAGAGCACGACGAGCTGGGCGTTGCCGTCGCAGGCGACGAACGCGCGGGTGCTGGCGGGGTCGAGGATCAGGCCGTGGTCGTGATCGCAGCCGGGCACCGCCCCTCGCGCGAGGATGGTTCGGGTGTGCGGGTCGATGACGGCGATCTGGTTTCGGGTCTGCACGTCGGCGAGGACCCGGTCATGGACGGGGTCGTAGCGGACGTTGCCGGCTTCACCGCCGAGTTCGACCGTGCCCGCTGTGTGCCCGGTGGCGGCGTCGAGGACGGTCTCGGTGCCGCCGCTTTCGTTGCTGATCCACAGCTGCCCGGTCGAGGCGACGTAGGTGAGCCCGTCGGGGTAGTCCCCGGTCGCGGCCCGGTAGAGCACGGCGCCGCTGGTTTCGTCGAGCGCGACGAGCTGGTTGGTGCCGGTCGCGGTGGCGAATACCCAGTGCAGGCTGGGCACGACGATCACGCCGTGCACGGACGCCAGCCCGGCGGTGATGCGCACGACGCGTCGACTGGCGGTGTCGATCTCCAGCAGCCGGCTGGCACCGAGCTGGGCCAGGAACAGCCGGTGCGCGGCGGGGTCGAGGTCGGCGTAGTCGAACCGGGTCGACGGAGCGGGCAGGGTCATCTGCGCCACGGTCCGCAGCGGCAGCGGCACATTCGGCGGGTGCGAGCCACGGTCCGCGAGGGCACCGGCGCCCGCCAACCCGAGCAGCGCCACGACGGCCGCACCAACAACGATGCGGCGCGTTCGCCGTCGCGGCGGCGCGGATCCGGGTGCCTGCGGTGTGCCGGCGCTCACTGCCGCGTCCTCGGCTGCCGTGGGGTCAGACGGTGACGACATTGATGACCACTGCGAACAGCGCCGCGAGGGCTCGGGTCTGCCGGTACCGGGCCGCATCCGGCGGCGGGCGCAGGTCGGCGTAGACGCTCAACGCGAGGTACGTCAGGACCGGCGCGGCCCAGTCGTTGGCGGAGAAGCCGTTGAGCCCGTCGTCGTTGAGTTGCGGCATGTTGGCCGACATCCGCCACAGGAACACCGCGCCGCCCGACAACGCCGCCACGACCAGCAGGTCTGGCCAGTGGCGGCGCGGCAGCCGCCACGCGCCGACGGTGAGCGCGAACAGACCGACGAGCAGCGCGGTCGCCGTGATGTGCAGCGCGCTGAACGTCATCGGCGCACCGTGGGACGGCGGGGTTGTTGCCGGTTGCGGGCGCCGCCGGAACGCACGGCCCCGGCGATCCCAACGGGCAGCGTTCCGGTGCCCGGCAGGTCGAGGGCATCGAAGTCGATCTCCGGCATGCGCCGATCGAACCCGATGGCCTTGTGGGTGACCGACAGCGACAGCGCGACGGCGATCTCCGCAGTGATGTGGCCGAGCTTGCGGGCAGCGACCGCGACCCGGGTCTGGCAGCGGCAGTCGATCGCGTGCAGCGACGCGGTGCGCGCGGCTGAGCCGACCGCGATGCCCAGGTCGATGTCGCGCAGGTTGCAGGTCGGGCCGGTGAACTCCAGCTCGTCGGATTCGTTGCGGAGTTCCTTCGAGGCGTGCAGTAACTCAGCGCAGGTGGCGTAGCCGCACGCGCCGCAGTCGTAGTTGGGCGGGTACCAGTTCGGCGCCAGACCGATGAACAGGATCGCATCGACGGCCTCGGCGACCTCGGCGTCGCGGAACCAGATCGCCTCGCGCCGTTCCCTGCCGCGGGCGCGTAACCAGCCGGCCAACTCGGCACGGGTCGCCGGGTCGTCGATGATCACAGTTTCCAGGAACGGCGGCTTGCCGGCCAGAAACAGCTGCCCGCCGGACTTAGGGGCGGTGATCGCCGCGGCGGCCATCAGGGTGGCGACCTGCCGCACCGCAGCGACCGCGAGGGCCTGCTGGTCCAGCTGCCCGTCGGTCATACCGGTGCCGCGACCTGGCGGGTGCACCACGCGTAGAGCGCGTCGTAGACGAACATGCCGCGCTGCAGCAGCACCTGGTCGTCGGCCTCGACGTCCAGGCCGCCCAAGCCGATCGCAAGCAGGCCGGGGCCGAGCGGATCGGTGTCGAGGTCGGCGGCGACGTCGGCCGCGTGCACGATCTTCGCCAGCCGGGCCAGCGCCGCGTCCCCGGCGAGGTCGTGAGCGGCGATCAGGGTCTCAAAGGTGCACCACTCGCCGCCACTGTCCGGGGCCGGGCGGTGGTGGAATTCGGCGCCGGGTGCGTCGAAGGAGTGTCCGCCGGTGGCTTCGGCGATGCTCAGCACGTCCTCCGCAGGCACGTAAATGATCTCGGCGTCGTGGTCGATGAAGGTGCGGATGAGCCACGGGCAGGCGATCCGGTCGGTCTTCGGGCGGGCGCGGGTGATCCACTTCATGGCGTGTGCTCCTCGGGGTCTGGGTTGGGGTCATGGTCGGTGAGGCCGGGCAGGTTCAGGTACCCGCCGGGCACGTCGTAGCGGATGATCGGCCGGTAGGTGACGGCCTGGTGGACCTCGCTCGCGGTGAGCGCGTCGCGGTGCGGGGTGGCGATCCAGGCATCGAAGACGTCGTGGCTGGGCCACACGGTGATCACGACCGTCTCGCCGGTGCCGTCGGCCGGTTCGCAGACGAGTTCGGCGAGGATGCCGTGCTGTTGCCGGATCTGGCGCCCGGCGTCGATCCAGGTCAGGTACCGCTGCCGCCATTCGGGCGGGACGACCACGGTGCGCAGGCACACGATCATGAGGTCTCCGTCGGTGCAGGCTCAGCCGCGCGCGCCGCATCACGGGCTGGCCGGGGGAGTGGCAGGTGGCGGGCCCAGCGCCACAGCGCCAGGTCATAGCCGCCCTTGATCGCGCCGGCCAGCACCAGCGGCGCGCCGAGCGCGACCTGCTGCACCGCGGCGGCGAGCAGCGGACCGAGCGGGCGCACGGTGTAGCGGGCGGCGTTGGTGACCGCCGCGGCCGGGGTGCGCTCGGCCGGGGTGACCACGCTCATCACCAGCGCCTGGCGGGTCGGCACATCCATCTGCGAAAGCGTCGTGCGCGCCAGCAGCAGCACCGCCGCCACCGGAAACGACGGAGCGAACGCCACCGCGGCCAGCAGCACATTGCTGGGCAGGTGCGTGCCGACCATCGTGGCGACCAGCCCGAACCGGCGAGCCAGTGGCGCGGCGAGGGCCACCGAGACCGCCTGCACCAGCGACACGGCGAAAAACAGCCACCCCAACGCCGCCAGCGAGACCCCGTAGCGCAGCGCGAACAGGTAGGACAAGAACCCCGTCGTCGCCAACCCGCCGCCGGCCGCATCAACAGCGAAGAGCGCGGCGAGGCGGCGCACCACGGCACGCGAGTCACCCAGCCGCGCCGCGGAGCGGACCGCATGGCCGAGCATCGCCGGCCTAGCCGCCGGAGCCTCCACCGCGGGCGAGAGCCGCCAGGCCAACACCGCGCCGGCCAACCCGACCGGCACCAGCACCGCGAACAGCGCCGCATACGCAGCTGCGCCCATGTTGTGCCGGGACAGGCCGGGCAGGATCGCCGCTAGTGCGCCGAGCGCTCCCGCGGCCGCGCCGACCGCGTTATAGCGGCCATACACCGCCGCCGTCCCGGCATCCTCGGTCGACAGCATGACCTGCTCCAGCGTGGTCGCCGGGCCGTTGTCCACCACATCGGTCGACAACGCGCCGGTCAACGCAATAACCAGCAACAGCCAGAACGGCGCCCCCACCGCGACCGCTGCACCGGCCACCGCCATGACCAGGAAGAACACCGCGTAGCTGCGCCGCCGCCCGACCCGGTCCGCCAGCGCCCCGACCACCAAACTGGCCAGCGCCGTGCCCGCGATCAGCGACGTCAACACCAGCCCGGCACGCAGATGGCTATAACCCCGCGCGGCCAGCAGCGCCCCGAGAATGACCGCGGTGAACCCGTAGCCGGCCGCGCGCACCGCCTGCCCCCCGATCAGCAGGCTCGCATCGCGGCCCACCCCCCACCGAGGCACCATCACCGCACACCGCTCCAAGCCGCGCGCCATCGCGGCGCGGGCGCCGGGCGGACAGGGCTGATCGGCATCCGGGACTCCAGCGCGTCAGATCAGGCCGGGAACAGGCCGCTGTACTCCGCGACCAGCAACACCACGACGGTGATCACAATGAATAACAGGATCTGCAGCACCGGTGACCTGCCGACGTAGCGGCGCCCTCGACCGATGCGGTGAGCGGACATGTGTTCTCCCAGATCTTCGTTGTGTCCGTGGTCGTGTTGACGATCAGAGCTGCCCGAGCGAACAGGACCGCAGGTCACGACCGTGCACCAGGCCGAGTCTGCAACAACGGTCGCACTAGTGCAACCTCGGTTGCACAACTGTAAGCTCAGCAGTGCGCAGGGAGCTCGGAGGTGATGAGCGACGTGGCCGACACCGAGGACTGGGTGCTGCTCGCCTACCGGCTTCCGCGCGAGCCGTCCACGCCGCGCTCCACCGTGTGGCGCAAGCTCAAGCGCCTCGGCGTGGCGCAACTCGGCGACGGGCTCGTCGCCCTACCGGCCGATGCCCGGACCCGCGAGGCGCTCGAATGGATCGCCGAGGAAGTCCTCGAACACCATGGCGAGGCGACGATCTGGCTTGGCCGCCCCGCCGACGCCGCCGCCCGCGCCGCCATCCGGGAGCGGATGACCGCCGCCGTCGCGGCCGAATACGACGCGGTCACCACCGACGCAACCGCGACGCACGATAGCGACGCCGCGACCCGGCGTCGCGTGGCTGCGCGGCTGCGCCGCGAACTGCACCGCATCCAGGCCCGCGACTTCTTCCAGCCTGCACAGCGCGACGCCGCGGTCCGCGCCGTCGACGAGCTCGCCGCGCAACTGACCGTGCAGGCGCCGACATGAGATGGGCGACCAGGGCGGGCGTCCACGTCGACCGCGCCGCCTGCGCCTGGCTGATCCGCCGCTTCGTCGACCCGGAAGCGGAGTTCGTGTTCATCGAGGACCCGGCCGACGTGCCAACGGACGCGACCGGCTTCGACATGCGCGGCGTGCCGCTGAGCCACCACCACGGCCGCTGCACGTTCGAAACCGCGCTGCTGCACTTCGACCTGACCGGCGACCCCGCGCTGGAGGAGATCGGCCACATCGTGCACGAAGCCGACCTCGCCGATGACACCTTCGACGCGCCCATCGCCGCCGGCCTCGACGTGCTCATCCGCGGCCTGACGCTGACCAGCGACACCGACTACGCAACGCTCGCGGTGACCGACCGGCTCTTCGACGGCCTCTACGAGCACATCCACCGACACCTGCTCTCCGGTCGACCGCCCGCGTAGCCGAGCAACCGAAACGTCGTGCCGTAAGCCAGGCCGCTCTGGTAGTGGGCGCCGGCCGGGCTGGCGTGCACGGTCGCCGCGGTAAGCCGGCGGACCTGATCGAGCAGGTGCGCCTCGGCATGGTGCGCGAGATCGTGCGCCTCGGTCACCGTCAGGTCCGCCGGCACCGTGACATCGACCTCGGCGCGCAGGGTGTGCCCGATCCAGCGGATGCGCAGGTCCCGTACGCCGGAGATCCCGGTGACGCTGGTGACCGCCGCGGTCGCCTGGTCCACCAGGTCAGGATCGACGGCATCCATCAACCGGGCGCCGACCTGACGCACCGCCGAACGCAGCACCCCCAGAATCGCGACCGTGATCACCAACCCGACGATCGGGTCCGCCGCCCGCCAGCCCAGCGCCACCCCGCCGGCACCGAACAGCACCGCCAGACTGGTGAACCCGTCCGTGCGTGCAGGCCGTCGGCGAGCAGCGCCGCACTGCCGATCCGCCGCCCGACCCGAATCCGGTAGCGAGCCACCCACTCGTTGCCGAGGAAGCCCACCACCGCCGCCGCCGCGACCACCCACAGATGACTCACCGCGCGTGGGTGGATCAGCCGATCGATCGCCTCGTAGGCGGCCAGCACTGCCGACAGCGTGATCATGGCGATCAGGAACAACCCGCCCAGATCCTCCGCGCGGCCATACCCATAGGTGTAGCGCTTCGTCGCCGGCCGGCGCGCGAGCCGAAACGCGATCAACAACGGCACCGCCGTCAGCGCGTCCGCGACGTTGTGCAGCGTGTCGCCCAACAGCGCCACCGACCCGGACAACACCACCACGACACCCTGGATCGCTGCCGTCACCGCCAGCCCCGCCAGGCTGATCAGCAACGCCCGACGCCCCGACGCATCAGCCTCTAACACGTCGTCCACCTGATCGGCCGCATCATGCGAATGACCACCGACCGCCTCCGACACCGCGTGACCGATACGCGCCCACACCGACGAACCGTGCTCGTGAGGATGACCGTCGTGGTCGTGGTCGTGCGCGGTGTTCGCGTCCTGGTGCTGGTGCGTCACTCTGAACGTCCTTCGAAGCGAGGGCTACTGCCTCCCAAGGTACAAGACCTTCATAGATGCGAAGATGTTGCAACAAGCCAGTACAGTTCCTCTCGTGACGCCAACCAAAACGCGCACCCCGCGCACCAAGAAGGCCCCGCCACCAGAACATCCCCTCGATCTGACAACCGAACAGGTCAACGCCGCCGTCACATCCTTCGCGCTGCTCGCCGACCCCACCCGAGTCCGCATGCTGTGGGCGCTGCGCGACACCGAACACGACGTCACCAGCCTCGCCGCCATCGCCGAATGCCGCCCCACGGTCGCCAGCCAACACCTATCGAAACTGCGCTTCGCCGGCCTGGTCGAAGGCCAACGACACGGCCAGCGCGTCGTCTACCGCCTGCGCGGCGGCCACGTCCGCGCCCTCCTCGCCGAGGCCCTCTTCCACGCCGAACACCAGGTCAGCGGCACACCCGTCCACGACTAGCGCTCTGCTGCAGGTGGTCAAGGTAATCGAGCCCCTAGGCCCAGACGCAGGAACCGACGCCGCAGCACTCCAGGCCCGGTATCGAGCCCACCCAGACAGACCCGCATGTCTTGAAGCGGGAGCTGGGGAAGGTCAAGGCCCCTCTGGTCACCGGGTCTGCCGATATTCTCGGAAAGGCGATCCTCACCGGGTTCGGCGGGCTAATCGCCCACTACGGCATTCCTATCTCCTGAGAGCCTAGGGTGCCCACTGTCCACTGTGGACGGTCTGTCAATCAATCTGTCATCCAACTCGCGCGTTCGGCCTGGTCTTCGGAATGGGCCGCCTCTCGCCGATAGCGCCGGTGCGATGGGTATCCAGCGTGAGGAATTCTTCCGGGCTGTGCCCGTGCTGATCATGATGATCTTCGCGTTCGGGTCTACGCCCAGAACGAGGTCTTCAGCAGCGAGAACAACCCGCTCGCTGCGTCGTCACCGGGCTGATGCTCTACAACGGCGCGGTGGTGGCCGAGCTGGAGCGGTCGGGCGTCCACTCGCTGCCGAAGGGCCAGGCCGAGGCCGGCCTCTCGATCGGTCTGACGCCGGGCCAGACGCTGCGCAGCATCCAGCTGCCGCAGGCGCTCACCGCCATGCTCCCCGCGCTGATCGGCCAGCTCGTCGTGGTGCTGAAGGATTCCGCACTCGGCTACCAGATCACCTACCTGGAGCTGCTGCTCTGGTCGAAGACCCTCGGTTCGGCCTACGCCAGCACCGTCCCGGCCTACATCGTGGATGCGGTGCTGTTCATCATTGTCAACTACACGCTCACGGTCCTGGCCCGGTATGTGGAGCGGCGACTGAGTCGCCGAGGCAAGACCTCTCTGCCGGCCGTTGCCCTCGCTCCCACCGGAGGCGATCTCAGCGCTGCGGCGGCGTAACCGTCCCCTGGGGCACCGGTGGGCCGGGGGCGGCGCCACCGGCTCAGCTCTCGGCGACGATGTTGTCCGGAAGGAATGCCCTGACGACCCATTCGGTTCCCGCATTCGATCACCTCAGCTTTGGGGATGCTGCACGACATGGCGAAGTTCTCGTTGACCGTTCGGCACGCGAGCCGTTGGACCCCGCGCGAACCGCGCACAGCGGGCGCAGCGCGAGCACGGTGTACGGCGGCCACGAACACACATTGAGGCAAGCCGTCGTCGCGCTGATCGAAGACCGAGTGCTCGACGAGCACCAGACCGCGGGGGACCTCCACGTGCTAACTGGTCGAGTTCGGCTCGCCGCCAACCAGGCCTCGATATGGCCGAATCGACGCTGGTTTCTGGGCGGTCGCAAAGGAGAACACGCGCACGCCTTTCGCTCGTGGAATTCAGTGCCAGGCGGCGCCGGGAATTGGTGGCGAACCCAGCGACTGTTACCTCAGGTGCGTGTGCAATCCGGCCGAGGACGGTAGCGACGCCGTGCCGCAACGTTTCCTCATCGGTGTCCCCAGAAGGCCGCGAGCGGTTCGATGTCGGAGGTGACAGTCAGCGCGAGCACGTGACCGGAGTCGAACGGCAACCCGAACACGCCCCAACCCTTCACGTACTCGTGGCTGGGCAACGGCGCACGACCTCGGACCGCCGGAATGTCCGACAACCGGGAGGACAAGTCGAGCATCGTTATCACCCCCGCGAGGTCTGACGCGCCCAATCGGTGTGCGCAGCCTAAGCCCAAGGCGACCGATGCGCCGGGGTCATGCCGTCGAGCCACTCGCAGCGGTAACACTCCGCGCGGCTCGGGAACTCGCAGCCGAGTTATGCATTGCCTGCCCGGCGTAACGTCACCGTCCTGAGGACTTCGTCGAGGAAGGACCAGTCATGATGACGACTCGCGCTCGCATTCGTACGCTCGCGGTCCTGGGGGCGGCCGCGGCGCTCACCAATGCCGGCATGGGCGTTGCGGCGGCCAAGCCGGGTGGCGTACCTGCCATCCCGCTGAACAACGAGCAAGAAACGACCGGAGCAGACACCGGAGCGAGCGGTTTCTTCAGCTATACCGTCACCGGCGACCAGCTCTGTTACACCCTCGAGGCGCGTGACCTCTCCGCGCCCGCCCTGGCTGCGCATGTCCACCTGGCGCCACGCAATATCGCCGGCGCGATAGTCATCCCGCTCGTTGTTGGCTCGGGCACGACCTGGACCGTGCAGACCTGTACCGGCGCCAGCCCGACCCTGCTTCAGGCCGTTGCCGCCGACCCCGGCGGATACTACGTCAACGTTCATACGCCGGCGTTCCCCGGCGGCGAGATCCGCGGCCAGCTCAAGTAGCCGCGGACGGGAGGATCAACTGCAACCACCGACCGCCAGCGCGGTTCGCCAGTCGATCTTCATGCTGGCCAGGGCATTAACGCGGCGGTAAACATTCGCGATCAAGACCTCTGCGCGACCGGTCCCTTCCGTCAATCCGGGGATGCGCATTGCCGCAGCTCGCGGCCTCGCCCACCGCAGGGAGGCACTTCTGCTCACGAGAGCAACGCGCGGGCACATCGGTCCTCGCGCGGCACGGCTGGATGGTCGACCACCGGCTGATGACGGGCTGCTTGGAACCGCCGTTTCGAGACCGGCCTGGCTACCGCCACCTCTGCCGGGATCTGCCGGGTATGAGGCGCGCGCCGACACCGGAAACCATCGTCAGCTCCGACGCCCTGCTCGACTCGGTGTGGGACAGTGGGCCCGGTGCTGTGTAGCTGTGAGCTCGTAGGCGTGGCGGGCTGGGGATGGCGAGGCGCGTGACCATGCGAGGGTTCGGCGAGCTGGAGTCCAAGATCATGGACACGCTGTGGTCCTCGGGCCGGTCCGCGACCGTGCGCGAGGTGCTCGAGGAGTTGCGCGGCAGCCGGGAAATCGCCTACACAACTGTGATGACGGTGATGGACATCCTGCACCGTAAGGGTTTCTTGCAGCGCGAGCGCGACGGTCGTGCTTATCGCTACTTTCCCACGTCCAGCCGTGAGCAGTATGTCGCCGAGCTGATGCGCGATGCGCTCGCCTCGAGCACCGACTACGCCGCCGCATTGATGCACTTCACCGAACAGCTCAGCGAGGACGAATCCGTGGCCCTGCGCACCGCACTGCGCAGGCTGGCCCGGAGAAAACCGTGATCCTCGCGTTGTGCCTGCTGCTGGCCAGTGGTGGATTCATCCTCGTCGGTCCACGTGTCTTGACCTGCCTGACTCGCTCGAGCCAGCGGCCGTTGGCCGCGATCGCGGCCTGGCACCTAGCCAGCTGGTCCGTGCTCGGCGGAGTTGTGCTCGCCGCCGCATTGCTGGCCTCACCGCAACTGGCAGCCGCTGGCCAGCTTCTGGCCGGGTTGGAGTCCTGCCTACAGGCGATCGATCACGTGAGCACGCGCGCGGACAGTCCGTTACTGCAAGCGATGGCGGCGGTCCTGCTCGCTGGGGTGCTGTTCCGCCTCGTCGGCTGCGCCGCAACGGCCGGGTGGACTACCCACCGTCTTCGTACCCGACACCGGGCCATGCTGAGTTTGGTCGGCCGCCGCGACGCCGATCTCGACGCCTATGTCATCGACGACGACACCGCCCTCGTGTATTGCCTGCCCGGCCGGGGCGGCCGCATCGTGTTGACCTCGGCGGCTCTGTTCCAGTTGAGCGATGCACAGCGCGATGCCGTCCTCGCGCACGAGCGGGCCCACCTACGAGGCCGGCACCACCTGCTAATGGCTGGCACTGCGCTACTCCGCAACGCGTTTCCCTGGGTGCGGTTGTTCACGCAGGCCCGCGAACACACCGCGTTACTGATCGAGATGCGCGCCGACGACGTCGCCGGGCGCAGATACGGCCGGCGATCGCTTGCCGAGGCGCTGATCATGCTGACCAGCATGATCAGCCCCCAGGCAGCGCTCGGCGCTGCGGGCACCTGCACCACGGCGCGCATCGAACGTCTCCTCCGCGAGCCCGCCTGCCAGCAGCCATCCGCCACCCGCGGGATCGCTCGCGGCGCAGGCATCGTGATGGCGTCGAGCCTGCTCGCCACGTCGCCGATGACGCTGGCCATCGCTGGTCACGCGCTGCTCTGCGCTGCCTGATCCGGGCGGCCGCGTGCCGTCTGGCTATACCGCGCGTCCGGCGATGGCCGGGCCTGTTGCTCATGCAGCTGTTGCCGACGGCGCTGATGCCCTCCGTGCCGAGATGGCCCGGTGGCCGCAGATCGAGTCCATAACCGCGAGCGGTTTGGTCAGTGTCCCGTGTCCGAGGCATGCCACGCGCTAACCACTCGGCTCGCTCTTGGCGCCTACACCGGAGTAAGCGGCGTTCCCCCGGGATAGCTGGCGGCATCGTTGCCGATCCGCCGTTGCTGTGCCCAATCCCCGGGCACGGGTTGGGTGGTGCGCGCGGCCGGGTAGCCTTCGCGGGCGGGTTCCTTCCGCCTGGGAGGCCGACCGTGGTGGTCATCGGGCTCATCCTGCTGGTCGCGGCTCTCGCCGCCGCAGCCGTCCTGATCGTGCCGAACCAAGACACTACGGTGCTGGTGCACGCGCTCGGGCATACCTGGCACTGGCACCAGGGCTGGATCCTGGTGGCGTGGCTGAGCATCACATTGACCGCCCTGCTGGGCGTGGCGCTCATGCGCGCCGGACTCGCGTACGCGCGGCGGTTACGGCGCGAGACCGCCAAGCTGCTCGCCGAGCGATCAACCTTGAACCATCACCTGCCAGATCCGGACCGCTCGGTGTTCTTCGCGAGCGAAACTCACCCCGAGGCGGCCTCCGCGCCGGTTGCCAAACCACGGAAGCGGCACTGGTTCCGGCGCGGGCATCACGCGGTGTAGGCCGGCCCTGCCTGCGGCCCCGCCGCGGCGGTTCCGATCACGCCGTGCGACCGCCGCTGTGCTGCGCGCGCAGAGGCGCAGAAACCGGCGGCCAGCATGATCGCGGGTCTCGGCGTGGAGCCGCAGACAGCAGGGCCAGCGCACGACGCGGAGGATCCCGCCCGACGAGCGCCTATCAGTTCTGGCTGACACAACGCGGGGTGGCGGTTGGCGCACACTCGACAGGGTGGAGTTGGTCAGTGGTCCTTGGCGGGTCAAGAGCATGCGGCTCGTCCGCGGCGATGACCGGCCACGCGAATACCTGTGTATCTACTTTCACGGCTACCACGTCGCCGACGTGCGCACCGTCGAGGAAGTCGCCAAGGTGCTGGCCGCGCATGGACTCGCGCTGTCGGACCTCGCCAGGCGCGACGGATCGCGTCTGCGGTAGCCGCTGATCAGGGCCAAGGGCCCGGCTGCGCTCGTCAGCTGTGCGGTGGCGATGGTGAGCCGCAGGTCCTGACGCCTCGGTTGTCGCGCCCACCGGGCCAGGTCTGCAGAGCCCTCGAATCGCTGGCGGAGTCGGGCGCTGTCATATTCGAGATCCACGTCGGCGGCCGCATCCTGCCAACATGCCGTTCACGGTTGACGCCGCAGAAATGACTACTAAGGTCCTTAGAACTACTAAGTGGATTAGTTTCCTCAGTAGCTCGGCTCTCTCCTTGGAGGGGCTATGCCCAGGGCCTGCCGTCCACTTCTGATAGGTGCACTCGCGTTAGCGGTGCTCGCTTTGCCCGCGGTGGCGGGCGCCGATCACGCAACCCGCCCGCACACGCCGAACATCCACGCCAAGGGGCACAGCCCGCACCCGGCCAGCTTCGAGGGCGATCCAGACGGGGTGCGGCACATCAGCTCGGACATCGCGTTCCAGGGGAATCTTGCCTTCAACGGCAATTACGACGGGTGGCGGGTCATCGACGTCTCCGACCCGGACAGCCCGGTCGAGCTTGCCCACCCGTCGTGCAACGGCGATCAGGGCGACCTCGTCGTGTACCGCGACATCTTGGTCCGGTCGTGGAACTCGAAGAAGACCACGCCGCGGACGTGTCTGGGCACGACGGTGCCGGCCGGCTGGGAAGGCGTGCACGTCTTCGACATCAGCGACCCCGTTAATCCGGTCTTGAAGGCGGCCGTCGAGCTTCCCTGCGGGTCGCACACCGTGACCGTCGCCGGCGTCTCGAACAACCGGCTGATCGTGTACTCGAACAACTCCAGCAGCTCGGGATGCGGCGTCGGCCTGGATCTGGCCGGGCAGAACGCGCTGGGCGATTTCATGGACGTGATCGCGGTGCCGCTGGACGACCTTGCGGGCGCGAGCCTGGTCAACCGGGTGCCGCTCGCCGGCCCCGCCACGGACATTCGCACCGGGTGCCACGACGCGGCGGTGATCCGCGGGACGGTCAATCTCGCCGCGTGCGCGAGCGGAGATACGACGAACGTGTTCAGCATCGGTGCGCCACGAGGGGGGAGCATCGAGAGCCCGCAGTTGCTGTACACGGCGTGGGCCAGGCCGGCACGTTCGGACGGTGGCACTCGGCCGCGTTCACCTGGGATGGGAAGGTGCTCGCGCTCGGTTGGGAGCCCGGCGGCGGCGGTGCCCCGTTCTGCACCGCGAACGGCACACCGGTGCCCGTCGGTGGTGGCACCTTCGTGACCCAGACCGACACGCACAAGTCGGTGTTCTTCTACGACGCGGCCACCGGGCACAAGCTGGGCCGGTGGACGTTGCCGCGCCCGCAGTCGCTGGAGGAGAACTGCACGATCCACAACTACAACGTGGTGCCGCTGCGCAGCGGCCGCCACGTGCTGGTCATGGGCAACTACCAGGCCGGTACCTGGGTGGCCGATTTCACCGACCCGGCGCATCCGCAGACGGTCGCGTGGTCTGATCCGCCGTCGCTGGGTCAGGTGACCACACCGGACGGTCAGGTCGTCAATGAGCTCGGCGGGGCCTGGTCGTCCTATTGGTACAACGGCTTCATCTACGAGTCGGAGATCACCAAGGGCCTCAACCTGTTCCGCCTGAGCGATCCGTCCACGGCCGGCGCGATCCGGCTCTCCCGGCTGAACCCGCAGACCGAGGAGTTCTCGCTGCCCTAACGGATCTATCCCACTCGCAGTCGACTCACCAACGGAGGTGGTCAGTGTGAGAAGACGATCGTGGCGGTTACCGGTTCTGGCCGTGTCGGCCCTAGTGGTGGCCGGCATGTCGGCGGCTCCAGCACGGGCGACCCACAACCAGGACCAGCACAGTCCGCAAGCCAAGGCACTCGCGCACATCCCCAGGTCGAGCGACTTCCGCTGGAACGACCCCGCGCGCGGCCGCAACTTCCAGTCCGACCTGGCCTTCCGCGGCAACCTGGCCATCGCGGGCAACTACAACGGATTCCGCGTCATCGACGTCTCCGACCCGGCTAACCCGTCGGTCGTGCGCGACGTGTGGTGCCCGGGACCGCAGAACGACGTGTCCATCTGGGGCGATCTCATCGTCACCTCGGTCGACGACGTGCTGACCAGCCCGGCCTGCGGCAGTGTCCGCGCCGTACCGCAGACCGACCCGAACGGCTGGGAGGGGCTGCGCATCTTCAGCCTCAAACAGGTGCTCGCCACCCAGCCCGACGCTGACGGGTTCACCCGCGTTCAGCCGGTGGGATCGGTGTTCACCAAGTGCGGCTCGCACACCCACACCGGCATCCCCGACGGCAACCGCGTCATCGTCTACGTCTCGTCATACTCGCTGCGCTCCGGGCCGCGCTGCGGGCCGGAGAACGCCGCCACCTACGGCTATGACCCCTACCACCGGCAGATCTCAGTCGTCGAGATCCCGCTGGCCAACCCCGCGGCATCCCACGTGATCGGCGAACCCAAAGTGAACATGCCGCTGTTCACCGACCTGGTGCCGTTCGGGTTCAACCCGCTCGGCGGCTGCCACGACATCCAGGTCTACCCGGCCAAACACCTGGCCGCGGCGGCCTGCGCCAGCGTCGGGCAACTGTGGGACATCTCCGACCCGGCGCACCCCGACACCGAGCACCCGCTGTGGGTGGTCGACGAGCCCGACGTGCAGTTCTACCACTCGGCGGCGTTCACCTGGGACGCCAACGTCGTCATCTTCGGCGACGAGGTGGTCTTCGAGAGCAACTGCAGCGGCCCGCAGGGCCAGATCTGGTTCCACCGCGCAACCACCGGTGCCACGCTCGGCTCCTTCCAGATCCCGCGCGTGCAGCCCGAGGAGCAGTACTGCTCCGCGCACATGTTCAACGTGCTCAAGACCGACCAGGGCTACCGGCTCGTCGCCGCGTGGTACAGCGGCGGGATCACCGTCGTCGACTTCACCGACCCGTCAGCCGCCACCGAAATCGCCTACTACGACTTCGCCCCGCTCGAAACGGCCGACACCGAAGGCCTGTGGTCCGCCTACGGCTACAACGGCTTCGTCTACAGCAACGGCCTCTATCGCGGCTTCGACAGCCTGTTCATCCCCCAGGCCAGAGCCGGAGGCAAGCACCTGACCAGCCTCAACCCGCAAACCCAGTAGCACACACGCGTCCCGACGAGGCCCGGTCACCCGAGTCATCCCGGAGCACGGGCCCCGACCGTCGTCCGCCCTGTGCCAACTCGGCCGGGAATACCCCGACCCGACAGCGCTGGAGGTGGCGCGCATGAAACGCGAACGACTGGCGGTCGGTCTAACGGTGCTTGCTCTGGGCCTCGCGGGCCTCGTGGGGCAAGGGGCCGCCGCGGCGGCGCATCCGCCGACGCCGCATGACCTGACGGCGGATGGCGCGGTCGAATCGGACTCGGTCGACCAGCACGGGCCGCTGACCGGCCACCTGCCAGCCACCAGCTCGAATGTGGACTTGGTCGGCAAGCTGCGTGTCCATGACGCGGCGGAGGGGATCATCTCCGATGTTGCCGAGCTGCGGAACTACGCCTACCTCGGGCAGTACTCGCCCGGGTGTGCGGCAGACGGGGCCGGCGGCGCCTACGTCGTGGACATCAGCGACCCGGCCCACCCGAAGGAGGTCGGCTTCATCGCCGCCCACGCCGGCTCATACGTCAGCGAGGGCGTGCACGCCATCCACATGGATACGGCCTTCTTCACCGGCGACGTGCTCGCGCTGAACAACGAGATCTGCGGGGACGACGGGCTGGGCGGCGTGTCGCTGTGGAACATCACCGACCCGCTGCACCCCACGGCGCTGGCGGAGAACTTCGGTGACGCCACGGACACCAGCGGAAACCCACGTCCGGTCGTGCAGTACCACAGCGTGTTCGCGTGGCAACAGGGCGGCCGCGCGTTTGTTGTCGCATCCGATGACGAGGAGTCGCCGTTCTCCGATATCGACATCATGGAGATCACCGACCCGCGGCATCCGGTCGTAGTCTCCGAGACCGGCTTGCTCAAGGACCTGGATCCTTTCCAGATCGGCCCGTACGGGAACGGCACGACCAACTTCAACCACGACATGACGGTGCGCAAGATCGGCAGCACCTGGACGCTGCTGTCGTCCTACTGGGATGCCGGGTACCTCAAGTTCAACGTGAACGACCCGGCGCACCCGAAGCTGCTGGGCGAGACCGACTTCACCGACCCGGATCCGGAGTTCCCGCAGTTCAGCCCGGCGGAGGGCAACGCGCACTACGCGGAATTCGACCGCAGCGGCCGCTTCTTCATCGGTACGGACGAGGACTTCTCGCCCTACCGCACGCTGTTCAAGGTGACATCCGGACCCAACACCGGGACCTACGCCGCAGGGGAGTTCGGATTCACCAAGCCGATCGCGACGCTGCCCGACCAGAAGCTCAACGGCCCGACGGTGTACGGCGGGTACGCATGCAACGACGACGTGGCATCGATCCCGCCGGCATCTTCGCTCGGGGCGCTGCCGCCCGGCCAGGAGGCCATCCTGGTCGTCCAGCGTGGCCCGGTGGGCGATCCGAACCACCCGCACGCCGCCTGCCGGTTCGACGAGAAGATCCAGAACGCGGCCAACGCCGGCTACGGCGGCGTGATCGTCGCCCAGCACCACTCGGGCTCCGGTGCCGGCGCTTTCCCGGACGCGTTCATCTGCGGCAGCGGCGATCCGCGTCCGATACCCGCGATCTGCATCGGGCACCGGGCGTTGCACCTGATGTTCAACCGGACACCGAACTACACGCTGCCCTACCCGGTCGACGACCCCGGTGACCTAGAACCCAATGTGGGCGATGTCGGTCCGAACACCGAGGCCACCAGCGCGTTCGACGGCTGGGGCTACATCCACCTCTTCGACACCGCGACCATGACGGAGATCGACACCTACGCGATCCCCGAGGCCAAGAATCCCGCCTACGCCACCGGGTTCGGCGCCTTGTCGGTGCACGAGGTGACCTTCGACCCAGTGCTCAGTCTCGCGTACCTGTCCTGGTACGCAGGTGGGTTCCGCGTCCTGGCCTACGGGCCGGGAGGCCTGAACGAGGTTGGTCGCTTCATCGACCAGGGCGGCAACAACTTCTGGGGCGTCCAGATCCACAAGACCGCCGACGGGGAACGGCTAGTCCTAGCCAGCGACCGCGACAGCGGTCTGTACATCTTCCGCTACACCGGTCCCCGGCCGTAAGAAACCCCTTGGAGGCATGAACAACTCGCACTTGATCTCGTTGGGTACCGCCGCCAAGACCGGCTACCCGGTCCGCGACACGCCGGCGCTCAACCTCGACCACACCGCGGGCGGGGCGGAGGCCGACCGCACCTGCACCTGGCCGCCCGCGACACAGCGGCAATCGCTTTGCCCGCGGCGGCGGCAGACCGGGCCCAGTGGGGGCGCGACAGCTGAGGGCGACAGCACCGCCAGGACCTGCCCGCCCGCCATCGCCACCGCACAGCGGACCACCGCAGCCGGGACCTCGGCCCTGATCATGGGCTACCGCAGACGCGACTCGTAGCGCTCGACGAGGTCCGACAGAGCGAGCCCGTGCGCGGCCAGCACCTTGGCGACTTCCTCGACCGTGCGCACGTCGGCGACGTGGTAGCCGTGAAAGTAGATGCTCAAGTACTCGCGCGGCCGGTCATCGCCGCGGGCGAGCCGCCCGCTCTTGAGCCGCCATGGCCCACTCACCAACTCCACCTGTCGAGTGTGCGCCAATCCACCGCCCGCGTTATGTCAGCCAGGACTGATGGGCGCGTACTCGGGCGGCGCTACCACCTCACCCCAGAGGCGTACTTGGCGCGGGAGACAAACACAAGCCGCGCCGGGCGTTCGAGAGGCGGACCTGCCGACGGGGTTCGCGCGCGGCGGACCGGGCTGCCCGCGTCGCGCGGCCCGTGCACTGGATGGGATTGGTGGCGCTGGACTCGCGTGTCATTGGTGATTGCGGCTGAGCCTGACCGCGTCTCCTAAGTTCGAGTTGCCTTCCAGGAACCTGATTCCCGCGACCTCCGAGGCGTCCGCACCTGTGTAGCGAAGGACGTGGAGGCCGTTGCGGATGTCGACGACATAGATCAGTCCGTTGCTGATGATCGGGTAGCTCCATATCGTCACCTTGTTGGGACCGCCGTTCAGCGCTGGATCCTCGGTCGCGACCGAGGTCAGTGGCGCCGGCGAGAACCAGCCGGCCTGGGTGGTGTCGCCAGGGTCTGCGATGTCGATCGCTTGCAGCCCGCCGGAGTGCCAGGCGATGAAGGCCAGGTCGCGAAGCACCGTGGGGTTGTGGGACGAGTAGCTGGTGAATTGCTCGGTGGCTGGGTCGTCGCCGGGACTGCCCTGGAAGGTCTGCGTGTTCTGGAAGATCTTGTACTCGCCGAGCAGGTGTGGGCGAGCCGGGTTGGCGACATTGATGAGACGCGCCCACCCCCACGGCCAGCCGAACGAGGGAACGGTGAACGTCCCGTAGACCTCGTCGGTGTTCAGTTCAAAGGGCCGCCCGGGCACCGGCACGGCCGAGTGACTTTCGGAGCAGCCAGCCGCCGTGTGACCGGGGCACTGGTTGCCGGTCCCCCATCGCACGAAGTTCTGCACTGGTGTTAGCAGCTTGTCGTTGAGCGAGATGAAGTGGTCGTCCGTGTCACCAACCACAGCACTCGTATCGAGCACCCCGAACCCGCCGCGCAGGTAGGCGAGGTTGGTCCTGTCGCCGTCGGCGGTGGGCGCCATCGAGTGCAGCGAAAGATCGAAGTCGTAGTTGGCCGGATTGGCGGCACCGGGGAAGAACTGGTTCCAGTTTCCCTCCGCCACCTCGGCGACCGGTGCCGTGGTTCCCACCGGCGCCGGCTGGGAGCCCGGAACGCTGCCGGGCACGCGGCTGATGTCAACGATCATCAGGTTCGGGCGGTTGGGGTCCACGGAGGTGGTGGGCGTCGACAGCCACAGCAGGGCGCGGTCTGCGTCGCGGGGGTCCACCCAGAGGTACATCTCGTGCGGCTTGACCTGCGTACCAGCACGATCGGTGGGGACGTAGGCGCCGAGGAAGCGCGGGGCAACCGGGTCGCTCAGGTCGAAGAACTTGATGTCGAACGGGAACGTCGTGTCGTTCCCCGGCGCGCAGTCGTGGATCACCGAGCTGCAGCGGAAGGTCATCACCATGAGCAGTTTCTGCCGTGGCCAGACCCGAAGCTCGCGGGTGGTGATGCCCGGCAGAGCCGCGTAAGGCGGTCCGATCTCACCCGCGTTCGTCGGTGTCGTGGGGTCGGAGACGTCCACGATCAGGACGCCCGGATGCGTGTGAATGTTCGACGACGCATGGCACGGCTGGACGTTGCCGGTCTGACTGCACGGTAACGAACCATCGGTGCGGTTCCCGACGTACACGAAGGACCTGCCCGTGGCCCGATCGGTATACAGGGCAAGCGCTGCGTTCATCCCCCGATCGAAGAGCGAGTCGTGCCCAACCAGCGTGATGTTCGAGGCTGTTCCGGGGGTCCCACCGCCTGGCCCGACCCCTACGTCGGCGCCCGCGACATGGGGTGCCGCCAACAACGGGGTGAGAATCACGACGATCCCGACGCTGGCAATCCGGAAGATCTTGCGTCCCATGTGCGTCATCTCCCGACTTCAAAATCTCGGGCTGTTCAGCGGTGCAGCGCCCTGGGCAGCTTTACTTCGTCGTGGTGACTATGTACAGGCCGAAGTTGATGTCGCTGAGGTAAATGCGGTCGCCGACGACGTGTACACCCCAGTCGAACGGGATGGGGTGTCCACCGGCGCCGAAGTTCGGGCCGAAGAATCCGGTGGGGTCGAGTGTCGGTCGAGGCCGGAAGAAGCCAACCTCGCGCGGGGCCGCCGGGTCGTTGATGTCGACGATCCGTAGTCCGTCGGAGTACCAGCTGAGGTAGAGGGTGTTGCCCCTCACCTCAGGATTGTGGACGGCGTAGAAACCGTCGGTCTTGTTGGTCAGGGAGTGCGGGGTGGCGAAGTCGCTGAGCCGGGTCGGGTGTGCCGGGTCAGCGAGGCTCCAGATGCGGGCGAAGCCCCAGGTATCGCCGACGAGCTTCGGCTCACCTGCCGCCTTGCGGTCGGTGGGGGAGAAGTCCTCGTCGGTAGTCACCAGCAGCGAGCTGTCCTCGTTGGGGACGGCAGAGTGCGTGTCACCCTCGCTGCCGGCCGGGTAAATGGTTCGCCCGACCATGCGGATGTCGTTGGGGGTGGTCAGGTCGAGGACGATCGCTCCGTCGTCCCAGTAGGCGACGTAGGCGGTCTTGCCGTCGGCGCTCGGGGTGGCGCTGTGCGCGAACGCCGCCGGGAAGCCCCCGCGACAGGCCGGCGCCTGCCCGGCCGGTGCGGTGCAGTCGAAGGGTGCCGGAAGGCCGAAGAACGGTGCGCCGAACGGCAGGCCGCCGTCCTTGCCGGCACCCCAGTCGTCGGCAAGCGTCGGGTGGCGCGGGTCGGTGGCGTCGATCAACTGGAAATCGCCGCGCGGAGTCGCGGTGAAGGCGGTCGAGATCACCTCGGCGAACGGCACCGCGGCGAGGGCGAAGACCCGCTCCCGACCGGCGATGGTGCGTTTGGTCAGGGACAGTTCGTGTACACCGCCAGAGGGTCCGACGTCGTAGAAGCCGAGGTGGGTGGGGTGCACCGGGTCGGTGACATCCCACAGGTCGAGGCCAGTCAGGCCGGGTTCCTGGTCCGGCAGCCCGCAGTCTTGCAGGCCGACGCCGAGCAGGTCGCCGGTGAATGACGCCGTGCGGACCGATGTGACCTGCATGTCCTCGGCGGAGGTGTTCGGGTATCCGGCCGCGGTGGCGACCTGCCGCGGGTGCGTCGGATCCGATGCGTCGATGATCTTCACGCCGGTGCCCGGGCAGGGCCCGCTCCAGGTACCGACGTAGGCGAAGTTCTTGTAGGCCCAGACGTCGGCGTTGAGCCCGCCCGCGAGGTTCAGTTCGCCGAGCTCCCGGGTGGCGCGCCCGGCGGGGCCCTGGGCCGTGCCGGCAGGACCGGCGTCAAGACCGGCTGCCGCGCGCTCCATCCGCTGGATGAGCGCGTACCGCGCGGCTGACGAAGGTCCCGACGCAGAAGACGCTGAGGCGGTAGCCGCCGTCAGGACGATGCCGAGTCCCGCAGCCAGCGCGGGCAGAAGTCGTCGGTTATGCATGCCAGCCCCCTGGGATTCTGGCGGCCCCCGAATATCGGCGACGCTATGCCCGATGCCGTGACGATTCAAGACCGGCGTTGACACCTCGGCGCCGACGGGCGAAGACTCGCATGCTACCGAGATGGCGGGGGGTCGGAAGAGATGAAGCGGCTCGCAGTCTGCGCCTTCACACTGGCCGTGGTCGTCGCAGGGCTCGCCCCGGGCGCGCCTACCGCCCATGCGGCCGGCAATCCGATGACGCTCGTCGGCGCCCTGAATCCGTGGAAGGACGGGCAGTTCTCCAACGTCGCCGCTGACGCCTCCCGCGCCGTCGGCTACCTGGGTTCGTTCGACGACCAGGGTGTCGCCGTGATCAGGACGACCGATCCGGCGCACCCGGTTCTTACCGACGTGCTGTCGACCCACATCACGAGCGAGACGCAGACCTCCGACTCCGCCGATCTCGACTTGGTCGGCCGCTACCTGGCCGTCAGCCACCAGCCGTGGACCGACGGCGGCTTCTCCGGGATCAGCATCTACGACACCGCCGCCGACCCGTACCACCCGACGCTGCTGCGCCGGGTCGCCCTTCCCGGCGGCATCCACACCGTCCAGCTCGACCCGGAGGCAGGGTCGGGCCGGCCGTACGCGTACGCCAACGCGTTCGAGTTCGGGACCGAGGCGGTCTTCATCGTCAACATCCTCACCGGCGCGATCGTCGGCACATACCAATCGCCCGAGCCCCAGGGGTGCTACCCCTCGGACGAGGACTGCCAGCAGTTCAACTCGCCGCATGACGCGTGGCTGCAGCGCAGCCCCGCCGGGCACATGCTCGACTATGTCGCCTACTGGGACAGCGGCATGCGGATCGTGGACGTGACCGACCCGGCGCGTCCGGTCGAGATCGGCTCCTTC